>Ga0208497_1000028_pt1 | contig 86464 bp, 124 predicted proteins | sample CryBogCBE25Aug07_FD_184555 | JGI IMG/M metagenome (GOLD analysis project Ga0208497, IMG submission 184555) | Freshwater microbial communities from Crystal Bog, Wisconsin, USA - CBE25Aug07 (SPAdes) | ecosystem: Environmental > Aquatic > Freshwater > Lake | place: Crystal Bog, Wisconsin, USA...
CTTCTAACAGTTATGGAGGGAGTACTTTTAAAGAATTTTTTAAATAAATTTGGTAGTTACAGTTAATTTACTTATCTTTAGGAAGTAAAACAATCAAATATGAAAACAACGGTATACATCATGGGAGCAGATCCTAATCTTCCCGTAAGAGAATTTTTTAAAGTAAGAGGCACTAAATTTGATCCTATTATATTAAATAAAAATAAATAATTATGCAAATAATCAAGCACTATTATAGAAGAGTAAAAAGGACCTTAGAATTTATTCCTATTATTTGGAAAGGGTACGATTGGGATAGTTATTATGCATTTGAGTTACTCAAGTACCAGCTAAACCGTACAGCAGATCACTTAGAATCAGAAAAAGCCTGTACATTTTCCGCAAAAGACAATGCAAAGAAGATACGAACTGCAACCAGGCTTTTAGAAAAAGTAATCAATGCGGAGTACAGTATGGAGTATCTTAAAGCTATGGAAGACCTTTACGGAGATGGTTGTGATTTAGTTTTTATTCCTACCGGAGATAGCTACGGGAGTTGTATCTTAGCTTCTAAATATGAGACAGAAAAGTCTCCTGCAGAAATAAAATCCTACAAAGATACACAGATAGAACTGATGAATAATGCCCAGAAAAAACAAGAAAAAGCAGAAAGAATTCTTTGGGAATATATTAAACATAATAGACAGAATTGGTGGGATTAGGTTGAAAACTCTAAAAAGAGTTCGTACCTTTACGGTACATTGGAGAAATAAAATACAGTAGAGTAAGTTAAAAATTAAACAAACAAGTAAAACCATATGAAACAATTAAATCAACTTATTGCTTTACTATTTTCAATAGGCACAGCAATGATCAGTTACACAATTAATCACTCTATCTTTTGGAGTATAATGGCATTTATATTTTCACCATTAGCTTGGATTAAGTGGGTAATTTACCACGACGTTACTTTACGTATCATTCAACAGACATTTAGTTGGTTCTTTAATTAAAAAAATGGTAATAGGCATTTCAGGTAAGGCGGGCCAAGGAAAAGATACCTTAGCAAAAATGATAAATTACTGGTATGCTAATACCAATTGGGGTCCCTTAGAGATTTCTTTAGAGGAATTCATACAGGATCCTCATTACGATTTCATTGAGATTTGGGAAATAAAGAAGTTCGCAGGAGCATTAAAAAAAATCTGTGCAATACTTTTAGGTGTTGAGGAAAGTCAATTCGAAGACCAGGAATTTAAAAAATCTAAATTAGGTCCGGAATGGGGGATGACAGTACGGGAGTTTTTACAGAAAGTAGGCACAGAAGCCATGAGAGATAGTATACATCCAGACATATGGGTAAATGCCCTCTTTGCTTACTACACTGAGTATTTCAGTAAATGGATTATTACTGATGTACGGTTTCCCAACGAAGTACAGGCAATCAAAAAAAGAGGAGGAATTATAATAAGGATAGAAGGCCTTCCCACAAACAAGACCACTGAACATATCTCAGAGACCTTATTAGATAATTATCAAGAATTTGATTACCACATAAACAACCCAGGTACCTATACAGGACTTTATAAAGCAGTTTGTACTCTATGTGAACAGTTATTCTAACGAAAATGGATCTTATAATAGGAATACTCTATAGTGCCTTAGCACAAGCAATTACTTTTTTTCAACTACAAGGACAGTTTAAGCTCTTATGGGCTAAAGATCATCCATTCTTTATGGCATTACTGGGAATTCCCATCTCTATGCTATATTTAGAGACAGTTAAACATACAGTACGGTTCTTTGATGGACAGCTGTGGCCATCCCGTTTGATTGGTTTTGCAATAGGTGCAATTGTATTTAGCTTAATGTCCTGGATATGGTTTAGAGAACCTTTGACTATAAAAACATTAACTTGTTTAAGCCTGGCAGCTGGCATCCTTCTTATTCAAATTTTTTGGAAATAAAGGAAAAAATCCGTACATTACATATATACATAAAATAGATAAAATAATATGAAAAACTTACAGCTTATTTCTCGCAAGGGAAATTTTGATTCAGGCCATAGGGTTATGAATGAACAGTTTAAGTGTTTTAATCTCCATGGACACACTTACTTGTATGAATTAACATTCTCATTTGAGAATATGGAGGAGATTGGGTATGCTTTAGATTTTAAAGAGATTAAAAGAGTATTTTGTGAATGGATAGATGAAATTCTAGATCATGGAATGCTACTAAATCCGCACGATAAGACCGTTATCGATGCTACAAAAGCAATAGGCACTAAACTCTGGTTGATGTCTTTGAATGGAGAAGGTAATTATTGTAATCCTTCCGTAGAGAATATCTCTAAAGAAATCTTTATAGCTATGGATATTCTTTCCGAGACACTCTACAGACAGTCCCCAACAGCACTTCGTATTCATAAAGTACAGATATACGAAACACCAAACTGTGCTACAGAATGCTTTAGAGGAAGTATACCTCAAAATGAATGGGAGAACTTTACTAATAAGAATAAGGAAGCTATTCAAGCTTACGCAATAGAAAAAGGAGTTGTAGAATACGATGATAGAAAAACTAAGTAATTAATATGAAAAACGCAATACAAATAAACAGGACTATGACAATTAAGGATTTATTTAATTTAGCTGAAGGCAGAGAACCCTCTAAGAGTTATCCTAAAGCAGATGGAGTTTATATTTGGGACTATAAATTGGTAGAAAATCTTAGAGATTCTAAAACAGTACTAGAATTAATTCCAAGTGATTCAGGTAAAGTAGGCTTTCAAGACAAAGTATCTCTTCAAGAGATCTTAGATTATCTAGACGAAGAGGGATGTGCAAAATCCCTAGAGGAAATTCAAATAGAAGGTGTAGACGGAGTTACTTTAGCAAAAGTCTAAAATGGAAGATAAAATCTACCTTACATGGAGGGATATTCAGGTGCTAATACATACCTTAACTACCAGGATAATCACAGAGCTTCCTAATATAGATTCAGTGTACGGACTGCCTAGAGGAGGACTAATCCCAGCTGTTTTAATCTCTCATCAACTAGAAATACCTTTCACATTAACTGTAGGTAAAAACACATTAGTAGTTGACGATATTTGTGATACAGGTAAGACTTTCCAAGACGCACCGGGTGTCTATACGGCCGCTCTTCACTACAAAAAAACCGCTAGCTTTATTCCTACTCTTTATGCAAAAGAAGTAGGGGATGCTTGGATAGTTTACCCCTGGGAGAGAGAAGACTCAAAAGCAATTGCTGATTATTTATTAGGGCAGTTGTAGGAGGATAGAAAAAAGGTTATATTATTTATTCACCGGAGTCGTAAAACCTCCACAAAATAAAATTACATGTCAAATAAAAAATTTATTGAAGGAACCGAACTGGTTCAAGCAGGATTTGCTAACGGAATTTCAACCCACCTAGCATTCAAACAGATCACAGATGGTCCAGAAGCTACCCTAACTGAAGCTGAAAAGCAGCAAATTATTAATAATGCTTCTGTAGCATTCGGAGACTTCTTAACAGCATTAGGCTGTGATTGGAGAAATGACCCTAATAGTTCTGATACTCCAAAACGAGTAGCTAAAGCGTATGTGAACGATCTCTGGGCAGGCCGATATGAACCGTTAACTAAAATTACTGCATTCCCTTCAGACGGTTATTCGGGTATTGTGCAAGAGAGTAATATACCGGTTACTTCTATGTGTAGTCACCATCACCAGACTATCCAGGGTAATGTTAGTATTGCTTATATTCCTTCTAAGGATGGAAAAGTAGTTGGACTATCTAAACTGAATAGGATAGTAGAACAGTTTGCTAGAAGAGGAGCTATTCAAGAGCAATTAACTGTAGCAATTCACAATGCAGTAGATAAGATCTGTGAAGGTAATTTAGGGGTAGCAGTGATGATTTCAGCAACCCATAACTGTGTATCTTGTAGAGGAGTTAAGCACCAGGGAGCTTCAATGCAAACAGCACAATTAACAGGGTGTTTCTTAGAAGAGGATGCAGCAAGGGCAGAGTTTTACAAGAATATAGAATTAGCAGGAAAACATAAATAACTAAAACTAAACAAATATGGAAGAAGCAAAGTACTGGAATGTAACAGTCCAGTTGGAAATTGAAAACGGTAATGGCCGAGTTCAGAAAGTAAAAGAAAACTACCTAGTATCAGCTGTTTCAGCAACCGATGCAGAACAGAAGATCTATATAGAGTTCGAAGGAGAATCAAACTTCGAAGTAGTCGGGGCAGTTAAATCAAAAATAATAAAAGTATTAGAATAAAAGTAGGACCTTCGGGTCCTTTTTCTTATTTTATTTAAAATAGAAGATATGGAAAAAGTAAAAGTACCTTTCGTAGATGAGGTCGAAGAATTTAACAAGGTAATGGGTAAGCCGAATAACTATACCCCCACAATCCCTACCGAAGATCAATGGATGTTTGTATATAATTTTATTCTAGAAGAACTAGAGGAATATAAACAAGCATGTCAGGAAGGCAATATAGTAGAAGTATTAGATGCTTTATGTGATATTACCTACGTTTCATTAGGAAACGGTGCAATGTTACATGGACTTAGAGATAAAATACTTCCTGCTTATGCTGAAGTACAGGCATCTAATATGTCAAAAGCATGTAAGACTATTGAGGAAGCTGAAGAAACAATTAAAGTAAGATCAGTAGAGCAAAATGAACCATGTCATTACGAACAGGTAGGAGAGTATTATATCGTATATCGAACAAGGGATAAGAAAGTAATGAAGAATATTAACTACTTTAAACCAGACCTTAAACAATTTTTTAATTAATATGGAAGAAGTAGTAGCGTATTTAAAAGAACAGGCAGTATACGATGCTTCAGGCAAAGAGATGATTCCTCTTGAGAAGGTCTATATAGCGTTGCATATGTTAACAAATTCTCAACTGGAACAGACACTCTCAAGAATTAATAGTTCCTTAGATACTCTTTCTGGAGAATTTGTTATTTTAGCAAATGATTTAAATAAATAAAAATAATGTCAATAAAGATATACCACGAAGCACCGAAGAGTATTTTTAAGAAAGTACAAAAAGTTACAGACGGGGATTATGCTCTAGTACACTTACTAGAAGAAGATGCTAAGTATTTAGAACTATTTCAACAAGCAAAGAAACAGGGTAGAGAAATTATACTAGATAATTCTATCTTTGAGTTAGAAGAGGCTTTTGATATGGATAAGTTTGCAGCTTGGGTAAGAAAACTAGAACCAACCTGGTACATAATTCCAGATGCATTAGAAGACGGACTGAGGACATGTGCTCAGATGGCAAAATGGATGAAACGGTATCCAGATATGCCAGGAAAAAAGATAGGAGTAGTCCAAGGAAAGACTTATCAAGAGATTAGAGATTGTTATAAGTGTATGGACGTAGTAGCGGAAGTTGATATGATTGCAATATCCTTTGATTATTCGTATTATACCGAGTCTTTTCCTCATCCTAATAAGTATGTAAGCTGGATGCTAGGACGTGCAAAGCTACTGGGAGATTTGTTGAGAGACGGTATTATAAATGTAAATAAGCCTCACCACCTATTAGGGATAGGATTGCCCCAAGAAGGTCTTCTATACAGGAACTACGACTGGATTTATTCAATAGATACAAGTAATCCAGTTGTACATGCTATAAAAGGAATTCAATATGAAGAAACAGGTCTTTGGAATAAAGAATCTCAGAAACTATTTGAATTATTAAACCAGCCGTTAGAGACTATTGATACAAAAAAAGTTCTTTTTAATATTAAGAAATTCAGATCTTTTTGGAATGGAACAGAGAAAAAAAACTAGACCCTGGGTAACGTTCTTTTCACAAACAGGAAGTGAAATAATAGAAGTATCTAAGCACTTAAACAGATGGCCTGACCTTATCGTTACTAATAAACGTCCAGCACATCTTAGGACGATTAATCCTGAACTAGAGGGCAAAGTCTTTTTTGTAGGGAACTATCCCACCATAGAGGAGCTGCAACCGGTACTGGATTTGTATGAAAATCCTCTAATAACTCTACATGGCTGGTTAAGAATCATGCCTCCGCGTATCTGTGAAAAGTATGAAATATACAATAGTCATCCTGGACTAATCTCGGACTATGAGTTTTTAAAAGGAAAAGATCCTCAACTAAGAGCATACCAGGCAAAATTACCTTACTCAGGATGTGTTATTCATAAGGTAACACCGGGGGTAGATGAAGGAGAGATTTTAAGCTCTGCTAGAGTACCGATTGACGGATTAGAATTAAATGATGTCTACAAAAGACTTCACGAGTATTCGATACTGTTGTGGAGATTATTTTTAATAGATAAAGTATAACAAGACAGGAATATCTATTATCAATTAGGTACTTTAGAATAGAGTTGAATATATTAGTTATTTTATTTATATTTAAGTTATGAACAAAAAAATAGCATTGGTAGGAGCGTCTTCGGTAGGGAAAACCACTATATATGAGCTCCTTAAAACTAAACTACCTGGTTACGATTTTAAGAATGAATCTACAAGGACGATAGCTAACTACGGATTTCCTATTAACGAAAAAGGTACTTCGGAGACACAGTTAGCAATTTCTTCCTTCCACTTAGAAGCGTTACTAACAACCAAGGATACTGTTTACGACAGATGTTATTTAGATCTGATAGTATATTCTTCCTATATAGAAAGCATATCTCCCCAGGCTTTTAAGTATATTGAGGATACTTGGACAAGAGTAAGAAGCTACTATACGCATTTTATTTATTTTCCTATCGAATTTAAATCAGTAGATGATGGAGTTAGGAGTGTAAACGAGGAGTGGAGACATGAGGTAGATCAATTATTTCAGAGTATGCTAATAAAAGGTGGCATAGATTATTTAAAAATAACTGGGAGTCCTAATGAAAGAGTTAAACAAATACTAAACTACATACAGTAAAATAATGCAAGAATTAAATCCAACAGACGAATTAAAAAAACTAGCTTCGAAACATTTAGGTAAAGCAGGAGACGGCTCAATAGTTAAGGCATACGTAACTCCTACCGCTCACGATAAGACTTTACTAGTACCTCTTCCAAGGGCTTTAAATAGAGCTAAGTCTAAAATCGATAGCGATACTTTTATAGGCTATGAAGTATGGCATGCATATGAGATGTCTTTTTTAGGAAAGACCGGTATGCCAGTAACAGGGGTACTTAAGGTAATGTATCCGGCGGATTCTGTAGCAATGATTGAATCAAAATCATTTAAGCTGTACTTGAATTCATTTGATTTAGAGAAATTTGATAGCAAAGAAATAGTAGAGAAAATAATTGAAGAAGATCTTACAGAAGCATTAGGAGGAGCTGTTTCGGTAACTTTACATATCGCACACAAAGCAGTCTTTGAGTCTTCACTTTTTCAAGGATTCAGTAACGTAGATGATATGACTTACGAATTAAATGAGTATACTGAAAATCCTAATTTACTTGAGGAAAATAATACTGGATTCGAATCATATCTCACTTTTCACACTGCGAACTTAAGAAGTAATTGTGAAATTACAAATCAAAAAGACACAGGAAACTGTTATATCTATATTAGAGGAGAGAATTTACCGACACTCCAATCACTGACAAAATACATTATCTCATTCAGAGACTCTCAGCACTTTCATGAAAACGTAACTGAGATTGTATTTAGCACTCTATCTCAAAAATATGCACCATCTGAACTGCTTGTAGCAAATATCTATAACAGAAGAGGAGGATTAGATATACACTCTGTTAGAGCTTCTGACCAAAAAGTCATAAAAAGATTCTTAAAAGAATACGGGAATACCGATATACTGTTTGAGAAAACATCTCAACAGTAGTCTAAATAAAGGTAAAAAAGAGTTGCAGTAATGCAGCTCTTTTCCTATCTTCTTTAAATATAAAAACAGTTATGAGTCAAATAGAAAAACGGTATTACCATGTGGATAATTTAGAGACTATCAATCTACTTATTCAACATATTGACCAGTGTCCAATACTGGCATATGACACGGAGACAACAGGATTGAATGTGAGGAAAGATAGCATAGTTGGCTGGTCTGTATCCGGAGATGTAGGTATCGGCTTCTATCTTCCAACTCAGAAATGGAATCCTGAAACTGCTCAATTAGAGCCATGTTATATTGAAGGTAAAAGTGCTCATGAAATCACTAAAAGACTTCTTCCACGTCTTATAGGAAAAAAGATAGTATGTCATAATGCTTCTTTCGATATAAGAATAACTAAGAATTACTACGGGGTAGATCTGCTTTCTAGTCTCTGGGTTGAAACAGCCCTCCTAGTACACACAGTCCAGGAAGAAGGAGCAGGTATGGGGGTGTTTGGCTTAAAGCCACTAGCTATTTCTATTCAGGAACATATTGGACTAAACGTAGAAGAAGCAGCTAATAAGGAGCAAGTAGAACTAAAAGAGTCTATCAAGGCAAATGGAGGTTCAATTACAAAGGAACTATACGAGATCTACAAAGCAGACATGTCAATTTTATCTAAATATGCTGCAGCCGATACGGATTTAACTTTAAGAATTTGCTACTACTTTCTAGAAAAACTAAAAGAAGAGAATCTAGAGAAATTCTACTTCGAAGAAGAGGTAATGCCGATTTACAAGGAAGTTACTATTCCAATGGAAAATCTAGGAGTTAAATTAGATATGCCCCTACTGTACCGGATTAAAGAGGAAATTGCAAAAGACCTAGAAGAAAATAAGAATATCGTAATCAAAAGTATCTTAAGCATTCCAGAAGCTAGAGAATGGGCTGTCGATACTGCATTGACTACTTACCCTCCCTCTAATAAAGGCAACTGGGCTCATAACTTAGCTACACTACATTCTCTGCCTTTAGAGAAAAACAGCAAGTCAGGAAAATATACTTTTAGTAAAAAAGCTATTGAGGAATTAGAAGAAAGCAATATTAAACAGTTCTTGTTAACAAATGATTTAACTCTTTTAGATGAATTGGATGTAGTTAGGATCTCTATGTCGATGTGGAAGGAGGAAAATGAAGGAGAATATCTCAACATTCAATCTAAAAAACACTTAGGAGAAATTGCATTTAAGTACATGGGCATCAAGCCGCTTACGCAGACTAAGAAAGGCCAGGATCAGTTTGATATGGACATGTTAGAAGAGTTAGCAAAAACTCATGCCTGGGCGGATAATTTACGTATCTATAACAAGTTACTTAAAATTAAATCAACATACGTAGACAGGTTTATAGACGGTCAGGAAGACGGGATATACTATCCATACTATAAACAACACGGAACAGTCTCTGGAAGGTATGGTTCAGATTTACAGCAACTACCTAAGCCGAAAGAGGAAGATGAGGATGCTCCAATTATTGTATACTACAATAACGTAGTTCGAGCATTTTTTATTGCAGGAGAAGGAAGGAAGCTCATTGACGCAGATTATACTTCTCTGGAGCCTCACTGTTTTGCATCTGTAACTAGAGATAAGAACTTACAAGAGATATTCAATAACGGATGGGACTTTTATTCCACAGTAGCTATTAAGACAGAGAGGTTAGATGAAGACAAAGTAAAATATCCTAATGGAGTTTCTCCGGATACTAAATCCCCTCTTTTTCTTAAAAAACTAGATCCGGTAAAGAGAAATCAAGCAAAAGGATATTCACTAGGGGTAGCTTATGGAATGGAGGCTTATGCATTAGGAAAAACCCTAAACGTATCTCAAAAAGAAGCAGAGAAGCTAGTTGAAGGCTATCTTAGCGGATTTCCTCAATTAAGAGAATGGAGAGATAATTCCAGGTTGCAGGTTAAACAACACGGCTACATTAAGAACTACGTAGGTAGGATAAGACATTTACCAGTTGTTGCTAAAATCTATGCTAAGTATGGAGATCAAATTCTAGATTGGAAATTCAGAAAACAACTAGAAGAACAACACGGAAAAGATCCAGTTATGAAGCTCTATAGAGATTATAAAAACGGATTAAATAACTGCTTAAATTACCAATTACAGAGTTTAGCTGCATCCGTAGTTAATAGGGCCGCTTTAGCAATTAACAGGAAGCTACAAGAATTAGGTATTAACGGCTGTGTTCAAGCACAAATCCATGATCAACTTATTATCAATATTCCTGAAGATAAGGCTGAGGAAGTTGCTCCAACCGTTCAGAAAATAATGGAAACAACAACAGTACTTCCTGGAGTGACATTAAAAGCACCTCCTGAAATTACAGATAACTTCCGAGACGGTCACTAAAAGCTTTTTATTTAAAGTAAAAATATGTTTAGCAGCTATTTAATAATAAAGAAAAATCGTTATGACAAATGAAGAAATATATGAAGAGGTTCTTTTTGCAGCTTATGAAAAAGGAATTCACAAAGAAGTTATAGAAAGAGTAAAACAAACTCCTAAAGAATATTCTAATCAAACTCCACTTGACTTATTAGTACGAGCGTATTATACAGAGAAGCGTCTTTTGCAGGAAAGAGTTGGAAGTCGAAAATAGTTTTAGTATCTTAGTTAAAAATAAAAATAGTTTATGAAAAAAACGTTACAGCCACAGAATGATCGAGTACTCATTAAACCAATCGAAGAGGTTGAGAGTATGTACGGGAACTTAATTATTCCTGATTTAGGAAAAGAAAAACCAGAAATGGGGGAAGTTATAGCAGTAGGTCCGGGTCGTCAATCAGAATTCGGTACTCTAATTGAAGTAAAAGCTCAGGTAGGAGACATAGTACTTGTACCTAAGATAGGCTCATTAAGGATTGATTTTGAAGATCAAGAGTATTACTTAACAGCTGACCGTGAAATCTTAGCAACAGTAAAACAAATAGAAGAATAATATGAGTAATAAAATAAGTTTCAGTAAAGACGCAAGAGAGAGTTTACTTTCAGGAGTAAACCAATTAGCAGATGCAGTTGTAGCGACCTTAGGCCCATCAGGCCGTAATGTAATTATTGAACGACCAGGCGCAGGCCCTTCCTCAACTAAGGATGGAGTTACTGTAGCAAACAGCATTCAGTTAGAAGATCCGATTGAAAATATTGGTGCACAGCTGGTAAAGCAAGTGGCTGCCAAGACCGCTGATCAAGCAGGGGATGGAACAACTACTTCGACCTTACTAGCAAGAGAGGTCTATAGCAAAGGTATTGAGAAATTAGAAAGGACTAATGCGGTAGAGATTAAGAGAGGTATTGATATTGCTACTAAAGAAGTAGTGCAGTACTTACGAGAAGAGTATTCAAAAGAAGTTACAGATGAAGCTCAACTAAAGCAGATAGCAACCATCTCAGGTAATAATGATACTGAAGTAGGTGCTTTGATTGCTACAGCAATGGATAAAGTAGGTAGGGACGGAGTTATTACTATTGAAGAATCCAAGACAGGCGAGACTTATTTAGAGACTGTAGAAGGTATGCAGTTTAATAGGGGGTATAAATCACCTTATTTTGTTACCGATAACAATACCATGACAGCAGTTCTTGATAATCCTTTAATCCTTATTGTAGATAAGAAAATTCAACAGACAAAAGAGATGTTAGGATTGCTTGAAGCAGTATCTCAACAGAATAAATCCCTAGTAATTATTGCAGATGATATTGACAGCGAAGCTCTGTCCTTATTAGTTGTTAATAAAATGAGAGGTATTCTAAAAGTAGTTGCAGTTAAAGCACCTGAATTTGGAGATAAGAAGAAACTAGTACTGGAAGATATTGCTGCTTTAACAGGCGGTACTGTAGTATCAGAAGAGAAAGGAATGAAGCTCTCTAAATTTAACCCTGAATGGTTTGGTAAGTCACGGAAAGTAACAGTAGGAAAAGACTATACAACCATTATCGATGGTGCCGGAGAAGAAGAAGTAATTGCAGGCCGAGTAGAAGATCTAAAGAATCAAATCGATAATACAGTATCACCTTACGAAAAAGAGAATCTACAAGACAGATTAGCAAAACTAATCGGAGGAGTAGCCATGATCCATGTAGGAGGTCATACAGAAGTAGAGATGAAAGAGAAAAAAGATAGGGTAGAAGATGCTCTACATGCAACCAAAGCAGCCTTAGAAGAAGGAATTCTACCTGGCGGCGGTATAGCCTTGCTAAACGCAAGCAGGCATTTAGAAAATCTAATGAACAAGGATCAAGTTAGATTTACTCATCCAGATCAATACATAGGAGCTCAAATCATTATTGAAACTCTAACAAAACCATTTAAACAGATACTATTAAATGCAGGTGAAACAAGCAATACTATCCAGGAAAGAATAGATACACTGTATGAAAACGGCAATGTATGGGAAGGATATAATCCACGGACAGAAGCATATGTAGATATGTTTACAGAAGGAATTATAGATCCTACTAAAGTAACCAGGCTGGCATTAGAAAATGCAGCAGCAGTGGCCGGAACAATGTTAACTACCGAATGCGTAATAAGTCAAAACAAGGCAAAAGACGGACAGGAACAGGAAGAAGATCCGAACATGTACGGGATGTAAAAAACGAAGGCAGGGGGAGGGGGGCGCCTCTCCTCTCATCGCCGAAGGCTACCCGCGCAAATTTTCAAATATATCCAGCCTTCCAACCTACCGACGAGCTAGCCTTCCAACCGACCCGGCCGACTAGCCCTCCTTGACTAACTTTAAAGTAGATAAGACGAAGAGAGTTCCGCAATCAAAAGAATAATTCACACATTAAACAAAAACAACACATGACACAAACACAACAAGTCAATATCAGCCTCGACCAGACCCTACCGGTAACATGCGATGGGTGCGGCCATGCCTACTTCACCCAAGCCCTACATATCCGTAAAGTATCCGGAATTTTATCCGGGACAGGACAGACATCTTACATGCCCATACCGGTCTTTGCCTGTGTGGCCTGTCAGCACATAAATACAGAGTTCTTACCCAAGGAAATGAAAGACCTGGATAAGTAGTCCAGACTCGTGTTCAACTTCGTTAGAGACGTTATATTTATATAAAAAAAATGAATTACAAAGATATTATATATATAGTTACATTAGTTTTGGTGTTTGGGTACTTCATAGGATGTAATAGGTCTACTACCAGTACTTCGGAAGTAAAAATAACTACTCACAAAGTAGATAGCTTACAGTCAAAAGTAGATTCTTTAAAAATAGTTAATACGTCCATAGATGCGGATTTGAGTAAGACTAGAAACAAAGTAGATAGTCTTTCCTTACGAATTGATCTATTAAACAAGAGCCTAAACAAGCAGACCTATTTAACAAGTCAAAAAGTAATTGAGGTAAATAAATACGGTTACAAGCAAATAGAAGATTATTTTTCTAATCGATATAAACAATAACCCTCCTACCTACTATCAGGCCTTCTACATTGAAAAATAACCTCTCCCGAGGTCAGAGAAAGGAAGTCCCGCTTGATTGCGGGCTTTCTTCTTTGTATATATTTATTATAAATTAAGTATATGGCATTTAAGGAGATTTTTAAGGATTCAAATGACTATAATGAGAAATCGGTTATAGGCTTTATGGCTTTTTTGGTCATGGTATTTTTTGCGTTGTTTGATTTGGTTATGGCCTGTATGGGCAAACCTTTAATCGTCAATGTGGTTGTTTATAATTCATTTCAGATTTTAGTATTAGGGTCGTTCGGGATATCTGGAGCAGAGAAGATATTTAAAACTAAGATATCTGCCAATCAAACAGAATCGGTTAGTACGGATATAAATTCTAATGATAATGCATCTTCCAATTAAAATAGATTATGGGAAAATTAGCAGATAAAATAGTGAGTATTGCCGGGACACAAGTAGGTGTTAGAGAGGCAACAGGACATAATGATGGTCCGGCCGTTGAGTCTTACTTAAAATCAGTTGGTTTAGGAAAGGGATTTAGTTGGTGTATGGCTTTTTGTTACTGGTGTGCCAAACAAGCTGCAGGTGAGCTTAATTTACAGAATCCTCTTAAACAGACAGGTGGGGTGTTGGATGAATGGCAGTCCGGCAGAGGAGTACATCTACCCCGTACTGCACCGGAAATAGGCAGTCTAATGATCATGGATCATGGACAAGGTCAAGGACATACCGGGATTGTTTCGGGTGTGTTCTTAGATAAAGGAGAGATTCATACAATTGAAGGAAATACAAACGATAATGGTTCTAGAGAGGGGAATGGCGTATACAGAAAGACTAGGTTATTAAGTGATCCGAAAATAATTGGCTTTATTCGATTAGAAGATAAAGTTGTAAGCTAATATAATTTTTATTATATTATAGCTTAAGCAAACTAAAATGAAAAAGATATTATTAGTAGGGTTTTTGATATTAGGTACTTTGTCTGCTTATAGTCAGACAGATACATCTAGGATCACCTTACCTACCCCCACTGCCAGGAAGGTCATACAGGATCTGGTTAAATTGGACGGATGCGTGGCTGAGGTACAGATATTACAGGATAAGGTATCCACTCTATCGCAGCAAATATCTTTGAAAGATACGTCAATTACCTTATTAGAACAAAAGGATCTTAACAATACCTCTATCATTAATAAGAAAGATCAGCAACTGGCATTATCAGAAAAATTATCGGCCGATTTACAGAAGCAATTAAGGAGACAGGAAAGAGTAACGCTTATATATAAAATAGGGAGCGTGTTGGGCGGAGTGACTGTTTTCCGTCTATTAACAAGATAGGTTATGGCAAAAAAAGTTTTAAAGCAGGTTTCGCTTATACGGGACTCTGTACCTAAGGTGATTAATTATGAATTTGAAAAATCAATTTCTTATTCTCAAACAGTAGCTTATAATACTTGTCCGCATTTCTGGGCATTAGATAGGATAAAGGGTCTTAAGCCTTTTCGTCCTTCTATTCATACTGTTTTTGGTACATCCTTACATGAGGTATTACAGGAATGGTTAACAGTTCTCTATACCGAAACAGCCATTAAAGCCGGTAAGATGGACCTGGAAGGATTACTTCAGCAGAAGCTAAGTACAATCTATGCAAAAGAGAAAGAGAGTTTTGGTCAGCATTTTACTACTGCAGAAGAATTAAGTAGTTTTTATGAGGATGGGGTTGAAATACTTAGGTTTATAAGAAGAAAAAGAGCAGTTTACTTTAGTACTAAGAATGTACATCTGGTTGGTGTTGAGATTCCTCTGATATATCCTCTAGCTCCTAATATATTCTTTAAAGGATTTATTGATGTACTTTTGTATGATAGTGATCTGGATACTTACACTATCCTAGATATTAAGACTTCTACTTCAGGTTGGAATGCTTATGCAAAGAAGGATGATAAGAAACTAGCTCAGTTACTCCTATACAAGGATTTTTTAGCAAAGCAATTTAATTTAGACGTAGATAAAGTAGATGTAAAGTATTTTATTGTAAAGAGGAGAGTACCTGCCGATCCGGAATTTCCTGCGATGGGGAAGAGAGTACAGGAATTTATTCCTCCCTCAGGAAAAGCAAAACGAAACCAGGCTTTAGCAGCCTTAGATATCTTTATTAAAGATGCTTTTACAGAACAAGGACAGTATATAGAGAAGGAGTATGAAAAAAGGCCTTCCAAATCTAATTGTATTTTTTGTGATTTTAAAGGAACGGAATATTGCACGGTTGGAGTTTTTTAGATTAGTTATATATTTATATATACAAAATAAACAAAACCATGGATACAAAAAAACTAACATCAGTAAAAGTAGAAGCAGAACTTCTACAGGAATTCAAAGAACAGTGCGTAAGGTATAAATTCTCCTTGCAGAAGCTTGTAGATAGAAGTATTTACCTCTATCTTACAGATGAGAATTTTAAACAGAAACTTCATGCACAAACAAATTTAAAATTAAAATAACGTTATATTAACAGAGATATGGGGTAGTGTCCTATATTCCTTAACAAAAAATCAGGCATTAAGCCTGTTATATCTAAACTAAAATTAAGTATATGTCTAACAACAGTAGTAACGGTACTAAATATCGTCGCTTAAAGCAAGAAGATCGTAAAAAGATCCTGCTTTTATGCGACGATATTTAATGACCCCCTTGGAGCAATCTGAGGGGGAAGGGAATTAGAATGAACAGTGGCATAGCCACAATGGCAAGAGAGATTGTACTAGGTACAGCTCATCACTTTAACTGGTTGAATTTAGGAGCAGCCTTACAGCATCCTGAAGCAGGGAAAGGAGTAGACATCTCTACAGAGGTAAACAGACTCCAAGGTATCGATGATGCCTCGGTAAGGATACTTCCTAATGTAGGGTACGGTGATGCAATGCAGATTAGAGCATTAATTGCCCAGGAACGTCCTGATGCAGTGATGATCTTTACTGATCCTAGGTACTGGACTTGGTTATTTGAGATTGAAAGAGAGATTAGGAATGAGATCCCTTTACTGTACCTTAATATTTGGGACGATTACCCGGCTCCTCTTTACAATAAATCCTACTATGAATCGTGTGATTTGTTGATGGCAATCTCAAAACAAACTAAAAATATTAATGAATTAGTCTTAGAAGAAAAAGCAAAGGATAAGATAATCACCTATGTACCTCACGGTATTAATGAAAAGATGTTCTTTCCTATCAAGCCAGACCATGAACACTATCAGGCTTTACAGGAGTATAAGAAGAATGTCTTCGGAGGGAAAGAATATGAATTTGTCTTATTCTTTAATTCTAGAAATATCAGAAGGAAATGTCCTGGTGATTTGATTCTAGCTTATAGGATGTTTTGTGATAGGATAGGAAAAGAAGCTGCTAAGAAATGCGTATTACTAATGCATACACAGCCTGTAGATGAAAACGGAACAGATCTCTATGCAGTACGGGAAGCTATCTGTGACAATAGTTACGTTAATGTGTTATTCTCAGACGGCAGGATAGATACAGCACAGTTGAACTTACTTTACAATATCTGTGATGCAAATATATTAATCTCTTCTAACGAAGGATGGGGATTGTCTTTGACCGAAGCTATGATGGCAGGTAGGATGATTATTGCGAATACAACAGGCGGTATGCAAGATCAAATGCGATTTACAGATGAAAACGGTGAGTGGATTAGCTTTTCTTCTGAGTTCCCTAGCAACCATTACGGTACTTATAAGGATCATGGAGCCTGGGCAGTACCTGTATATCCTTCCAATATGTCCTTAGTAGGTTCAGTTCAAACACCATACATATTAGACGATAGGGCTGATGCTAGAGATATAGCCAGTGCAATTGAATATACCTATGGGTTAGGTACTGAAGAAAGAGAAAGAAGAGGAGTATTAGCAAGGGAGTGGGTGACTTCTGATGAATCTGGTATGTCAGCCAGACAGATGTGCGAAAATGTAATTACTTCCATTGATGAGACTTTTGAGAAATTCAAACCATCTCCTCGATTTGAATTACATAAAATCGTAGATAGACCTAAGAAATATGTTCAACATGTGTTGGAATATTAAGTAAAGAGTTTTATATTAAAAAAAAGTTATTAGATGAATAAAACAACATGCGTTATTAGCTGTCCAATAGACTGTTATAGCGGATATTCCGGAAGAAGTCGAGACTTTGTCAGAGCTATAATTGAAGCTAAACCAGAATGGGATATAAAAATTCTATCACAGAGATGGGGAAATACTCGGTTTGGTTACTTAAAAGACCATAACGAGACATTACTTATGTCGAAAATAGTTCCTAACTTAAATGCCCAGCCTGATATCTGGATTCAAATATCTGTACCAAATGAGTTTCAAAAAGTAGGAAAGTATAATATAGGAGTAACAGCAGGAATTGAAACAACCATAGCTGATCCATCCTGGATACAGGGATGTAATAATATGGATTTGATCATAGTATCATCTAACCATGCAAAAGAGACATTCAAGAGAAGTGTTTTTGATATTCAGGATAACAACACAAAACAGATCACATCTAGGATTCAGTTAACAACTCCTGTAGAGGTATTATTCGAAGGAATCAATCCTACTAAGTTCTTTCCTTTAGCTCTTCCTGTTAAATTAGACCTCTCTTCTATTACAGAGGATTTTAATTTCCTGGTAGTCGGGCACTGGATGCAAGGTATAATTGGGGAAGATCGAAAGAATATAGGATATACTATTAAAGCCTTCCTGGAGACCTTCAAAAATAAAAAGAAAGCACCTGGACTTATTCTAAAAGTACAAGCAGGTTCAGGTACTTCAATCATGGATAGAGAAGTGCTGCTAGATAAGATTGATGCAATCAGAAAGACAGTAAAAGGTACTTTACCAAATATCTATTTGCTTCATGGGGAAATGGCTGAAGCTGAGATGAACGAGTTATACAACCATGCTAAAGTAAAGGCTATGGTAACTCATACTAAAGGAGAAGGCTTTGGTAGGCCTTTGTTAGAGTTTAGTTTGGTAAATAAGCCAATCATAGCTTCAAACTGGTCAGGTCATGTAGATTTTTTAAGCCCAGAATTTACTAAATTGGTAGGAGGTTCCTTAACAAACGTACATCCTTCTGCAGCAGTAGAGAAAATGATTCTACTAGAATCACAATGGTTTACTCCTAGTGATGTAGAAGTAGGAACAGCTTTTAAAGATGTCTTTGAGGATTATAAAGACTGGAAGCAGAAAGCAAAAAGACAAGGGTTTAAGAGCCGTACAGAGTTCTCTTACGAAAAGATGAGAGATACGCTAAATAACCTTCTGACACAGTGTATACCTGAGTTCCCTAAACAGGTTGAGTTAAAATTGCCTCAATTAAAAAAAATTGAATTACCTAAGCTTAAAAAAATAGAATAACATGACAGCAGAAGAGTTTGTAATATGGATGCAGGGGATAGTAATAGCCTCTCCGAATTACAATATAACACCGGCGACCTGGGATGCTATAAAAGATGGATTAGCTAAAGTTACTATAGCAGGCAAGCATATACAAACAGTACCTCCCGGTAACGGCTTGAAGGCCGTACCGGTTTTGGGTAACTATCCTCTTGATTTTAGATACTCCACTACAACATAAAGTATACATCCGGAAAAGGAATTAAAAACAAAAAATAAACATACTATGGAAGAAAATATGATAGAATGCCCAAGATGTGGCGGTAATGCCTGTTTCGTACAAAAAGTAAACGAAGAAGTAAATACTCAACTCTGTTTTGGTTGTGGATTTACTACATCAACACTAATGGAAGCAAATAGTAAAATAGTATTAGACGCTCTTGCAAGCTCTCCAGAACTATACAAAGACCTTATGTTTGTCGATAAAGACAGTAGAGTTTGGTTCCCTGCAACAATTACCTTACCTAATAGCGGGATGGTGTTTGCAGATGGAACTTCAAAAGAGAATTGGAAATGGGCAGCAGTTAAATCTATTGAGATATCAGAAAAAGAAAAGAAGAACTTCCCAAAAGATCAAACTCATAAAATGGATATGAAAAGTCTTAAGCACTTTGAACAAAAGGATTTCATGGACGGTTTATCTCAGATAGGCTTTTTTGATGTTGCAGTACAGGAATAATATCCGTATCTTTATATTATGAGAATTAGTTATGCAATAACGGCTTGTAATGAGCATGTAGAATTACAGCGTTTATTAGAAAATCTAAAACAAAACATACGTCTACATTATGACGAGGTTGTTATACAATTAGATAAAAATGCTACAGAAGAAGTTAAAACCGTAGTTGAGGAATGTGAGATAGTAGATTTTACTATCACATTCCCTCTTAATAATGATTTTGCTTCATTTAAAAATAACATAATTGAAAACTGTGTAGGTGATTTTATATTCTCTTTAGATGCTGATGAATATGTTGATCCTTGGCTTCTACGGAATTTAGAACTCCTACTCAGCTCAAATCCGGAAGTAGATATGTATTCTGTCCCTCGAATTAACACCGTAGAGGGATTAACTGAAGAGCATATCAAGAGATGGGGGTGGAGAGTAGAACAAGGAAGGGTGAATTATCCGGACTATCAAAATAGGATTTTCCGTAATACTCCAAGTATCAGGTGGGTGAATAAGGTTCATGAACGTATTACCGGGTATAAATTCCATACAAATCTACCGTTAGTAGATGAGATGAGTATCTACCATCCTAAAGATATTAAAAGACAAGAAAAACAAAATGAGTTCTATGACACATTATAGACCCCTCACACATTGTATCTCTACCTATAATAATCTTCCTTACTTAAAACTAGCAATAGAATCGGTAAGGAAGAATTCTTTCTTTAAAGATGCTCCTTTTATTATTCATGCTGAAAATTGTACAGACGGTACTAACGAATGGTTAGAAGAAAATAAAGAGAAGTATCAACTGGAAATCTATATTGATATTCATTCAGATAAAGTTAAAGGAATAGGAGGAGGAATGAACTTCTGTGCAGAAAAAGTTAAGACTCCTTATATTAACTTTCTTCATTCTGATTTTTATGTAACTGAGAACTGGGATATAGAGTTATTAAAAATACATGAGACGTATCCTGAAGAGAAGCTGTGGGTTAATTCCCATAGGGTAGAACCTGATATGTTCAACTCCCCACAACGCCCAGGCACTATAATCGTACCTCAAGACAGTTTCGGGGCTTATTATAATGATTTTGATTCGGAATTATTTGAAAAATGGACAGAAGAATTAAAATTAAATAACGATTATTTTGAGATACCAAAAGGAGAGGGAGTATCTGGATTAATTAGGAAAGATGTCTGGGATGAAGTAGGAGGTAATGATCCTCTATTTGCTCCGACCTCTTGGGATGATATGGACTTATTTTTAAGAATGATACAACACGGAGTTCGATTTGTACTTCCTTTTAGTTCAATAGTGTGGCATTTTGGAGCAAGAGGTTCTCATAGACTTGAAGAAAACAAAGGACAGTCCTCTGAAAGGCAGAAGAAAGCCGAACAAACAAATATGCAGAGATGGTTGAGCAAATGGGGCAAAATGCCTATCTTTGATGAATATGGAATGATAAAACAGTGGTAATGAAAAAAGTAGTATTATATACAAAAAGTTATTCAAAGGATTTAGATAGACTGAAAGTATCGATAGAGTCAATTAAAAAATATAATAAAGATAATATACCCTACTATATATCCGTACCTAATAATGAAATAAATCTTTTTAAGAAAGAAATAGATACTAACTACGTAAATTTAGTATCAGATGAGGATATTTACGTAGTTAGTGAAAATAATTGGAAAACCCAGCAAATAGTAAAAAGTAATTTTTGGAAATTAGAAGTATGTGATAATTATGTAATGCTAGACTCTGATTCTTATTTTATAAGAGATTTTGAATGCAGCGATTTTATGTATAATGAAATCACTCCTTATACGGTAATGCATGAACAAAAAGATTTATTTAATTGGTCTAGCATGTACCACAATATATTAGGATTTGATCCTAAAATAGGATTTTCAGAAGATAGGCAAAGGATAATGGAAGTTATGGGAAGAACAGGAAAACTCTTTGATTTTGGCCCAGGCCCTATTATATGGTCAACTAAAGTTTGGAAAAGTTTAGAAGATGACTATCTAATACCAAATAATATAAAATTTAATAATTTAATAGAATATTGTAATTCAGAATTTAGCTGGTACGGGGAGTTTTTATTATCTAAAAGACCTATAGAAATAATTCCAATAGAACCACTATTTAAATTTTTTCATTACAAAGAACAGTATAATCATTATAAACGGTTGGGATATACTGAAGAAATTATTAGTAAAAATTATTTAGGAATAGTAATGCAATCTAATTGGGGTGCGCCCCTAAAATATTAATTTAAAATATATAATAAAAATGGGAACGATCAAAACATTTAATTTACAACATTATACTGATACGTATGGTGTAAACGTATTTGTAGAAACTGGAGCTGAGCCCGCATGGTCATTAACACATGCAGCAGATTCTAAACTTTTTAAAGAATTATATTCAGTAGAACTGGATAGATTGACCTTTGATAAATTTAAATCTGTTTAGGAATAATTAGAGAATACTACAGTAATTAACGGTAATAGTCAAAATTTTTTAAAGTTAATTTTACCAAGTTTAAATAATGAAAGTACTTTTTATAGCTAAAGGGGATTACCCTGATTTCCAATCAGATATGGTTTTTCATGGAGGTAGATCTCTGTTAGGAGATAACTTTGTTGATTGTAATAAAATCTGGTACATGTATGAAGAAGATAAAAATAAATATTGGAACACTATAATTCCTGAAAATGGTAAGAGTTATGGAAGAGGTTTTACTTTGTACGGTAGAATTAAAGAAGATAAGATTAATAGAAATAATATAATAGAAAGAATTAAAAAAAGAGAATTTGATAAAGTGATTTATGGGTCTTTTACTAGGTGCTTAGATTATTTAGAAGTAGTATTAGAAAATTACAAAGGGGATAATTTAATTTTTATAGATGGGGAAGATGATATAAGCATACAACAAGATATTTTTAATTTAGGAGGATTATACTTCAAAAGAGAATTAAGTGATTTGTGTACAGATAGAATAATGCCAATTAATTTTGCTATACCTGAGGATTTAATATTAAGAGAAGTTCCTAATAAATTAAAAGAATATGCTTATATAATCCCAGGGGATTTTTCTACTTATATCTATGATAATCAAGAAGATTACTTTAAAGATTATCAAGAATCTTATTTTGGAGTTACTTTTAAAAAAGGAGGGTGGGATTGTTTAAGACATTATGAAATATTGATGAATGGGTGTATACCCTATTTTGATAATTTACAAGAATGTCCTTCTAAGACCATGATCAGTTTCCCTAAAAAAGAAATTATAAACTGTGTAGAGGAATTAAAAAATGAAAATTTAACCGAAATAAAAGCCAGAGAATTTATAAAGTATTTTTTAGATTATACTAAAAATAATTTAACCACTAAAGTTTTATTCAATTCATTAATATGAAAAATATAATCGTAATGCCTAACTATTCAGATAAGAATGATTATTGTCCTGAATTTGTAAATAATTGTACACAAGCTTGGATAAATTGGGCTAACAAAAATGAATGTGAATTTATACAACTAACTCAACCCGTAGTAGATTTTAAAGCACTGAACTATGTTAATAGCAACACTCAATCATAACCTGCCAGACTTAACTGATAATTTAGTTGAACAATTAAAAAGAGATTCTTACTTTAAGAACTGCGAACTTATGGTAGTTGATAATGGATCTAAAGAGGCGTTAGCCAAACACACGACACATCAATTAGAGCAGAATATCTTTTTTGGAGGAGGATTTAATGTAGTTTTAGATTATTTTTTAAATGAAACAGATCATGAATATCTTTATTTTCTTAATAATGATTTAATATTTCATGGAAATTCCTTTATAAGAACATCTTTAGATGAATCAATGGAATCAAATGCAGCAGTTTATTCACCATCTGTAATAAATGCTTCAATATCTCAATGTCATTGGAAACAGATGTGGAATTGGGGTAATGGATTAAGAGAAGTTAAATGGGTAGACTTCCAATGCCCTTTGCTGAGAAGAGATCTTTTAAAAGAAATTAAGCAATTTCCAGAAGAACTTATTTACGGGTGGGGATTAGATTTTTATGCAGGATGTATAGCAGAGAAATTAGGCTTAAAAACAATTGTATCAGATACTAATACAATCTGTCATTTAAACTCTCAGACCTTTGCACAGAATAAAATAGATATAGGAGTAAATGAATTCTGTAGAAATGCAGAAGGAAATATGAATAATTACTTTAGGAATTCTGAGTTTAATTCTATATATTTAAGTTTAAGACAATATGGAGAAAATTATGACATTAGATGATTTAGCAGAAAAGTATAATACCGATAAAGGAACTAGTAGCCATTGGTATACTGCAAGGTATAGCATGTACCTAGAACAGTATAGAGACGAAGAATTCAACCTATTAGAGATAGGAGTTTACGATGGTGCTTCTGTTAAAATGTGGAAAGAGTATTTTCCTAAAGCAAATATTGTAGCTTTAGATATTGATCCTAGATGCAAGCAATTTGAAGAAGAAAGAATTACTATACATATTGGGGACCAGGCAGATGTTCATTTTTTAAATAAGATAGTTGAACAGTACGGACACTTTGAAGTAATTCTAGATGACGGAGGTCATAGCTATAAGCAACAAATAGTTTCTTTTGAAACTTTATTTCCAAAACTAACACCAGGAGGTCTTTACTTCTTAGAGGATATGCATACATCTTACGTACCGGGGAGTATTTGGGACGATTATCACATAACAGGAATAAACTACTTTAAAGGACTAGTAGATAAGGTAAACCTTCAAGGTAAGAGTTTTTGTGGATATTTTGAAATAGGAGACCAGTACTTAGATTATTATGAAAGAAATGTAGATTATATTCATTTCTATAAGAGCATGTTAGCTATTGGTAAGAAGGTTGAAAGCATATGATAGGATGTAACTTCAACGGAAGATTAGGTAATAATTTATTTCAAATAGCGACTGTAATATCTTTAGCTAAGAAACTAAATGTAGACTTTATATTACCAGAACGTACACATGCAGGACATAGAGGGGATCTTCCTGTTGATTTAAGTATGTTTAAATATAATTTTAACAGAGGGACCTTCAATGCTGAAGTTGAGTATCATGAGGAAGTATTTGAGTACAGGGAAATAGAAGTTATTGATAAGTTAAGAGTAGGAGGATTTTTTCAATCTTGGAAATACTTTGAGGATGTAAAAGACCAACTACTCACTAATTACTTCACTCCTTCAGATAAGATTTTAGAATCTTTAAACAGATATGAAATATCTCCTAATAGCGTAGGTGTAAGTGTCAGAAGAGGAGATTACTTAATGTTACAGAATAACCACTGCGTATTAGGTACTGCCTACTATCAGACTGTATTTGATAAGTATTTTCAAGACAACACAGACCAGGTCTTTATCTTCTCAGATGATCTAGATTGGTGTAGAAGTGTTTTTGGCTCTAATGTAATCTATGTAGAAGATACAGTAGGAGTCCAATTATTCTTAATGAGTAAAATGAAAAATTTAATTTTATCCAACAGTACATTTGCCTGGTGGGGTGCCTATTTAAATCAGAATAACGGAATCATAGTAGCCCCGGATCCTTGGTTTGGCCCTAATTACGATAATAAAAATACAGCCGATCTCTATTGTAAGAATTGGAGAAAAGAGTCCCACATAAGGACTCATCATGCATTCAAATTAACTCAAAATATGTTTAACTAATGGTATACAGAATAGTACAATACATTCAACCTTGGGAAATAGATGATTTAGAAAGACAAGTAAATCAGCTCATAGGGGCTTCTTATAGTCTAGGAGGAGAGACTCTTATCTTAGATTGTACATTAAATCTTTCAAATAGTCTAATAGATTGGCAACTTAGTAAACTCCCTAAGCAATATTTTTTAGAGAAATTTGCATATATAGAAAATAAAGCAAAAAAGCATTTTAAAGTAAGCTTCGATACAGACGAAACAATTCAGGGAGCTGCAGATAAAAAACGAAGTACTGTCTATAAAATACAGGATTTTGTAATTTGGTTAGACTCTGATATATTTTTCCCTAAAGCAATAGTCCCCTACTTTATTTCTGCAACAAAGCATATAGAGAAAGACTTATATCTTTTAACTGCTCAAATTATTAAGTATTGGGATGCTAGTTGGGACTGTATAACTGCTCCTAGATTTCTTAATGAAGCCAATAATCATAGAGATTATTTTGATCCTTTTAGTTTAGATGAAATCGTAGAAAAAGAAGTAAGTATTGCAAAACTAAATCAATTAAAATTCGGAGCAGGATGGTTTACTTTGCTCACAGATAGGGTAGTTAAGACGCTCTTAATACCGGAAGAAATAGGTAGTTATGGACCAGACGATACATACCTAATAATGACTGGACCTAAAATAGGCTTAGAGCAATACCTACTTCAGGGAGTAGTTGTTACAGAAATAGGAGCAGATTATTTAGAAAAAAAAGATTATATAAAGCCTCTACTTGCTGTAAAAACTCAAGATAAACAAAAAATAACTAATGAACAATTAGGACAGCTTATTAATAAATTTTATGAAAGCAATTAGTTTTATAATACCAAGTTATAATAACCTAAAGCATTTAAAAAATGTATATGCTTCAATAAAAAAGCATGAACCAGGGGCCGAAATAGTACTACTCGACGATGGATCGACAGATGGAACCTGGGAATGGATCCAACAACAAGACTGTATTTCCTATAGGAGTAAAGAAAGAGTAGGACATACGATCTTATACGACAAAGGAATTGAATTAGCTACAAGTGAGATTGTAGGGATTCTACATGCTGATATGATTTTAGGTCCTAACTATTCCAAGAACTTACTTAAGTACTTAAAGCCTAAAACAGTAGTATGTGCAACTAGGATTGAACCGCCACTACATCCGGAAGGTAAAGAAAAAATCATTAAGGATTTTGGACAGGATTTTGATTCTTTAGATATAAAGTCTTTTGAGAAGTTCGTACTTGACTTACAGGCAGCGCCTGAACAGCCTACGAAAGGTATGTTTGCTCCTTGGATCTTATACAAAAAGGATTTTCAAGCAATAGGAGGTCACGATCCTTTATTTGCTCCTTTTCCTTTTGAAGATTCAGATATCTTTCAAAGATGGATATTAGCAGGTTATGATCTTATACAATCAAGAGATGCTTATGTGTACCACCTTACCTGTAGAGGACATAGGTGGAACGATCAAATAGGAAAGGATGATGAGTATTATAAAACCGTAACAGCTAAAGCTGCTAGAAATTATTTACGTAAATGGGGCAGTTGGATTAAGAATGACGAATATCAATATCCGGTAATTGTACCTAAGTACGATATAGGCTTGGTAGTTAAGAACTGTAACTTGGAAGGACTAGAAGCATTAGAGCCATTTTGTGATACTATCTACATAGAAGATGAAATGGAAGTGCTTACTTCACATTATTTAGATAAAGAACAAAAAAATACAACTTACAATCTTTTTAGTAGAATCAGACCATACAGCAGTTTAAAAACAAACCACATACTTATAGAGTTTGATTTGAATAGATTAGATTCTCAGATGTTTCAAATACTTCAGCAATTTCCTGAAATAATAAAACAGTCTGGAGAGATAGGAGAATTTGAGCTATATATATTTAAAGTAGCTATTAATTCACTAAAAGAATATCAAGATGAACTAATAGTATGCAAAAAGTAAACTATTTATAAATAAAAGATGCAACTAATAAAAGAAATAAAACAAATACTATCCGAAGTAACTAAAGTAAACTTCAAAGGACATAAGTTCGTTCTTAAGATAGATGTAAACGAAGATCCAAATAAAAAAGGAATCAAGATACAATTCCTACCTATCACCTTTTCAGGGATATCGAGTCAAGCACAAGACGACATCGCTATGGACTTGGCACAGAAGTTGAATCAAGGATTAGCACCACTAGGGTTAGCTGTTGAGAGAGACAGGAATTTAAAGGATAAGACGATAATAGGCTTCTTCATCTATGTAGAGTATTTGACTAAAGTGATAATAAATGCGTTATCTCAAGTAACAGACGAGCCTGAATCTCAAAAGAAATAATTAAGTAACTAGTTAAAACAAAAATATATGAAGTTCTGTTTTTATTCAAAGAACGATCCTACTCAAACTGCAATAGGAGCGACTGATGCTAATACAAAAGAAGAGGCGATAAATTATTTTTCATTAGTAAAAATGTTGCCTAAACCAGATTTTTTAAATATCTTTAACGTTAAAGCATATACATATGAAGAAGGAATTACAGGAACTAATAAGCAGCTTCTTAAAGGTTAAAGTTAAGGTAGTTGAAAGAGGGATGACAAAGGAAAGATTTGATAAAAAGCTTTTTGTAGAGTCTATAATTCTTTTACGTGAAATTGAGGATAGAAGAGACTTTATGGAAGATGAGATTGGAGTAGATATGTCAATCTACGAAGAGAAATTTATGACAATCATAGAGAATCTTTTCAATATGCATTTTAATAGAGCACAAATAGGGCTGATTCAATACTACCTATACGAGATTCCTGTTATAGAGGATTTTAGCGGGAAGCTCTCAATAGAAATAGGCGACAATACCTACGTAGTTGCTTTTGAGTCTCCTGAAGATCTTTGGCAGGCGATAGGGATATTAGAAAAATAGTTGCACCTAACAAGGTAAAGTGTTATCTTTAGGTATAATAAAAGAATAAGTTATGGAATTAAAAAAAATTAATTGTGTTAAATGTGGAAATCTGTTTCCTGAATTACGTCTAACAAAATACGGATACAACTTCTGCGTATCATGCTCAGACGTAACACCAAAGGTAGGCAGGGTAATTGTGGTAGGAGAAGGTGATCACACCGCTACTGAATTAGAGATAGTAGACCAAGAAACAGCAGGCAGACTTCATGAATTAGAGAATCAATCTAGGAGAGTAAAAAACGTACCTGTTGAGCTACTTAACTTTGAAGAAGAAGAATCCACTTCAAAAGTAACATCTATCCCGGATAGTGCTGTTATAGTTGATGATGAGGATATCGAAGAACTAGAAGACGAAGTAGAAGATATTGTTGAATTAGAAGATCAAGACGAAGACTAAGTGCCTAAAGCAAAATTCCTATCGAAAGATGATTGCTTAAGAGCTATGCAAAACTCTCGAAGTAATCGAGGTGCAGCTAGGTTTTTACGCTGCAGTTTAGTTCACTACAAGAAATTCGCCAGGACTTACGTAGATGAAGAAAGCGGAAAGACTTTGTACGAGCTTCATAAGAATCAGTTTGGAGTAGGTATTCCTAAAGCACTTTCAAATAAAGGTAAGCAAGCTCCTCTCAAAGAACTGATAGAAGGAAGACTCTCTGTAGAGAGCTTTGAACCGGCTAAAATTAAAGTACGACTAATCTACGAAGGATATCTTAAAGAAGAATGTGCTCACTGTGGCTTTCATGAAGAGAGGTTAACAGACAGAAAGATTCCTCTCATACTTAGGTTTAAAGATACTAATAAAAAGAACTACGAACTAAGTAATATAGAACTACTTTGCTATAACTGCTCTTTCTTGTATGCTACATCTCCTTTAACTGAGAGACAGATACTTACTTTAGAAGACTCTGTTGAAAGACAAGCACCAGAGTTTGACTGGGAGGTAGACGAAGCTATGCAAGAGCATTTACAATCATTAGGGTTGTGGAAAGAGCAAGAGTCTTCAAATGGTTCTGAATATATTTCATCTAACTATCGAGGTAATGTACAAAGCCAAAAAGAAACCAACTAGAAAACAGCAAGTAGCTAATCAGCTCTATAAGCAAGCTGAACAGAATGAAAAGCTAAAAGAAAAAACAATCGAGAATAGTTTTTGGAAATTATTTAAAAAAGTTTAAAAATAGTTGTATGTTAGTTTTACTATTCGTATATTCAGTCATAATAAAAAACAGATGGAAAAATTTGAGTTTAAAGACAAAGAAGAGTTTATAGAGTTTCTTTCAGATAAGACGCCAAAGATGACAGTTCTTATCTTTAATGCAATCAATCAAGCAATAAAGAGCAAAAAGAAATCAGCAGATCTTTTTGAGGTTAGCTTTGAAACAGGAGATACTTGTTTTGAGATTTCATTACCAAAATCACAATGGGAGACTGCTCTTACATCTTGTTTAAAACACTTTGAGGACTTTGAGATGTCTGATGAAGCAATTGACGCCTACCTGTTATTGAAAGAACTTAAAGCATAGAAAAACAGATAAAAGAAGTTATGACAAAACAGAATTCAAGGTATGAGGGAAAGATTAGAATCTCTAATAGAGGATTTAAAACAAGATAAAGAAAATAACGAAAAAAACAGGATACACTACCGTAATGATATGGAATGGGGATCTTACGAATCATCTGTAGGAATGTCGTTAGTATATACTTCAATTATTTCACAATTAGAAGATATTTTAAAAGAAGAACAAAATGAAAAATAATTACAAAGTAGGTCAAATTTATAATTTTAAAGATGTCTATGAGTACGGCACTTATGAGGTAACTAAGATTATTGGTGACACAGTCCATTATAAAGTGTTAAGTGGTACTTTAGATGGAGGTAATCTTACTCACACTAAATTTGATATTAGTACTTATTTTGATGGACATTCTACTTTGTTAGAAGATATAAAGAATATAGAGCAATTAGAAGAACAAATTACATTAGACGAAATATTCAAAATAATTAAAAAAGTAGTCAAAGATAAAAACAGTATTAATTTACTATCCTCAGTTAATCATCAAAGTGTTCTAGATTATTTGTATGAACAGATAAATAAAATGTAGTTTATTAGTTGGACAATCTAAAGAGTTTTATTACTACATATACAGTCCATTGGAAATACCAATGGTTTTTTACTATAAAAAAGCACAAAATCAATACTTTAACCCCAACCAATCAAAATATGAAAGAGTTTAAAGGAAGTAAAAACTGGGGTGTTCAATTAGGGACTGACGATGATTTTGCAAGGGTAATTATTGGGAGTAAATCAATAAAATTAGGGTTTACCAATGTAGACGAAGATAATGCTAATGCCAGGTTAATCGCCGCAGCACCCGAATTGCTTGAGGCGTTGCAATTGCTTTTATATGGATGGAATAATGAAGACCTTGCCCATGATGTTACAGATTCATTCAATAAAGCGAGATTGGCTGTAGACAAAGCCCTCGGAAAGGAAACAACCACATGAACCGCACAGAGAAAATACTTGACGACCACACCGACCATTTAACAACGTGGGACAGTGATTTAAAAGCCTCTGTAATGGAAGCGATGGAGCAATACGGCAAAGAGTTGCTAATAAACAAGGCTCATGACGTTTACAATAAATTTACACTATTCGATAGCAACCACAATGCCATTACAGGAGTTGTGAGGGATTTTATTTTACAAACCGAACTTTAACAATGAAAAAAGACAAAACCGACAGATTTTTACAAGGCTATTCTTGTTGTTTAGCAACACTTTTAAGTGTTGATGGCAGGGGAACACGAAGTGAAGAATTATACGCTGATGGAATAGGCAAAAACCACACAGAAAAAACATTGCGTGAAGCAGGCGTTGATGGTTACGATATTGGCATTTTTAAAAAGGAGGGGTTTTTACCATGAAAAAATTCAAAGCTTTTAAAAAAGATGATAAGGTGTGGGCGCAAGCGATAAACCCGTACAGTTCATTTTGGGAAACAAGGCAATATGTGTATTTTGAAAACGTCAACCCGCCCATCCTATGTCCATCACTTACCGATGGCGAGGTGTATAACGAGGAAGATTTGGAGTTTGGCCTTAGCGATGAGTACCCTCATTTAGTAGAACCATTCCCTATACAATCGATATGTGTTTTAAAACAACAAAAAGAAGCCGAATCAGCGAAAATGAGAAAATACCTGTTAAAACCCGGCCGCAGCCTGCAAACCAACTTTGGTGGCTATACCCTGACCAACGATAACTTAACAGATGAAGCTGCGGAAAAACTGCTTGAAAAACATCCTAATTTAATTAAGCATTTTATCATAAACCCATCTATTTCCGAACAAATAACCGAGCAACCCTCGTCAACTGAAAAAGAGGAAAGTGTGAAAGATGATGAAACACCAGAACGTATATTATCTAATATAACACATTTAGCCTTATACGATATTAAAAAAGGAGTTAAAATAACTTCAATAACCGCCATAATGGCTATGGATGAATATGCAACCTACCAAAAGCAACAAACCCAAAAGGACATCGATGCTTTGGTGGAGAAATTGGAGCGCCAAAGAGACAACGGCACATTTGATGAGGCCGCATATTATAACACATTTATTTCAGACCTTAAAAACCTATCAAAATGAAAGCAAGCGAATTGAGGCAAGGAAATCTTGTCAATGATGAAGATTTACAACCAATGTACATAGCTGGTATTTGGCCTGTAGACCAAGGCAAACGGTATAATTTTATTGATAGCGGTGGAAATGTCGGAAACATATCTCTTTTATCGCCCATACCCCTAACACATGAAATTTTGGTTAAGATGGGGTTTGAAAATTACCAAAAAGCTTTCTATAATTTTTATAAAATAAAATATACACATATTTTACCTAAGAAACCGTTAACTATTATGAAATTCGATGAGGGGGTATATAATTGGATGGAGGGCAATGCAAATGTTCATATTTATTACGTTCATCAGCTGCAAAACCTATACTTCGCTTTAACCAACACCGAACTTAACTTTACATTATAAACAGATATTAAAACTAAAATCATGGTAGAAACAAAAAAAATTGGAACAATTAATGTAGTTACAGATAGTGAAACCCCATATGATAATATAGGAGATATTTTCGCTGGGTTTGATGATGAAGAATTAAAAAAACATATTGAAAACTATGGTCATTTTCAATTATGTGAACAATTAGCTTATATGCAATGGCAGGTTTGGGATAAAGTTCGTAAAATAAATTCTGAAAAATCAGATGGTGAAATTCCTTGTGTTGCACAACCATAAACTATCAATAATTACCGTGAGGAAACTGTTGAAGAAAAGAAAGAAGCATTAAGACAAAAATTTACAAGTTTGGTAAAAAGGATGAAAGTAAAAACCCCAACCCCATGAAAGACCTGAAAGAAAAGTTTGAAGAACTATTAAAAGATACAGATTGGTACGGAGTCGTATCATTAGAAGATTTGGTTGTTGAAAAAATGCAGCAAGCCTACGACATGGGCAAAAATGATGGATGGGTGAGTGTTGAGGATGCGTTGCCGAATGATACCAAGCCAGTTTTATGCCTTGTTAATACCGCCAATAAAAATGGTTATTACGAAGCCATTTGCCAATATACAATTGGCGGTGAACTTGAGTTTGATAGCGAAGATGATGATTTTTATGATGAAATAAGGGACGCTTGCTTTATGCCTAAAGGATGGTATGAATCATGTGAACAATCTGGCGGTAGTTATGATTATGTTTTTATAAAAAGGGATGTGGCTTTTTGGATGCCACTGCCAGCTAAACCCTCACCACCTAAAACAAAATAACCATGAAAACAAAATATAGAATAGTACAAATAAGAGAATATGATAGAACTTATTACATCATTCAGAGAAAACCAATTTTATGGTTCCAGTGGTACGATGTAACAGATAAGATAAGTACTTTACGTATTGCTCAAAATATAAAAAAAGACTTTGAATTTAAACCCATTAAAACTATAATAGAATGAAAAACATAAAACGAATACCTGCATTATTGACCATCTTACTAATATCAATAGGAATATTAATGAGCATATTTCCTATAGTTCTAAACATAATGTGCCTTATAGCATTAATATTTTTTGCATTATGTTGCATATTTTGGTTATATATAGTAATCGAACTAATAGGAGATCTTTTTAACGATAAATAAAATTTTTAGAATTAAAAATAAAGTTTGGAATAATCAAATAAGTTACATATCTTTATGCAGTAGTAAATTAAAAAATAAATAAAAATCAAAAAAAAAAAATGAAAAAGTTATTATTAGTATTAACGTTAGTATCTATGATGTTTGTAGGTTGTGATCTACCAAACAATCAAACAGTGGACCAACAAAACACTCATCAACAAGAACAATCATTGAAAGACATGAATCGTCAAGTAGGTATGCCCGGTATTGTTAATTTTCAAGAAAAGAAACAATTAAGGGCTATTTATGAGGCTCGTGATGATGAAAAACTCATTACTTATGCTTATCTTTACAATGAGATGACGGGTAAGTTAGTTTTCTTTGGTAAATGTATTGGATATGGTTTTCCATATGCAACTCAATATTCCAATCCTGAAAGAATAGCTACATATCAAGAAACTCCTGAACACGGAAATGTAACTCTTCCACAAGCAGAACCTAATGGATTATACATGCCTTCTTCAAGTGAAGGAACTTGGCTTATGATGCTTGATGAATCAGGAACTCCTCACCCAGTATATGTTGAACCACGTGTTATTGTTTCACCTTTTAAATTAGCACAATAACGTATACATTACTATTTGTATTGTTAATAGTTCCATTAGTTTTAGCTTTTGTAATAATAGTGGCTACTATCTTAACATTGTCTCATAATTATAAGAATTATAAACTAACCTATGATGCCTTATTTAAAGGAAGTATGGTATTTGAATACACTTACGGAGGATTATACTATTTTTCTTCTAATACAGAAAAAGTACCATCTAGGAACAAGGAAGAAATAGTATTTTTTGAAGATGAAAAAAATATAAAATTATTAGGAAATAATAAATATCTACACCGTTGTTTCATTAAATTTGACCCTTACAGTTATTATTGGCACAGAAAACTTTGGAAATGGTTCAATGAAAATAAACTAAATTTTAAAAATAAAGAAATATGAAAAACTTTTTAATAACAATAGCAGTAATAGCAGGCTTAGTAGCTTTTACATTTGCAGCAAATGAATCTGAGATATTTGGTATTAGGTTTTGGAGGGTAAGGGCAGAGAACGCTCGTACAGAAGTCTACCACCATTCACAATCCTATACGGACGGTAAAGCGTTAGAGTTAAACAAATATGAATTGGAATATAAACAAACTAAAGATCCTCAAGAAAAAGAGGCTATTCGTCAAACAATAATTCGTTCTATGGCTACAGTAGATAAAAGCTGTCTTCCTGATGATGAAAGACAATTCTTATATGAATTAGAAAATAAATAAAAATCAAAAAAAAAACATGAAACGATTAATAGTAATAGTCCTGTCAGTAACTATTTTAACTTCTTGTTCAAGAGAACTATGTCCTGCCTATGACAACCACAAAATACATATATTCAGGCCAGGTAAACGAATTCCGGTATAAAAAGTAAAATAAAGTTGCTAGTACGGGTTACTGTCCTTATATTTAGGTATAGTAATTAATCAATCACTTAAAACAAAAAGGTTATGTTAAGTACATTCACAACAGGATTAGATCTTTACCTTACTAAAGACGAACTTAAAGCTAAAGCTCCCAAAGCATTTGCTACTGGACCTACTAACAGTAAAGTAAGTAAGAACTACCTACATGTTAACACCGGGACTGTTATTGATGACTTAGAGAAGTTAGGATGGAAGCCAGTTACTGCTTCCCAAAGGAAATCAAGAGGAAATGCTACTATCCTCTCAAAGCATATGATTTCTTTTCAAAACCCAGATATCATAATTAAAGGTAAGGATGGTGATGATGCTTTCCCTCGTATTATTTTAACCAACTCTCACGACGGATTTAATTCACTTCAATTCCGGGTAGGTGTTTATCGTTTAGTATGCTCAAATGGTCTTGTAGTTGCAGATGAGGAATTCTCAGCATTCAGGATTCGTCATTTAGGGTATACCTTTGGTGAGCTGAAAGAAGTTATATCCTCAGCAGTAAAGGCTTTACCTGCTAAAGTAGAGGTTCTAAATAAGATGCAAGCTAGGATTTTGACTGAGGATGAAAAGAAGATATTTGCAATCAATGCAATGCTTTTACGGGCAGGGATTACCGAAGTACCGGGAGAGGGCTATGATCAGGAGACTATTGAGGATATCTTATCTCCTAAAAGGGATGCAGATAAAGGAGATGATCTATGGGTTGTTTTTAATATTCTTCAGGAAAAAATTACTCAAGGCGGTTACCATGCTGCTTTAAAAGGAGCTAAGGTACGTAAGGTACGTAAAATTAAATCTTTTGAAAAAGATCTTAAAATCAACCAGGACTTATTTAAGTTAGCTACATCATTAATCGAAGCTTAAAAGGAGCCCGAAAGGGCTCTTCTTTTACTTTTATAGTGGGAAAATTAAATTATTAATCGTATATTTAGACATAATAACAATAGAACTATCCATGCAATCATTACAAAACATCGTATCGAAAAATTACTTTCAAATAGTATTAACTAACGGTAAAACACATCCTAAACTCTTTAAAGATCCAGTACGTGCAGTACGTGAGGTAGGTTCAGAAAACATAAAAACTCTTCGAGAAGTACTTGCCGAACAAGTTAATGTGAAGTATAACGATATAGATGCTATTTCAGGAACAAAAGAAAACGAACTGTAAAAATGAATACCCTATACGTAGTCTGCTTAGTAGGAGGAATAAATCTCGGAATGTATGTAATAGGCTATTATTTTTCAATTTTACTTAAAAAAAGAAAATAACTTTCATATACTGTTAAATTAAATATATATTTTGTAAGTAAATAGACTGTAAAAAAACCGGAAATATAATGATAGTAAAAAATAAAGTAACTTGTCTAGCTTGTAACAAAACTATGATTTCAGAACATCGTCACGATTATAAGACATGTGACTGTTCGAATAAAACAATGGTGGACGGAGGTCCAGACTATGTTAGGTATGGAGGAGTAGATCTAAGCTTAGTTAAAGTAGAAACAGAATTTTTACCTGAGGATTTTTTAGAACAACGTAAAATAATTACTTGGGGTACTTATGGTAAAAATGGAGATCAACCTCTCAAGCGTGTTCCTATTTGTGAAATGACAAACGAGCATATACAGGCAGTGTTAGGTAATTGTAATCCTGCCTTATATATCAAGAAAGTAATGACTAGGGAATTAGAGTACAGGAAAGAAGAGAATATTTACTTGTTTGATTAAAAAAAATAGAATTAAAAAATAAAAATTGCCATGAAAAGAACTCTCTGTATTAAGGTTGAAACTCGCCAACAACTAGAAGCCTTAAACAAATACTACGAATCTCAGGGAATGTCGATACATGAAGAAGTCCTTGTAGCTTTTCCAATTTACCCTTATGTTGAGTTTAGAAGGGGGGAAGAAAGTACATGTGGGGCGAGAAGTGTTGCTAATTGGCTTTCAGGACAAATAAACGTTGATTTTGATGTATTTGCAGAGATTGTAGGAATAGAACTTCCTGAACCTGTTGTTGAATATACACTGCAAGAAATAGCAGATAAATTTAATATACCTGTTGAACAATTAAGAATTAAAAAATAAAATAAAACATATGAAAAATTTAGCTATTAAAGTAAAAAATAAAGAGCAATATGAAATTGCTTCTAAATGGTTGTGTGAAAGGTATGATTATGAGATGAATTCTCTTAGTTTAGAATATGATCCAGATGAAAATATAGTGGGAGCTTATGTGGATGAGTTGCTTACTTATGGGGAAGATGCTTTAGACGAAAATGACCAACTATTAGATTTTGATTTATTTGCATTTATGATGGATATTGAAGTTCCTGAGGAAATAATTGAAGTTACATTAGAAGATATCGCAGAAAAATTTGGATGCCCCGTAGAAAATTTGAGGATTAAAGAATAACTAAAATAAGACAATGTAAGTAGTCAATAGTCTTTCTTTCTTTTCATTATAATTATAGTTAGCAATAACTCCTTTATAATGAAAAGAAAACTACCTCAAACACAGCAAGTATCCAAATCTATACCACGTTACGTAGAAATTAAACATGAACATTATAGCTTAACCTACGATACGGAACTACACTACCCTACTCTAGTAAACTGGGTAGAAGTAGATCAAGATTTAGTTGAAGGATCTACATCGGTAGATAGAGGAAATAACTTCCAAGCTGATCCTATTCTAAACGAAAGTGTACAGCAGGTATGGGAAAGCGGAGATTACGACAGAGGACATAATTGCCCAGCTAAAGATAATCAATTTTCAGAACAAGCTGAAACAGAGTCTTTTTATTATACTAATATGACTCCTCAACATCCTAATTTAAACAGGATTACTTGGAAGAAGTTAGAAGAGATTACCAGACTACTAGCCAAAAATGATAAGAGAGTTGAAGTATGGTGTGGGAGTTATGGGGATATAGGTAAGATAGACAATACAATAACTATCCCAGAATACTGCTGGAAGATCATTAAATACGATAACAGAATTACATTAGCATTTATAATGCCTAATAAAGAGGAAGTAAACGAAAAGCATTATATACAGTATCTGACTACTGTGGAGGAAATAAGAAGACAGTCAGGATTGTCTTTACAAGATATATAAAAACTAAATCAAAAACAAAATGACATTAGTAGGAGTTATATTTGTATTCTTAATAGGAGTAGTAGCTGGGGTTTATTTTACAATAAATCTGCTTTTTTAGTTGCTAGTTTGATTAAATAGCCTTATCTTTAGGTATAAAGAAAAACGGTTATGAAAAAGACAGTAGAGGAAAAAACAGCTATTAGTTACTATAAGAAGAAACAAGAAGAAGAGATTCTAAGAACTAAATTTACCAGAACCTCCACAAATAGAGAAGGAGTTACTTCAGTCTGGACTTATGATTTAGATAAGTTCGCAAATGGACCAATCTCTGTTGAACTTACCTACCCTGCCTCTTTTAAACTTCCAGAAGAGAAGCTTATGATGGAAAATAAAGATAAGCCTAAGAGTGAACAAAAATTCTTAAATCCAAACAACGGTAAATTGGTTGGCTACTATAGAGCTAAGACTCTAGGAATTATTTAAACAATAATCACAAAAAGATTATAAACAATTCTAGAAAAATCAGAAGAAGAGTATCGGAGAAGAATTCATAAATAGAGAATAGAAAGACATTATGGACTAAGAATCAAAGAGGATTAAACTATAGATATGTATATACAGGTACAGTAAAAAAGTACCGATATAGACATAATGAAAAAAAGACTAAACCAATTTGCAATCTTTGTAACAAATAGTGTAAGCACTATAGAATTCTTTCTAATCATAGTACTATGGACAGTAGTATGGTTAACCTGGAATATAATAGCTCCAGTACAATTACGTTTTGATCCTTATCCAGGATTTGTATTATGGCTATTCATGAGTAATATGATACAGATATTCTTAATGCCGTTAATACTAATAGGACAAGACATCCAATCAAAGAATGCAGAAGGGGTAAATAAAGCACATAATGAATTTACCGAAAAGATGGAAAAAATGATGGAAGATCAGTTAGAAGAAATTCTAAAAATAATGAAAAAAAAGTAAAATAAAGTTGACAGTTATAGTTAATTTGCTTATCTTTATATCAAGGAGCTATAAAAATAAAAACAATAGAAGAATATACCCAATTAATGTCTAATCTATTCCCTTGATGTACCCCTGACACAATCATACATTACTTAGACGGTACAAAGAAAAAAGTATTTAACGCTGAACCAAGAAACTGAACCAGAGAACTACCCCAGTAATAAAAAAAAACATAAAAACATAAAAACAATATAAATGGAAACCCCAGCAACACTAATAGTAACACTAATAGTAACACTAATAGGAATACCCTTAATAATATTCTTTTCAAGTTATGGTCTTCTTTTTCTTATAAGAGATTTACTTAAGACTGAAGATGAACTAGTAGAAGTTCAATACGGAGAATGGGAAGATCAATACGGAAATATTGATAAATCAATCTATAAGGTATATCATAATTTTGAGACAGGCAAATATACCTTGAAATGTAGCGGATATAACAAATATGAACACTCTATCTATGCAGAAATGGTAAAAAGAGTTTATAATTTGAATAATGGAAAAGGTTAATAGGAAGCCTTCACATGGGAGGATAGGTATAGCATAGGAAAAGAACGTCTCTAAGAAAGAGAAATAGAGAAGTAATAAAACTATATAGACCTGATCATAGACCCGTTTAGATACCCGTTTAGATACCCGTTTAGATACCCGTTTAGATACCCGATTACAGACCCGGTTGAATTCCCAATTACATACATAAAAGGAAAGGAAAGGAAAGGGAGGATAGGGAAGAGTATAAGAGAGAGGTATAGTGTAGAAAACTGTAGGTAGGGAGGTAAAGGAAAAATAGAGGAAATAAGGGAAATAGGTTAGGTTGTGTAGAAGAAGGGTAGGGTTGGTCCGGAAGCAGAAACCTGAAATTTAGGAAAACCTGTACCTCTCTTGCCTTTTTCCTCTATAGAGCAGGATTTTCCTCTAAAATATTGTATTTTCTTATAGAGAAAAGTAAGAAAATAGAGAAAAATACCTGTCCTGTAACCCGACTCGTAACCCGACCAGAAACCCAATTAGAAACCCGGCCCTATCCCCTCTTCCCTATTAAGGGCCCTGCCTTATACTCCTATTAGAGATCCTATTCTGTCTTTTTATTTCTTTTATTTGCTATTATAGTTGCTTATTTGCCTTCCTATTCTTATCTTTAGGTATGGAAATCAATAGGAATTATACAGAAATTAAACAGGCAGCTAAACTAACTAAAGGGCAGGTATCAACTATTTTCTCTTATGTAGAAGAATCTCTTATCATTCAGCTTACTGAGAAAGGAAAGAAGACGATAAAGGGGGATCTTTATAGACAAATGTTAAAATTCAATAATGATACTGATAAAGTTATGACTTATTTTAAGAACTACTCTCAGGAGATGCAGAAGCTTTACCAGTGGGGCTGGGATACTTATGAGAGAGCAGCTTTGATTAGTATGCTTACCAGGCGCTAGACCTGGCCTAATTGATTACTTAAGAAAAAAATCCTTTGAACAAACTACGTCTGATTTCTTCACCCTTACTATTGGGCGCCTATCATCGTTTCCTTTTGATACCTAAATATAAGAAGAAGATACTTCCTAGACAACTTTATTTTATCTTTTTTTTCTTAGACCAAATATAATTTGCCCATATGTAAAGAGAGAGTGCCAATCCAAAGTGCCATGGTGTAGTTTTGTACCAAATAAAAGCCTGCCATGGTATAGTTTTACACCAAATATAATTTGGTTTAAATAAGATAAAATGTTTAGATTTATTTTAAAAAAAAGTTGCTAGAATCAAATTAAAGTTCTATATTTAGTTATAATAAAAAAACAAAAACATTTAGTTATGAAAAAGCAAAAATTTAAAGTAGGTGACAAAGTAAGATTATTGAACCATGACGATATTACTTCTGTTCATAATAATATGATCGTAGGAAATATTTATACTGTTTCTAGGTATATAGAAGACAGTTGGGAATTAGATTTTATATTTTTAGAAGAAATGACAGACGGAGACGGAGTTTATATAAGTAGTTTTGAATTAGCTAATGATGATTTAGAAATAGTTCCTAACCCTATAACAGAAGTATTTGTTCGTATTTCCTCATTAGAGGAATTAGAAGCCTATGAAAAACATTGTATCTCAGTTGGCTTTAAATTTGGTGGAAAAGGGTATACACCGGTTCAGGAATTTAATATAGGATTTAGATTATACTCTTACGATGATGATTGGGAAGCCTGGGTTCTTCCTCTAAATTCACCAGAACATATTGAAATACCTTTCAGCGTATTTGCACTACTAAAAGGAATTACCGTATATAAGAAAGCAACACCTACACCTACTGTGGAACTGACTATGGATGAAATAGCAGAGAAATTAGGCATGGACGTAAAAACATTAAGGATCAAAGAGTAAAGTTGCATCTATCCTATAAATTACTTATATTTAGATAATGGCATACGAAAGAGATTTAAGAAGTACTTGGAAATATAGCCCGAAACATCCAGCTTTACGTAAAATAAAAGCTCCGATGGTTGGGGCTATATACACGATATCAGAAGGTATTCTAGCAATGTTCTTAGGATATCAAGAAGGAGATAAGAAGTTAGCTAGAGTACAGAAGGTGAATAAGGAGATACTAATCATTCCTGTAAAGGATTTAAAATCAGTACAGCTAGACCTGCTTTAATTTTTGTTTTTTTTCTATAGCAAAGTAAGTTTTTCATAACCTCTTACTAGCGGCCAGGCCCTCAAGGATCGTCATAACTTCCTTGTGGGTTTTGGTTTTTTAGGTATTTTTTTGCTTTTTATATAAAAGACATTTAGAGTTGCAGGATATCACTTTAAGCAATTCATCAATAACATATTAATCCTTTTGATAAGGTACCGAGGTGATATCCGGTACTTTGTTGAAAGGGTTTTTTTATTATGAAAAAATCAATTCTAGTTTATGCTAGTTAGGAAGACTCTTTCGAACTATTAACAGTAGAGGAACAAGCTCAGTTCCTAAAAAATCTATTCCTTTATAACAGAGGAGAAGAACCAATCCTAAATACATCAGGATTAAAGATGTTATGGGCCACTATTAAATTTTCTTTAGATAGGGATAAACAGGCTTATGCCAATAAGGTAGAGGGAGCAAGAAAGACAACTGTACTAAGAGAATCTAATCGTAGGGATTCTAACGATACCGTACAAAATACTACGATGTCGTACGATACCGTACAAAATACTACGATGTCGTACGATGTCGTACAAAATACTACGATGTCGTACGATGTCGTAGGTATATCCAACGATACCGTAGAAGAGACCACGATGTCTTACGATAAGGATAAGGATAAGGATAAGGATAAGGATAAGGATAAGGATAAGGATAAGGATAAGGATAAGGTAGAAGATATGGGTAAAAATTACTATATTAATAAGTTCGATGAGATCTTTATGTAGTATGTGATTTTAAAATAAAAAAGAATGGATCAAAATAAACTATTCAAAATGCTGGAGGATACTTCAGTGGAGGGGTATCTTAAGTATGAGGAAGGTATTCATACTAGACAGCTGAATGCTATACAGTCTAGGTTAGAGTACATATTACTAAATAAAGAAAGACTCTCAGAGGAATTAGAAACATGGGGAATAGATTTAAATTATATACTTTCAGAATTACTTAGAAAATCTTCCTCAGATAGTAACTTACTTCGAGTATTATCAACTTTAGTTTCTTTAGGAAAGAACAAAGGAGTAAAAGTAAAAACAAAGATACCTTGGAATGAAGACGGAGAGTACTATATGGGAATTTATGCCGGAAGGAACATTAAGGATATCTTAAAAGAAGATCCAGGGTATGTTATAAGGTTTGTACTTTTTAAGGGTAGATCTTGTTCTAAGGAAGATCAAGCAAGACTTAAAAGAGAAGTAAATACTTGGTAGATTTTGATGTTTTAGATGTTTTTTTGCTATTTATAACAAAGAGTATTTGTTATGAATGAAAAGAGTTTTGAGTTAGCTAATAAGCGGCTTGTACTGCGAATATCTGAGAAGGAAAAAGAAATTAAAGAACTTAGGAATACAATAAAAGAGTTGGAACTAAGACTATCTGATAGGGTTAAGGTTAATCCTACTACTAGAGAAAAGATCATTGCTGAGAGACGCTCTAAGATAGAGGAGCTACTAGAAAGTAGAAGTATATTGAATAGTTTTGAACTAGAGTTTTTACTTTCTATTAAGATGAAAAGAACTCTCTCTGTTAAACAGCAGGCCTGGGTAGATAGTCTCTATCAGGATAAGATAAATAAAGAGCAATGCCTGTAATGGAAATTACTTGCTATTTATATATATAACAACGACATAAGAGTGAGAATCTTAGTCATTAATGAGAATTATAGTTGGAAATCTAAATTACTAATCGTATATTTCCTAATATTTATTTAAGTCTCTAGGTGTTCGTTCTCACTCCATCCAGAGCAAAGATTGGCCTGCTCTAACTCTAGACAGGCCTTTCCCTTTTGTGGCTGGAACAGAAAGAATAACTGTCTAATCTATTCCAAACTTCTATCCTCATAAGATAGTTGGATCAGGTCCAATAAGTCTGTGAAGTGATTGCATTAGTAAGATAAGCTACCTTGATGTAGTATTGGGCCGCTAATATTCAACCTTCCCAGCATCTTCTTTAATTTCTTTAAAGCTTATCTTCTATATACGGCCCACCTTCCGTTTACATTAAATTAAATTAAAATAAAGTTGCTGAAATCAAATTAAAACTCTATATTTAGGTATAGAAATTAAAACAAAAAAGTTATGACAAAATTTAAAACAGGTGATAGGGTAGTTTGCGTTAATAGCTACGGTGCGTCTCTAACTGAGAAAAAAGTTTACGAAGCGTTAATGGTATTGGATTCTGGCATTGTTATGTCTGGACACATCAAGGTAAGAAACGATGATGGAGAGGAAGATTACTATTCTCCAGACCGCTTTGAATTAGAAGATAAAAAAGTTATCTCTAAGGCCTTAGAAACAGAATTTGATGTCTATATGAAGATGTTAAGAGAACTTAGGGCAGAGAGAGGGAGCTACACTCTAACACAATATGAGATACTACTTAAGTATGTTCTTAGTAAAATTGAATTAAGTTAAAATAAAGTTGGCCCTTCGGGGTTTTCTTCTTATATTTAGGTATAGAAATTAAAACAAAAAAAAGGTTATGACATTACAAGAAGAATTACAATCACTACAAAGCGAATTAGAATCTGCAAAGACAGCAGCTACTGCATACGAAGTAGAGATATTTGAACCGGCTATTAAAGAGATCCAAAAAGCTTTTAACTTGGCAATGAAAAGTGATCACGGGCTAGAAGCAGTTATGAATGATAGCTCAATTTATATCCAGCATCCAGATCGGGCAGTAGGAAGAGTAAACCTCTACATAGATAGGGGCTGTGCGGCAGATAGGGCTGAGGTTTCATTAAGTTATTACTCAACTATAATCAGGCCGGGTAATGAAGTTGATATTCAATACATTAACTTGGTAGGACAAGTAGCATCAGCCTTGTCTCAAATAAACGAAACTGTTAATACTATATTCTATCCTCAAATTCAAGGAGAACGAAAGAAGTTGAACCATATCTGGTCAAGCTGTAAGAAAATAGAGAGTGAAATTCTAAGGGTTGAAAATCTAATCAAAGTCCAAACTAAAGAAAAATACAAAGAGGTAGGCAAAGAATACATTCTAAAAAATACAGAGGAGTTAGAATGGGATTATTCTACAGGAGAGTATAAAGATACTTTAATCAGTAAGCCTGCAAAGATTGTTCTTTATTACGGCAGATCAAAAAAAGATAAGACTTTTACAAGTAACTACACAATTAAAGGAGTAACCAAAAAGAAATGGACAATAGAAGTCTCAAGATATAGTAACTCTACAGAATATACTCTCTCAGAAGATCTCTTCGAACAGTTTATAGAGTCTGTATATGCCTGGGAGGAGGTACAAGCAGATCGTATTAAGAAACAAGCAGAAGAAGAATTAAAACAATCTCAAAATAAAGTTGGAGCTTAGGCTCCTTCTTCTTATATTTAGGTATAGAAGGGAGATAGGAGGTCAAGGTGAGGTCAAGTTGAGATCATAGTGAGGGCAGATTGAAATAAACTTGCTAGTTTAGTTCCCTCAAACGGGTAGGCGGTCGGGTTTAGGGCCCACATTGAATCGCATATTTCTGACAAAATTCAATATAAGGGGGTATATATTTATATACTAAGATATAGTTAAGAATTTTCTACCCGCCATCTTTTTCTTCCGGTTTCACTTCCGGTTTACTTCAGTAGAACAGCCATCCTAAGTACCACCTAGCAAGTCTTATCCAAGACCCAATCACCACCTATACCCCCTTATGGTTTTAATATATAACTTTTTGTACAGATTTCCAACCACCCTCAGTTTTTTTTCCGGAGAATTTTCTCTATAATAAGCATATATATGTATTATAAATGAAAAAGATAGACTCAGATAACCTGTTCAGTATTTTCTCAGTAGGAGATGAAGAGCTCTATAAGGAGCATGGAGTTGAAGATGCTTTACAGAATCCTTTCATACTACTAGGTATGGTGATTAGGGGAGTAGCCAACTACTACTTAATTCATCAGATATACGAAAGAAGTTTTAGAAAAGAGTATGAATCTGTTAGGGAATCTCTCAAGCTTAAGTACTTCCTTACTCTTGTAGGATACTTGGAGAGACTTGAGGAGTTACAGGATAACACCCTAGTAGATATCTTAGACGAATTCGGACAAAAAGCAGTCTACTTTGCATTTTCAAAAATGCTTTCTTTTTTAGAAGAACAGGAACTATACGAAAAATGCATTATAGTAAAAAAATATTCTGATCTTTTTCTTTCAAAAAAGTTAAAAAAATCCGTTTAAGTTCGTATATTAAGGTATAAAACAAATAGTTATGACATACGATCCACTACAGGCGACCTTCGCCTACTATACTGTAGGCATTCTATTCACAATACTACTTGACTATAGTATCAGGACTTTTAAGTCCTCCGATCCTCTTACTCTCTCCCAAGCCATACTTTTAATAGCTACCTGGCCTTTTTTTCTTGTAATAAGCCTGATCTATTTACTCTACTTATACAGTAAAGACGATGTATAGAGAAAAACTAGACCTCAAAACTGCCCTAGAATGGGAAAGTGAGGGAAAAATTACGATAATCGATCGGTCTAAAACAAAGACCGGATCGGGGATACTTAACCAGAGCTGGAAGGATAACTTCCAAGCACTTCAAACCAAAGCCACACATATTTCCCCAGAACTCCTCTTGAACTATTTCTCAGCCAGGTACGTTATAGAGATTCCTGAGAAGGACCCTAGCTCTGAAGGTAAATTCAGCTGGACATATGTGTATGCAATAGAAAATAAGAATTTAGTTTTACGAATCAAGAACGACACAGAATACGTATATGTCATGGTTAATCCCGGGTATCCCGATCTAGTGAAGATAGGTGTTACCACGCAAGATGTTCTTAGCAGAGCGAAAGGGATTAACACTGCAGGTACGGTTTTTGAATGGGTACCGAAGTTCGCTTTACCTGTCTTGCCGAAAACTGCTTTTAAAATTGAACAGCAGGTTCATCAATTCTTTTCTACAGTTAGGGTTTCTTCCGATCGAGGAGGGGAGAGAGAATTTTTTAAACTTGATCCTTTAACTGCTTTTGACAAAATAAGAGAGGTAGGTGCTTTGTTTTCCGTAGGAAGTCCCGTATATTACTAGATCTTATGAATAGAATTTGGACAGGAGGTAAGGTTAGGGCAAACGGTGGAGACAGGTTACAGGAAACAATATTTCTATATATAAAAATTGCGCGGCGAAAGGTGTTAAGGTATAAGAGTTGCTTTTCTGCGTTTTTTTTCATAACTTCTAAATATATTAAAATAATGAATAAAAAAATTAAAAATAATAAAACAAGTAATAAAAAAGATATTAAAATAAATAATAAAATAGATAACATGAGAAATAAAGATTTATTCGAAACAAAATTAACGATGTTCGAAACAGAGGTAAAAAAGGTAGGCTATCTTATTCGTAGGAATGAATTAGATCAAGCTTACGATCAAGTAGGTTTTATCTTAGAAAAGATAGGAGATTTACGTACTTTGCTTAATACGGAACATCAAGACTAATGAGTTTAACAGCAGAAGCTATAGAACAGAATTGGGAAAAGTACCTAAAAATAGCAGATAGATTTATAACAGGCCATCGTAAAGATTCTTTACTTAATATGTATAAGGATCTTTCCGAAGAAATGATTATGGCTCCTGCTTCAGGTAAGACTGCTTTTCATAATGCTTTCCCCGGAGGATATGTTGATCATGTGATTAGGGTAGTTCATTGTGCTTTAAAAGTTAAAGCTCTTTGGCAAGAAATGAAAGCGGATATAGACTTTACAGATGAGGAATTGGTTTTTGCTGCTCTTAATCACGATCTAGGAAAAATAGGATTAAAAGGACAGCCTAATTATATTCCTTCTACAGATAAATGGAGACAAGAGAAATTAGGTGAGCTTTACACTCCTAATAAAGATCTAAGCTTTATGCTAATCCAGGACCGATCACTATATATACTCCAGCATTACGGAATATCGATAAGTGAGAAAGAATATCTAGCTATAAAACTTCATGATGGATTATACGATGATGTAAATAAACCATACTACTTATCTAATAATCCAGACTCTAGATTGAAGTCTAATATTACTTATATCCTTCATCAAGCAGATTTTTTAGCTGCTAATATTGAAAAGAGTATATTGAAAAATAAATAAGCTTAGTTAATTTAAATCAAGACTATGATATCTGTATTAATAACATTAGGAACAGCCTCTTTACTTTTAGGGTATACGACCTTTAATTTACATAGGAAGGTAGCTAAGCAGGAGGATATTATAGAATTTCAAATAGAATATTTAAGAAAGGTTTCGTTAACAATAGAAGAATCTAAACTTTACATCGAACAAATAGATGAGAAAGGTATTTTTAGAGCTGACGATGAAGTAGGAACTTTTTTTAATTTTATGAAAGAAATTCAAGACTCTATTAATGCCTTCCGTCTTCCTGAAGACTATGGCAAAACCAGTAAAAAATAGTAATTATTTTACGCAAGAAACAGAGGATGCAATCGTTAGGTATAACGCATCCTCTGATCCTGTGTACAGAGATCAAATTTTTTCAAAAGAGATCTACTACCCTCTCTATAAACTCTCAGAGAATATTATACATACTTTTAAATTCTACTATACAGACGTAGATGATATTGAGGATTTAAAACTCGAAGTAATCTCAATGTTGGTAGAGGAGAAGCTTCATAGATTTGATCCTACTCTAGGAGCAAAAGCTTATTCTTATTTCGGAACAATCATTAAAAGGTGGCTTATCAATTATAATAGCCGTAATTATAAAAAAGTTAAACAAATAGGTTCTTTTGAGGAAGTAAAAGAGTCCTACGAAACAGAGGTGGAAGTAGGAGATATTCCAACTATAAAACTATCCACGATTGTAGATGAGTTTGTTGAAGAGAGTTACAGTAATCTTGATACATACTTTTTTAAAGAAATAGAACAAAAAGTAGCTGATGCGATTCTAACACTATTTAAAACTAGGTTAGATTTAGAGATTTTTAAAAAGAAAGCTTTATATATCTACATCAGGGAGATAACAGATTGTGAAACTCCTACCTTAACGAAAGTCATTTCAAAACTAAAAGATGAGTTCTATCGAAAATCTAAGACCTATGTAAACAATGGATTTATAATAAAATAGCACCTTTTTAGATATTTATAATATAAATAGTGTATGGGACTAGAGACTACTATATTCGGAAAAAAAACAGTTTCGGATATTTTTAAAGAAATCTACGATAATTCTAGAAATAAGGATAGGCAAATTAATGCCCTAATAGGAGAGTTAAAGCCCTTAGTAGAGAATATAGGGGATGCTACCCTAGTAGTTCCTATGATTAAAGAATATTTAGAAATAGGAGTGAAGAATGATGAGCATTTAATTAAAATGGTATCTATCGTTCAAAGGATGGAAGGCTCTGGAAAATCAGATCCTTCAGATTTTTTTGATCCTGAGGAGTTATCTAGATTAATGGAACAGAGTCAAGAAATAGGAAAGAGTATAGATAAAAAAGAAGAGAAATAATGGCTTTTGATTCGCACGTAAGTTCAGTTGCTCTAACCTCTAATGGAAGGGGGAATCTACCTACCCCTGCAGCACCTATCATGTACGGGCGAGTTGTTGATATTATTTTATCTTTCGACGATCCTAGATGTACTGATGCTTCTAAAATAAACGGAGTATATTATAGAATAACCACTTCAGCAACAAATGAAGAGGATATAGATAAACTGAATTTTGCTTTTCAAGGAAGTGCAACTTCCAGGCAGTTACCTTTAATAGGAGAAATCGTTACTTTATCTTCTAATCCAGGAGTTACCTCTTTGCAGAATCCAGGAGTAACCCAAACCTACTGGACAAGTATAGTGAGTGTCTGGAACCATCCTCACCATAACGCCTCTCCAGATACTAAGCAATTAGAGTGGAAGTCTAATCTACTAGGAGTACCGGAACAGAAAAACATTAATCCCTTACAAGCTAATTCAGGGGATTATTTACTTGAAGGAAGACTGGGAAATACAATTAGACTAGGGGGATATAAAGGAAAAAATTTAGATTTAATTGACGATACAAATAACGGTAAGCCTGTTATTTTAATTAGTAACGGACAAATTAATACAACAAATGGATCTGATTTAATTTATGAGGATATAAATAAGGATTATAGTTCACTGTATTTTCTTTCCGACCATAAAGCAAATCTACTAGCTTCGAATACTAAAAGAGATTCCTATAACACGCTCCCTTTAGCTTCAGATAAATACAAAGGAAATCAAATCTTGATGAATGCAGATAGACTTTATCTGAATGCTAAACAAGATAGCGTATTAATATCAGGAAAAGAATCTGTCGGAATAAATGCAAACTCCGTGAATATAGATTCGACTGAGTATTTCTGTGTAGATAGTAAAAAAGTATATTTAGGGGCAGGAGCTAGAAAAGCAACAACAAGCTTTCAGCAACCAGCTGTATTAGGTAAACAGTTAGAAAACTGGCTAGGTACACTCTTAGCTACCTTAGAGACAGTTGCTAATGCAATGTCTTCAGCTTCTGCAGTAGGAGCAGGTGCAGTAATCTCTTTGAATGTTGCAGGACCAAGCGTACAAGCGGCGATAAGTACTTTAAAAACTCAATACGCTTTATTTCAATCTAAAAAAGTCTTTACAGAATAATGGCAGCATATAGCAGTATAGCAGGAACAATAGCAAATCAAATAGGAACCCTCCAGGGAAACCTAACTTCACAGGTTGAAAGCCAACTCCTGACTGCTCTTTCTAAATTTCAAAACGCCTGCCCTTCCTCACAAGATCTTCAAAACACCATAAAGCTAAAAAACAACTTAACAACAGCAGTTAATAGCTTTAGTAGAAGAATCTCAAGCTTAAACTCCTTCGTAAATACTTTAAACGGAACGATTATAGGAGTAACAGCTGCGATTACAGTTATTAAGAATATACCTATTCCGACAGCAATCATACCTCCAATGACAGGAGGTATAGGTATTCCAATTAATATCCTTACACGGTATAGTGATACTCTTATTCAACTAAATAAGACACTAGACGGATTAGAAGCTGATAGTAAAGCCCTATCCTCATTAATATCAGGAGCTACAAGCACAGTTCAAGGACTTCTCGATCGTCTTTCTACTTTAGATTCATTAATCGAAGAATGTAGTAGAACCTCTCCTGACATAGCAGCACTAACAGCATTAGCACAGCCCCCTGCAAATACAGGATCGGAAGGAACTCCTGATGCAAATTACCTATATAAAGGATATACCCTATCTATTATACAAGACCCGAATTCACCGAAAATCGCTCCGAAAAGGTACGCTATTGCAAAGGATAAAGAAGGAATTACTGTAATGATAGGGGAGTCTTCCTTTAGTGCAAACACTCAAGTACTCTTAGATGAGATAAAATTTAGAATAGATAATCAATTACCTTAATACAACTATTTATTATTATGAAACCAGAAGTTTTTAAGAATCTAATAAAAGAAGCCGTTAGAGAAGCCGTTAGGGAAGAACTAACAAGAATTTTATCAGAAGATGTACAAGAAAGAATTCCTAAAAAAACTCCTGAAATAAAATACCAACAAACTCCTCGTCCTGTTGCTCCTAAAAGCCTTTCCCCTGAAAAAACAGGAGTAAATGCTTTACAAGAGATTTTCAATATGACAAAAGCAAGTATGACTCAAGAGGAGTACAAAAATCTAGCAAGTGTGACAGAAGGGTTAGTACAGGCACCGGGATTAGGAATGAATATGATGGAACAGTTCACACCTACACCAGTACAGTCTTTTGCTTCTACTGAAATGGATTTCGTATCTAAAGCAGCAGCAATTTATAAAGCATCTCTAGAAAAAGATAAAGCAAGAGCACTATAAAAATGGCATTTCAAATACAGAAAATTGATCCTTTAGATTTACAGCCCAGAAAAGCAGTAGGAGTAAGTATACCTTTTTCAGCAAAGGATGTATTTAATTCCACCTATACTACCAAGGATGCTCTTAAGTCTAACCTAATTAATTTTCTGTTAACCGAACCAGGAGAGAGATATTTTAATCCCAGTTTCGGGGCAGGTATACGGGGAATGCTTTTCGAGCAAATGACTGCTGATAAAGAAGATGAAATTAAAGAAAGAATACGCTCAGGAATAAATAACTGGTTCCCTACAGTAGACATAGTTAACATGGCAGTATCGGAATTACAAGATTCAAATACTATTACGATTTACATACAGTATGGAGTTCTTCAAACAAATATACAAGATCAACTATCAATTAACTTTGCACAATAATGACTCAAGATAGAGATATAAAATACGTAAATAAGACCTTTACTGACTTTAGAGCTCAGTTAATAGAGTATGCTCAGAATTATTTTCCAGACACATATAATGACTTCTCTCCAGCTGCACCAGGAACGATGTTCATTGAAATGGCAGCTTACGTAGGAGATGTATTATCATTTTACCAAGATACACAACTACAAGAGACATATTTACAGTATGCTAAGAATCCCGCTAACCTATATACACTGGCATACCAGATGGGATATCGTCCAAAAATATCTACAGTATCTCAAGTAACTCTAGAAGTAAGCCAAACCGTAGGAGTAGTTACCGGAGGAGAACCTGACTGGTCTCAGACTCTAGTGATACCCGCTAATACTGTTGTAAAATCCACTTCAAACGGGCAAACTAATTTTATTACAGACACTCCGGTTGATTTCTCTTTCTCTAGTTCATACGATCCGACAACAGTTCGAGTTGCTTCCTTAGATACAAACGGACAACCTGATAGCTTTAACTTAGTAAAACAGGTCGATGCGTATTCTGGACAAATATCAACACATACCGAGACCATTACTTCTGTAGAGAAATTCAAGACAATCACAATCTCGGATACAAACATACTAGGAGTACTTTCAATCACCGATAGCAGTAATAATACGTGGTATGAAGTTCCTTTTTTAGGACAAGACACTATATTCTTAGATAATGCAAATTCAGGAAATGATAGTAGTTCAGTTCCCTATACCCTATCTCTTCAGAAAGTCCCTAGAAGATTCGTAACGAGATTTACTTCAACAGGGGACCTTACAGTACAGTTCGGAGCAGGAATTATTGGCACCAGTGTAACAGATGAACAAATAACTCCCGACCCTACTAACGTAGGTTTAGGTTCAAGCTCTCAAGGAATCTCTAGACTAGACTACGCTTATGATCCTTCTAACTTTATCTATACCCAGACATACGGTTTAGCTCCTTCTTCAGGATTAACCTTAACTATAAAATATCTGACAGGAGGAGGAGTATCAGCGAATGTCCCGGCAAATACGATTACGACATTAGTATCATACGGAGGAGCAGTATCAGGAGACACCTCTTCGGTTACTTTTAATAACCCCTTACCAGCAGTAGGTGGGAAAGACGGAGATTCAGTAGAAGAGCTTAGACAAAATTCTATAAGGGCTTTTAGTGAACAAGGAAGGGCAGTTACTTTATCGGATTATCTAGTTAGAGCACTTTCCCTACCTTCTAAGTATGGTTCAATTGCAAAAGTACACGTTGTTCAAGATCAACTAACAAATCCTAATTTAAGAACAGATTTACTTATTGACAGCAATCCGCTATCCCTCTCCCTATATACTCTTGCATACGATATTAATAAGAATCTAATACAAGCATCCCCTACTCTAAAAAATAACTTAAAAACGTATCTCTCACAGTATATGATGGTGACAGATGCTCTTAATATTAGAGACGCTTTTGTAGTTAATATAGGAATATCTTACGATATAGTACTGAAACCTCATTATATGGGCAGAGACGTGCTACTGACATGCACTGCAGCAGTTCAGGATTACTTTAATATTTCAAATTGGAGCATAAACCAGCCGATAAATATTTCAGACATATTTACATTATTAGATAACCAAAAAGGAGTACAAACAGTACAAAAAATCGAAATAGTGAATCTGGCAGGAGGAGTGTATTCACAATACGCTTATGATATTAAAGGAGCAACTAGAAATAACATAATTTACCCTTCTTACGATCCGATGATTTTTGAATTGAAATTCCCGGATATAGATATAAAAGGAAGAATAACAACACTATAGGATATGGCAGTATATAAAATATTTCCAGAAAAAGATACGTTTATCTTTTCTGATATCCCGACAGGAAATGCAGGGAAAGATGAAATAACAGAAATAGGAGGTTATTCTGATGTTTTCGGTACAGGGCAGACTAACAGGATCTTAATAAAATACGATACAGAGGATATTCAAGGAGTATTAACCTCCCTAGTAGGTACTAATTCCTATAGTGCAAGTCTACATATATACTTAGCAGATGCTTATCAAATTCCAGTTAATTATAACCTATATGCATATCCTGTAGCAGCAAGTACGGACTGGGATGCAGGAGTAGGAAAATACGGGGATATCCCAACAGACACTTCAGGGGTATCCTGGACATTTATAAATGCAGGTCAGCAAAATGCATGGTTAACTAACTCCTTCCCTACCGGCGTTACAGGATCATTTAACTCCGGAGTTCCTGGAGGGGGTACCTGGTATACAGGTTCGAACGGAATAAATTTAGAATCTGTACAGCCCCATGTACTGAATTCCAGTAACGACGTGGATATTGATGTAACTCCCGCAATCAAATTGTTTATTAGTGGCACAATACAGAATCAAGGATTCATCCTTAAGCTACCAAGTACTTTAGAATTTAATACAACTTCCTCTATTAGATTAAAGTATTACGGATCTAATACGAATACAATATATCCTCCCTCTTTAGATATAAAATGGGACGATAGTACTTACAATACAGGGAGTCTATCTATACTCTCAACAAGTCAAGCAACAATTCAAATTAGTAATAATACTGGTAAATATGTAGATGAAGGTAAACAGCGGTTTAGACTTGCTACAAAACCTACTTTTCCTCCAAGAACTTTCACAACCTCTTCTTCGTACCTGGTGAATTATGCCTTGCCTTCCGGTTCTTATTGGGGAGTAAGGGATGAAAATACAGAAGAAATGATTATTGACTTTGATTCAAGCTTTACAAAAATAAGCTGCGATCCTACAGGTCCATTTTTTGACATATACATGGATGGGTTGCAACCTGAAAGATATTACCGTATATTAGTAAAAACAGTACTGGACGGAAGCACAACTGTAGTAGATAATAGTAATATCTTTAAAGTAGTCAGAAATGGACAATAATGTACAGATACAGAGAACAGTTTTTAGTAATAAGGAATTCAGCAAAGTAGTTGATAATTCCTTTAAGACCTACATACAGCCATCACAAGCTCAGGATCTAGACACTCCAGAAGAACTGTTTAGACTGTATGATAAATTATATTACGTAATCGATGTGCAAGGTCCAACAAACTCTCATGAGTATCTAATAAGAAGAAGCTCTGAAATAGCTCATTTTGATCAAACCACACAAGAAATTCAACCTTTATTGGATGAAATTTCTCAACTAAGAGCTCAATTGCTCCTAGCAAACCAACAAATACTCACACTACAAACCACAGTTGCATAATGGCAGAAATAGATTACACAGTAACCCAAGATATGCCTGACTCCATAGCAGGAGTAGAACAATACAGTAATGAGGATAAAGCCTTAGTTACTAATTTTCAGATTAACAATCTTTTTGATAGTACTAAGAATATAGTTGAATTACACATCTTAGATTTATCAGACAACGTAATTGATAGCTTCTATGATTATTCCTCTTACAAGCAACTAGGAAATGCTCAATCTGCAGGGAAAACAGGAGCAAGTATACTCACAATTGACCCTGTACAGGATGCTGTTAATTACGGTTATCCGGTAGGAGGAGTAAAATTACTCTACCACTTCCTTAACGATCTGTTTTCCGAGAATAAAGAGCAAACAGAATTCTATGTTAAAAGCATTTCTGAGGACAGGACAGAATTATTATTACAGTCCCTTCAATTAACTGCAGACCAGTTAACAACCTATACGCAGGATTTAAAAAATAAAATAAACAGTGAATCTTATTTTGCTGAGTTTAGGTTGAATTTTAAAGACAATAATTTATTTATAGGAACTAATGTAGATATCCTGCAGATAAGTGGGGAAACAGTTTTAGCTGTTAAGCTCTATGAACCGCTTCCTGTACAGTTCTCTGAAAAAACTAAATTACAAATAGTTGAATTCATATCAGATTCTGTTGCTTACGAAGTAGACGTAACAATAACTCCGGATATACCTACCCTGCCTACTTTAAGTCCACCGAATTTTAACATAGATATCCAGGATGAAACAGTAGTCCCTTCCCAATACTACGACTATAACGATCTCTTTAGTTACCCAGTTAATAATACAAATAGCCAGCTATATTCTCTTTTAAACGAAAAAGGTGCTGAAATAAGTGTAGATTTTACTGATTACAGTAATTTCGTACATTTCTCCTCTGCACAAGAGAGATTAGCTAATTTTAAATACAAGCTTGATTTAATTCAATCATACAGCAGCAGCATAGCTATAATTGCTTCAGCAACATCAGGCTCACAGGGCGTAACAGGAAGTATTTCTTATTATGAGAATTTAATTACAGGTAGTCTTAATAATTTCGATTTATACGAAAGATATCTTTATTACGAAAATACCCCTACATCTTGGCCAAAACAAACAGGAACTAAGCCATATACCAACCTGCCCAGTAATAGCAGTACAGCTATTCTATGGTACGCCTCTCAATCAGCAGCAGCAATAGGCTTTGATAATTCTAATTTTAGTTCTCTAGAAAACGGTATACCTGTTTACTTGAGAGATGATAATGCTAATATGAACCTACTTACGTTTATTCATATGTTAGGTCAGCATTTCGATAATCTATGGCTATATGCAAAAGCAGTGACAGATAAATATGATGCAGATAATAGATTAGATTTCGGAGTCTCTAAAGATCTAATCTCGGAAACTCTACAGAATTTTGGAGTAAAACTCTATACTTCTAATAAATCCCTACAAGACCTATTTGGAGGCTTTTTAGACCAGAGTTATAAACCAGGTCAGGAGATTATTAGTCACAGTATTGCAGCAATAACATACATTACAGGCTCTGGAATTACAGGAACTCCTTCAGAACCAGTCTCTTATACGGATTATCAAAAAGAGATTTACAAAAGAATCTACCATAATTTACCTTTGATTTTAAAAGCAAAAGGAACAGAAAGAGGAGTTAGAGCGTTGATTAACTGTTTTGGTATCCCTTCTGATATTTTAACCGTAAAATTCTTTGGAGGAAGAAATATAGATTCTGCACCTCATTTCGGTGATTACCAGTATTATACAAGCTCATTAGGAAAAATAAGACTGGACAATACAGGAAGTCTTATCGCAGGTAATACTTTATCTGAAAATACTTCTACCTATAAAACAGTAAGTAAATACACAGATGATCTACATAAAATCGATATAGGATTTTCTCCTTCAGATAATATAGATAATTACATTCTCTCTGCTTCTTTAGCAAGCCCTACCTTATCGAATTTCAACATAGACAATTATATAGGAGATCCTAGTGATTTATATAAATACAAATACGATGCCCTTACTCCTGTTATCAATGAGATTACAGAGAATCTAACTCAATATAATTTAGCAGATTTTGTAAGACTAATTAAATTCTTTGATAACGTAATCTTTAAAATTGTAAGGGATTTTATACCTGCAAGAACGGTTGCGGATACAGGTGTAATTATAAAGCCAAGCTTACTTACCAGGAGTAAGATTAAATCACCAGAATCATCTGTCGATGTAATTGATAGCGGTTCTGTAGATAACGCATTTGTTTATAATTCTTCAACTGAGACAGGATTTATTTCAGGATCAAGCGGGGGATCTTATGGAGGAACTGATAATTATATTTCTAACGCTAACAGCAGTTCTGTTCAAACTCCCCTAGGTATCTATATAAAAACTCATCAAGCAACTCAAGATAAGAAATATAACGGTGAATTATCAGGCAGTGAAACTCTAATTACGAATGGAGAATTAAATAGTGCAAATCCTTTTAAGATACATGCAGCGGAAAATATATTATATAACGTAGGCTTTTTTAGTACTCCTCCTTTGAGTTACTGTACATTCGGAAGCCCTGTTCTTACCCCTCTCGCTGTACGTCTCGAATCAGGAAGTGGACTAAACCCGTATACTCTTAACTACTTGTTTAGTTATCCTCTTTCAAATACTACTTATAATTCTCCTACCGGCCCAATAACCGGACCGTCTTATAGTTTTACAGGCTCTCAATATGACACTATAATCCTTCAAGCAACATCTTCAAATAGCTGTACTGCTTCTAGGGAATTCCAGATGATATATTGTGATCTTACAATAGGAAGTGGATTCCCAGGCGGATCTATCCCTAAAATAGCTAAAGATGTCCCTTATAATTTCAACAATTGGTTTAATACAGGAAGAAATACACGTGTACAGTATGTAGTTACGGACTATCCAACTACATCAACAGTAATAGCCGTTGTTACAGGGTCCGCCGCTACTGCTTACGTATTCCCTACAGGAATAGATAACTCAACTAAATATCAGGTAACTGCTCAAGACATAACAGGAAGTGCTATATGCTCTCAACCTTCAACCCCAGTAACCTACGAGAACTGCCTACTTAGTGCCGTAAGTACTCCTTCAGTAGCTCCAGGAACCTATATTGATCTAACCGGATCTTTTTCAAATATAGCAACAACTGCTACATTTAGTTCTAGTACAGATAATTCTACATGGACAGGAATAACTACGCCGCATCATTACCAGTTCCCAACTAGTTCAATCTATATACTATGTAATAACTCACCTACCTGTTATACTAGTACTCTTATAGGAACTAGTTTAATTAATAATGTAATTAGTATTGCATTCGGAATTAACAATGGTACAGAGACATTTACACCGATAACTGCTTCCTACCCAGTCAATTCAAGTGTAGAAGTGTATTATACCCTGTATGATAACAACAATACTCCATTCGCCTTTACTGAATCTCTAGCTTCTGGAAGCTCTTACGCTGACCCTAAGCATACCTGGTCTGATCTCGGCGGCACTGGACCAGCAATTGCTGTTATAATTACAGGAGGCTCACCAGCAACAGACAGTAAATACACGTATATCTACGGAGGAATCTAGAATTAGTAAATTAGAAAAAACAACATGCTAACAAGTATATTTTTAGACGCAAGTAAAGCACCCGCATTAAATCTATCAAATAGAATTAATGTTAATTACGACCCGATAGATAGCGGATCTATCCTAGTAACCGGAGTTACTGTGACAAATCTTACAGAGAACTCCTCATTAGATCTTACTACGGTATTAGACCAGGTAACAACTATCGGATTTAGAATCTCAGGGAGTTTATTTGAACTTCCCGTAACAACGAGAACTCAATATCCCGGAACAGGTACTCCAATCGCTGATTTTAATTATATATATTTAGCTGTAACTCCTACTGTTTTTCCGGTAAGCATGTCTTCCGGGAATATATACAACGATATCAGCATATACCTAGTACCGTATATTGTAGAGAGTAAGTATTACTACAATGATTACAATCCATTAACAAATAATACACAGGATAGCAGAAGATCTAGAGTAATTCAAATATCAGATAGAAATAGTAGATCAGGCTCTTCAGATAATCCGGCCAATATAGATGAACTGAGAATACAATCAGCATCTCTTGCAGATGTGCAGGATAGTAATTATACAAGCACAGGCTGGATAAACGCAAGATACGTAGGAACCTCAACTTCAGCAGGACAGTATAAAGGAATTTCTCCTGCAATAACGGGTAAGACATATTCAGGAGAAGTATACGCTAATACAGTTCCTGATAGTCTAATTTGTTCTAGGTCTCTTTCTGATAGGTTATTAGAGGATTTATTACAGACTAGCGAAAATGCAGTACCTACTTCTTCTCCTCTAGTACTAAGCAAATATGTAATAGGTCCTCCAGCAATAACAGGAACAGATTCTACTCTAATAGAAATACAACCTGCCGGTTCTCCGGGGAATAAACAAGCCATTGATGTAGGAAGTATTTTACAGGTAGATACAGAGTATATGAAAGTACAGGCAATTATTCCTGCATCGAATAATGTAACTCAGCTGGAAGTAGTGCGGGGATATTTACAATCTACTGCGGCAACACATTCAGCCTCCACTCCTATCTATACAGTCCCTCTATTAAATACATTTAAATTCGATACCAATAGTGTGAATGTATTAACAAATAGTAATTCTAAGATATGGGTTAAGGACTCAAAAGAGATCCTATACACGGATGGACTAGGCACAGTATATAGCGGGAGCTTCTGTAGTTTCTAGGGTTGTAATAGATATTTAAAAAACGTATATTTATAATAAGATAAAAATTAAAAAATGGGATATTTAGATAATTCAATTGTAACAGTTGATGCAATTTTAACTAAAAAAGGAAGAGAATTACTTGCAAGAGGAGATGGATCTTTTATGATTACTCAATTTGCATTATCGGATGACGAAGTAGATTACTCTTTATACAATCCAACTCACCCTCTAGGATCTGCTTATTACGGGGAAGCTATTGAAGCTATGCCGTTATTAGAGGCATTTGCAGATGAGACTCAAATCATGAAATATAAGCTAACAACTCTGCCAAGAGGTACAGCAAAATTACCTGTACTGGATTTAGGATTCTCAGCAATCAGGTTAAAGCAAGGAGCATCTTTAGCAATCACCCCTCAGACTTTAAACTACCTAGGCTCATCAAACACATATGAAGCTAGCGGATATACAGCAACAATTGCCGATGCTAGGGTATTAAATACATTCAACGGAGTAGGTATAAATACACCTGCTGCCGCTACTTTAAACTCAACAACTACCCTAGGTACAAATGTCTCTAAAACAGTCATAGGTACATCGATTAACTTAACAGGTACAACAATTAATACCCTATTCGGAACCAATACTCAACTACAAACCACAATTACCGTAGTAGGTAGAGATTCAGGAGCTAGAATAACTATCCCAGTAACAATTATACAAGTAACTCAATAAGATATGTCATTTAAGAGATTAGATCCTGAAGATATCACAATCAGTGCTGAATCAGTAGTTTCCCCATTATGGTCTTCTACCAATTCACCCACGCTAACTACTTTTTTTACATCCTCTGCTCAAGCAACAGGAGTAGGAACAGGTAATTTTTTCTATACCGTATATGACTTAGATGTAAATACAAATGCATCTGCAGTACCTCAATTTGATATTGCCTTTGGAGATAAATACGGAAGAGGGGTTAACCCATATAATGCATCAGTACCGCAAAATACTTATACCTCTACAATCTACGGTCAGTATAGAAATCTCGTATTCGGTGCTGATGATGTAGATTTCCAATTCTTAGCTCAGACATCTAGTTACATATATGCAATAACAATAGACAGGGCAAGATACAAAGAAAAATTACTACCAGGTACTTTTAACTTGACTCTAACTAGTGGCAGTAGAACTCTACACTTAACCGATAACAGTACAATGCTTTCGACAGTATCTTATGTAGATGCAGGAAGGGTATTTGACATAATTAGCGGATCTAACGGAGCAGCTTACAATGCCTCAGGATCTAATTCATTAGGAGGCAGTTACGGTAAATTACTACCTGATGTGGGTATTATTATCTTAAACGGAACTGCTCTAGATAGTTCTGTTGATGGGCTTAATCTAGGAACCGATTTAGGATCAGGAAGCCTCAGCTTACCTAGATTCTTTAGTGCAATTAAAACAGGTGCTGCTTTCCAATTACAGTCTGAAGAAACAATAACATCAGATTATGTATTTGTTAGGGTAAGAAATAGTGAATTTAATTATACAACAAATCCATCCAATTTAACAAGCTCAGGACAGTTAAGATACGATGTAATGATTAATACTCCTCAAGCATATGTAACAGCAGTTGGATTGTATAATGATAATAACGACCTTTTAGGAGTAGCAAAATTATCAAGACCTTTATTAAAAGACTTTACAAAAGAAGCACTTATTCGTATAAAATTAGACTACTAATGAATGAGCACCTTCAAAAAGCTAAATAAGCAAGATGCGTATATAACCACATATACAGCTAAAAAACAATGGGCAGTCTCAGGAAGTACAGAGTTTAGTGCTTCCGGGATCTTTCATTATCCAGGAGTTTCCGGATCAGGTCCATATATTCCCACAGGAAGTGACTTACAATCAGGCCAACACCCTAGACTTATTTATCAAAGCATCTACCAACTATATTACTCAGGCTTTACAAACGGAATTCCAAGTACAGGTATAAACGGACTTACAGGATCTTCTTTTGAAAACTACCTACAGTCCTCATATAATGTAAGTGGTTCTAGAAATATAGCAAACTATATACAGGTTCTTTCTATACCGAGAAAACTCTTAGGAACCCACATAGAACCTTCTTCCTTTAGCATGAACCCTAGTGGTTCTTCTTTGCAAATCCTTTTAATTGGAAATATATTAGACGATGGAGAAGGCAACCTGTATATAAGTGGTTCTAGTCCTATTCAGTATGTAGGAAATATCATATACACTCATGGTCAAGTAATTATCACGCATCCTTATTACTATGCCGCAATTGGGAATTACATAAGTGGAAGTATGAACTGGAAATCGAATCAGCCAATCTACACTTACAATTACCACTGTAGGCTAAGAGAAACAGAATTTAACTTCACCTACAATATCTCAGCTCAATCAGCCTCTTTAAGAGAGACTCACGATAATAACGGGGATACTTACTCAACTTCGAGCAGACAATTCTTAGGCAACCTAAGTGATAATATAACAGGTAGTGCTTTTCAGCCCTACATCACAGCAGTCGGACTCTATAATGATTCGAATGAATTAATAGCAGTAGGAAAAATGAATCAACCAGTACCTAAGTCTGCTAATACAGAAATGACATTCATTGTAAAAATGGATATTTAAAAGAGAATTATGTGGTTATATCAAGGACAGGAAATTAAAACAATCGAGGATATTCCCGGATCACCATTCGGATTTGTCTACGAAGTTACACACATACCGACAGGTAAGAAATACCTGGGAAGAAAACAACTGATATCTGTACAGAAAAAAGCATTAGGAAAAAAAGAATTAGCACTACTGACAGATAAAAGAGGCAGTAAAAGTAAAACAGTTAAAAAAGAATCTGACTGGAAAACATATTACGGATCTCATCCAGAAATAAAAGAGATGATTAAAGCAGGTAAACAGTCTGAATTCTCTAGAGAGATTCTTATCTTTGTACCATTGAAAAAGCTCTTAACTTATTATGAAAATAAGTATTTATTTATGAACGGAGTGATAGAGCCGGATTCTAATTACATAAACGATAATATCGAAGGTAGGTACTTTAAAAAAGATTTTTTACAATAACCAATATGATAACTATAACCTCTATTCTTCAAGAAATACTAGAACCAACCAGGGAGTATCAAATTCAAGTTGACCTTCTTAAAAAACAAGGAGCTAAATTTTTAGGATCAGGAGATGGAGGAGCTGCCTACGAATTAGACGGAGTTGTAAAAAAAGTAACTACTGACGAAGTTGAGTTAGAACATGCAGAAATTCTTAAAGGAAAAACTACTAAGTTCTTTGTACCGATATTAGATGTGGACGTAATTGATACTAAACTAGGTATAATCACAATGCCGATCCTACAGAAATATGAAGGATTAATCTCTAAGGAATTTCTAGAGAATTTAAAATATGAAGCTGAATCTCTAGGAATTGATCCTACAGAGCTAGATATCAAATCAGATAATTTCATGAAGGATAAAGACGGCCATTTAAGAATGGTAGATGTCTAGAGAGATTTAAGGCTTGGAATTCTGAGCTTTTTTTATTATCTTACAGTTATAAACTAGTTGCGTATATATGAATAGTTCGGTACTGTTAGGTTTTATAGAGAATATTTTAGGAAAATCTTACAAAAGAGCAAGAGGTAATTACGCTTTTATTTGCCCTAAATGCAATCACCATAAGCCTAAGTTAGAGATCAATTTTGATACAGATACTAAAGGGCAAAATCCTTTTGAATGCTGGACATGTAAATTCAAAGGAAGGACTATTAAATCTCTATTACAACAGTTACATGTACCTGCCGAACAGGCATATGAAATTCTAAAGTACGTAGGGAAAGGAGAAGAGAGGTTTTATGCACAGATAGAATCTGTTAAATTACCTGAAGAATTTCAACCTCTCTATAATGCATCTACAACCAGCCTTACAGCAAACAAAGTAAGAAAATACCTGTATGCAAGGAAGTTAACAGATAGGGACTTCTTAAAATATAATATAGGATATTGTACTTCAGGAGAATACGAGGACAGAATCGTAATACCTTCTTATAATGAAAATAATCAATTGAACTTCTTTGTAGCAAGGACATTTGAAAATGCATATCATAAGTACAGGAATCCAGACGCCTCCAAAGATATCATTATATTTGAAAACCTAATAAACTGGAATCAACCGGTGATATTAGTAGAAGGAGTATTTGATGCTATAGCAGTAAAGAGAAACGCTGTACCTGTACTGGGAAATACCTTGTCTAAGAGCTTATTACGGAAGATAGTAGGAAGCAGTACAGAAGCTATTTATATCGCCTTAGATAAAGATGCTTTTAAACAAGCATTAAAATATACAGAACAGTTTTTGAAGATGGGTAAAAGGGTATACCTAGTTGATATTCAAGAAAAAGATCCTAGTGAAATGGGATTCGAGAGTTTTACCCGATTTATACAATATGCTGAAGAGATAACACTAGGTAAACTCCTTCAGTATAAACTAACTTAATTATGATTCAAAAAGGAGTTAACATTCTTGTAGAGAATGCTAAAAAAAGGTTATCGTTTAATCCTGAACTAAAACAAATTACATTCCTTGATCGACGAGTTTATAAGAGGGATGAAGGAGTTTATTATCCTTCCGTAACAACCGTTTTACAGCACATGCCAAAGAATAAATTCTTTGAAACATGGTTGAAAGACGTAGGACATAACTCGGATCTCATTATGAGAAAAGCCGGGGATGAAGGCACTCAAACACATAATGCAATCGAGCAGTTAATTTTAGGAGAAGAAATATCTTGGCTAGATGATTATGGAAATGCTAAATACAATGAGGTAGTCTGGGGAATGATTAATAAGTTCAAGGCTTTCTGGGATTTAGCAAAACCAGAATTAATCTTTACCGAAGAATTTACTTACTCAGATACACACAAGTATGCAGGTACTGCAGACTTAGTTGTTAAGATTAACGGACAAATCTGGTTAATAGATTATAAAACCTCTAACAGCCTACATAAATCTTACGATCTTCAACTGGCTGCTTATGCTAAAGCAATCGAAGAAGTAAAAGGAATTAAGATAGATAGAACTGCTATTCTTTGGCTGAAATCAACTAAAAGATCAGAGAGTAAAAAAGAGGGAGAGTATTTTGGTAAAGGCTGGGAATTAAAGCCAATAGATGATATTGATAAGAACTTCGAACTCTTTCAACTCATTTATAGATTATACCAAATAGAGCACCCTACCACAGAACCTATCTTCAATAGCTTTCCGACAACAATCAAACTTTAATCCTATTTATCTTATATAGTCTTTGTGTTTTACACTTAAAATTACTATCTTTAGGTATATAGAAAATTAAATTATGGGAGGAAACGTTTTTGATAGTACCGCACCGATAAAGAAGGAGCATATAAAACCTACTCTGTTAGAATTCTTTAAACAATTCAAGCAGATCTTTCCTAAAGCAGAACCTTATTTCAGAGAGATGAAAACCCTAGGATCTGTAGGAAAAAAAGATTACTCTGGAGACATCGATCTAGCATTATCAGGAACTTCTTTTGATAATGTAGATGACTGGGGATTAAGTGAGCAACACATACAGAACCTGTTCGCTGCGTTTAAAAAAAGAGCTAGAACATCTACAGACGATCAGTTAATGAAAAGATCAGTTATTGTAGCGATTGCACAAAAAATAGCTGAGGCCAGTAAGGAAATAATTGCCGATGTCAAAGGATCAGGAGGGGGAACATTGTTTTTACTTTTTCCTCAATACGATGAACAAAAACAGCCGATAGGATCAAACGTACAGATAGATATCAACGTAGGAGATGTAGACTGGCTAGAGTTTGCGTATCACTCAACAACCTACTCAAGTAACGTAAAAGGATTACATAGAACACAACTACTAGTTGCCCTCTTCTCACATAAAGGATATACTTTTTCTCATAATTACGGAGTGAAAGATAAAGAGACACAGGAGATTGTAGCTAGAAATCCTCAACAAGCGATTGACCTACTCAATACGCTCTATAAGCTTAATTTAACTAGAGATACTTTAGGAGATTATTTCAAACTAATAGATACTTTAAGAGAAGGATTATCGCCACAAGATCTTCATGCAGTTTATGATACTTACTTAAAAATACTGAATAGTACTAGATGTGATATTCCTGAAGATCTGCAGCAATATTGGATAGAAAATCAAAAGAGATTAGGTCTAACAGGTAAATTCTTACCAGATAATTCGAATTTAATACAATATAAAACAGAATAATATGTCAGGAGTAGCAGGAGGTCATAGAATAAGCAATACAGATGTACATGCAACATTTCATAAATACATTGACGAGGTATTAAAAGGAATACCTGGCTTTAAAAAAGCATCTCTATCTGGCAGTGTAAAAACAGCTTCTAAAAAAGATTATGGTGATTTAGATATTATAACCTGGTTTGAAGGAGAAGATAAGAAAGAAGTAAAACAGAGAATTATAGACAGGATAAATACCTTACCAGACACCGTTATTGTTCCTTTCAAAAGCGAAAAATACATAGGTAAAAGATACTACAATTCAGGAGAATTAATTTCAGTACTTTACCCCATAGAAGGAAAAGAAGATGAGTTTATTCAAATAGACAATATAATTGCTATTTCAGAAGAAGAAACAGCCTTCAAAGGAAGCTTTTTGGATTTACCTGCTGAAAAACAAGGACTCTTAATTGGGCTTGCTAAAGTAATTCTTTTAGAACAAGATCCTGAAGATGTATTTAGGAGAATGGGTATTACAGGTACTCCTAAACTTAAAAAAGGAGAAGAATTTGAATTTAATTTAAGTTCTGTCAAGCTAAGCCTTAGAAAAGTAAAACTAGAAGGATTTAAAGAAATATCAAGAGAAGAGATCTGGTCAACAACTAATTGGGGCTTGATTAAAATCCTTTTTAAGGGATTTAATATAGACGGATCTTTTGAGGACTTACTAGACGATATTTCTAGGAAATTAAATAATCCTAGATCAAAGAATAGAATTGCAGGTATTTTTAAATCTATGGTATCAGTTAAGTCTGGGGAAGTAGGGACAGCTAAAGCTGCAGGGAAAGAAGCTGCCTTAGAAAAAGTAGCTCAGAACCTATCAGAAGCCCTAGATGATCAGACCTTGACAGTAGCTCTGTATGGAGGAGGCTTTAAACCGCCACATAAAGCTCATTATGAAAATGCTAAACTATTATCTCAAAATGCAGATGAATTAATTATATTTATAGGGCCAAAAATAAGAGAAGGAGTAGAAATTACAGCAGAGCAATCTAAAGCTATCTGGGAGATATATGCAAAATATTTAGCTACCCCGGTAAAAATACACATAAGCCCTGTTACCCCTATCAGAGATATTTACGATTGGGTTGATAGGAATCAATCAGAGGTAGATAAAATCATAACAGGAACAGTAGCAGAAGAAAAAAGTAAATTCAACTACTTCATTAAAAATAAGGAAAAGTATCCTAAAGTAGAAATAATGGAGCTTCCAGTCATAGTTACTAAAGAGGATGATAAATTCTCTGCAACTGAAATAAGGAAATCTCTAGACTACTTAATGAGCGGGAAGTGGATTCCTGCAGTTGTATCTAAAGAAGATAAACAACAAATTATTAACATTGTGACTCCAAAAGAAGAACCCTCAATAGAAGATAAAATGGCAGCCTCGATTGATGAGGTATTTGCAAATTTATTTTCTACAGAAAAAAATCAAATAAAAGAGAATGTATCAGGAGTGCCTATTAGTGCACAATCTGCAATCTCTTCCAAAGACAGAAACGACCTAGTACAGCTCTACAATAGGTTAAGAAGAGTAGTAGACCCAGGTAACTTTAATATGGATTTCCAGCAGGATAGAATCTATATTACTAAGGTAATGGATAGTCAAAAAGGATTCGATTATACTCCCTATCAGAGAGCAATAACTGAAGAAGAAAGTCATACAGAATTTGACTACAAGCCCTATATTGCATCCCTGTTAGAATATATGATAGATCAGGGAATGAGAGTTGTACCACTCCCTGAAATAGTCGTAAGACAGGATGAAGTAGAGGCAAATGACTTTTTCGGCAAAACAGCATACTACGATCCAAAAAGTAACACAATAGTCTTGTATACCCTAAATAGACTGCCTAAGGATATTGTTAGATCTTTTGCTCATGAAATGATACATCATATGCAGAATCTGGAGGGAAGACTTTTGGGAATAGGACAAACTACAGACACAACAGAAGACATCCCTTTACAGGATTTAGAAAAAGAAGCCTACTTACATGGAAATATTACATTTAGGAACTGGGAAGATACTTTAAAAAATCAAGAAACAAGTAAAAAAACTTTATAAAAAAGTAAAAGAGTTATGGAAGATAATGTACTTAAGAAAGAGTTTAGCTCAAGAGATGTAAATAGAGCTAGAAATCTAATTACTAAGAAATTCGCAGCAAAGACTGTAGTTGGAACAGGGTATCAGAAAGCTCAAATAGCCCGGAAAGAGGGAGATATTTGGGAAGAGAATGGTAAGAGTTGGACAATTAAGAACGGTATCAAGCAAAACGTAACTAAGCTTGATGCTGCTAAAAAAGCAATAAGAATTCCTTTAACATGTCCTAAATGCTCAGGAAGCATGAGATACTACTTAAGTCAGAAGATGTATAAAATACATGGGATGTGCTTTGATTGTGTTATTACCTATGAAGCAGATTTAAGAAAAGCCGGCCTATACGATCAGTATGAAAAAGCAATGATGCAAGGCAGTATGAGAGCTTTTGCTAAGGATCTTGAACAGTGGGTTTTTGAAAGAATTAATACAGTAAATAGTTTCATTACAGAACAAGGGGATGTAGAAGACTGGAATTCTAATGCTAATATAGTCAATGCAAACTTGTCTGGGAATTTACAAGAGTATTTAAAGCATTTAAGAGAATATATAGATTCGTAATAAGTTTTTGCTCCTATTTATAAATAACTTCAAGATAATAGGAATGACTCAAAGAGAATTACTAGAAAACGTATTACAGGAATTAGTAGCTATTAAGAAAGGTATACCTAGCGGCGACCACGAAGCTATTCTCCAATCTCTAGAAGATATCGAAAAAGATGTTTCTAAACTAAAGTATATGTTATTAAACCCAGAAGACGGACTAGTAGTAAAGACTAATAAAAATACTGAGTATAGGTTGTTAAAAGAAAGAAAAGCCGATTACTACGAAAAACAGTTTCAAGAAGTAACCGACATGGTAAAATGGAAAGAAGGAGTTACAAGAGCTCTTTGGATCCTTTTTGCAGGATTGGTAGGAATTATTATTAAACTTATATTTCAAAGTACGTAAGAGTGGCTAAGACAAATACATCATCATCTTCGGCAAAAAAAGAAAAACCGAAAATAGCAAGACCAGGGGTTCATGCAAAAAGTAAAACCTCTAAATTAAAGAGCTCTAAAAATTATAAAAAACTCAATAGAGGACAGGGATAATATTATGAAACTACTAGAATTGCTTTTAGAAGCAGGAAACAAAGTTGAAGAGGTTTTTCAAGATTTTGCTGAAAAACGGAGAGAGGGAGCAGAAAAAATTGCAAATAATGCTAAAGAAAAAGGCGGATTTTCTATGCTAACTTGGCATCATTTTAAAGTAAAACTGCCTTACTACAAAAAAGCAGCAGAAGGCAAATTTGACATAGAAAAAGCAACTAAAGAATTCCAAGAGACTTATAAAAAAATCTCTCTAAACATGCCACAAATAGATTTCCAGAGAGAAGTAGGCCGGCTTGAAGTATTAGGAGAACTTCTAATTAAACATAAATAATTTCTGTTATGATAAAATTAATAGATATTTTAGGAGAAGAATCTCAAAAAGAAAGTTACGTACCTTTTATGTACTCTCCTGTAGGATTTAGCTGCTCTGTTTGTAGGTTTTTCTACAACGAAGATGGAAAATATAAATGTAAAAACAAGGATTATCAAGCATATAGGAATACTGAGGACTTAGTTGACGATAACGGTGCACCAATAAAGGACCCTACCAAATGGTGTTCGAATTGGTTTAAACCTGAGATAGGAGAACAGAAATGGTAAACCATGTATAAAATAATTCACTGTATATTTGGATATTAGTAAGATACTTTATATATTTAGGTAATGATAACACAAACGTTGACATATCAAGAGATCTCAGTAAAACTAGCACGAGTTGAGACAGCATTAAGAGCGATAGCTAATAACGAGTATCCTTCGGCAGATAAAAAAAAAGTAAAAGAACAAGTGAAAAAACTAGAAATATTGAAAGAGAGTCTTAAAGCAAAACTGAACCTTATTCAGGAGACTACGATTCCAACAACAGTTACTCGTACAGGTGGAAAACCAGACCAGGTACTTAACTTAGATCCCAACGATAAAGATACTTTAGCTAATCTTAAAAAAGACCCTACTATTGACCATATAACAGCAGGTAGTGTTAAAATCAAAGAAGATACAACAAGGGAATATACTACAGAAGAATCTACAGCAGTAGGAAGGCAGGTAGCTAAGTCCGTAGTAAAGGTATTAAGAGCACAAGGAGATGAATTAAAAACTCTAAAACTAACAGATCTAGGTGTAAATAAATTTAGCATACATGTTGTATATGGGCAGGATAAAGGTCAAGATACTTTTAAATTTATGTTGGATCCAAATACAAGATCGATTAATATAAAGACAGAACAAGGACCAGAAAAACTTTGTGAGTTTATCATAACTCAAGGCAATGAAATATCCTTTCCAGCTCCTGAACTGGAAGCTAATCTAGCAGATACTCTAGTAAAGTATGTAGGTTCATCTAAAGAAGTTGCAGAAATCACTAGGAAAGAAGGAGAGAAATTCGTAAATTACCCTAAACACGGAGGGAAAAGATTAGGGACTTTTTCTACTAAAAAAGCAGCAAAAAAACAATTAGCCGCTATACACATTAACCAGCATAACGAAGAAAAAACTAAATTTAATATACAGGATTTAATTTTGGAAGCGTATGTAGAGGTATTAAGAGAAGAGGCAGAAACACCTGTATTAAAAACATCTACTCAAGAGATATTAGGAAAATTCCCAACAGTAAAGAAAGCAGTTACAGCACTCCTTACACCGGATTTTGGACAATTTATAGAAGAAATAAAATGGGTAGCTCCTAAGCCATCTACCTTTCAGGTTGCTTTGAAGAACGGACAGTCCTTCTATTTAAAATGGATGGGAAAAGGCTTTGAAGCTCAAATAGAAGGTAGACAGTATTATCTTCCTCGAGTTAATGAATACGAACAGGCTTTAAATAAATTAACCGATATACTTAAAACAGGGGCAATCTCACAAGGAGAGGAACCAGGTGGTGAAGAGTTTGGAGCTGAAACAACACCCACGGCTCCTACAGAACCAGCACCAGTAGAAGAACCGGGAGCAGGAGCATTTGAAGCAGAAGAAACACCAGAAGAACTGTAATGAATATAGTTGATAGAATAGTCAATGAGTGGGCGTTTAGATGTAAAAAAGGGTATCCGGATCTGAATAATCCTGAGGATATGAAAATTCTTAATGAAATATATTCAGAATTTGGAATACAGGTTACAAGTGAAATAAAAGAAGAACAAGAGGTTATGAGAAAGAAAAAAGAAATACCAGCAAGTATAGGGTATACTGCAGTAATCGAGCATGCATTAGGAAAAGAAATCCCAGAAGTGAAAGGAAATTACACATTACCTTCCAGTACAGGGGAATTGACAATTCAAGCAGAAGATTTAGAGACCTTTAAAAAGCTTTATAAAATATCCCCACCCAAGGCCGGACAAGAAGTAGGGGAGGCAGGTTCTAAAGGATCTGGACACGGAGAGATAGCTGTTTACTGGTTACTAAGTAAGAACTACGACGTAAAAGACTCTAGAGGAGGGAGTAATGCAGATCTCATCTTAAATAATACAATTGGACTTGAAATAAAATCCTTTCCGGAGACTGCAAACAGCATTGTTATCGGGAGGATAGGAGCATATTCTACAGTTTTAAAAGGGCTTAATACTCTTTTTAGTATAAGTGCTCTTTATGAGGAATTTAAAGAAAGTCCTAGAAAAAAACTACCTCCTAACGCTATACATAATACTGCTGAGGATCTTCGAACAGCGAATAAAGCTCTAGTACGGGTAGCTAATCAAGAGTCTTTAAGAAGTTACAAAGCACCTTTCATTCAATCTATGTTTAAACAACTAGACGATCTTATCAACACTTATGGAAAGGATGGAGTAGAGAATATAGCAGGGAATCTAATGAAAGCTCTACTAATAGCTAAGTTTAAAGATAAACCAGGAGACGGAGGGTATTTACTTAACGTAACAGAAAAAGGTAAAATCGAATGCATACATATACTGCTGAATAAGTTAAGAGAACTAGACCCTGATAAAGTCCTTTCAGAAGGTACAAAAATTAATCAAGGAATTCTATATTTTAATAAAGCCCTCTTTACCTAAATAACTGACTATTTATATACAAAACTAAAATAATGTTAATAGACTTCAATACAAGAACAGCTTCTACAAGAGATAGGCAAATTGTAGAAATGGTAGAGAAAGCCTTAGGCATCTCTTCAAATATGGCCCCATCATCTGCTCCTGTAGCGGAAGAAGAAATGGTACAAAAAGATCCTCTTCCAAAATATAACTCAATCGATGAATTGATGAAAGAGATTGAAAGCGGCACTAATAAAGCTGCTCATGAGCATAAAATGAATAAAATGAAAGAGGTGTATGAAGCATTGGAAGAGAAGGTGACTTCTTTAGAAGAAGGTGAGCATGCAGAACACATCGATCAAAAAGCTATTAAACAAATGCGTAAGGATATTGCAGCATTAAGGAAAGCAGAAGAAAAACTAAGAAAAGAATACGATAAGAAATTCAATAAAAAAGAAAAACCAGTCAAAAAAACAGAAGAAAAACCTGTTGCTCTTCAAGAAAATACTAAAGGCGGTTTTGATCTAAGAAAATTCTTAACAGAAAATAAATTAACAGCAGGTTCTAAACTAATTGCAGAAATGGAATCAGACGCTTCTGACCTTACACAGGATACTAAAGATAAGATCTTAAGCTGTCTTGAAACAGAAATATCAGGAGATCCGGAGACAACTGTCGATCATATGGGGGAAGTTCTTGTGCAGACCTTAGAGGAAGCAGGAATAGAAGTACCGCAGGGTATCTTTAATCAAGAAATGGATGAAATGCTAACAAAACTGAACCAGGATTTTCATAACGGACAAATAGAAGGAGAACAAGCAATACAGAAAGCAGTTGATATAGTTACGAATCCCGATAACTACAAGAACGAGTAAAGACTTTTATAAAGTGAATATAAACAGCCCGTCCTAAACAGCGGGTTTTTTTATTGACCTATATTTATAATATATAGTTATATAATATGAGTCAACCCGACGTTAAGCAGATAGTAGCACAGGAATACATAAAGTGCGCTAAAGATCCGGCATACTTTATGAAAAAGTATTGCTTTATACAGCATCCAACCAGAGGAAGGATCTTATTCAATCTATACCCATTCCAGGAAGGCGTATTACATCTATTTAGAGACAATCAGTACATAATTACTTTAAAATCAAGACAGTTAGGGATCTCTACATTAGCCTCTGCATATGCACTCTGGTTAATGCTTTTTCACAAAGACAAGAACGTATTAGCATTAGCAACAACACAAGCAACTGCCCGTAACCTAGTAACAAAGACGATTTTCATGTATGAGAATCTACCTAAATGGTTGCAATTACCTTTTACGGAAAAGAATAAATTATCATTAAGACTAAAAAACGGATCTAAAATAACAGCTAAATCCTCTAATTCAGATTCAGCTCGTTCAGAAGCTGTATCATTGTTGTTAGTAGATGAGGCTGCTTTTATTGATAATATTGAGGATACTTTTACTGCTGCTCAACAGACCTTAGCTACCGGAGGGCAGTGTATAGCGCTCTCTACTCCTAATGGGGTAGGTAACTGGTTTCATAAGACCTGGGAAAAAGCAGAAGCAGCAGAAAACTCTTTTGTACCTGTTAAACTCCCCTGGTCTGTACATCCTGAAAGAGATCAGAGCTGGAGAGATCAGCAGGATCAAGATCTAGGAGTTAAGAATGCAGCTCAAGAATGTGATTGTCTTTGGGGGAATAGTTTAATAGGGATAAAAGATGCTACTACTGAAGAAACTAAACAAATTAGTTTAGAGGATCTTTACAATAAAATACAAGAACCAGAGTACCTGTTAAAATCGACTAGAATTACTTGTAAAAAGAATACGAAATACGAGGTAAAAACTCCAACTGGATTTAAAAGCTTCTCAGGAATAAGAAAAACAACAAAAAGCCGGGTAGTACAGATTACACTATCTAACCTGACTTATCTCGAAGTATCTGAAAATCATAGATTCATTGTAGAAGGGAAAGAGATTCTTGCAAAAAATCTAATAGAAAATCAAGAAATATCTCCAGGAATCTTTATTAAGACTATCTTAACTACTAAAAAAGATAGCTTACTCTATGATTTAACAGACGTAGCGGATGGGAGCCTATATTTAACAGACGGCATAGTCTCTCATAACTGTGACTTTATGTCTTCAGGGGATACTGTAATAGAGGTTGAGAATATGGCTTTTTACGAACAGACCTATGTAGTAGATCCTGCCGAAAGAAGAGGAGTAGATGGGAATCTCTGGATATGGGAATCAGTAGATTATACTAAATCCTATGCAGTAGTAGCTGACGTCGCTAGAGGAGATTCTACAGATTACTCTACCTTCCACATTATCGATATAGATAATGCTTCTCAAGTAGGAGAATATAAGGGGAAACTGTCTCCTAAAGAATTTGGTAATGTATTAGTCGGAATAGCTTCGGAATATAACGATGCGTTATTGGTAGTAGAGAATGCTAACATAGGCTGGGCTACTATTGAACAGATTGTTTCAAGAGAGTATAAGAATTTATATTATTCTTCTAGATCAGACACTGAGACTGTTGAGTCCTATATGGTTAAATACGAAAGAGACAAACTAGTACCGGGTTTTACAATGTCTTTAAAAACCAGACCACTAGTAGTAGCTAAATTAACGGAATATGTAAGGGAAAGATCGGTTCTAATAAGATCAAAAAGGCTTCTAAGTGAAATGCGTGTGTTCATATGGAAAAACGGTAAGGCACAAGCACAGGTGGGTTATAACGATGATTTGGTGATGGCTTTTGCTATTGCACTTTACGTTAGAGATACTGCTATTCGAATGAGACAGCAGGGCCTAGATTTATCTAGAGCACAAATATCCTCTTTTGTATCTTCTAATCAAAGAGCTACTCCGGCAGTCTACGGTGTTGGATCCTCCCAACAAAACCCATATCTTCTAAGAACTCAATACGGTCAAGAAGATATTTCTTGGCTATTATGATAAGTTCCTATTTATAATTAAAACATTTTTAAAATGGCTGAAAGAAATTTATTTTCTTCCCTACAGAGGCTCTTTTCAACAGACATTCTAGTAAGGAATGTAGGAGGAGATGAACTAAAAATAGCTGATGTAAATCAGATACAAACATCAGGGAAGTATCAAACAAACTCTCTACTAGACAGATTCTCTCGTCTATATATCTACAACAATAAAAACATCTTCAATCCCAATCTGAATTATCAGACACTAAGGATACAGTTATATTCTGACTATGAAGCGATGGATACAGATCCTATTATTGCATCTGCATTAGATATTCTAGCAGATGAATCAGGATTGAAGAATGATATGGGTGAAGTCCTTTCAATTAAGTCTTCTGATGAGAATATACAAAGAGTGCTTTACAACTTATACTATGATGTATTAAATATCGAATTTAATTTATGGTCTTGGGTTAGGAATATGTGTAAATACGGGGACTTCTTCTTGAAATTAGAAATCTCAGAAAAATTCGGTATTTACAATGTTATTCCTTATACAGTGTATAATATGGTTCGATATGAAGGACAAGATCCTAAACAACCATCTAAAGTAACATTTACAATAGATCCAGATGGATTAGCTTCCTCAGCAGATCCAAACTACATACCTAAAGCAAATAAATCCATTATTACTCTGGAAAACTACGAAGTAGCCCACTTCCGGTTACTATCAGATACAAACTACCTGCCTTACGGTAGATCTTATATTGAACCAGGAAGAAAGATCTATAAACAACTGGTCCTAATGGAAGACGCTATGTTGATTCATAGAATTATGAGAGCTCCGGAAAAAAGGACTTTCTTTGTTAATGTAGGATCTATCCCACCCAACGAGGTAGAGCAGTTCATGCAAAAAACTATTAACAGTATTAAGAAAACTCCATACGTTGATCCAAGTACAGGAGAGTACAACTTGAGGTTCAATATGATGAATATGATTGAGGACTTCTATCTACCAGTTCGTGGAGGAGATACCTCAACTAGAATAGAGACTACTAAGGGCCTGGAATATGACGGAACAAATGATATAGAGTATTTAAGAAGTAAGCTATTTGCTGCTTTAAAAATACCTAAAGCATATTTTGGATACGAAGGAGAACTATCAGGGAAAGCTACTTTAGCTGCAGAAGATATTAGATTTGCAAGATCAGTAGAAAGAATTCAAAGAATTGTAGAGAGTGAGTTAACTAAAATAGGACTAATCCACCTATACGCTCAAGGATTCACAGGAGAATCTTTAACGAATTTTGAAATAAAACTAACGACTCCTTCTGTTATTTACGAACAAGAGAAAGTAGCTCTATTGAAAGAAAAAATAGACCTAGCTCGTCAAATGCAGGAAACTAAATTATTTTCATCAGATTATATCTACAACCATATCTTTAACCTATCAGAAGATACTTTTGATGAAATGAGAGAGCTAGTAAGAGAGGATTCTAAGAGAAACTTTAGATTAGCTCAGATAGAGAATGAAGGAAACGATCCTGTTGAGACAGGAACTTCTTTCGGTACACCACACGACTTAGCTTCAATATATGGAGGAAGAGCTGATCAAGACCTTCCAACCGGTTATAATGAAAAACCAGTAGAAGGCCGGCCTAGAGAAAAACACTCTATTATAGGTACGAATGCCGATCCGGTGGGTGGTAGAGACAGATTAGGAGTTCATGCAATGAAAGGCGGATACCCAAGTGATAATGATAATGTAGCAGAAAGTACAAAAACCACTAAATTTGTGTACTTGAGAAATAAAGACCTATTTGATTCTAAAAAGATAATTCTTTTCGAAAAGAAAGAAGAGCCCTCAACTGGACTATTAAACGAAAATAATATACAGGATTTAGAGAATTAACTACTATTTATAACAAAGACACTTTTATTGTGAAGATAAAGCATTCTAAATACAAAAACACGGGACTAATCTTTGAACTACTCGTAAAACAGATAGCTTCGGATACCTTGTCTCAAAAAGACTCTGCAGCCGTAAAAGTCATTAGAAAATTCTATACAGGAAATACGGCATTAGTAAAAGAATATAAGCTCTATGAATTTATTTTAAAGAATAAAGGAATAGGAAATAAAAAAGCAGAAACAATTCTTTCAACTATAGTAGAACTGTCTAAGAAAATCGATACAGTAGCTCTAGGTAAGCAAAAATACGAGTTAATAAAAGAGCTAAAAAATCATTACGACTTAGATGAATTTTTTTCTAGGAAAGTAGAGACGTACAAGCCCTTAGCTGCTCTATACTGTCTATTAGAAGCTCAAAATACACCTGACTTAGTTGATCCTAAAGTATTTGTAGCAAATAAAATAACAATACTTGAGCATTTGACTCAAAACAAACAAGACATAGCTCAAGCAAAAGATACCTTAATAGAAGAGTATTCTAAATACGATAAGGATTTAAGACTCCTTACCTATAAAATACTCTTAGAGAAATTTAACGATAGATATAAAGACTTGCTGCCTCAACAAAAACACATACTAAGAGAATTTATAATCTCAGCAAGCTCCTCAGTTCGATTAAGGTCTATTGTAAATGAAGAAATGAGTACATTAAAAGATACCATTAACGACTTAAAAAGTAAAGTAAAAGATGGAATTATTTTAATTAAATTAGAAGAGATTTGTAAAAGTATAGAACCTATAAAAGCTACTGAAAAAGTAGACGACAACCACTTAGTATCTCTTATGCAGTATTACGAACTTATTAACGAACTACAGAGCATATGACTAAAAGAGAATTACGTAAGCTTGTTAGAGAAGTCCTAGATGAGGATAGCGGAACAGGAGCGGTTGGAGGATATAATACGCCTTTTGCATTTTCAAAGAAAGGTCAAGGAATAAACAGAGGTACACAAGAAGCTGAGAAGTTAGGATATAAATTAGCTCCTAGACCTAAGCATCCTTCTCATACCAAAATGTTTGATTATTTAGAAGAAAAAAAAGAGAAATAAAATAATGAGAACTCTACAAGAAAAATACAAAGCTATATTAGAAGGTACTTTTTCGAAAGAACAGTTTCTAAGAGATGCAAGGCTTCAACTCCCCGATCTAGTAACCCGTTTTAACGGATACGAAGATGCTGTTCAAATACTAAAAAACAGAGGTATGATCCAAGAAATCATACAACAAGTAAAAATAGGACGACCAGGAAATACTGCTGAAGTAAAAAAAGGAGACAAAGCAACAATCCAGGGAATGGAAGTAACTATAACAAACATTGAACGTGGAAAAATAGTTGCTAAAAAAGATAATGGAGACATGGTCTACGGAAAGCCTATGGATTTCTTACCTATTAAGAAAGATACAAATGAAGCTAGATTAACTAAGAATAGCTTAACTGATTACCGGTATAAGCCTACCAACGAAATGGATAAATATCCATACGAACAGATACTAAGAGGATTGAGAGTAGAGCTGGAAGGCATGAATGTAGCTGATACTCCTACTCCTCAAGAATATACTAAAGCATTAGGAAAAGTACTTAAGAACTTAGAAAAAGACGAGATCTTCTATACAAATCAATTGGCAGGAGTAAAAAAAGGTAGTAAGCGTTCTGATGAAATGGTACCTGCTACTAAAACCAATACCGTAGATAGTCTTAATGCAATGAAAAAAGCAGAATTAAAAGAAGGTATTAAACATGTAATTAAGAGTCTGATGATGGGGGAATCTTTTGACGATTCAGAAGACTACGAAAGACATTCAAGACATACTGAATACAGTATGCCAGAAGATCCTGAAGATGTTTACGACATGTTCCATGATAACAGTGAAGAAGCCCTTGAAAAGAGCGCTGCAAAAACAGCACAATACACTGCAGAAGAGACTTTAACATTAACTGATATATTAAGTTAAAATGAGCAACTTATTATTAGACATAAGACCCTTTGAAACAGTACTTACTGAATCGAAAACCAAACCAGGGATTTACGAGGTAACAGGTATTATGCAAAGAGCAGGTGCTAAGAACCAAAATGGCAGAATTTATGATAAAAAAATTCTTATAAGAGAAGTTGAAAACTATATAGAGAATTTTGTTAAAGTAGGAAATGCATATGGCGAATTAGATCACCCTGAGTCTGCAATAATTTCTTTAAAGAATGCCTCTCACGTAGTAAAAGAACTGTGGTGGAATGGTGATGATTTGATCGGAAGAGTAGAACTTCTAACAACTCCTGCAGGTAATATCGTAAAAGAGATTATAAAAGGAGGGCATACAATAGGAATCTCTTCAAGAGGTACAGGATCAGTTCAGCAGACAAATGAAGGCACTCTAGAAGTTCAACCGGATTTCGAATTAGTATGTTGGGACTTTGTTTCTAATCCATCAACACAGGGAGCTTTTATGAAGCCTCTTTCTTTAAACGAAGAGTTTCAAAAAACAAGTAAATACGGTAAACTAGAAAATATAATAAATAATATACTAAGAGCATAATGGGAACATTCGATATACATAAATGGCAGAGAAAATACGTAGTAGAACCCTATGTTAAACATCTTGTAAAAGAAGAAGACAATCCATTCGATCAAACAAACCGTCAAGTAGAACTCTTTCAGAGAGCAATTTCAGGAATGAAGCGAGAAGATATAATTATAATATTAATGCAAATCGTAAAAGGCGAAGTAACTGTTGACGACATGTTAGCTAACATAGTATCAGCTAATCCACAAGTAAGTTAATCTACAGTTAAATAAAAAAACGGCTACCTTAGGAGATTCTCCTACGGACTAACCCTTGCAGCAATGTAGGGGTTTTTTGGTTTTGGAAACTAGTGCCTATGTATTTAAGAATATATCATGACCCTATATGATATTTAGTAAAAGTAAAACCATTATTACGCTTCCAAAACTACAATAAGCGTAGGACAAACAAAAAAAATTATGTCAAACAAAGAACTATTAAAGCAAGCTATTGCAGAAGCAACAACTATTCGTCAAGTTGCAATTGCCAATGCTAAAGAAGCTTTAGAAGAATCGCTGACTCCGCATTTAAAAGATATGCTAGCAGCTAAGCTTCAAGAGATGGAAGATGATTCTGTATGGGAAGAAAAGGAAAATCCTGAAGATACCATGTACGAAGCAGAAGAAGAAGCTCCGGAAGAAGAAAAAGAGGAAGCTCCGGAAGAAGAAAAAGAAGAAACTCCTAGCGAAGAAGAAGACGAAGACTTAAATATCGAAGATATGACAGTTGAAGACTTAAAGGAGTTGATTCACAGTATGATTGCACAAGAAATGGGAGAAGAACCAGGTGAAGAAATGTCAGGTGAAGAATCAGGTGAAGAATACGCTGATGATATGACAGGACATGAACCAGAAGAAGAAGAAACCATCGACATCAACGAACTGTTAGCAGAACTAGATGCAATGGAAGAAGACGAAGAAGCTCCTAAAAAAGCACCTGTTAAAGAAGACGACACTATGAAAAAAGACTTAGAAGAAGCATTAGCTACTGTTAAGATCTTAAGAAGTCAATTACAGGAAGTAAATCTCTTGAATGCAAAGTTACTTTATGTAAATAAAGTTTTCAAAGCAAGTAATTTAACTGAGTCTCAAAAAGTAAATGTTGTTGCAGCATTTGACAGAGCAACTACAGTTAGAGAAGTAAAATTAGTTTTCGAAACCGTTTCTAAAAACGTTGCTTCTAAACCAGCACCAATTAAGGAACACAGATCATTTGCCTCTAAAGCAACAGGCGTATCTACTAAGGAAGTTCTTCCTCAAGTAAATGAGCAAGTAGCTAGGTGGCAAAAATTAGCAGGAATTATTAAATAAAAAAAACAATTAAACAAACATGGATTTTAATCTATTAGCAGAAGGTTCTAGCAACTACAAGACATTACAAGCTGATGCAGCTCGTCTTGCAGGTAAATGGAACCAAACAGGTTTGTTAGAAGGTATTTCTAACGAAATCGAAAAAAACAACATGGCTATGATTCTTGAGAATCAAATGAAGCAATTAGTAACTGAAACTAACGTTACTAACTCAGGTGGTGCTTCTTTCTCAGGTGGTCAAGGTGAACAATGGGCAGGCGTTGCTTTGCCATTAGTACGTAAAGTATTTGCTCAAATCGCAGCTAAAGACTTCGTATCTGTACAGCCAATGAATTTACCTTCAGGTCTGATTTTCTATCTGGATTACAAATACGGAACTTCAACTGACGGATTCAACGCAGGCGATAACATGTACGGTAACGTATCTACAGCTAACAGCAAAATTGCAGTAGATCAAGATGCTTCAGGCGGTCTTTATGGCGCTGGTCGTTTTGGTTACTCGATCAATTCACAATCATTATCAGTAACTGTAACTACAGGTTCTGCTACTTCAGCTTCAATTGCTTACCAAAACGGTCTTATCCCGTCTAACTACTTTACTTTAGCAGTAACTGCTTCTAGCTTTACTAGTGCAGATTACGAAGGTGCTAGAGCTTACAGATTGTATTCAGGATCAGTTGATATCACTACTAACCCAGAGTTAACTTTCGTATCTAAATCGAATGGAACTCCTCAAGCAGTAGTATTCGTTTCTGCTGGATCTGCTGTAACTACAGGTTCTTTCACAGCCACTGTTAGGTACCAAGTTCAACCAGTTGATAACAACAGAGGTGACTTTGAGGATACTACAGCTAACTTCCCTCTTAAAATACCTGAAATCAACGTACAATTAGCTTCTGAAGGAATCATTGCTAAAACCAGGAAACTGAAAGCACAATGGACCCCAGAGTTTGCACAAGATTTGAATGCTTACCATTCAATTGATGCTGAAGCTGAATTAACTTCTTTATTATCTGAATACATTTCGATGGAAATTGATCTGGAATTGTTAGATATGTTGATTCAAGATGCTGCAACTACTGAAAGATGGTCTGCAATCTCTAACACTACTTGGAACGGTTCGGCTTGGGCTACTACACAAGCAGGTTCAGGCGGCTTCTACAACACTCAAGGTCAATGGTTCCAAACTTTAGGTACTAAAATACAAAAAGTATCTAACAAGATTCACCAAAAAACCTTACGTGGTGGTGCTAACTTCTTAGTATGTTCTCCAACTGTAGCTACCATACTTGAATCAATTCCAGGATATGCTGCCGATACAAACGGTGACAAAATGGAGTTTGCAATGGGTGTTCAGAAAGTAGGTAACTTGAATAGCCGTTACAGAGTATACAAAAACCCTTATATGACTGAAAACGTTATATTGATGGGCTACAGAGGTTCACAATTCTTGGAAACCGGTGCTGTTTATGCTCCTTATATTCCATTAATCATGACCCCATTAATTTATGATCCTATTACCTTTACCCCTCGTAAAGGAATTATGACTAGATATGCTAAGAAAATGATCAGACCAGAATTTTATGGTAAGATCTTCGTTAGTGATATTACTACTATCTAATTCTAGACGTAAATTAATACCAATAATGAGAAAGAGGACTTCGGTCCTCTTTTTTTTTATGAGATATTTTCATATATTTATAACTGAGGAACTTCTTACCGTTATCGTATGAAAAGACAAAAAGATTGTACACAAATCACTTGCAGGCTATGTCAAGTAGTAATACTTGCAAGCGGAATGCCGAGCCATTTACAGCATAAACACAACAAACTAACATCCCAAGAGTATGTAGATATGTTTGGAGAATTTAGGCAAAAATACTTAAAGAGTATAGTTCAAAAACAAGAGAGTATTATCGTTTGTGAGATCTGTAAGGAGAAGCAAATATCCCATAAAGCCCTGTTACACCACCTACATCAACACAGCATTACCTGGCAAGATTATTTTATAAAGTATTTTTTTAAAGGAGTACATCCTTTATGTAATTGCGGCTGTGGACAAAAAGTCACTTTAATTAGAAGCGGTAAAAACGATAAGAAAGAACCTGCATATGCAAGAGAGATGCTACCAGGACATCACAAACACTCTCCAGGGTATAGATCTTGTACACCTGAGCAGAAAGAAACGATGAGACTCTCTGCAATAGAGAGAATGAAAAAAGGAGAAGGTACTTTCTTTAATTCAGGACCAAGTAAAGGAGAGCAAGAATTACAGGAATATGTTAGTGAGCTAGTTCCCGATACCGTCTACAACGATAAGACTCTTCTTGCAGGAAAAGAAATAGATATACTGCTTCCTTCTCATAAAATCGCTATAGAATACAATGGAGGGTATTTTCATAGTGAGTTATTCAAAGATAAGAATTATCATTTAAATAAATTAAAAGAAGTAGAAAAAAAAGGATATAGAATTATTCACATATGGGAATCAGACTGGTACCTAAATCCGGAAATAGTTAAGTCTAATTTAAAGAATATCCTACAATTGACAGAAACTAAGATCTACGCAAGAAAAGCAGAACTAAAAGAGATCTCCTCTCAGCAGGCAAATACTTTCTGTAACGAAAACCACTTACAGAGTTCAGCGGTCTCAAAAGTAAGAATAGGACTTTTTTATAATAACGAATTAGTGAGTGTAATGACATTCTCTTCTTTAAGAAAAGCAACAGGACTCAGTTCAAAGCAGGGATGTTATGAGTTGCTGAGATTTTGTAATAAAAAAAACACAACAGTAATAGGAGGTGCATCTAAGATGTTTTCTTATTTTAAAAAGAAATATGTTCCTACCCATATAATATCTTATGCTAATAGGGACTGGTCTCAAGGAAATCTCTATCAAAAACTAGAAATGACATATAAAGGCAATACTCCGCCGGGATATTTTTATGTAAAATCCAAGCATAAATTCTCTAGATTTCAATTTCAAAAACATAAACTAGTAGAACAGGGAGCTGATCCCACTCTTACAGAGTACGAAATAATGTTAGAAAGAGGTTACTATAGAATTTGGGATTGTGGTAATTTGAGATTTGAATGGAAAGCATCTTAAAAAATATTTTAGACTTCTTTTTTTTATAAGATATTTTCATATATTTATAAATAGAACTAACGTTATTATATATGTCTTCAAAACCTCACACAGACGAGATTTACACTCAAAAAAGAAAACCAAAATATCCTATTAAATTTAGCTTACAGTTAAACGAAGAACAGAAACAAGCTAAAGCCCTAATAGTAGAGAATCCTATCGTAGTATTGAAAGGAATGGCCGGAAGCGGGAAAGCACAGCCACTCACCTCTACTGTGTATACTCCTCAAGGCCCTGTTCTAATGGGGGATTTGAAAGTAGGACAACAGGTATTAGGAAAAACAGGAACAACGACTATTCTTGGAATATATCCACAAGGAGTTGAAGATGTTTATGAAATAACTACTTCGGATAAAAGTAAAGTAAGAGCTAGCTCGGGACATTTATGGACTGTCTGTCAAAAAAAATATTCTCATAAGCAAACAAAATGGGAGGTAAAAACCACTCAAGAGTTGCTAGAGGATCTAGAAAGAGGAGTAGAATACAGGCTTCCTGAAATTAAAGTGGCAGAATTTGAGAGTAAAGAAGTTCCTTTAGATCCATACCTATTAGGTATTTTATTAGCGGAAGGACACCTCAGACATGATACAATTACCTTCAGTACTTCAGAAGAGAAAGTACTAGAAAGTATAGTTGACATTTTAAAAGAAACTAATACGGCTCTTACACATATAGAGAATTATGACTACAGATTTGAGAAAAAACAGAAAGATAATTCTCCCAACTACATAGATACTGCCTGTAGAGAATTAGGACTAACAGGAAAACTCTCCTATGATAAGTTTATTCCACATCTATATAAGTATAACTCAGAAGAAGTACGAATTAAACTACTACAAGGACTGCTGGACGGAGACGGTTATATAGACAGTCAAGGATTTTTACTTTTTAACACAAACAGTAAAGAACTGTCTAAGGATGTTACTGAGGTCTTTCAGAGCTTAGGAGCTAAAATCTCTCTTCGTACCTACTTCCCAAAATACACGTATTTAGGTCAGAAAAAATCATCACTACAGTTACACTACCAACTGAGTATTACAGTAGAAGCTCCTAAGCGGTTTGTAACTCTCCCACATAAGTTAGAAAAACTACAGAGTAGAGAAAGGAAAGCTAAACACACTAATAGGATTATTAAAGATATTCAGAAAATAGGGCAGCAAGAGACTCAGTGTATAAAAGTTGATGCAGAAGATAGCCTCTACCTCACAGATCATTTTATAGTCACGCATAATACCCTCGTAGCAGTTCAGGCTGCACTAGATATGTATTTCAGTAAAGAAATTGAAAAAATAGTTATCACAAGACCTACCGTATCTAAGGAAGATATAGGCTTTTTACCTGGCGATCTTAAGGAAAAGATGGATCCTTGGTTAGCACCAATCTATCACAACCTATACATGCTATATAATAAGGAAAAGATAGAGAAAGAAATTGCAGAAGGTAATATTGAAATCGTACCATTTGCTTTCATGAGAGGAAGGACTTTTGTCAATTCCTTAGTAATAGTAGATGAAGCTCAGAATGTAACTCATAACCAAATGGAAGCCGTAATCGGGAGACTAGGAAAAAACTCTAAAATGGTAATATGCGGAGATCTAGCTCAAATCGACCTACAGAATAAAAAAGAAACAGGATTTTCGTTTTTAAGTAAGATAGAAGCTGAAGTACCTGGATTTAAAGTATTTGCTTTAAAACAAAACCATAGACATGATATTGTTTCTCCAATTTTACAGGTCTACCGTAACTATGAGGATTAAGTTACTATTTATATTATATAAAAAATGACAGCACCAATAGGATCTTTTTTTAAATTCTTAGAGGATAAAAAAGGAAAAAAATTAACAGGAATAGATAATTTAAAGTATAAGTTAAAATATGCTCCTGAAACTTTAACTAAACAGGATAATGAAA
>Ga0208497_1000031_pt1 | contig 81236 bp, 114 predicted proteins | sample CryBogCBE25Aug07_FD_184555 | JGI IMG/M metagenome (GOLD analysis project Ga0208497, IMG submission 184555) | Freshwater microbial communities from Crystal Bog, Wisconsin, USA - CBE25Aug07 (SPAdes) | ecosystem: Environmental > Aquatic > Freshwater > Lake | place: Crystal Bog, Wisconsin, USA...
ACTCTACTATTTCTTCTAACTTGAAGAAAACGTTATCAAATTCTTCAACGACTGGTGACATTGCAGTTCCACCAAATGGAATAGTAATGTACTTATTCAGCTTGTCTATTTTATATAGTCCAATTTGCATACCATTAGGAAAATTACGAATGGATTCTCTACGCATAACGAGAACCATTGGAGGCAAAGTCTTTAAGTTTGCCTCATCAATAATTTCCTCAGAAAGCACTTCATCAAATTCAATTGATTCACTTTCTTTTTCTGCAATATAATCTAAAAGCGATTTCATTATTTTGATAATTTATCTGCCGCCATAGAAATGCCTTTAATGCGTTTTTTGGCATCTTTATTAAACATTTTAGAAAGAGTTGATGCCGCTTTTTCTTTTCTTGAATGTTCTGTGTCTTTTGGTTGATAACTTCCGTGTGGACCATTCCAATTATGTTTATCTGCTTTTGCTAAATGATGATCCGCGTCTCTTTCAAAATCTTTTGCCATTGAAGTATTTGTTCTTACTGAACGAGATGCTTTTTTAACATAGTTGCTCAAAGTTTTCTTTGACAATTCATCAAGTTGTTCGAATTCTTCTGATAAGATATAATCTTCAAGAACATCCAATGAGAATGCTTCAAGATTTAATTTTTTAACAATCTCTTCATCAATCTCATATTCTTCAACTTGTGGTTGAAGTAATGATTGAGCGATTTCTTGTTTACGTGATTCGATAGCAACTTCTACTTTACCTGCAATGATGTCACGAATAACTTCTGACATACCTGCTGGATTATTATTCATTGCATGTTGAATTGCTTGTTTTGTTTGTGAGTCCATATTAATCTCCTAAAATATCTTTTATTTATTAGTCATCTTTTTTAGATGGTTTAACCTTCGGTGTTTCACTGGCTTTATTAATCACAGGAACTCCACCTTTACCAACCTTTGCGGCTTCTGGATTATTTGGATCTGAGACAAGATTCATTAGTTGTTGTTGCATTACCGCAGTAGCAACATCGACAGGAACACCAAGTCCTTCTTTACGTTCTTTCTCAATCTCTTGGTCAATAATGCGTAGTTCATCATCATTAAGACGAAGTACGTTTCTACGAATCCAATTCATTGAATAATAACGACCAGTGTAAGGTTCTACTTGTTGAAGTAGACCTAAACGTTCTTTCATTAATTCAGCTTCTTTTAATTCAGAGAAGTTGTTATCTTTAATGAAGTCGTAATAGATATGTTCTTTAAATTCAGTATATTCTTCATCGGTACAGATACCTTTAAGAACACATTGAACACGCATTGCTTGGTCAAATAAGTCAGCAAATTTATTACGTAACTTTTCAATGAACTTAGCAAACTTCAATTCATCACGAGAAATCTCTGATGAACGACCAATAGTGAAACCTGTTTGTGACTCTAAGCGAGAGATGGGCACATTTAATGCTTTGTAAAGTTTCTTCTCAAAGTACTTAACGTCTTCTAATTCACCTAAGTTTTGTCCACCTGGTAATGTAGTAATCTCAGTACCTTTACCACCTTCTCTACGTGGCAACCAGAAATCTTCCATCATTGATAAGAATTTACGGTCATCACGAACTTCACCTGTGTTGGCATCATATACAAGTTTGTTCTTGTATTTTACCATTATGTCACGCAAGTATTGTTCAGCTTTTAGTTTTGGTAAATTACCAACGTCAATGTAGAAAATTCTACGTTCAGGCGCACGAGAGATACGATAGATAACTGTCGCATCTTCAATCATACGCAACTGGTTGAGTGGTTTAATTGCTTTGTGTAAGTATGATAGAACAACTGCTCTACGTGAGTCCATCAGTCCAGAATTGACGTTGATGATAGAGTCTTTAGTAATACGAACACCTACTGGACCATAGTTTGATTGTGAGCCAGAGATTGCTTTATCATTATAGATATAGTATTCGTTAATCACGTTCATGATATCTACACCAGAACGTTCATCTTTTTTCTTTTTAATTTCTCTTACTTTACGAATCTTACGTGGATCAACGTAACGTAATTCACGAATACCTTGTGTTGGATTATCTCTATCAACAATGATGTGATAGAATAGACGACCATCAATATAGTAACGTCTAAAAATGTCTTGCGCCATATTGTTATAATTCAATAAGCGACATACTGTTTCAAACTCTTTCGAGATTGCTAATTTAATTTTTTCAGGTTGTTGTAGATTATCTAGAACAATCTTAATATTTTTACCATCATCATCTTGTACAATAGCTTCATTGACTACATCGTCAATCGCAGATTCTATTTCTGGTTGCATTGCCATCTCACGATAACGTGAAATTAATTCTACTTCATTCTTTGCTGTTCCATCTAAGTCAACATATGTACCATAATATGCCGCGGATGTGATGGTTAATGCGCCATCATCGGAACTAGGTGTTGCAAAAGACTGTTGGGCTGCCGCCTGTTCTTCTGCTTGCTGTCTTGATATGGTAAAACCAAATAAACTTAGTGCCAAAATATTTCTCCTACATTATAAAAGTCAAAAAGAGAGTCCCGAAGGACTCTCCCATATTTAAAATCAATTAACTTGTTGTATCTGATTCCCAGTATTGGAAAGCAAATGTTGAAGTATATTCTTCGATTGTATCATTTGAACCCCAATCAAGACTGATTGGAGAAATGTCTACCGGGAACATTCCGACAAAGTTATAAGATTTGATAATTTTGCCATCTTTACTATATTGATCCACTTGAGCATCAACAGTATAACCTGAAGGAGAATCAGCAATTGAACTTCTGACGTTTCCTGCATTACTATTGATAGCATTAGACCAAGACTCTAGAGCATTTCTGATTAAGAAATCTTCATCATTGATGATTGTTAATGTCCAATCAGCAAATGTTCTATTGCCAGCAAACTTCATTTCACGACCAAAGTAATACTGTGGTACAGTACCAATAGTAGAACCTGGTAGCTGTGCCGCTTTAGCCATGAATGTTGTCTTAGCACCTGCCGCACCTGCCGCGATTGCGTAAGGTGGGAATGTTAATGTGACTGCAAACAGGTTAGGACGAGCACCGTCCCCAACCAAGTTTGCTCTAAATTCTGTTACGTTAAAAGCCATTGTTGTCTCCTAATATCTTATCTATTTATTAAGCTGTGCCAACAATTGTATTGAAATCAACACCAGTACCTACTGCAACGAAGTTCAATTGAATGTAATTAATTGAACGAGCAGGTTTGATGTAGATGTCACCTACGAATTGGTTACTGTCAACAACTTGAGCGGTATTGTTTGTTGAATTACATACAACTCTAAAATCAGTAATACCACGTCTACCTTGAACGTCTCTCAAGAACGGAGTCACTAATGCGACAAATTGTGCTTGTGTGAATGCATCGTTAAATTCAAACAAACTAGCTTGTGCGGCCGCAGAAATTGCTTTTTCTAATACAATAAACAATCTACGAACGTTGATTCTATCAAATGCTGAAGGTTTATTTTGCAATGTCTTATCACCGTAAAGAATTGTTCCTTGACCTTGCAATGAAACTACAGGATTAACACCAGCAGAGTATAGAACATCTCTGTAAGTTTTAGCTGGGTTCCATGCTAGACGAACAACATTCTTAATTGCACCACGATTTACACCAGCAGGAGACCACCATGGATCACGTACTGAATCTGTGTATACACATAGACCAGCAATGTCACCATTCAATGGGATCCAACGATATGTGTTGTTGTATTTGTCGAATTGGTATTTCCAACCAGAATCTACAACTGCATATGATGTGCTACGTGACAATGATGTCAACCAAGTTTGGATGTTTGTTGTTTCAGAACCAGCTTGATTTACAACAGCACTTTGAGGTGGTGACAAGAAAGCTAAACAGTCAGCACGTTGATTTGCAATATTATCAATTACATATTGTTGTACTGTAACGTCAGCACCACCAGTAAGAACTAATGAGATATTGATTAAATCTTTATTTGTGAATAGACCATATGCATTTGTCAATGTTGCATCTGTACCAACATCATCAGTACCACCATTCAATGGTAATGTGTAATTTGTATTAGCACTAACAAAGTTTGTATTAGCAGATGTGCTTCCCCATACAGTATGAGTATTTGCATAGTCAACTGGATCCACTGCGAAAACATATTGTGAGTTATTAAACACAACTTGTTTGTAGTAGTTTGATGAACCATCATTTAAGTTAACTGCATCAGATGCTTTTGATACGAATGGGAATGTTTCAAGAACAGTTCCTTTAGTACCAGAGAATAAACCACCTGAGTCAATAACTGCAATATGCAATTCATCATTTGAACCACCAAGCTGACTTGTGTAAGTTGATGTTGATGGAGCACTTGTGAAGTATGATGAATATGAAAATGTTGGGAATGCATTAGTATTTGCACAAACTGCAACTGACAATGAATTACCTAAAGCGCCTGGATATTTCGCCATGAAAGCACCATATGCATTGTTATTGTTACCATTCAACAATGAATATTGGAATACATCTTTATTTGCAACTTGAATATTTGAGCCAGATGTGTTAGCATCAGCATTAAATGAGTTTGCACCAACTGCACGAACAACTGTTAAATTATTACCATAAGCTAAAAAGTTAGCCGCAGTAAAGAATGAAACTGCTGAATTTGAATCTGGATCACCGAATCTTTTAGATAAAGTAATTTCACTATCAACTAAGATTAGTTTTTGTGCAGGACCCCATGTAAAGTATCCTGCAAATGCACCGGCTGTAGTTAGAACTGAAGGTACGACTGTTGTTAAGTCAATTTCAGATACGTTTACGCCTGGAGATAACTGAATCGCCATCTTTTTCTCCTTGTTATATTATGTTTGGCATGTCATTAAGACTTATATCGTTTATTTAGATAATCTTAACTTCTCATAATTTCATTGAAATAATCAGCATAGATTTCAGAGTCACCAGCTTTTACCCAAACGTCACCAGCCTCAACGATGAATGGAATATCTAATCCATTATCAATCACTGGTGATGGAATGGTTTCTTCATCCATCTGATTTAATTTTTCAAGTTGTAATTGTTTTCTTAAGTCATGATTAACAACATCTTTAAAATATTTCTGTGTTGTCATCCAAGCAAACATTACTAACGTCATTACAATGTCATCAGAACTATCTTCTTCCGCACTCCATGATGATCCATTGGACACGAACTTCGTAAATTCTGATATTGTATCAAAGTCTTTAATGATTAATTTATTTGCTTCAATTAGCATTTTTAAGTTATGACAGCCAATACGTTTAACTTGGGCTGACATTTTAACGCCTAATTGAACTCCTCTACCGAAACCGGCAGAGATTTGTTGTGCTTTCTTGTTACCTGTCTGCACTTTTAGAACATTTTCATATTCCATCTCATTATGTAGAATTTCCGCAATCTGAGGAGTATTATTAATCTCAACTAGTATATATGCATCGTTATAATACTTGGCGGCATTGTAGATTACCGTTGGGAATAATACTGGAGATACAAATGGACTTGCATATTTTGCAACTTGTTTGTATGGTGTTGATGATATATCCATAACTGAGAATGCAGAACAGTCCATTTCTTTACCCTCTGCAACGTCAACACATAATGCATATACGTGGTCTTTAGTTGTTTCTCCATCACCTTTAATTGGTTGCTCATAGATATCTAGAATATCATCTTTAGTAATATTCTTTTTCTCTTCAGGTTCAGTGTATGCCAATTCTGCAAGTTTAGCACCAGAGATTAAAGTATTAGTAGAACCTAAGAATTCAGTTTCAAACTCTTGTTGGAACTGACGAGCAGAAGTATTGCGGATTGTTTCTTCTTTCCATGCTTCATCACGACCAGGTACTTGTGACCAGTGAATTTGGAATGGAGTATAGTTACTCTTCTTATTGATTGCATCCATCCACATTTTGTAGAATAGATTCATACCGTTAGGTGTAGATACAATAATAATCTTAGTCGATTTACCAGATGAAATTACAGGATAAACTGAGTTGAAGAAACTATGTGCGATACTTGTTGGAACGAAAGCGAACTCGTCTAAGAATACTACGTTGAATGATCCACCACGAACTGCTGATGATGATGTTGAAGCGGCAAGTAATTTAGAACCATTCTCTAATTCTACAGAACCTTTATTCCATTCAATAACACCTTGTTGCATCCACATCGGAAGATTTTCATATGCTAATTGATACTTAGCAAGAATTTCACGAGCATTCTGTCCTTTGTTGGAAAGAATCGCAATGTTTTGACTATCTAGGAATATTGATGCATGAAGAAGATATGCAATGGTAGTTGTAGTTTTACCAATTTGACGAGGACAATTTACAATGTTGAAACGATTATCCTTGAAGTTTCTAATCATCTCTTCTTGGAAATCCCACATGTTGAAAGGCATCAAACCGTGGTCTACGTTAACGATTCTAATATATTTCTTTGCAAAATATATAATATCGTCACGACATTTTACATATTCATCAAATTGTTCTTGGGTAAAACCTAATGTGACACCAGCTTTTTTTAGAAGTGGATTATCACGATACGAAATTTTTGCCGCCATATTATTTTAAGGACCTAGTATTAACCTTCACTTTTCCAGTTTCAGGATTATGTTCAACATGATGTGCGTGTAACTCAACGTCAGGATGATCCTTTTTCAAACTCAAAAAATGATTTAAGTTTTGCTCAGAGTCATCATATAAGTGGACTTTTTTGTATCCATGTTTATTTATAAGCCCAGAAATAACTTTACGTTTCGCTTCACCAGCACTATCAGCTTCAATATTACCTGCTCTATGCACATGAATCTTTTTAGGATCAATACCATGTTTCTTTAATGCTTTCATGAAACCTGGTTTATCATCCATATCAGACCGAGCAGTAACGATATTGACTGGTTGTTTATTTCTATGAATAGCTTTTAATTTGTTAATCATCTTAGGAATTGGTTTAGCAGACTGTTTAAACAAGTGTGTAGACCTAAAATCACCATAGTCATATGAATGACCTTTTTGTAATTTGTGATGATTAAATTCTTGATTTGTTAATGATTTAACATGATTGCCATGTTCATCTTTAACGTGAATTTTTACTTTTGAATGGTCGTGATGAAATAATGTCTCATCCATATCAAATGCATGGAGAGTTTTATGTTCTTCTTCTGCAAGAAAATCTTTGAACTTTAACATTAGTCACCTTTCAGCATTTTGTTTAATTCTGCTGTACTACCAACAAAGATTGCTTTGTCAATTTTTGTTGAAGACTTTTCTTTAGATTTATCCAAATCTCGAACTTGTTTTTGTAATGTGATTAGCTTTTCATTTGCTTCAGTGACATTTTTAATCATTGTTGCGGCAACTTCAAATGCTCTTGGATGTTGAGATAGTTTTGCAATTTGTAAAATTTCATCAATTGCATCTTTACCTTTCTCAATAATCTCTTCATAATTGTCACGAACTTTAGCATAATCAACATCTAAATCTCTTGCTAATTTATCTTCATCAACATGTTCAACGATAGATGTTTGTTTTTGAACAGCAGGAACTTTTGGTGTAGCATTCACATCAAATATTTCTTCTAAATTTTGTTCAACAGTCATAATTAAATTTCCTCAATATTAGTCACAAATACAAAATTCGAATTTGAATTTGCATTCGATGGATTAGTCGTTACAGTCACAGTAGCCAATTTGTTATTAGCATTAATTATAGATTGTAATGTGTATTCTGCATTTGATGCATCGCCAACGATTTCTGTATTTGATACAAAGTTTCCTTGAATGTTAGTTACATACAATTGATTTAATGTGTTACTATAAGATGTCACTTGTGCAGTAGCAGAAGCAGAATCTAATGAATATCCTTGATATACAGTTTCACCAATTTTATATGCACCAAAGCCAACTGTGCTTAGATACATTCCAACATTTGGATCAGACTGCATACTATCAATATTAGCAATAACAGTTTTAATAATTCCAATCTCATTAGTTGGTCCGTAGATAAAACCTTTTACAGTAAAACTTAATGTCCATACAACAATTCTAGTAGATGAATCTCTATCACCTTCAAACTCAACTGAGTAATCTACTTTGTTTAACAAAATAGGAATTTCTTTTGTTATATTCATACTAGGCACAAGATTCAATTTAATTGTGTAATCTGGTGTAAAGTATGGTAAAATATGTTCAATGATTTGTGTACCATCTTCAATGTTACGAACATAGATATATAAATTAAAATCAAAATTATATGGCACAGGAACATATTGTGATAATGCTGTCTGTGGATTACCAGATTGTGAATAGTTCTTTAAATTAGTAATCTGTTTTCTTGCAGAATCATATGACATACCTAATAGGTCAAAAGACATTCTAGGTAATGCAATTTGAATCTTCTTATCAAGGTCAGGATCACCCACTAAACGTGATACATATTTTTCTTTTGATGAATATATCAAAGGCACTTTAAATCTTTGATTTTCAGTCCCATTTGTATTATATCTTATCATACTTATGTTGTCAAATAAATTTCCAAATCCTACGACAATCTTACGAATGATTCTGTTATAAAATGCGTTATCTGCTGCCATTATAGACTTCCAAATGGATTAGTTTCTGAAAAGTCAATATATGTATTGGCTTCTACTGTTAACACTTTATTATCATAGTCTGCATGTGTTTCTGCTTCAATATATTCATCAGTTGAATGTAGAATTGCATGTGCATTTGAAGTGTGTCCATAAATTGTGTGACCTAAAGTCATATCACCTTTAATCTGATTAATCTCAAGCAATGAGTTAGGAGCATCGTATGATACCACTACCGCTGTCACCGAAGCGTTGGCAAGCGTTGAATCTGAACTTTGATATACTATCTCACTTGCAGAGAATGAACCTGTCACAGACGTTAAAACAAACTGCTGTGCATATGCTTCAACTTGTTGGATGATATCAATATCTGGAATACCAGTAGCAATCGTTTCTTGTGAGTATTTGAATTTCTCTAATTCAAGTTCCCAGAAATAAGGCATCTTTCTGCCCAATGTGTCCATATCTTTATTTTGATTAACAAATTTAATCTCATAAAGTTCACCTTTACCATTTAAAATTGGCACATAAATTAAGTCACCTTCTTTTGGTCTTGTTAGTGTTTGAGTTTTTACACGTTCATTGAATGTTCTTCTTGATAGAACAACAGTCATTTCATTTTTGATTTCTAGACCAAACTTACCAAAGAACTCACGCTGACCACCAAACTCCATCACATTAGTAGGATAGATTTCGATTGGAAATGCGGCAGTAAATGATTTTAATGGATCTTCACCATAGATTAAATCACGAGCAACTGAATTCATATTAGGTAAGTAATATGTATCAGTGCCCATGATTTTAATTGATTCAACAATTAAATCTTCGACTAGTCGTTGCTCGTTATATTGAGCATCGTAATTGGTGAAATAGTGATTAGTTGCCATCTTAGTTCATAAACCACTCTAACGCACCGCCAAAGAATGATTCCATCTCTGATTCCAATCTTTCAATTTCAGCAACTGCTTCATCATAGATTTCTTTGCCGTTCATTGTTACACCACCAAGAAGAACAACACCATTGAATTTCTTCATGTTTTCACCCCATTGACGTTTAATCAATGCAGTAGAATATTCTTTTAACCAACGGTCATTCCAAATTCCAGGATATGCATCTGGATTAATTGCGGCATAACATTCAGCGACAACCACTGTTCCTGGTGGTGCTTCAGATGCGCCCCATGCCCAATCAATGAATAGACGTTTCATTAAACGATTGTATCTAATAGGCACTTCACCAGTAAACATAATTTCTAGTGAACGTAAGTGTTGTTGTGTTAATGTGTAGTTGATATATGATGCAGATGTGAAGTCATACAATTCATTTAAACGCAATTGATAACGCAAGTCAAACATATTAATAGTTGCTTGAGAATCTGATACTGGAAATATACGAGAGACACCAACAATTTCCATTCTATTATTGCTACCATCTAATGTAACTGATGGATCCATATCAATATATCGATTATTGATATCATTTTGGTCAATAATTTTAATGAAGTATACTTTTTGAGTACCTTCATAATGTCTATCTGTATAGTATTGAAGTGCATCAGTAACTCTGTCTTCTACTTGGTCATCATCAACGTTGATATCGATTACTGGTGCACCAAGTCTTTTTAGACAATACTGTTTAAATTCATCTCTTGTAGTAACTGCGGCCATGATTATTCCTAAATCATTAATCTATTGACTATTTATATTAACGCCAAGTACCGATTGCAGTATTTGAGTTTCCTGATGCTAATGGACTAATTTTCATATATGATCCAATTTGAGTGGTATATGCACCACCAGGATTGGCCGATAGTATGTATTGAGGGATGAAAGTTCCACCAGCGTTGATGGATACTGTGCCTTTTATTACTATTGCAAATGCATATGAAGCTGATGTAATAGCACCATTATATGTTGGTGATGTTATTGTAGCAGATGCTCCAATATATGATCCTGTAAATGCAATAGGAAGTGCCGCAACTGCTGATTGAGTGAATTCAATTTCTTGATATATATTGTTGATTGTTGCTGAACCACCAAATGCTGTTGTAAATGCATGTGATGTTGTACCAGCAGATTTTGTTAAAGACATTACAACTTCAAATTCATATACAGTATTAGCAGAAAGTGTAACGCCAAGACCAGAACCTGAACCAACACCAAAAACACCTTGATATACTGTTGCAGTATTTCCTGTATATGGTTGATTTAAACGATAATATTGACTGGCTTGAATTAATCCTAAACCTGAAGCATTAGGTGTTGCATATACAAATCCATTAAACACAGTATTTGCAATTAATGTATTTGCTAATCCATATGATGTGAAGTTGCCAGTATTTAAGAATGTATTAGCACCATTTTGTTGAATTGTAGATGCTACAAAGTTTAAAGTACCTAAACCTGTTGCGGCAGAAGTACCACCAGATGCTTGAATACGAACATCGTAGTCACCACTAGATACTGCACTATGAAAGTCGATATATGGAGAACCTGATGTACCTCGACCTTGTTGTCCAATTTCAATTGCACCATTTGGATCAGCACCAACAATTACTTGACCCAAATTACCATTTTGTATTTGTACTGGACCAGATGTAATAATGAAACCTGCCGAATTCCATAAAGGTGCACCAGCAGATAATTCATTAGTTGTGACTAATTGTTGTGACATTTATTATCCTATCAATTTCTTTAATTCGTCAATTTGTTTTTGTTGGTCTTTAATAGCTTCAATCAACAAAGGAATCAATCGTTCATAATGAACTGTTAAGTACTGATTATCAATTGGTGCAGGAACAACAACTTGAGGTAATACTGCTTGTACTTCTTGAGCAGATACACCAACTTCATCTTTAACATCATAACCTAATGATTGAGCAATATCTGATGCATGATAATGGAATCCATTTAATGCCATTACTTTTTCAATAGGATTTTCAATATTCTTAATTCTAACTTTCAATCTATCGTCAGAATAATAAGCAGTAATATTACCTATTGAACGAATTGATCCAGTATTTGCAGAATCTGCTGATGTCCCAACACCAATTGATGCATGTTGAACATTACTTGATGTTGATAAGTTTTGATTAATAATAAAGTTTGTAATATTTGCAGATGTACCAGTGATGCTGTGGACTTGCAATGTACCTGAGTTTGCGACATTATTTACATATGCAGTTGTCGCAATCATTGTATTGGATGTACTAATATCTGATGTAATTGTTGTTGTGATACCAGATAGTGTAGTATTACCAGTTAACGTTAAATTTGGCTGTAAAGATTGACTTGATACTGAACCATTTAATGGAGTATTTGCCGCACCTAACATTGTTGTTTGTGCTCTAATGAAAGTGCCAACTGGTGGTGTAAAGTTTAAATATAATGTTTGTCCATTGATAAAATAATCATATTGAACGATACCATTTGCAGAAACAATAATCCCATTATTTGAAACTGGTGTAAAGCCTAATGCATATGTGCTACTTATGCCATCTGCTGTAGTTTGATATACAAATGGTGATGCCGCGGCAACATAATATCCATTTGATGATGGATTTGCAAACTCTACAATTTCAATTAAATCACCAGATTGTGGTGGCACATTAAAAGTTAGTGTACTTCCTGAAACTGAATATTCAGATTTCTGTTGAACAACACCACCAATATTTACAATTGTTGCATTTAAATTGACAGGTGTTGTTGTCATTGTGTATGTTGTTTGTGTTCCATTACCAACAAATCTATCTTCACCGATTACTGTAGCAGAAACACCGCCGCCACCACCTCCAGTAAATGGAGAACCATTTGCAAAATAATAGTTTGCGTATACAGAATTTGCAACTAAGTTACCAGTGCCCACGGATAAAGTATTATTTGCACCAAAATAACTTAAGTTTATATTTGTTGTAATGTAACCAGCAGTATTTGAAATCATTACTGTATTTGCAGAATATCCATTTACTGATGTTCTGGTATTTGCAAAGTTGAATCCTGACTGAGCAAAAGTATTGATTGCACTCACATTAGTATTCAATGTTAATACTTGTGCTTGAAGTGCAATAATATTACCATTAGCATTATTCAAATTAGATTGAATAGCAACAACGTTATTAGCTTGACTATATGAAGAAGCGGCAAATGTATTAATAAATCCAACGTTGGCATTCAATGTAGACACTTGTGCTTGAAGTGCAATAATATTACCATTAGCATTATTCAAGTTAGATTGAATTGCTACTACATTGTTTGCTTGTGTATATGCTGATTGTGCTAAAGTATTGATTGCACTTGAATTTGCATTCAATGTAGATACTTGTGCTTGTAATGCAATGATGTTACCATTAGCTAAGTTTGAATATGTCTGTAATGCAACAACGTTATTTGCTTGTGTATATGCTGATTGTGCTAAAGTATTGATTGCACTTGAATTTTCATTTAATGTAAAGACTTCTGCTTGAAGTGCTACAATATTACCATTAGCATTATTCAAGTTAGATTGAATTGCTACTACATTGTTTGCTTGAGTATATGCACTAGACGCTAATGATGAAGCACCATTAGCTTGTGTATATGCTGATTGTGCTAAAGTATTGATTGCACTTGAATTTGCATTTAATGTAAAGACTTCTGCTTGAAGTGCTACAATATTACCATTAGCATTATTCAAATTTGTTTGGATTGCAATTGTATTATTAGCTACATTAAATGCAGATTGTGTGAATGTATTAATGGCGCTCGTATTAGCATTTAATGTTAGAATTTCTGCTTGTATCGCAATAATATTACCATTAGCAAGATTAGAATATGTTTGTAACGCAGAAATATTGTTGTTTGCTAATGTAGAATATGTTTGTAGCGCAGAAATATTGCCATTGGCATTATTCAAATTAGATTGAATAGCAACAACGTTATTGGCTTGTAAATATGCACTTGATGCTAATGTTGATGCGCCATTAGCTTGTGTATATGCTGATCCAGCTAAAGTATTTACGAATGAATTATTAGCATTTAGTGTTGTTACTTGTGCTTGTAATGCAATTGTATTACCTGATGCAGAAGTACCAATTGGCTCAGATGTCAATACTTGAACACCACCAGAATAAACTGTTGTGGCATATACATTACCTTGAACACCAATACCACCATAAACTTGAACAGCACCAGTTGTTGTTGATATAGCTGGAGTATTATTTGATACAATTAAAATATCATTAGTATTGATTGTAACATTACTTACAGTTGTGTTTTGAAATGTGATATTACCAGTAACATTTAAAGTTCCACCAATGTAAACATTACCACCAAATCCAGCACCTCCTTGAACAACTAAAGCACCAGTATTTGTTGCAGTTGCAGGTTGAGTATTTGATACATAAACAATAGATTGATTATTTGTAGTGATGTAACTACCATTATTTGCAATAGCATTATTTGCTTTAATATAAGCAGAGTTTGCTTGATATGAAGCCATGTATGCAAACGTATTGAGTGATGCAACATTTGAAGATATTGAAGCAGTATTTGCAACTTGTAAGTCCCATGCGTAACCATTCCATACCCATGTCTTAGCACCGACTGTGTATGTTTGATATAATGATGGTGATGATGGAAAATTTAACGCCATTTGTTATCCTATGTATGCTACTGACCAGTTATCATTACCATCAAAACTAATTGTTCCACCTGTCACTAAAAATTTCAATGTATCACCAGCAGATAATTTAACAATAGTACTTCCGCCTGTATGATTCATTGATGTATTTACACCAAATTCTACCATGATGATATTAATGCTACCATTCTTTTGAATAATGATTTGATTTATACTACTATTAGTGTTGCTGGCAGTTCTAACAACAACATCAACATGATACAATCCTGCAACTGGTGCTGTAAATACTCCTGTTGAAGTATTTAGATAACCACCTTGATTATAATCCATTGTCCAGTTACTACTTGTTACTGTGTTTCCTGAAGAAATTTGACCACCATTTCCAATAACACGGAATGCAGGACGATTAGGCGCATAACCAGCACCAATACCATATGATGTTGTGTTACCAGTTTGGTCGATTAAGAATAATGTTGCAGAATATGCACTATTAATAATTTCATAACCACCAGTAGTATTCAAGCGGAATGTCATTGATGTACTACCACCAGTCGCATTGAAATTATTTGCTCTCAAGAAATCGAAATAATTTGAACCACCTTGTGTATTTGTGCCAGACAACATTAATGTTGCACCACTATTAGCACCATTATATGTTGAATAAATTTGACTACTTGTATTAGTTTGTCCAGAAAGTGTTAATGTTGTTCCAACTAAAGAACCAGGTGTAGTACCAGACACAACACCAGTAGGACCAACTTCTGCCCAAATTGGATTTGATGTGTTACCAAAATTCTCATAAGTCACACCAGTATCAGAATTTGTCCAAAGGTCTTGAGGATTTGATGTTGATGGAGAAGTATTTTGATATAATATATCAGCCTTTGTATTTGCAGTATTGTAAGCAGATTGAGCAAGAATATTTGCGGCATTAGCGGTATTAAATGCTGATTGCACTTGAGGGGCAATATTATTAGCTGAATTATATGCTGATTGTGTATATGAGTTTACTGCACTAACATTAGCATTTAATGTGAATACTTGAGATTGCAATGCAATGATATTGCCATTTTGAGACGATTCAATTGCAAATAAAGCGATGATATTACCATTAGCATTATTCAAATTACTTTGAATTGCAATTGTATTATTAGCTTGACTGTATGCACTTGATGCAAGTGTTGATGCACCATTTGCTTGTGTATATGCTGATCCAGCTAAAGTATTCACAGAACTAATATTATTATTAGTTGTAGTCATTTGTGCTTGCAATGCACTAATATTACCATTAGCGGCATTTAAATTAGATTGAATTGCTACTACATTATTTGCCTGAGTATATGCAGATAAAGCAAGACTATTAACTGCTGATACATTAGCATTCAATGTTGTTACTTGTGCTTGAAGTGCTATTACATTATTAGCTTGTGTATAAGCACTAGAAGCTAGTGTTGAAGAGCCATTAGCTTGAGTATAGGCACTAGATGCAAGAGTATTTACTGAACTTACGTTAGCATTTAATGTGAATACTTCAGATTGTAATGCAATGATATTTCCATTTGCATTGTTTAGATTACTTTGAATTGCTACTACATTATTTGCTTGCGTATACGCAGATTGTGCTAAAGTATTAACGAATGAATTATTAGCATTCAATGTTGTTACTTGTGCTTGTAAAGCAAATATATTACCATTAGCATTGTTTAGATTACTTTGAATGCTGATTGTATTGTTTGCTACATTATATGCAGACTGTGTAAATGAATTGATTGCTGATGTGTTAGCATTTAATGTAAACACTTGAGATTGTAAAGCAATTACATTTGCATTAGTACTATTAGCATTTGTTTGTAATGAAACAACATTATTCGCTTGTTGATATGCTGATCCAGCAAGTGAATTTACTGCACTCACATTTGCATTTAATGTAAAGACTTGAGATTGAAGTGCAATAACATTACCATTAGTTGTATTAGAATATGCTTGTAACGCAATAATATTGCCATTTGCATTATTCAAATTAGATTGAATTGCTACTACATTATTAGCTTGCGTATACGCAGAAGCGGCAAACATATTAGTGAATCCAACATTTGCGTTAAGTGTTGACACTTGAGATTGTAATGCAATGATATTACCATTAGCATTATTCAAATTAGATTGAATTGATACTACATTATTAGCTTGAGTATAAGCAGACTGAGTAAATGAATTGATTGCACTTGCATTGGCATTTAATGTAAATACTTGTGCTTGCAATGCAATGATGTTTCCATTAGCAAGATTGCTGTAAGTTTGTAAAGCAATAGTATTTCCACTCGCAACGTTTGCTTGATTATATGCAGATGTTGCATATGAATTTAATGCATAGTTGTTAGCATTAAGAGTAGCAATTTCTGTTTGTAACGCAATAACATTACCATTTTGAGCATTAGAATATGCTTGCAATGCAATAATATTACCATTTGCATTGTTTAGATTGCTTTGAATTGAAATTACATTATTTGCTTGAGTGTATGCACTTTGAGCAAGTGTATTTGTATAACTGATATTGGCATTATGAGTTGCAACTTGTGCTTGCAATGCAATTATATTACCATTAGCAAGATTGCTATAAGTTTGTAGTGCAACTACATTGTTTGCTTGAGTGTATGCTGATTGTGTAAATGTATTTACATTATTAATGTTTGTATTTTGTGTAGCATTAACACCTTGAACATAAGGTACAATGTTTAATCCATTTGAATATACATTAGATGCTTGAACATCACCAACAATACCAACACCACCATCAACTTGTAATGCACCAGTTGTTTTACTTACAGATGCAATTGCAGATTTAATCACTACAGTATTTGCGGCAGTAATTCTCATTACTTCATTTGTAGTAGTAATACCACCAGTTGCAAAGATAATGTCATTTGACAAACCAGTACCGATAATCATGTTACCGCCACCAGTAGTTGTATTACCAGTAGCAAATAGATATCCATCATTTGGTCCGATTAATGTATATCCAGGATAGCTATAAGTTGATGATGCAAAACCTAAGTCCAAGAAACCATCATTAATTGTACCATTGTCTGATGTGATGAATAAATCAAATGATGCATTATTTCCAGAATTAATATTTTGCATATTAAGTCCAGAGTAACCATTATAATTCGATGTCATTTGATAGACAATTTGTGGTTCAGTAAAGTATCCTACTGGAATACCAGCATATAGTGCATTGAATCCATTAGCGGCATAACCAAAGAATTGTCCAGTATTACCTGTCACAGTAACAGATGTCACATTACCTGTGTAAGTTACGTTACCAGAAACTGATAAGTTTCCATTAATGTTTACATTACCAGTGATTGTCCCACCAGTTGAATTGAATTTTGTGTTTGCTGTATTATAAGCAGATTGTGCTAACGTGTTTACAGAGAAGTTATTGGCATTAAGCGTAAACACTTCACTTTGTAACGCAATAATATTGCCGTTTTGAGCAGACTCAATTGCAAACAAAGCGATAATATTACCATTAGCATTGTTTAAATTGCTTTGAATTGCTATTGTATTGTTTGCTTGATTATATGCTGACAAAGCAAGACTATTAACTGCACTATTATTAGCATTCAATGTGAATACTTGTGCTTGCAATGCAATAATATTACCGTTAGCTAAATTAGAATATGCTTGTAGAGCGATTGTATTACCACTACTTCCAGCGGCATTAGCTGTGTTATATGCAGACTGAGCGAATGTATTAACTGCACTTACATTAGCATTTAATGTGAAGACTTCACTTTGCAATGCAATGATATTGCCATTAGCATTGTTTAAATTTGTTTGTAATGATACTACATTATTGGCTTGTGTATAAGCAGACTGTGTGAATGTATTGACTGCCGCAACGTTTGCGTTCAATGTGAATACTTGTGCTTGCAATGCAATTGTATTACCACTACTTCCTGCTGAGTTTGCAGTATTATAAGCAGATTGTGCAAGTGTATTAACTGCACTTACGTTAGCATTTAATGTAAAAACTTGAGATTGTAATGCAATTACATTACCATTAGTCGCATTTGAATATGCTTGTAGTGTAACAGTATTGCCACTAGCATTATTAGCTTGAGTATAAGCACTTGATGCTAACGTATTGATTGAACTAATATTTGTATTATGTGTTGATACTTGTGCTTGAAGTGCTACAATATTACCATTAGCTAAGTTTGAATATGTTTGAAGAGCGATTGTATTGTTTGCTTGAGCATAAGCACTTAGAGCAAGACTATTGACCGCACTATTGTTCGCATTCAAAGTAGCAACTTCTGCTTGCAATGCCATAATGTTACCGTTAGCATTATTCAAGTTAGATTGAATTGATATTGTATTATTGGCTACATTGTATGCAGATTGAATGAAACTTGTTGTTGCAGTAAAACTGGCATTATGAGTTGTAACTTGTGCTTGCAATGCAATGATGTTACCATTAGCATTGTTTAAGTTTGTTTGTAATGCAATTACATTGTTTGCTTGACTAAATGCGGCACCTGCAAAACTATTAATTGCACTTGCATTTGCATTGAGTGTTCTAACTTCAGTTTGTAACGCAATCACGTTACCATTAGTTGCATTTGAGTATGCCTGCAATGCGATAATGTTGCCATTAGCATTGTTTAAGTTTGTTTGTAATGCAATTACATTGTTTGCTTGTGTATATGCAGACTGGGTGAATGTATTAATTGCACTTGCATTTGCATTGAGTGTTCTAACTTCAGTTTGTAATGCAATGATATTGCCATTAGCAAGATTACTATAAGTCTGTAATGCAATAGTATTAGCTACCGCATTGTTTGCAGTATTGTATGCAGATGTAGCATAAGAGTTTGATGCATAGTTATTAGCATTGAGAGTAGCAATCTCAGCTTGCAATGCAATGATGTTACCATTTGCTTGATTTACATATGCTTGAAGTGCATTAGTATTACCGACAGGTGAATTTAACTGTATTGATCCATCAGGAAATGTTAAACTACCATCCGTACCAAATTGCCAAGATTGAGCATTACTATTTGTATTAGTGAAAATAGAAAAAATAGAATTAGCATATATTACTGCTTGACCACCAATCTTTGGATCTTCTAAGTAAAGACCAGTCAAATCATTTTGTATATTTGCAGATAATTCGGTTGCAGATTCTCCTGTAACTGCTAATCTTGCACTATTATATAGAATGATATCACCAGGAAATACTACTGCACCATTTGAACTTAAAAGAATTTCTTCATAACTACCAGAAGTTAATCTATCGAGTGGTCTAGAGTTAGCAGTGTTAGCTTCGTTATATGCGGCTTGAGCCAAAGACTCAGCAGATTGTGAAGTAGAGAGTGCAGAATTTGCAGTATCGGAAACAGAATTTGCTAATGAATATGCAATATTAGCTTGATTGTATGCGGCACCAACGTCTGCCAATGCAAGATTAGCAGTAGTGGATGCATTATTTGCAATTTGAAGTGCTGAATTGGCAATAGCATATGCCGCATTTGCTAGATTGTCTGATGAACCTACAAAGGCAGTTGTACTATGAGCGGTTTGTTGTTGACCTTGATTAACTTTTACGTTAACTTGACCTACTGGATTGACTGTAACTTGCATTCATTTTCCTTAACGTGTTACAGATGGTGATACGTAAATAACTCCTTCAAGGACACGAGTCACATTACCAGTTGACGTTTGGATAATGATTACATCATAAACTAATTTATTCGCATATACATTTGCAGTCACTGAATTATTAGCAGATAACTGAATTATACCATTGTTAGCATCAATAATTGATGATTGAAATACTATTTCTGCATTTGCAGATTGATAAGATTTTCTTGCTTCAGATGAGACAGTAAAGCCAGTCAGATTAAAAGGTAGACCAGTATTATCATCAAGCGTAACTTGTGTATTAAATGTCGTACCTTGTTCTAAGTATATTTCTTGATAAGCGGCTGGCATTACTAATTGGCCCTATTGTTCAGTTTTATATTATAAGTATTTATACTGACAGATTGTTGACTAGTATTTACCTTCTGCAAATATGTTTACAAATACTGTTCCATCTTCTAGCGCCTCAATCTCGTGCCATTCATTGGCTACTAAGTTGAATGCGCCAGAGTCTTTTGTTGCGATTACTTCTTTACCTTCTTTACGAATCACTATAGAACCTGAGTGGCAGATTGTTACATGAGAGTATATATGTTCGTGTTTTGGCAATCCTTCACCCTTGTCGGCATGGTACACATTGTTCTGTGTTGTTTCGTACACAAAAGTATGTTGTGGGGCTACTGTTATCATAATGTTTGTGTGCCACTTGTTGTTGGTTGGTCAGTAGATGCTTTTTTTGGTTCTATAGGTTTTACCAGAATAGTTTTGGTAGTTTCATCATAATAATAAATATCAGCTACTACATTTGAATCACATGATTCCCAAAACATGGTGTCGGCTACTGGAAAAATATTTTCATCTTGTTCTACTTGTGCTACACGAACACCAGTTGTGCCATCAAAATTATTTACTACTTCTGTTGTTGAAATTAAAGCCTTCATATATTCTCCAATTACCATTCAAATACTACAACGCCCGCAATACCAGCGTTACCTGTCCCCTGCGGTCCTCCAGCACCTCCGCTGCCTCTGCCGCCAGAAAATAAAGAAGCCCCGCCAACACCGCCAGCAAGTGAATTAAAATTACAATTTATAGAATAACCAACACCAGGGCCTCCTGTTTGCCCAGTAATATTTAAATCACCTGAAGAACCAGTCCCTCCACTTCCTCCTGATGAAATATTTCCATTATTATATGTTGAACCTGAACCACCCGTAGCAGAAACTGTAGTGATTGTTTGAGTCCCTGAAGAAACTGATGAAGTGCCTCCTGAACCTCCATTACCACCAGTGGCACCTGCTGAACCTGCTGTTCCTACGGTTACTGTAATAGTATTACCTGCAGTTAAACCTGTTAAATATTTAATTGCTGAACCACCAGAACCACCTCCACCTGGGGCGCTACTACCATTACCACCAGCACCACCACCGCCACCACCAACAACAGTTACTTTAAGAAGTGTTACGCCTGTTGGGATAGTGAATGTGCCTGATGATGTAAATGCTTGACCACCAATACCTGCAATACCTGAAGAAATTGCACTATTAGACGCAGAAGTCACTCTACCATCAGAACCAATTGTGACTACAGGAATTTGTGTTGCACCACCATATGTTCCAGCAGAAACTCCAGATACTGCTAATTGTGTAGATGTAATTACACCAGTGATTTGAGTATTTGCAATACTAGGAGAAACATTAGCCGCAGATTGAACTCTACCTTGAGCATCGATAGTCACAACTGGAATTGATGATGCTCCACCATAGTTACCTGCGGTTACAGCAGTATTTGCTAATACTGAACTTGAGACTTTTGTTGTCATTTTCTTTTTATTTTCCTAATGTATATTCTATTTATTATGGAGTACCATATGCTGTCACGTTATTAGCAACTATAAGATTTCCAGATGAATCTAATGATGCTAAATTTGTTCCATTGAAACTAAAATATAATTTGTTTCCATTTGGTGTAATACTCCATCCACCACTATTTGTAATATTATTGGCACTATTTGCACTTGTTGCATTACCATTAATATTATGTGTTTGTGTTGTTCCTGAATTCGCAACACTATTCACAAAGGCAGTTGTCGCAATCATTGTGTTTGATGTGCCAAATGCTGGTGTAATTGCAGTTGTAATACCAGTTAATGATACATTTGTTTGTGTATTTGCATAATATGTTGTTAATTTAGATGTTAATCCATCAATTGCAAGTTGAACTGTATTTGCAGTTGGTGAAATGTTAGAATTGACTGTATAAACTGTAGCATTTGCCCAGTTATTATATGTGTATTGTCCAATCACATCTGAAACAACAATATCACCAGAAGTTGCTGGAGTAACTAATACGAATGCATTATTAGAGAATTCTGTGTAGTCATTAATGTCTTGACGAACACCATTGATATACACTTTCAGTTGACTTAATCCTGGCGTATATGGTGTTGTGCCATTAACTGGTGTTGCATAGAATATTGATTGACCAGAAGATGCAACAGCAACATTAGATGTTTGACTGATTAATGTTCCGACTTGAGTTGAACTACCACCGCCACCTGATCCTAGATAGAAACTACCAGCACCATTAGTAAGAACTGCTTGACCTGCTGAACCTGCACCAAGACCATTCAATAAGTTTTGAATAGCACTACTTGATGATTGAGCACCAGTACCACCTTGATTGATTGGCAATCCTGTAGCACCACCAATTGCCGCATTTGCTACTGAGGCAACTCTACCTGTAGAATCTAATGTGATTGTTGGTACAGTTAATGGACCACCCCAAATACCTACGCTACTTGGATAAGTATTTGTTGAATTTGAATATACGTTACCTTGAACAACAATATCACCAGAGAATACTACTTTACCTCCAACTGTACCACCAGTGTACACAAACGTGTTACCTACGTTAGCAGTATTATATGCTTGTTGTGATATTAAATTAAGTGTTGATACTTGTGCTTGTAATGTAATAATGTTTCCATTAGCACTATTCAAATTTGTTTGTAATGATACAGTATTTGAACTAGCAGAATTTGCCTGTGCGTATGCAGAGTTTGCAGTTGCTAATGCAGAATTTGCAGTATTAAATGCTGGTTGTACTTGTGGACCAACATTATTTGCAGAAGCATATGCTGATTGTGCGTATGTGAATACTGCATTAACAGATGATGATGATGCAATTGTTGTTGTGCTTACTGAATTTGTTGATGTGCTGATTAAGTTAGCAGTTAAGATTTGAGAATAGTTTGCACCATTAACAACATCTAAAATATCCCAATATTTTGAACTTTCATTCCAACGAATTGATGCATTTGCACCAGAACTTCCACGATTAACATTAAAATAACTAATCTGACCAATTGCAGAATTTGAGTTTAATGTGAATGTATTTGAATTATATACTGTAGTTCCATTGATAACAAAGTTACCACCAACAGATAACTGTCCAATTGTTTGTAAATTATTTACATATACAGTTGCGTTATTAGCATTTAAATTTGTTGATACGTTTAATGATGCAATTGATGCTGAATTTGCAATAAGAATATTTGCATTTGCAGTACCTAAAGTTGTTGATGAATTAGCTTGATGATATCCACCAATTACTCCATTCAAAACATTAAATGTATTAGCATTAACAGTAACAGTTGAAACTGAACCTGTCGCTTGAACAGTATTAGCAGAAACTAAATTTGAATTGATTGAATTATTTGCAGTAATATTTTGAGTAACAACTTCATTTGTCACAGTCAATGAAACAATCGAAGCAGAATTACTTACAGACAAGTAAGGAATATTTGCAGAAGTTCCTACTGAAAGATAATTTGAAATTATATTATTAGAAGTTAATTTATTACCAATACTTGCATTATTTGCAACAGTAAGACCAGTATTTGCACCCAACACAAGAAGTGGACCACCAATATTTGCTTGTCCATATGTTGTTAGACTTAGTGATGGATTTGAAAATAATACTTGACCATTAGATGTTAAGTTATTTTGAACATATAATGATGAACCAACACCTTGAACTTGTACTTGACCAGCAAAAATTGCAGTATTTGCAACTTGTAGACCTAAACTTGGATCATTAAGATATAATGTTCCAGTAGATTTGGTGTAAGCATTAGCGGCAAGATTGTTATTTTGTACAGCCAATAGATTTGTAGTGACCATCCAGTCGCCAAAAGTATTAGCATAACTTAAAATTGATACGGTATTAGCCATTGTTGTTGTTCTTATCTAATAATTGGAGTAGTAAGGTCTTAATGTCTGAGATGTCTGTTTTTATATCGTCAATTTCTGCCTTAACATTATTTATTTCAGCTTTTTGGTTCTGAACCAATCTAACTTTATTATAATATTCATTTTTCTCAGAGACATCATGATTCATGATAGCCATGCTTTCTGTGTCTCTGATAAAATTGCTATTATTGACTTTAACTAACATATTAGATACCTGTTCCTGATGGTAATGCAAGCGCACGAATATCAGATAAGAATGGTACAGTTGTAGGATCGTTAGATGCGAATACAATCTTAATTGCAAATTGAATAAATGATGTATATGTTTGACCATTAGTGCTTACATATGAAATTTTATTGTTAGCATTGCCTGATCCAAATACACCAGGTGCATATTCATATTCAATCAAATCTGTTCTATCAGATGAGAAAGTGTTCAATTGTGATGTTTGTGTCATTAATTGCCATGAACCAGCTTCAAATGCTTGATTATCATTGCTACTTAAAATCTTATAGTACACATAAACATCAGTACCTGCTGGTTTGTATGCTGTGTAGTAAACACGTAAATCGCCAGAGTCGTTACCTGGAGTCAATACTACTTTCTTAGTGAAGTACTTAGCATATGAGTTACCACCAGTTGGTGATGTTTCGCCATTAACGATGACATTAGCACCAGTTCCTGGAGTAGTATTAGCATCATTGATTGTGATTGTTGGGCTCTTCAAGTAACCAGCACCTGGTGAAACAACATATACATCAACAATCTTACCGCTTTGAGTATTTGCAGTAACACCTAACACAGCTTTAGTACTTCCCACATCAGGATTACTGATAGATGCTGTTAGAGTACTTTGATTGTAGTAACCAGAACCTGTGTTTGCAATAGCAATTACGTTATTGCCAAGACCCATGTTATTAATAACATTTCTGATGTTGTATAATGATACACCATCGTCAGAAATGATTGGACTTACGTTTGCATCATTTGAAGTCAATGTTGCAGATAGAATGAATGAGTTGCTTGAGTTTTTATTCAAGTAACGTTCACCTTGACCATCATTCAAGTAAATATTGTCTGAAGTTGGTGATCCAAGTTTACCTGGAGTTACAGGAACAATGGCTGTTAAGTAATTTGTGTTGTATAATGTTGATTGATATGCATAACTTACAGATGTGGTTGATGGAACAAAATCAGTTGTTGTAATATTATATGCATCTGATACTAAACTGCCAGAGAAGTTACCAAACAAGTTTGTTGCATTAGTTGGATCAAGTTTATATTGAATATCATGTTGACCCATTTTTCTAAATGGAAGACCTTGTGGAACAATAAATTGAATTTGTGGTGTTTTAGTTGTATCAAATACACATCTATCAATCACAAACATCAAATCTTTAGTTTGGTCTGCTGTCCATGTGATACCATTTTGTGATTCAAACAATGAACCAACATAAGGCGCTGATCCAATTTTAGTTGTATTTGCGCTTGATGGTGATGTTGATTTGATTGCAATAGAATTTTGTTGTGCATAGTAAACAGTATAGTCTGAACTGTTTGTTTGTAACAACATTGCATACAATACACCTGGTTGAATGTAAACTGGTGCATCAAACACAAACTCAGTATAAGTTGTTGAATCTAAGTAATAAGGAGTTGATGATGTCACTACGTTATTGGCATTCAATGTCACTTTAGAATAGTCTAAAGTTGCGCCATTTGGATATCCATTTAGTGTGCCAACAATTGATAATGTGACTGGATCATTTGTTGTCGTTGGTTTAGTTGCAAAGAACACTTTGATTGATGATAAGAATGCACCATTAGGGAAATTATTCTTGTCAATAATGAATGTTTGTGCAATAGGATCCCAAGGTGAGATTGTATTTACAGTATTAATTAACTGATTAGGTGTTTGACTTACTTGTGTGAATGTTGTTGCCGCAGAGTCTATTGATGGTGCAAACTGTAATTGTTGTGCAGTCGCAGACAAGCCAGATGCAGTAAATGTTGCTTCTGCATATGTCGTTGCTGTTGTTGAATCAGTTTGAACTGTACGATTATCTACACGAAATACTCTTTGTCCAGTTTGGAATGTTGTAGATGGAACATTAAAGATACCTACAAAGTTACCAGATTCATCAGTAGACAGTTGTGGTAATGAGTTTCCTGCTTGAATTGCCTGAGAAACGTTAGTAATTTTACCAACAATTGTATAATTTGAACTGATTGGACCAAATGCGCCATTATATCCTAAAGATATATCTACTGGCGCATCGAGTGTAGCAATCTTAGTATTAGCATCATACGCTGTAATATTAGCAGTATATGTGTAAATACTTGATAAGTTTTGTGTTAAACCTGTATTGTATGTATATGACATTTATGTTCCTAATCTTATCAATTATTTATAGAGTTTTTTCCATGATTTCTCAGCAGTTTCTTTACTTACGAATAAGCCAAGAACTGTCATTGCAGAAATCCAGAACACACTATTAGGTAATGAAAGTTTGTCGAATTTCTTACCCATTAACATATTAGTTGCATTTTTAAATGACCATTTAACATATTTTGCTAAACCAGATTTAGATTTCATCAATGGAATTGCAACATTAGGTCCAATAATATGATAGCCTCTATGTAATCTTTCACCTAACCAATTTTTATCAAGTTTCTTAATTGCCCAAGCATTCAAGAATTTGTATGCATTAATTGACATATCACCATCTTGAGTCATTGCAGTCGCAACTACACAACATCCACCACCACCAGATGATGGTGCAGGAGGAGGTGGTACATACGTTGCAGATTGTACTGTGTATTGTGTGATGTAATTTGATGTGACTTGTAGTTTACATCCAGCATAATAGTTTTGAACACTTGATGCAGTATTTGCTAATTTAACTTTAGTTACACCAGTGAACCATGCACCACCCAATGGCATTGCAATTTCTTGTGCTACTGAATCGTAAGTCACATTTGGTGGATTGGTTGCATCAAATACTACATTACCGTTGTTATCTTTTACAACAAGAGCAAAGCCTTTAGGATGAGCATTTGTATCAGATGCTGTCCAGCTAATTGATACTGTTCCAGATGTTGCTTGTGTGTATGTTGCAGTTGTCACACTTGTAGGACTTGTTGCAGTCAATATAGTAGAACCATTTGCTTGAACTACAGCAGAACCACCTGATACAGCAGATACTACTGAATATGAACCAGCAGGAACTGTTACTGCATATGTTTTAGCATATGAGTTTGAGTTATTCAAGTCACCCCAAACACCATATTGATTCAAGAATGAACCCCAATCGTGTGGATCACTTACTTTGTAAATTTGATATGGAATACTGTTTCCAGAAATTGTGTAGCTTCCACCGACACCAATGATTTGGCCAGAGGTAGATAATGAACTTGTTGCTGATGGATTTACAGTACCAGATGCAGATGATGATGTGTAGTTACCATTTCCATCAAAGAAACCATTTTGAATTACATTTGTAGTTGTGTAAGTTGGAGCACCAACAGTACCAGCAACATACAATCTAGTATTTGATGAATTTGGATAATTATGGATTGCCATAACTCTAGCTGTAGGTTTAAACACACTAGCTGAGTAGAAACCAACAATATCACCAACATTGAATTGACCAGAAACGCCAGTTAATTCTAATGTGTCTGGTGTTGTGATGTATTCATTTACATTTACACCATCAAAGAATACTGAAACTGGTGAATTAACTAATAGACCTTTACATGCAAATGAAAGCTGTTGTGGTCTAATGTATGGTAATACTGAAATATTAGTCAAGTAGCCATTATTTGTTGCAAGTGATGATGAAACTTGTGAGAAGTTTCCTGATGTTGTCAAGTTTTGAATTTGACTTGCATAAGTTGATGTTGTAGTTGTTGTATAACCAATGTAACCATATGGACTTGCATTAATTCCATGACCAACAGTATTTGTTGATGATGTAATAGTTGTTGAAGTGCCTGGAATTGTGGCAAAGTCAGATGCATTTGTTATATTAACACCATTAGTTTGTTGATAGATTTGCAATGCAGGATCTGTCACCAATAATGCAGGTGCTTGATTTGTATCTACCCAGTTATCCATTGGAGGATTCAATGATGCAGTACCTTGAACTACTGATACAGCAAATGGATTCAAACTAATAGCAGAACTTGCTAATGGTTGAACTGCAAGATTAGCTGTAGTATATGGTAATGTAAAGATATTAGTGTTTGTACCACGAATACTATTAATAGCATATGTGTTAGTTGCTGTTAATGTTCCAAGACTTGCCAACACAACTGGATTTTGTAATTGGAAGTTATTTACTAGTTGTAGTGGTGAAAGTCTTTGATTTCTTACATCAATCTTAGCGGCATAATCAGGATTCTGAGTATCTGCTGTAGAGAATGATGTAAAGTCATCAACAAGAATACCATTTTTGAAACGATTTAACCCATTTACATCAGGCACTTGTAGTCCTTGAGCATTCTGTTCAAGAAGACTTAGTGATGTGTAGTACTCAAGATTATTCACACGAGTTTGTAAATCTGTAATATCAGACTTAGCCCAACGTTGATGTGCAACTTTGTTGATTGACAGATTTGGTGTTACTCCAACTGGACCTTCACCTGGAATATATGCTGTGTATGGATCATGCGTAATGTTTGCAAGAACCAAAGAAGCACTTGGTGCAGTTGGGAAAATTGGTGTCAATGAAGGAGTACCTTCAATGATATTGAAAGAGTTATCTTTTGTTAATACAAGAACATCTTTTCTTCCCAAGTAGTATGAATATGAACTTGTGTAGTTTGATACATCTTGAGGAATCAATACACCAATGTCTGAACCAGATGGACTTGATGAATACTCTAATGCAAATGCGGCTTGACCTGATACACGTGCTGGTCTAAAGTCCAATACATCACTTAGATGATATTTTGCACCACGTTTACTTGTGTAAATTGAATTCACTACATTAGCATATGTTTCATTTGTGTATGAATTCATTGTGAAGTAACCATCACCACCTGTGTGTGAATAGTAATCAAATATGATTAAGATATTACCTTTTGGTGCTGGTGCACCTGAAATCAATGATACAGATGCATGGTCATATAGACTATCTTTTTGTCCATTATTGAAACTGAACAAGTTTGTAATATCATTTGTTGCAGATGTCAACATTGCATTTGTTGGTGAAACTGAAGGACTTCCTGTATCAATAATTTTCAGAATACGTTTAACGTCAGTTGTGTATAATGAGATTGATGCATTTGAAGTACCAGCATTTGTCACATACACTTGACCTTTTGTTAAGTCGATTGATGTGTATGGTGAAATTGTAGTGAATGATCCACTTACTACAGCAGTATTACCAGCATTTAATGTTTTAGTTTTCAATGCATAGCTTGAGTTATCACCATTAGTCACATAAACTTTAGCGATAACTTCTACTGGAGTACCATTTGTGTAAGTATTAGATGAGAATGTTACTGTAGTTCCTGTTGATGTGACAGTATTTCCAGTTGTACTGAAATCTAATAATTTACCAGTATTTTTATTAATAACAATAAAGTTTGATTTAATAACATCTTGTGTTAATGTGCCACCAGTTTCATTCACAAATTGCCATGGTAAACCAGAAGCTGATAGAGTGAATGAAGTTGTACCACCTACACCAGAGAATGAGTAGTTACGATATACTTTTGTAGACACATAACTTGAACCAGAAACTGTTGAAACATATGGATTACCAACATCAAATAACAATTCAGGATAACCTGGATTATTGAATATTGTTGCGCCAGCATATACACCGTTAATTTTACCAGTTGCAGTATTAATATTTACATTCGCTGTCAATCCATATGTTGAAGAATTTTTCTGAACAATAGATTCAAATGTAGTTGTATCTTGAAGGATAGAAACTACAGAAGTTGTATCAGGAGTTACAATAAATGGAGATTGAACTGTGATTGTTTTTGTTGATGCATTGTATGATGAGATAAATTGTCTATCACCATTATCAGTACCACCAATGATTGAAATTGTTGCACCATAATAGGCATTAGCGGCAGATGAGAATGTTCCATTCGTATCAGCTAATGTGATTGTCGTTGCAGTAGCAGAAGCAACATTACCTTTGAGTGTTGTTGTTGAAACGTCTGAAACATAAGCACGATATACGTATGATGAAGTATTTGAACTTCCTAAGTCATACACATATTGAAGACCACGAATATAACCAGTACCTGCTAATGTTGAGTTGTATGTTGTTGCATTTGCAGAGTTGATTTGTGATGCTGGTACACTATGGAAATCTACAGATGGAATAGTTGTCACATCAAAGATACCATTTGCAGTATCAACTGCAAAATAGCTACCATAATCAATACCCAAAATGTTTGTGTTGATTGTATTTGATGAACGGGCTCTATCACTAGTTAAGACGTAGTTAGATTGATTTTCTACTCTGTAACCATGTACGTATGCAATACCTTTACCAATACTTAAATCATATTGATTTGCATTACCTTGAGCATTTGGTGCTGGTGTTAATTTGAAGTCGTTGACAATGTAATCACCGTTAGTTTCATAATCACGTTTAGCAAAGTAGTCATCGATGACAGAATATACAGTACCATCAACTTGTTTTAAAATTGTACCATTTGATACACGAATTAATTCAATGAAAGCATCATCATTACCCAAAGCTAATGGAATTGCAGTCAATGTCAATGAAACTTGATATCTATCAGCACCAGGCGCTTGATAATTTGATGCTCCAATTGCAGGATCAAGTAATGATGAATCTGAAATATAATCAACAATCGTTTCATTGATTTGTAAACCAACACGATTTGATGGTGAATTGTCATACTTATCAAGAATGATTGTTTGTGGTGTTACTGTAACAAAGTTACCAATTGAATATTTTGAATATGTGCCATCAGCATTTTGAGTTGATGATACTGAATAGCCATTAACAACATAGTAAATACCATCAGAAACTGAAGCTACTGAAGATTTACCTGTAGATGGTGCAGATGATGTTGATGTTGCAATTGTTGCAGAAATAGATGTTCCATCAGTTGGAACAATAACCATATTATCGCCAAACTGAATACCTGAAATATAAGTCACAACTAATGTTGGTGGATCACCAGCAGAAACTGTAGTACCAGTTGCTTCAGCAGTTGCAATAACTTTAGCTAATACTGTACCAGTTGAATCAGTGATGATTTTATTTAAGAAATTAGCGGCAACAATATTTACACCATTTTGCTGTAAATTCAAACGAATATATGAACAGTTCAAATTTAGAGTAACATTACCACCTTTAACTGGTGTATTTTGTGTAAAGATATTATCTGCAAAATTTGAAATCTGATTTTGTAGAATAGATTGGGCTTGAGTTAATTCTCTACCTTGAACTGCATAACCAGGCTTAAAAAGGATTCTATGATAATTCTTTGATGGATCAAAGTCATCATAATATGGACTTGAATTAAAATTTAACATTTTTTTCCTTTAATAACCTAATACTATTTTAACTTGTTCTATTCCATCAGGACTTCTTGTGATTCCTGAACGATTTTCTATGTATGCCATGTATCCAGAAAGCGGAATCATGTTTGGTGTAGAGTAACTCAACAATGTTCTTGTTGTACCAGATACTGTACTGTAAATTGGAGCGTTAATATTTAATGCACCCGTAGTATTTAGTACATATAAAACATTATTTGTTGCATCAAAACTTAAAACTGTTCCTACCCAATATGCATTTCCTAAAGTAGAATCAGTACTTTGATAAATCTTTTCATCAGTTTGATATGCACCAAATCCTGAAGCAACAATTAAATTATCTGTTGTTTGATAAATTGCACCATTTGCAGGATATGGAATAGTATCTAATGCAGTTGGATTTACGATGATGCCCAATTGATGATATGTGATATCAGTGGGAATCATATTGACTCCACCAGTTTCTTCTGCACCATTAAACTCGACAGAATACATCGCATTAACACAACCTAATTCAGTAGTAGAATCAAATCCATGTCCACCAACTGGAGATACTGGTGATTGCAATACTGCACCAGAGCCTTTAGCAGAATTGATTGTTGCAGTTGCATATGTATAGTTTTGACCTGGATTAGTCACATTAATTGTTGTTATTGAACCATTATTTGCAGTAGCAGTAGCAGTCGCACCATAACCATCACCAGTAATCACTACTGATATTGCGGCATTAGCTGGATCATATCCAGAACCACCATTTAATACATTAATAACTTCAACATCACCATATCCAGGAGTTTGTCCTGTAATATTATTTTGTAATAATGGATTAATAATATTTAAGCCTTGACTGACTGAACCTTGAACTGGAATAGGTAGCCAAGTTGAGTCCATGAATTTAATCTTGAGACTTGGATCAACTGTGAACATGTAATGCCATTTATATCCATCATTTGGACCAGTATATATTGCTTGTGTATTATATGAACCTGGTTCAAAATATGGTTGGTCAGTTGATGGTGCAGAATTTGCATTCCATAGACATTTGAATACTTGGTCGTATTGATTTCTTACATAGAAATTTAATATCAAATTATTATTAATATCTCTAGCAAACATATCAACAGTATCTTGGTAATAATCATAAACTGTATTTGCTGACCAATTGACACGAGGAATAACAGGTGAAACATCACTTGATGTCACAAGTTTCATCACAAAGACTGTTTTAAATACACTTTTAATGTATGCTTGGTCTTGTGTTGGAACTGGTGGATTATTATCGTCTGCCCATGGATCAGGTTTTGCTAAGAAAACATAATTTGTAGACAGAGGAACTGTATAATTAGGTGGTACAACAGCAACTGGAGCATAATATAATTCTGCTACAGAAGAAACTTTTGCACCGTATGTAAGTAAGTTTTGATTTGGCATGATTTATTTATGTCCTATGATCCAACTCTCAATAGTGCCCAGTTTAATATAATTGCATCTGATTTATCTTGTGCAGGTCCTGCTCCAAGATTTGCTATCATAATATCAAAACTACCCACACGAACTGCGGCAACAGAAGCAATATATTGTCCAGCAGTAATAGGATTCTGTATTGCTACGATTGGTATATCATTAACGTGTTGAACATAGCTATTATTAACTGTAAATACAACTTCTGTTGCATGAGTCAATTGTGCGCTGTTCATAGTGATTTGACCAGAAGTGCCATTAGCAGTAACAGAAGTAGATTTGCTAGTTTGTTGTGTTACCATTGAGTTTGCTGTTGCAGAACCAAAAACAATAGTATTTGCAACAAGAGTGTTTACTGTTTCTGTATTAGCAACCATCACATTATTAGCAAAATATGCTGTGTTTGCTGTCAATGTTAGTACAGTAGTTATTGTATTTGAACCAGTTGGTGTGGTACCAAATACAATATTTGTGCCTTTGTTTGTATCAGAATAATTCTCTGCGGCAACATATTGCATATATGCGCCACCGACATTTACATTAGAACCAAATCCTGTTGTTCCATATCCATTACCACCAAACTTAACCATTATATCACCAGATAATAATGCTGATGGAGTATTTGCAAGACCGCGCATTGAACGACCTTGAAATAATGAATATACACCAGCACCTGCGGCATCAACAATTAATTTAGAATTTACATTATCTTTACCTGTGAGTTGTAACATTGTGCCATCAGCAATTGGTGCTTGAGTTTGTCCACTTGAAGAACCAATAATTGCAATAGCATATGAATTTGCGGCAAATGTTGAGTTGGTCATAATGAAATTACCAGTTGTTGTGGTATTTCCATTCAGAGTAGTTTGGCCATTATTGATTGTTGTTCCATTGTTTACAAAGTTACCATTAAATGTTATTGGACCAGTAGCAGTTAAATTTCCTACAGTCACTACATTACCAGTAGTTGTCAAATTACCATAATTCACTGTATTGCCATAGTTTACTGATGATCCATTGATTGTAACATTTCCAGTAAATACTGTAGGACCAGTAGCAGTTAAATTGCCTGTAGTTACTACATTACCAGTAGTTGTCATTGTTCCATACGTAACAATATTACTATTGAAATATGTATTGGCGCCAGCAAAAGTAACATTACCAGATATTAAAATGTTTGCAGTATTTTGTAACGCAGTATTTGCTTTATTATATGCTGAATTTGCATATGTGTTGACTGATGCAACACTAGTATTTTGATTATTATTTAATGTTTGTAAATAAATTGTATTTGCTACAGAAGAACCTGCTGAGATTTGTGAAGTTCCATCTCCAAATACTAATGACATTGCAGTATTCAAACTAATGCCAGAAGAAGTAACTCTTGCTACAATATTGTTTTGGAATTGTCCACCAACCGCAAATACTAAACTTGTATTCGCAACAGCAGTACCAATTACAAGGTTACCTTGAATTGATGTTCCTGGTCCTTGGACAATTAAATATCCATCATAAGGATATTGTGAAGTTTGTCCATATACTGAAGAATTCCATTTTGAATTATTAATTCCCAAATCAATATATGAATTTGAGTTTGTACCAGTATCAGCAGTTAAAATTAAATCAGAAGCACCATTAGAATTAAAGTTCTGTATATTCAATTGAGTGTAATTTGGGTCACTGCCAGAGAATTGTCCTATTGTATTAGGGAATAGAATAGGATTTGAACCAACAACTAATGCATTATTTGAATATAATCCTTGAGCAAGAGTTGTTACCGTAATTTTACCAGTAACTCCCAATGTCGTATCAACACCTACAAGAAGTGTGTTTGAAGTATTAGCTTCAAGTTGATTAATCTGTTGTAGTTGTGAGATTTTAATGGTACTCATTTATTTTTTTATCCTAAGATGATAATGTTGCCGTCTTCTGTTATTAATATATTACCAAATTCGTCAGTTAATTCTGGAACATATACTAAGCCAACCGAATTATAAATTCTAATTTGTTCGTAATTACCAACTAAATCTCCAGCCGCAAATGTGCGTTTTACTGATAACAATGAATTGGTAGTTGTTGTAACTGGTGTAGTATTTGATATCGTCAAAATACCATTAATATAATCAATACTATTTACTAATAATGGTGTATTTGTATTACTAAATGCAACATAATCACCAGGGAAAACAATATCCATCAACGGATATGATGTATTGCTATAATTACCACTATTGAACTGATTATATTTTCCAGTCAATGATGATATATTTATCGTAGATGAATTAGAATTTCCAGTTGCATATGCAACATTTGAATAAGTTAACCATGTATTACTATCAAGAGTTACTGTATTTGAAACTGAATTGACAGTTAATACTGTCGCATATACATTAGGACCATTATTTGGCTGAATGTATAATACACTTGGATTTCCTGATTGTACTGTACTTGGGAATATAAAGTTTGCAATATTCGCACCAGCAAGACTAGTGAAATTAACAATATTATTTGTTTTATTCACAAAGTCAGTTGTAATAGTGACTTCAGAGCCATTATATCCAGTATAGTACGCTAATGTATCACCTTGATATACTGCATCAGTTCCAGCAGAATAAAATGTTGTGTTTGATTTTACTGAATATTTACCAATCACTCTCATACCAGCAGGATGTAATAGATTGAGTAATACATTTCTGTATTTTTCAATTTCTTTTTCTACAGTAATGACATATGTGAATCCATTGTAATCTTGACTTTGAATAACAGATGATGAACTTGGTTGACCAAAGTCATTCAAATATTGTCCTTGACTAATTCTTAAACCATTTAAGAATGTTGCTGAACCTTTGGCAGTACCATCACCATAAGTAATGATACCAGTAGAATCGTAAGTTCTTGTGTATTCAGTTGTGCCATCAAAATAACGATTTACATACTGAGGTAATGCAGTATTTGCCATTATGATATTGGAATTAGTTCCATACACATGTAATGGCAATTTACCGTTAGGTTTACCAGTACCATCAGTTGATTGATAATCAAATACACGCAAATTGTATAAAGTATTTGCAGTATTAATATTAGTTTGCAATACTGATGTGAAGTCTACATTAGCACGATAAGTTGCTGTGTTTAATGATGTTCCTTGATATACAACTTGTAAACTTGTAGGAATTTGATTAATTGGAACATTAGATACTGCAATATCTTGAACTTTTAATGATATACCTGGTGCCGCAACATAATCTTCACCATAATTTTCAATAAGAATTGTAGTGATTGAACCTGCTCTATCTACAACGACAGAGAATGTTGCACCTTCACCAAGAATGCTAGGAACATACAATGATGCATTTGATGCTTGATTATTTGCAGAAGTAACTGATAATGTTGGTAAATATGATGTTGTATATCCCATACCACCAATTGGAAAGTTATTTCCTGTAGATGTGTATGCGACTGATGTGATTGTACCGTTACTACTCACATTCATAACTTGTGCATTTGCACCATATCCATTACCGCCAGTAAATATAATTCTATCACCAACACGATAACCCTTACCACCATTAGCAATCTGAATTGGACCTAAGATGCCCAAAGAATCTAGATTACCATAATCAGTAGGAACATCTTCAACAAATTCAGATATAGCAGAAACTGTAGGAACTTGAGTAATTTGAGAACCACCATTTTCAACAATAACAGATGAAATTGGATATGTTGAGAATGAATCAAATGTCAATGCATTCAATAGTTTAGTATTAGCATTTGCACCATTAGCAAAACCATAAATTGTATTGCCGATTGTAACAAATGCGCCTCTACCAATATTATTGATTGGAACTAAGTTCACATTTGCAACTAATGATGGTGAAGTATTAACACTACCTAAAACTGCAATAGCACCTGGTGCATTTGTAATATTGATAATTGTGTTGCCGTATGAATATCCATATCCACCATTGACAACATTAATACGTTTGATTGAACCAGTAGTTGTTGTACCAACGATTGCAGATGCGCCAACAGGATTCTGAATATTTTTATTTAATCCACCATAGATTGATACAGGATCACCTGGTTGATATAATAGTCCTCTATTATTTGGATCAATATTGATTTGATTAATTTGACCAACAATAACTGCACTTAAGTATTCACCATTAATCAATACTGGTTGATTATTATTATCAACTACAGTTACAGTTTCACCAGATTGAAACAGACGCTCAATATTTGAAATGAATACTTCTGTTTTATTTCCTGATACTGCTGAATTTTCTACAGTTGCAATTGATAGTGATGTACCACCAATTAATCTATATCCTTGAATTTCTAAGAAATTAGGATCATCAGTCGCAAGCATTAAACTCTTAGTAACAAACCAAGAACCAGATGATGGTTTCAATACAAAGTCTTGAGTATTATAGAATTCAAAATCAGAATTATAAAGCATTCTGAATAGTAATTGATATGATGCAGGAGTACCTTTAGTTTGATAAAGTTGTCTTGCAATCTTAACTGCTTTTTGTTTACTGATTAATGCATCTTCAGGAAAGTATGGTAAGAAGTCATTGATAAAATACTGTAAAAATTGGTCAGTAGTAGTATCAATATCTCTATAGTTGAGAATATTCTTTGCTTGGTCAATCACATTTCCATTTTGTTCTAACCACTCATAGTATGCTTGTAAAAATAATACAAACTTATCGTAATCAGGATTATCTCTGATAAACGCAGGCAGTTGAGATGGAATCAACGATGATGTTGTTTGACTATTAGGTATCATTAGCTATTTTTTGCTGTTAAGTTTACTTCGATTGCAGTAGAATCAAAAGGATCTACAGTAATAATCTTATTTAATGATGATGAAATGATTGTTGTCTCAGGATTTACTGTAACTGCTAATTGTCCTAATGGATTGTCAACTGATACTGGATAAAATGCATTTAATGTAAGAACACCATTTACATAATCAATTGTTCCAGCATTAGGATTTAGAATAACTTTACCTAATGTTGAATTAATGTAGTAAGTTCTTAATACACCATATTGTCCTTCTAAGATAGCAATTGCGGCACCAAGTTGACCTGATGTATCATTTTCTTGAGGAGTAATTACAATTGATGCTGATGTATAATCCATACCAGCTTCAATAACATTAATAGATTGTAATTGTCCTTTTGCATTAATTGTTGCATATGCAGTAGCACCAGTTCCATCACCAATAATTGTGACTGTTGGAGCGTATTGGTAGCTGAATCCCGGATTAATAATCTTAATTGATGCTATCCCACCAACAGATGATGGAACTTCTTCCAAAGACACTCCACTGATTGTTTGACCTGGTGTTATTGGATCATTAAATGTCATTGTTGGACTTGATGATACACCACTCAATAATAGTCCTTTAGCAAGAGGAACACCATAATCTAACACATAGTTTGTTGGTGTTGTCAAGTTAGGATAGAATTTCTTTTGCAATTGAATAGTAAATTCGTTTGTGATGATTGATGGATCACAATTTAATATATCATTTTCTAATTCAGGTGCAATAAATGTTGAATTGAATGTATTTAATGTTGCACTTGCAAAAGTTGTTACTGTATTCGAAATAATAGATTGTAATTGATTATATGAATACTGAGTTTTCTTAGCATCATATAATACATTTGTTGAAATTTTGATATATGTGTAATCTGGATCAATGATTGTTGGTTGAACAGTCAAGATAGAAATTGGATTAATTACAGAATTCAATAAAAGATTCTTTTGTGTATCTGTTAATGCATATGCACCCGCAGGTTTCAATGAAATGAATACTGAACCATATACTGGTGGATTATTTTCTTCGCCACCCCAAACATTGACAGCATCAAAAGCATATCCTAAATTGTTTTGCTGAATCAATGTGATATAATCATCTTTTGTGACTGCACGACCTTGTGCTGAGTATGTTTTTGGTGCAGTAAATTTGATTGAATCGATAGATTCTTTATTTGAACCTGAACTTGCCGCAGTCAATGGATTGACTAAAACTGTGCCGTTGACTGGAGTTGTCAATACGAAATTATTTGCACCGCCAGCCGCACTACCGCTTGTTGTTATGTATGAAACTATAATTGCAGAGCCATCAGTTAGTTGTGATCCAATAATTCCATCACCAAACTGAATTTGATAATATCCAGTAATTGATTCATTCAAGAAAAATACATTTGAATTTCCATCAAGTCCTAGATAATTTGACGTTTGATTGAAAATCTGATACACTGGACTTGTTGGATTAGGATATACTAATACTTGAATTGTTGTTGTGTCGATATTAGCATCTGGCAATACAAAAATTGAATTTGGATTACTTGCCAATGAATATGTTAATGTTTGTGTAACAGGAACACCCTGTTTAATCAAGATGTTACCAAAGTTTGCTGTACCAGAAACTACAGGAACTGTTTGTGAATCTAATGTCACGAATGAATAGTTTCTATTATTGATTGATTCAGACATGAATGTAGAAAATCTAGGCAATGTAACAAATGTATCCGATACACCCGATACTACTAAATTAACTTCAGCAGTAGGTGCAATTGCAGATTTTGGTGTATACGCCAATTCTTTTGCATGAGACACTACAGATGAACGTTGAAGTGCAGAATCTAAGAACATTTCATTTGCAACTTGATTCAAATAAAATGCATTGTATTGTGTATTGTATGTCAAGATGTCTAAAAGAACAGAAAGACCAGAACCTGCAAAGTTATAGTCTTTAAATGTATCTTGACCTTGTAAAAATGTAGTTAAACTACTTTTAATACCTGCAAAATCGAGTTGTGAAATGTTTAGATTTTGGTTATTGGTTGCCATTATCTGCTTCTCTCTAATAGTAGACCAACAACTGTTGGTTGAGTGTTATTACCTATAAAAAATGACAATGTTACATCATATGCATTATTAATTTCATCAGCAGTAACGACTATGCTATTGATAGTTACTCTTGGCTCAAAATTTCTAATTGTGTCAGCAATTTCTTTTTCAATGACTGCTTGTTGTGATGATACGATGTTTTCAAACAAAAACGAATCCAAATTTGAACCAATGACAGGTTGAAATGGTCTTTCATAGTGATTTGTGAGCAATAAGTTTCTTACTGAACGAATGACTGCTTGGTCATCGTAACTTAATGCGATATCTCCCGTCACTGGCTGACGAGTGAAAGTTAAATCGATATCTGAATATATGTTTGATAAAGTGCCCATTATACTATTTATGAAGTTAATTGTGTGGGAGTTGTTAATCTAGATATAATTTTGGGTGTACCAATGAAATTCAAAATTAAATCAGTTTCTGATTGTCCCATGTTATTAAATTGATTTAATATTGTATATTGATTTACAATATTTACTGAATTATTATAAAATAATATATCTTGATTATAATATCCACTTAATGTAGATTCTACATTTGCAACTGCATTTTGAAAATTTTGAGCATCATTTTGACTCATGCTTGAAATATGTACTGTGTATTGATTAGGAATTATTCCCATAGTTTGAGTTGTCACAGTACTATTGAATAATGCACAATAAGCATTCATAGTTGCCGCTAATTGGTTTAATGTGTTTCCAATCAATACACTAGTAAATGAACCTAATATTGGCGCAGTATTTTGAATTCCATCAGTTTGATTTGTTAGATATGCAATCATTTTACCATAACCAATAGCAGTTGTATAATGAGGAGTAGTAGTATCACTACCCATTCCAACAATATTTGATAATCGATTAGTCAAATATATATAATTATTTGCATCTACTGTTGCAATAGTATTTAATGTACTCATTGTATTGTTTAAAATTGTTGTAACAGTACCAGAAACACTAGATGATAGATTTGCGGCAAATACTAATGAACCATTTGCAGATGACCACATATTATTGACTACATTTGCAACTGGATTTTGAAAATATCCACCCACATTATTAGTTTCAATATCACTTTGTTGCCAAGGTGTAATTAATGCTGGCATTAGATTCATTTGTTGAATAACGCCAGATGAATATGTTTGAATTATAGTATTTGCATTTGCATCAGGAAAACTATAATCCAGTAAAGAAAAAAGTCCACTCATAATATCTCCTATTGACACTCTTGATTCGGTGTTGGTCCAGATTCACCTGCTGGTGTTGGATGTGTATGGAATCCATAAATTAGTCGATTAATAATGTCAAAACCAAGAATCGAACTAGAAATTCCATAAGTTCCTAATGGTGCAGAAACTGATACTAATGAATTAATAGCACCTACAGCATTAATTTCAGTTGGAACAGCAACAGGAATACCCACTGAAATTCCACCAAATACAGTCACGAATCCTAATGGTCCAGCACTCATGCCAGTTGCCGCATCAACTCTAGTTAATGATGTGATTTTTTGTCCTGTAATTTCACCATTACATGAAATGTCAGATGTAAAATGTGCACCGCCTACTGAATTAATTGATAATGTTCCTAATAATGAATTTCCAGCAGAAATTGTCATATCACCATTTGTTGTAATATTTGATTCACCTTCAACTGTTTGATAATAATTTCCCTTAATGTGTTGTTCATAGTTACCACCAATTACTTCGGTTTTATTTCCTTTGATGTCTAAATTAACATCACCAAATACAGTAATATTCAACTTACTAGAATTTTTTCCATCTTCAACACCAATACCAATATTGTGGTCACCTAATGTGATTGTATAACCATCTTTTTGAATCTTGATGACTTGGTCACCATCAGGATGCATCTCAATGAATGTTCCTGACCTATGAGATAGACGAACACGTTCACGACCTGGAGTATCATCCATTTCAAATGCATGACCAGATTCGGTTTGAGTGATATGATTATATGGATATTCTGGCTGATAATCAGTATTAGCGGCAGATTCTGGTTCAGTCCAACCAGAAAACCAACTTGGTTTAGATGTCATAATTAAGGTCCTGAAGTATTTTTAGTTAATGCAGATTGTGTACTATTTAACAATTTATTGGCATCAGTAGTAATTGCACCAATTGCATTTTGAATATCTTGTACAGATGGTAATGATCCAGCAGAAGGATCGATGAATCCTTGTAGAGAAGCTGGTGGACTAGATGACAATGCAGACGATGCAGATTTAATAGTTGCTTGTGCTTGACTTGCAGTTGTTTGAACTTGATTTAATACTTGTTGAATTGAACCAGTAGCAACATTTGAAAGTGTTGTTGGAATATTAACAACGGATTGTAGAAATCCAGTAATACATCCTTCAACTAATTTCAATACTCTTGCAGGTAAAGATTCTAAATATTTAATGAGTTCTTCTGTCAACACAACAATAGCAATAATTAATTGTGCATCTTGTATCAACTGTTTAATTTTCTTATAATATTCATTAACAATTTTCAGAACATGTTTTGCATATGAAACTGCTTCTGAAATTTGACCAGATGGATCAAGTCCCAATGCATCAATAGCATCTAAAATTCCCTGTCTCAAATCTTGAGCAAGAGAACTAAAAGCAGTTCTCAATAATGCACCGACCGCAAGTACTGAACCATATAAATGTTGTAATGAGTTATCAACAGGATTTGTTGAAAATCCATCAGTTGAAACTAAACTAATATTCAAAGGTTTAATATTTAATTTGAAATCGCAAACATGATATAAGTTATTATTTGTAAATGCAATATATGAATTGTTTAATAATCCTCTTGAAACTGGTGGAGTAGATGGAGTACCAATTGTAAAAAGTGTCTGCCATGATGGTGGAGTTGGTGGTGTAGTTTCAGTCACAGGCGATCCTGCGGCACCAACTTGATTTGATGTTGGTGCTAAATTAATTCCTAATGGATTATCTGTACTAGCCATATTATTGTCCTTGAATTGTTGCAGTCATACCTGGCATTACGCCCATCATAATAGGAAACTGAGCAGATTCTCCATCTAAGAAGAATCCCATCACCCAATCATTTAGTTTAGGTGATGAAAATGCTTGTGAATTGTTTAATGGATAAATTGCTTGTGCCCATGGTAAATCTTCAGTGGGAATGTTTTGTTTAGATGTGTCTGAACCATCACCATGCCAACCAAAGATTCTGACTTGACATCTTCCTAGTCCTAATGGATCAACTCGATTCTCAATAACACCGATCCACCAAATAAATCCTTCTTTACCTATAAAATTCTTTTGATACATTATGAACTCGCATATGAATTTGTATTTACATTAAAATGTTGAGATTCAACAGCATCTTTAATTGCTTCAACTAAACACATATATATGCCTCTAGGATCTAACTGGTGACGTATTGCAGTTATCAAATATTTTCCTGAATAATACTTATCTAAAGTTTTATTAGTTTGATTAGGATTCAATGATGGAATATCCAAATCGACAACTGTACCCACTCTTAGATTCGAATCGCCTGGTATAGTGAATTGAATTTTTATGTAATCAGTTAATGCAATCTGTGCTGTTCTATATGGCACAATCGTTTCAAAATTAAAATTTGGTCTAACTGTTTCTAACAATTTACTGTCTGCTGTAATAAAAGGATATGTTGAATCATTTTTATTTGATATTGTCATTTTTAATACTGCATCTGACGTATCAGATACTTTTTGACCCAAACGGTTAGTATATCCTGCTGTAATAGGTTTTTTACCTAATGATTTAGATGCATCATAATAATCATCATAATTGAACGTCACAACATTTGATTGACGCAACAATGGATCAATTGTGATTAATTTATTTGCAAATGCACCATAATTTGTTGCTTTTAATGTATCAAATGTACTCATGAACTGATAACTCAATATACTTCTTTTATTTAAATTATATGTTGTTGGATCAGAAAAAGTTTGTGTATTTTGTGGACTAAATTGATATGTGTAATCTGAACCACCATATGGTTCTTGTTTAAATAAAGTTTGAAGTGAACTCAATTTGAATCCACTAAAATCTTCATAGAATAACATATCAGCAGAATTATTTGATGCTGATTGTGGTATTGCAAATGTTGTTAACCAAAGAATAGATTCAAATAATTTTAGATTTGGAATGACAAAACTATATTGACCTTGAGTTTTTTCTATTGAATTTGATCCAACTTTAGATGATGCTTGAAAATTGACATTCAATATTTGAGTGATAATATCTGATATTGTTGTATTTTTAAATGATTTAGCAATTCTATTTTGTTCAGATAAAAACATTTCTTCTGAAGCAAATTCAAATGAGTATGATTGTGTTGAACTATTAATCATCACTCGTTTACTTGTTTTATAAATTCTAAATGTTTTTGTAACAATATCTGTTCCATTAGTATTACTGAATGATACTTGAATAAAACTAAATCCATTAACATCCCAAGATTCAAGAAATCCTTGAGCATCAATTAAGAGAATATTTCCTGTCATTACTGGTGAAAAAATATCAGCAAAGACATTTAATTCAGTCATAATTTTATTGAGTAAAATAACTGTTCCATCATATGCAATCAAATTTACTTTATTGATTACAAATTGCTTTGGATCAGTAACGTTTACTGATGATGATATGAATGTACCTGTTGGATTTGTCATATTAATGTGTCAAATTATAAAATTGATTGTCAATAGTATCTAGATATGAGATATTTAAAAGATTGATTGTTCTTTTCGATTCATTTAAATTATTTTCGTAGTCATATGCATAAACAATATTTGATGTAGTTGTTACTATTACTGAATTATTTGGTAATTGATATGTTTCAGTAGATGATGCAACAGAATTTGCATATGCATTTTCATCTATATTGATTGTGATTGTAGAAGATTCTCCACTATATCCATCAGTAGTCGTAATGACTTGTTGATATCCATAAATTTGAGATTGTGCATTTGCAACTGAACCATATTTTTGTTCCATATATGACAAAAAGTTTGTATATGATAATGGCCAATCCCATTGAGGATCCAATAGTTGATTAGACATCATTACTACCCAAAAATATTCAGATGAACCGTAATATTTTTCTGCAACAATTTCAGGAGTATCAGTATCTGAAACATCGTATTGATAATACAATAATGGATTTTTTAATAAATCAGGAATAATATTAACACGAGTTAATAGATTCGTCATCACTATTGAAGAATTTGATGTCGTTTGATTTAATATTTTTGGTAAAGTTTGAAAGTATAACATTAGTATCCTTGATTGATATCATCTTTAGTGATAATGTTAATTTCTTGGAAGTTTAAACTCAATCTTGTTTGTATTGGAGCACCATCAACAAATGTCGCCCAAGTAGAACCTTGAGCACCATATTCCACATTAACTGTTTGAAGTACACATTGTTTAATCTTTGTCATATATGGATTATCTGTACCTTGATATAGATAGCTAATTCCAAAGATTGATGGTGGAACAAAATATAGTCCTACTCCAGATGTTCCATCAGCATCATTATTTGAATATTCTGGTGCGGCATGAAATCTAAATCTTTGTATAATTTTTGAAACTTCTGCCGCTTCTTTTTGTGATTTTGGTGTGAATATGAATTGAAATACAAATTTTCTAGTATCAACACCTTTAAAAATCACTTGTAATTGAGGATTGAATGCAATTCCAGATGATTGTGCCGCGGCACCAATTGGTAATAGTCCACCTAATGCGGCATTTAATCCTGATAATGTTGTTGCTCCAATTTCACCAGCATGAGTGCTTATGTATTTTGATATTGATCCACCAATATCTTTCCAATTCCAGTCTTTATCCCAATGCCAATTAGCATTTTCAGAACTTAAAGTTTTTAGCATTTCATATATCTGCATTGCTTTAAAGTCCGTAATATTGACAGAATCGTAACCAGCATCATAACTCATAGCAATACCATCAGGCATGTATAAATTGATTACGTCTGAAACATTAGATATGGTTGTACTCAATACTGGATTAGTTGGATTATTTAATAATGCTTCAGCGGCATTACCAACATCTGTTAATGATGGTAATGATGATGATTGTCCACCATTTTGAGTTGAATATTTTGAATTCTTTAACACAGAAGCTGTAAATTGAATTACATGCATTCGTTGTGAACTTGTTCCAATATCATCTGGATAATAATATTTACCAACTTGATATTCATTTTTATACAGACTAGCCAATGGTCCAATTGGAGCAGACATATAATCTGGTGTTGGAGTATTCACCGTAGGATTGTTTTGTATAGATATTGAAGCCATTGATTATTCTACTTTTATTTGAGTTATAAATATTTATATGGCTTATTCTGGAAAATTTGTCCCATCTAATCCACAAAAATATGTTGGTGACTATAAAAATATTATTTATCGTTCCTCTTGGGAATGTCGGGTTATGTCGTGGTTAGATAAGAATCCCGATATTATCTCATGGGGATCCGAGGAATTGGTTATTCCATATAAGTCTCCAGTCGATGGAAGATATCATAGATACTTTCCAGATTTCATTGTTAAATGTAAAACGACTGAAAATAAAATTAAAACAATTGTTATTGAGATAAAACCTGATAAACAGACAAAAGAGCCAGAAAAAAGAAAAAGAGTGACTAAACAATATGTGAATGAAGTTGTTACATATGGTGTCAATCAAGCAAAGTGGGCTGCCTGTGAAGAATATTGTCTGGATAGAGGCTGGGAATTCAAAGTCTTAACTGAAAAACATCTTGGATTTTAACTAAATAACTGATGGCTTCTAAATTAACAAAAATTGCACAACAACACTCAGAACAAGACTTTAAAATATTGTCTAGACAGAGTATTAAATGGTTGCAAACTAAAGTCCAAGAAGTAAAGAGACCATATCTAGAAGCAAGACAGATTGCCGCTGAAAGAGATAGAAGAAAAACAATTCCAATTAAAGGAAAACTTTACTTCTATTATTATGATCCTAAGACAAAAGATGAGTTGCCGTACTACGATATCTTTCCAATGACATTGATTCTTGAAAGATACAATGATGGATTCTTGGGATTAAACTTACATTATCTTCCAGTATTATATCGTGCGGCATTTTTAGACTTATTATTGGATAAAGCATCATACGATGAAGATGAAAATATTGATAGAATTAGAATATCTTATCAAATATTAAATTCTATGAAGAAATATAAAGCATTTGAACCATGCTTAAAAAGATATTTGTATTCACATATGAAGTCTCCTTTATTAAAAGTAGATAATTCTGAATGGGAAACTGCATTATTTCTACCAGTCGAACAATTTAGAAAAGCAAGAAAAGCAACAGTACATAGAGATTCTGTGAAAACAATCACAAATAAGAAATTCTGAGGATCAGATGGCATATTCGATAAATGAATTTATTTCCAGTTTTAATACTGAATTAGCAAGACCAGACAAATTTGATGTTGAAATTATCATGCCTGGAGGTATGCAACAATATTTTGCAGATGGATCTCAGATATTGAGTCTTCGTTGTGAAAAAGCACAATTGCCAAGTAGAACATTTTTGACAGCAGAACAAAAAATATACGGACCAGTTGAAAAATATCCATATATGAGTACATATAATGATTTACAACTAGAATTTGTTGTAAGTGGAAATATGTATGAGAAGGCATTCTTTGATGGTTGGATGGAATGGATCAACCCACTCAATACACATAATTATCAATATAAAGACCAATATACTGGTTTAATAACAGTAAAACAGTATGATTTGCAAAATAATACAACTATGCAAGTTGGATTCATTGATGCTTATCCAATTGCAGTCAATCAATTAGACTTAGATTGGTCACAAACAAATGCTCAACATAAATTAATTGTGGTGTTTGCATATACATATTGGGTAAATAATACTCAAAGTAATTTTGATATTGATAGAGATTTAATGGATATTAATGCTAATCCTGGTCCTGGTACAGGAATTGATACAGTATCAGTAGTAGTTCCATTGACAGTAGCATCTTTTGGAAATGAAATACCAGCGCAAGCGGCAGTTACGCAAAGTGCACCGATTCCATCTATTTTAGTGAGTGGATCATAATATTATAGGAGATAATAATGGCTTTACCCAAACTTGATGTGCCGATTTATGAAGTAACATTACCGATATCAAAGCAAGTAGTTAGATATCGACCATTTTTAGTAAAAGAACAAAAACTTCTTTTGATGGCAAATGAATCTGAAGAAGTTGATGTCATTGAAAAGACAGTCAAACAAATTTTACAGAATTGTTCAGTTGATGAAGGTGCAATAGATGTTGATAGCTTATCATTAATTGATATTGAGTTTTATTTTTTACATCTTAGAGCAAAATCTGTAGGTGAGAAAGTAGAAACAAAATATAAATGTGAGAATGATGTTGATGGTGTTGAGTGTGGCAATCTAATGGATGTGTCACTTGACTTAGAAAAGATTACTGTAGACAACTTAGATGGATATGATGATTTAATCAAATTGTCAGATTCGATTGGAGTTAAAATGACTTTACCAAAATATACTGCGGTGAGTCATGTAAAACAATCTGAAACAATGACAGAGAGTTTATTCAGAATGATATCTGAATGTATTGAATACATTTATGATGGTGAGCAGATGTATTATGCAAAAGAAACATCGACCGAAGAACTAATTGAATTTTTGGAATCTTTAAATGAGGAACAATTTAGTAGAATTCAAAATTTCTTTAATATGATTCCTAGAATTGAAAAGAATATTCAATGTATATGTAAAAAATGTGGATTTGTACATGTAATCAGCTTACAAGGAATCGAAAGTTTTTTCGCATAAGCCTTAGTCATGAGAACTTACGGAACTACTATAAGACTAATTTTAGCTTGATTCAGCATCACAAGTATAGTCTTACAGAACTTGAGGAAATGATTCCGTGGGAAAGAGATATTTACATTAATTTATTAATGCAATATATCGAAGAAGAAAACGAAAAGATGAAACAGCAACCAAGGTAAAAAGATGGCTGAAGATAATAAAATAACGAATAAAGAACTTCTTAAAAAAGAAGCTAACTTATTAAAAAAAGAAGAGAACTTGCTCAAAAAGCAAGAAGCCATTGTTTCGTCACAAAAAAATAGAAATAAAGCTGATACAGATAAACAAAAACTTTTACAGAAACAAGAAGAACTTCTTATCAAAAAACAGCAATTGTTTAATGAGGATAAGAAACAAAATAGAAAATCTGTATCTCAGACAGAAGTACTCAAAAAACTCATTGAAACTTTAAAGAAACAAAATTCTGAAAAAGGTACGATGAAGTCTAAAGTGAATGCCAACACCAAAGAGAAAGTTAAAATGGGTGAAGGTGTTGCTGACATTCTTACAAAAATCTATGGTCTATTAAAGAAACGTGATGAAGATGAACGTCAAGACAAAGAAATAGAAAAAGATTTTGAGAAACAAAAAGAGAAAGATTCTGAAAAGGATAAATCATCCAAATCATCGACTGCATCTAGAGTATCAAAAAGTAATAATGCTGGATTCTCATGGGAAGATGTCTTATTGGGCGTAGGTTTATTTTTATTGGATCAATTTGGAAAACCTTTACTTGAGGGAATACAAGGAGTTTTGGGTGTTCTAGGTGATATCAAAAACTTTGTGAGTAAAATTGTGGACTATTTTGGAATTGGTGATAGAAAAGTAATACCACCAGTAGTTATTCCAAAAAAACCTATGTTAGATAGAAATAGAAAAGCAGTTAGTGATGAAAAAATAAAAGGTGCTGGAGGAAATAGAGGTACTGGTGCTGAAGGAGGTAAAGTACAATTACGAGAAACTTCAGGAATGCAATATGAAAAATTGTCTATAGAAGACAAAACAAAACTTGCTGAAAGAGGTATATATCAAGATGAATCTCCTACTGGACCAAATTCTGGAAGATTGTATAAGAGAAGTACAAGTAGAGGAATGCAAGGTGAAAAAGTATATCTAAGTGAAGCACAATCAAGATTAGCAATGAGTAAAGTTCCTGGTGGAGCTATGATGGCTAAGTCTAAAGCTGAATATGATAAAATTATGAAAAAATTTAATGATGCTATGACAAAATTGTCTGATTTATGGAAAAGAATTGTCAGCACAATAAAAGGCTTTGGTGGCAAAATTCCAGATTCAATTTCTCAAATGTCAAAGAGTGCATGGAATTCAATAAAGATATTTGCTAAAAAATGGGGTGGTAGAGGAATACTTGCTGTTAATATAGGAATTATTGCCTGGAATATGTGGTCAATGCTATCAACATCATTTCAACAATGGCATACCAATCAAATATCAGGCAATGAATTTTTAGGTAGAATTGGATTAGCAGTTGAAGAAATTTCATTAATATTAGCCGAAGGTGTGTTAGGTACTGCTGTTGGTGCCACAGTTGGTGGAACTGCCGGTTTTGCAGTTGCAGGTCCAGCTGGTGCCACAGTCGGTGGTATTGGTGGTGGATTATTAGGTGGATATACGGCAGTAGATTTAATGGAAACAAAAGGAATCAATGAAAGCATACTAAAAGCAACAGGTAAATTGGCAGGATTAAGTGACCAAGAAATAATGAAAAATATGTATGCTATGGGAATAGATTCTACTCCATTCAATTTTGATGCGTATTATGATGCAGTTAAGAAACATGAAAGTTCTAATAATTATAGTGCAGACAATAAAGTAGGATTTGTTGGTGCATATCAGATGGGTTCCTCTGCACTTCAAGATGCTGGTTTCTTAAAGAAAGATATTAAGATTGAAAGGGGAGTCAACGATAAAGGACCAAATGCGGCAGTATATAATCCTAATGCTTGGGCTTCTGGCTGGAGTTTAGAAAAATTCTTAGCTAATAAAGATGCTCAAGATGAAGCATATAAAAAATATACAAAATCTAACTATGATATGTTAGTTAAAAACAAAGTGATATCACCAGAAATGGGTGGAACTGATGTTGCTGAAAGATTAGGATATGCACAAGAAGCTGGTGCAGGTGGTGCAATTTCTCATTACACTAAAGATAAAGATTATGTTGATTTTAGAAGTGGTAAAACTGCATCATCAATTTCAGAAGAAATTGGTGCATACTATCAATCATCATCTTTAGCTTCTGCAAAATCAACACCAAAAACTGATCCTAATAAATTGAGTGATATTAATTCAATGATGAATCCAACTATAATACATAATACTACGAATAATAATAATACTGTTGCACAAACACCTAGTAATAATAATTCTAGTGGAGGAAATCAAGCTACTCCAAGGTCAAGTGAATCTACATTTCAAAGAGCATTATGGAACTCTATGTTCCCTAACGCAATTCATTAACAAAAAGCCCGCTAGATGCGGGCTTTCTCTTTTAGTCTTCGTTGACTAACGAAGCGAACAATGCTAAATCATCGTCTTCGTTAATTTCTGGAATCTTATCAGTTGTTTCAAATGGTTCATCTTCACGAACTGCTTCACGAGGTTGTGCTTTCGCTTGCTCTACAGTTGTCTTAGGAACAGAACCATTTAATCCTAGAACTTTATCCAAACGACCTTTTAATTGATCATATGACTTAAAGTTCTTTTCACTAATCAATTCCAACAATGAATACTCTTGATTCCAAATTGCTTCAAGTGCTTTATCATCATCAAGTAATGGTGCTGGACTATCAAATTCAGATTTATCATAGTTTTGGAAACCATCAACTTTACGAATCTTAATCTTGAAGTTTGCACCTGTCCACAAATCAAATGGATTAATTGGTGTTTCATCTTTGAATTCTGGATGCATTGCACCAGAGACTTTATCAAAAATGATTTTACCATATTTGTACAAGAACACTTTACCATTGTTTTCTGGATGTGCAGGATCTTCTACGATATACACATTTGAAATGTATGATAGTCTACGTTTTTGTTTACGTGCGATTTCTTTGTTTGCATCAATACCAGAATTCCACAATTCAGAGTTATGTTCTGAAACAGGATCTTTTTGATTGAGTGTAGTCAAAGAGTTTTCGATATACCAACCACCAGGACCTTCGAAGCCATGTGAGAACATTTTCACCCATGGTAGTCCATCATCACCGTCGGCTGGCGGAGATGGCAAGAAGCGAATGACAGCATAACCATTACCTGCTTTGTCTACTTCTGGCTTCCAAAAGTTTTCGTCTGATTGATTTTCGTTAGGTTTATTGATTTTCTCGATTTCTTTATTCAATTTTTCGAGAGAGTTTGAGTTGCGTTTTAGACTTTGAAATGACATATTTTCTTCCTTATTAACTAGATATAAACGAGATATAACTTACTTATCCACAAATTGCATAATATAATATATTTATGCAGGAGTCAAGTGGATTTTGACTCCTTTCTTGATAATTGCCTTAATTTTTTCTGCATCATAATCAATAAATGGTGCATATTTAATCAGGCGATTACTCCATTCAGGCCAAATAATATCATCAGAAATCTTCCTTTCCCACATAGGAAGAAACTTAAGAATATCATTCAACATGATTAGAGATTCTATTGCCACTTTCCCTTGCATCACTTCGAGCAAGAGATTTGGAAATTCATTTTGTTTGACTTTAATCAAACTGACTGGATCATATTTGTCAAAGATATATTCAATATCAGTCTGAAATGTATACGTAAGACTCTGTTTACGCTTCAACCAGTCATTATAAGTATCATAAGCATCATCAGTCATCATCTCACCAATCCAATTGCTCTTGTGCTTAATAAAATTAGCAACAAAGAAGTCTCGGCATTCTTCGTGAGAGTATTTCCTAGATAACTTATAGAAAAAATACTTACTTTTATTTCTCAAAAAACTTTCTTTTGATACATTCGTCTTGCCATGATACTTAAAGAAATCATAACTCTTTGATGTAAAATGTAATCGTAATGCATTATACAAAAGATAAGTTACATAACCATTGTTCGTACTCATATTGGCAGTTTAGATGTTTTTTTCAGTTGATTGTTATCTTCTGCTTGCTCACGAATCTTTGCTTTGAGTGCAGAAGAGATTAGTGTAGATGCAACTTCGACTTCAAATCCAGTTCTCTCACAATGAATTAGGATAGCATCCAAGAATTCACACTTAAGTTCATCTGCAAGATTTTCAATTGTCAGAGAGAATTCTCGAATTTCGTCTTTCGTTGGCATGTTTATCCAATACTTTCATCAATTTATCAAAAACATTCTTATCGAATGGTACTTTATGATGCATTATAACACCTTGAATAGGCTTTGTCAATTTCTTTTTGTCATCGATTTGCGACATATATTTTCTTCATGTAAAAATTATGATTGCCAATTGTGGCAACTTTAACGAATCCATTTTTATTTTGAAATGATGCTTGTTTATTATGAAAAAACAAAACTTTTTCATTAATATATTCATATGTGAAGTCTTCTTTGAGAAACTTCTTAGCAATCATTAATGATTCTTTCCAATTATCAGATTCTTTATTGATAATCTTTCTTCCAGAGCAAACCCATGAGAACTGACAAACAGAAATGTTATCATCCCATTCAGATTTTGCATGGACAGATGCTTTTTGATTGATGACATCACATACAGTCTTAGGAAAGTATGGGTCAGCAACACGATTCATAACGACTTGTGCAACAGCAAGTTTGCCGTCTAATGGTTCAGAACCAGCTTCGTAGTAGATGTTCTTTGCAAGACACATTACATCAGAGTCTTTTGCTTGCGATACTTGTGGTAAAAACACGAGCGTAAACAATGACAACCACAGGATTAGTGTGTTCTTCATTTTTTATTCCTTGTTTTGTTTTTGGAAGTTGGGTGGAGACTAGCCCCACCCGAGACTACTTCTTAGAATGCGTAAGAGTAATTTACGCCAACTGTATCGTAAGTGCTATCACCACGTTCTACAGCATATTTGACACCAACTGAATTGTTTTGATTGATTGCATATTTTGCACCAATAGATGTTTCCCAAGTTTTATATCCATAACCAGAGTGACCATCTAAATTCTCATTGAATGGTGTGCGTAAACGTTCTTGAGCATATGCAGTTAAGTTAGGCAATACTGTGTATTTTGCACCAACTTCACCAACATAATAAAAGAAGTCGCTAGTTGATTTGTCTTTCATACCAACAGCTACACCTGCATATGGAGTAACTCCGTACCAAGTGCCGATATCTTTGTTTACTTTGATTTGCATTAGACCTTCATGTGCGCCACCATTAACACGTTCATCTTCCATACGTGCTTCTACTGACCATGAATTGCCATAATTATGACCAACGTTAAGACCAATCACTTCATGATTGTTTGTTGAGTCTACTTTGTCTTTAGCATCGAATGTTAAACCAGCATATGAATATTCACCTGCTTGTGCAACACCAAATACTGATGCCAATAAAACTGTTAATAGAACCTTCTTCATTACTACTCCTTTTTGTTTAGAAAAGTGGTGGGTATTCTGTTACGAGGAACCCACCGAACCCTAAGCGACTAAGCCGCTAATGCGTAAACATCTTCATTTGCGATTATGTTTAATTTTACTTTTTACGACTCTCTGTGTCGAGCGCACTTATCCTATCTATCACAATCGAATCTAAGTCAGGCCCATCAGAAGCATTCAGTTTCCCCGGATATTAACCGACGCATGGTCTAGCCTAAAACTAAACACTTCTGGTGGACCTGGCGGGTTCTGCCCCCGCGTCTTGTAATCCTTACTTTAGTGTTTACGCTGTTTTATTACTTGAAATTATTATAACAAATGTTATTTAGTTTGTCAAGACTATTCAAAATATTTGATTTTATATTTCAAAAGAATTCTCAAGATGTATTCTTTGAATGATATATTAACTAATATTTTAGATTGTCTATAGTTGATTGGTGTTACCACCATTTTCTTGATACCTAGTTCCATTATATTACCTCTGCTTTCCCATAGAATGAATCAGGAATCTTGATGATTGATTCTTGAAATCCTTCACTACTTGCCGCTTGGTCTAATTTTTCTTTTGCGAGTGGATCTTTGTTTCTATCATCAATCACATCAATCAAAAGATTAGTCATAAAATTCTCAAATGATTTTGTGTATTCGAAATTTTCTGGCAATACATATAGAATATATTCATAATTAAATATTGGTTTACCAGTAGATTGTCCTACTCCAGAACCACCAAATTCTAATACTAAGTCTTTATACTTACCTTTTAATACTTTAACTCGACAATGAAATAAATTCAAATCAGAGTATTCGTAGATAAAATCTATATTATTTTTCATGATTAATCACCGCAGTTGAAGTTTCTCTATCTATTGTTAAAACACCATCACAGGCAATATTCCAGTCTTCACCTGTTTGTTCATCTTTACTTGGTACATTGATAACTACATGTTTCACTAAGTATTCTTTACCATCTTCAAACACACGCCAAACATGATCCAGTGTACCACGACCAGGATTACCTCTAGACTTATTGAATCTGATTAGAAAGTGACTCATATAATCTCCGCTGGTGCTTGACAAAATGATTGTGCTTGACCAACAGTAATATTCATATGAATGAATCGAATAGGCTTAGTAGATCCATGACGAGTAAATTCATGAGCAACATATGCATTAGTAAACATTAGTAAACCAGGTTTTGGTTCGAAGTTAATCATTCGACTAGCTGATGTTGCTAATTCTACTTGTGCTTCTGGTAAATCATTAATGACTTTACCTGCTCTTGGATCATGGAATACTACTCGTGAACAATCTTTAGGGCAATCTAAGAAATAGAAAGCAATAATTTGTGAACCATAACCATGTACATGCTGAGACATTGCTGAATGTTTAAAGTGTTCTTGTGTCCACATCTCAGTGAACTGTGTATTGAACATATTCATCGCATATCCTTGAGAGTTCAGAATATTCCATGATGTTGCTAATACATAATTTCTAAAATCTTCAATGGCTGGGTCATCATAATAATTTGCAGTCATTCTAACTGGATATAATTCATTCAGTTTCTTTTGTTCTTTTTGAGCAACTTTTAGATAACTATCTGATACTTTCTTGACACTTTCCAAGAATTCTGGTTTCTCTAAAATGTAAACGCTTGATGGAAAATAATCAAACTGTTGCCACGTATCATTCAATCTTTCATCACTCATACTTATTCACTTTCAAATTGTTATTATGTGTTTGCTGTTGGTACTTTTGGTACTCTAGGTTGAGGTAATGCATCCAATGTAGTTAATTGAGCAAGTCCAATCCAATTGAGAATATCTTGTTGCTTCTGTGCATATACTGTTTGACCTTCTGTCGTACCAGTTGCTCTTGTGAAACTAGGATTAGTATCCGTATGGAATTCGTATATAGTATCAGAATTTTCTGATTCTGTCAAGAAATTACATCCAATCCAAATGTTATGTCCTTCAGCATCTTGACCTAATGATTTAATACAAGTGATATGTGATTGTGCATCATGTGTTGCTAAGTATGCATTCTGTGCAGTTGCTAATTGTGCATTAGCCACACTCATATCACCAACAGCCCAAATGCTACTCGCATTAAATAGTTGTTCTGCTTGTGTTAATGTATCTTGGTCAGGCACATAGTAATATGCCATTTTATTTACAATGTCATAAAAATTGTAGATTGTCAATTTAATTCCCCTTAAATCTCTATTTATTATATTATAGAGCCATAAACTCTTGTTTTACAGCAGTTTACAAATCCTACAGCGTGAGTATTAGTTATGATAGCAGATCCACCACTACGCGCGGCACCAGCACCGCCGCCACCTGCGGCACCCCATCCACCACCGCCGCCACCACCAAAAGAACTACAAGAAGTATTTCCACCTACTGATGTTCCAGATCCACCAGCACCGCTATGTGATGATGAAAGACCGGCACCACCGCCACCAGCACCGCCACCATATCCGCCTGCACCGCCACCAGTTCCTGGAAGAATTCTACCACCACCGCCGCCACCACCATAGGTTGCAGTACCACCGGCTCCATTAGATCCTGAAGCACCTATGCCTCCACCAGAACCACCTGCATGACCACAGCCATTACCTCCTGGACCACCGCCAGCGCCACCGCCTCCACCTGTGTAACTGCTACAACAAGCACCACCAGTACCTCCACCACCACCTCCAGCAATGTATGCTGAAGCATTAGTGTTATTAATTAATGTATTCCATCCTAATGATAAAGCAGGACCACCAGTTCCTGCACAACCTTGTTGTCCTCCACCTGCACCACCTTGTCCAAGAATGAATCCATTGTTGATTAGATTTATTTTATCATAACCTGATCCACCAGTTAACGATAGTCCATAATTTCCTGTCGATGTTGCATACAAATATACACCAGAATTAACTGTGACAGTTATTTTAGTTAAACCAGCAACATATCCACTCAAAGATGTGACATTAAGTGATGCATTAGTTGTAGATGTTGTGTAAGTATATGATGCAGAATATGCGGCAGTTGCAATAGATCCATACACTCTAGTTTTACAACATGAAACCCAAGTAATAGGAGAAAATGATCCGCACACGAGAACTCCAGCACCGCCAGCGCCACCTAAATCAGTGAAATTTGCGGAATGATTTCCACAAAATCTAAATCCTGATGCATTACCGCCAGCCGCACCCCATCCACCACCGCCACCTGCGGCAGCTGCCGCACCTGCCGAAGCTGTTCCACCTACTGATGTTCCAGATCCACCAGCACCAGAGTTACCAGAGTTGCTTGCATGAATAGATCCTCCAGCTCCACCAGTTCCTGGAAGAATTCTACCGCCAGCGCCACCAGATCCACATGCAGGTGTAGAACAACTACAGTCTTCATATGCTCCTCCTCCACCACCAGCACCACCACCGCTACCTTTATAATATGGTGCACTTGAAGCACAACCAGCAACGTTGCCATTTGAACCTGCACTACCTGGACCACCACCAGCACCACCAGATAAAGCCCCGCTAGATCCGAAAGTTATTCCACCTGGACCACCACCAGCACCGCCACCACCACCACCATGAAGACCAATATATGAACCAGGCGCACCTCCACCACCGCCACCAGCAATGTATGCTGATGCATTAGTGTTATTAATAGTAGTTGCTACGTTAGCTGAATATGCTAATAATAAAGCAACACCTGCAGGATATCCATTAGTACCAATACTGGTTGATCCAGTATTATACGGAACACCACCACCTTGACCGCCTCCACCAAGAATGAATCCATTATTGATAATCTTAACAGTATCACCAGTTGTTCCACCAGTTAATGATAGACCATAATTTGCAGAACTTCCAGCATATACATATACACCAGAATTGATTGTGACAGTTAAATCAGATTTACCTGCAACATATCCACTCAAACCTGGAATATTGACAGATCCATTAAGAGTATTTGTTGTGAATGTGTATGTTAATACTGCACGATTAGATTTACCATAAAAATTACTTAAAGAAATTGCACCCGATGCAACACCAGCTAATGTTCTAAGTGCAGTATCATTTAGACTTGCTTGAGCAGTTCCACTTTGACCCAATTCAATCTCAATCGATTGACCGGCAGTTGTTCCGCCTATACTAATTTGTCCTGAAGAATTGATTGTCATAATTCATGTTTTTCGAAAGTGTTATTATTCTATTTATATTACCATTCTCTAGCCATTTTAGTTTTATGACCTTCTTTGAGTGTGTTGCCTGGCACTGATTCTTTAATTCGATTGATTACATACTTTTCAAACGTAGAATCTGCTTTACCAACACCAGGAGTACTCATTCTAGACCCGTCAGACATCACAGGAAGACTTTCTGTTGAATGATATTGCTCTAACTGTGGATTCTGTTCCTTGAACTCGTCCAGTAGCTTGTATGACATTGTGTGAGTTTCAATCTCACCTGTTTCTTTGTTTCGAAAATCGTATGATGGTGGCATTATATATATCTCCAATAAAATCCGCCGGCATGTTTAGTAATTCCTCTTACGCAACATGATATGCTGTTTAATGATATGTTATTTTCTAATCCTGCAATTTTACTAGATTCGTAAATTTTTAATAATTCATTATCTTTTGAATACATAGCAATTTTTTTAGAATTTTTGTGTACATATTTTTCAATTGATGGTAATGGAGAATCTTCATATATTCTATATCTGAATCCATTACCACATCGAATATTTCTATTTCTTTTATGATTTATTTTACATATTTCAGATATTCTTTCACTCCAAGTGTTATTTTTAATTGCGGCATCATTTATACTATCATATGTTTCAATTAATTCACCATTATCATTATATTTTGCAACCTTTTTCTTAGGTGTTTTTAATCCACCAAGATAACTTAATTCTTTTTGTAAATCTTCTTTTTTCATTTGTCCACTTAAATTTTTCCAAGCAACATAATCTTCATGTTTTCTATGAGTTTCATATAATACTCGATGGGCATCTGCATGTTCTTCTATAGAAAGTTCAATAAGATTTGATGGATCATCTGAACCACCCATGTGTCTAGGAATAATGTGATGTTTGTGTTTCATTATCTTTAAGTGTTTCCTTTTTTAATTTTTCATATTCAGTACGCATTATTTCTCGTAATGCATAATCTGCTTCTTCTCTATAGAAGTGTTTAGCTTTTCTACGCACATCACCAACACATTTTGGTACACCTAAACCAACTTTATCTTTGTTGAATTTCATCTGTTTAGCATAGGACTTAACCAATAACCAAGCATTCAATTCATCACGAAATTGTTTATAATGTTTTTTCAATAATGCAAATACATATTTAATCATGATGTTACTCCATTATACCAAGTTGGTGTTGCACGACTATTCACTTTACCGTTCCAAGTCGCAAGATGTGTTTTGTATTTATTGTAGTAGTTTCGATATGACTGAATAGCATCACCAGGAACTTTACAGTCATCTGGCATTGCACATGGTGGGTCTTGACATGGAATATCTGTTCGAAATGCTTTCATTAAATTGTGTGGAACAATACCAAGCATTGACACAAGACCAGTTTCTTGACATTTGTGTACTTTGCCATAGCGATATGTGTATTCAGAACATAATTCTTGTAATAGATTATGCAACCATGTGTAGTTTCGTGCATCTAATCGAACCCATACTGCTGATGGATGATTGATGTGTGTGGCAGAATATAGATTTGTATCTCTATAGTCAGATAATTTCCATACTGTTTTTTTACGTCCAGATGCAGAAACGCCATCAACTTGAACACCATCGAGAATTCGGTGAGCAGTTGATAGTAGTTGGGCTGATTCTAAAATCATTTTTACCACATGTTTGTCGTTGTGCATTTCAGCACATTCTTTAGGATTCCGTGACAGGTAAAAGATGTTCATTTGATGTATTATCCTCAAAAAGCATGACAAAAATGATAGCATACACCTCATTTATAGTTTTGTCAACATCTCCTTCATAGAGAATTCCCCAACCACCTGCTTCTTTCCATGCATCGATTACATCTGGAGTATCATCAATCAGAATACTATATCCATCTGCAAACTCTTTTTTCTTTCCTCGACCAGGAACTAGATTGGGTTTGTATGTTATTCTCCAAGTATCTAACCATTTGCGTTTATCATATGAAACTTTATTGTGAAATTTCTCACCACCAGTTGATGAAAGAATTTCAATATCACATAGTTTCTCATATCGACTGATGCCTTGAAGTAATAGTCCAGCACCAGGATGTGGTTCTAATGTTGAAAAATATCCACCTTCACAAAAAGTTGTCCAATTATTAGAGAATTCTTTTCTATTTCTAGAAACTTCGTCAGGATCAACATTGAAAATTTCTTTATATCTTTTAGTGAAGTCACACAATACACCATCCATGTCAAGATATATTTTAATTTTGTTACTCATTATATTTTCCAATTGATTTTTAACATCTTGTAAAGAAATCTTACTACAAAATTAGGCTTTTTGTCATGAACAATTGAAATTTTCTTTGCTTCAATCTCACCATGAATTGTTGCAGTTGTCCATGATTGTGGTTGACTAAATGCGACTGTCTGACCACTTGATCCATTGATTGATGGTACTGCTGTTGTTATTTTGTTGAGACGATAAGAATAACATTCTTCATAATCTAAGTCTAGTGGGATTTGTTCTGTGAGAGGAAAAAAGAATTTTATTTCAAGTTGACCTGGAATGTAGTTAGACTTTTTAGTGTCTTGCCACATTCCACCCCAAAATTCCATACCATTATCTGTCATTAAACTCATGATATAACTTTCAATTTAGTATTTAAAGTTTTTTGCGTAACCTAATTTGTGAAGTTTAGCCAAGAAATCTTCACATTTTTCACCGATATCTTTACGATATCCCATATCATTACCAATTTTGATTTCGTCTACGTTCTTATATGCATTCTTAGATGCTTCTGATACTGTATCACCAAGACCAGTCACAATCAACAAATAATTTCCAGCAGTGCCCCACTCAGGAATATCTTCTACTAATACATCATCAATCATCTGTACAGTCTTAGTGAGTTTAACTTCACATGGATGCACATGGTCAATGTCAGCATCACCTGTTGTGATAGGGAAGTCTAGATATGATTCTTCATCTTTACTATTGAATGGAAAGTCTGAGTTCATGATAACAACACCAGATGATACTGTTTCAATACCTTTTAGTGTGTCTTTACCATCAAGTAAGTCTTTCATCCATTGAGCAGGATCTCCATCAATCAATGTTTGAATGATTGTCCACGCAGGCCAACCAGGACGTGCTGTCCATTCCATAGGATAAGGTACACCAGTCTTTTCATCAACAATCACGTTCATGTCTAGACATCCAGTATAACCAATTTCATGAAGATGTTTTTCCATTGGACGCATCAACATATCAGCAAGTTTAGATTCAGTCGTACAACGAATGACTGTACCCATCTCACCTGTGTTGACTCCAAGTTCACCGTCCATTAACTTTTTGTGTTCAAAACCTTCGAACCAATATTTGGACCAACCACCTGGACCGAACATTCCTGTAACACAGAACTCAACACCTGGTCTGAATTCTTGAAGAATGAATGGTGCCGCTTTCTTACCTTTTTCTTTACGTTTCATTAAGAAACCAATCATGTCTGCTTCATCTTTAGCAACATAACTGAGACTCTTATCTTCTTCTTCACCGATAGGTTTAGATACCCAACGTTTAGGATTCTGTTTAACAAATGTAATTGCTTGGTCATAGTTAGTGAATTTGTGTGATGGAATTGTTTCACCACCAAACTTCTCAATCACTTCTTGACCATACATTCTGTCTAATTCTAGATTAGCATTCTTTTTACCTGGACCGAAGACAGGATAACCCTTTTTCTTGTATGGCTCAATGTCATCCATGTAGGCTAAATTGTCCGCTACAAAAATTAAGTCAGCAGTATTCATGTACTGCTTCCAGTTGGTAACTTTATCAATCAATCCATCACCAATATGTGATGCTTTAGAACCATGAGTAAACATTTTAACAGTATGTCCAGCGTTAACACATCTCAAACACCATGCTAGTGAGATTCCATCTGGGTCTATGGCGAGTATAAAAATTTTAATTCTCCTAATACTTATAAATAGATGTGTATCACCGGTGTGGAGACCGTATACACCCTAACATCTAATTGGAGATATCAGCATGATTATTTATATCAATAACAAATACCATAAAATATATCATAACCTAATTCAAAAGTCAAGAAATAGAATTCTATGTAAACCATTTGAAGAGCATCATATTGTTCCAAAAGCATTAGGTGGAACAGATGATATATCAAATATTGTAAAACTTACTTCAAGAGAACATTATTTTGCACACAAATTACTGGTGAGAATTACTATAGGTCAACAAAAATATAAAATGATTGCGGCATTAAATTTTATGACAACAAATAATAGACATAATGTTACAAGTCGAGATTATGAATATTTAAGAAAACACGTGCCCGAAACAATGTCATTTCAAATGAAAGAATTCTGGAAGACTGAAAGAGGACTCAATCTAAAAATAGAATATGCCAATAAAATGAAAAATAAAAAGAGAGATCCTTCAATAGGAAAGAAAATCTCAGAAGTCAAAAAAGGAACAATATTTTCTAAGGAACATTTGAAAAATCTATCAGAATCTCATTTGGGACAAATTCCTATAAATAGGAAGAAAGTTTGTGATCCAAATGGAATCATCTATAGTCATGCGGCTGCCGCGGCCAAGGACCATGATATTCATCCTGCAACAATTCAATATCGTTGTAGAAAGAACATCATGGGATGGAAATATATTACTTACCAAACTTAGGAATTTTTTCTACTTTTGTCACTTTTTCTTTTGCTGGTGCAACTACATTAGGTGTTTCATCAGTTGGTAATTTTTCTTCACCTTCAAAAATATCATTCACTGGTGCTGACTCATTCAACAATTGTTTTTTAGGAAAACGTCTAGCAATGTCTTCTGCTGATACAGTTTGCATAGCAAATTGTTTGAATTGCTCATATGAATCAGTCACACGATATGCTACACGACCACCTGCTACTGTTGCATCTTGAATGAACAATACGGTACCACCTTCACGCCATGGTGCTATCTCAATGACTGCATCAAGATTAATGATAACTGAAACTGCTTTCTCGACTGAATGGACTTCAATAAATATCGCCATATTACTCTCCTTTTTCTTTGTCACCACGACCACCTAATACAACCCAGTCGTGACTATTAAAACTTTCTTCTGCATCAATCATGTGCTTCTTAAAAGTTGGTTGTTCATCTTTTGGTAAAGTAGCCAAAATGCGTTTGGTTTGTTTACTCATTCTAAAATCTTCTTTCTTAGCAGTACTCATAGATATCCCTCAGTATATAATTGAAATATTCCTATCGCAAATCCGATAGTGATTGCCCATTTTAATAGACACCATTTGATGTCATCTTTAAAATATTGTAATTCGAATTGAATCATATCTCGTTGTGCTAATATCATTGGTGGTGATTCGTTTTCACCGCCTAGCATTTGGATTGTTTTGTTGGATTCAAATAGTCTACGTTTAGTAGTGTAATAATGATATATAGATAGCATAGTTTACCAGTGATGTAAGATACCTGCAATGATGAATAAGTTTGTTACAATATATATGAAGACAATTCCTGTGCGAATCCATGCAACAACATCTGCATCATCAGGTTCTTCAAATGATTTATTACCGAGTGCTTTGCACCAATACTTCCACATTACCACATTCCTTCATCGTGCTTTTGATCCCACCAGTCCTTCCATTCCATACCTTCTGGTAGTTCTTTGACTTGAATGACATTCTCTGTGATATGTTTTTGTACATAATCTTCATCTTTAGCAAGTTCTTCTGCTTGTTCTTTAGTCTCTGCTTCAACATAAACAGAATGATAGAATGATGATACAAAATTAACTTCAAATTTAGGCATAATAATTCCTATTTAATAATATAAGTTTTTTTGTGCTTAAGACTCTTCTTGAGTAATTTAAACCAAAGAATCTTCTCTTTCTTAGTATCATGTGCAAGACATGCACGATACATCTTTCGAGTTAATTTTTTAACTTTCATATGATTTGTGTCCAGTAAATAATTTCCCAACGACCATCATGATGTTCAACCAATGCAGAGCAATTCTCTACCCAATCACCATCATTCATGTATATCATTCCATTGACAGTTTTAATCTCTGGATTATGAATATGACCGCAAATAACACCATCATAGTTATGTCTTGCACAATATGAAGTGATATTATGCTCGAATTTAAAGATAAAGTCAATACTTTTTTTAACTTTCACTTTAAGATATTGTGATAGACTCCAGTAACCGAAGCCCATCTTATGTCTCCACCAATTGTAGTGTGTATTAATCCATAATACTAAATCGTATGCTTTGTCACCTAAGAAACTAATCCATGGTGCAAGTCTTGTGATGCCATCAAACATATCACCATGCGTGATTAAAAAGAAATCACCATCAATGCTTCGATATTCTGCCTGATTGACTATTCGAATGTTGCCTACAGAAAAACCATCACGAACATATGGTCTCAAAAATTCATCATGATTGCCAGTGACGAATGTAACATGAGTACCATGTTTGACTAAACCCAATATTCTACGAATAACATTAGAATGACTTTGGCGCCATTTCCATTTATTCTGTTGAATCTTCCATCCATCTATAATATCACCAATGAGAAATAGATTCTCGCATGTATTATGTTTGAGAAAGTTGTTTAGATTTTCTGCTTTACAATCTTTTGTTCCTAAATGAACATCAGATACACAGATAGTTTTGTAAGTTTTAGGTGTCATTTGAATATTTAGATGATATATCTAAATGTCACAATAATTTAATATTACTCATTATTCTTACCATGTACTAACATCATGATGTCGTAAATGCAATCATCGACAGGATCATGTTTATAGATGTGTATGTATGGATCAAATCCAGGAAAGTCTACATCACAATAACCTGTTGTTGAGTTAGTGATGAAGTCAACCGCAGTACGAACATCACGCCAACGATTATAAAAGAACACTGGCTCTACACCTAATTGTTCTTCAACTGCATCAAGTACCATTTGATCCAAATTACCACGTGCCCAAACGATTGCTTTCTTGTCTGGATCATGTTTGTTAGCATATGCACGAAACATTTCGATACCATCTTCAATCTTAACATCATCTGGTTTTACGTTTACTGACTTATCTTTAACGATTTGAGACTGCTTTGCCCACCATTCCATAGTAGACTTCGTAACACTACGTTTCAATCGTGTGATTTGGTCTTTAACGTCAATCTTAACAAAGAAAGCATCTCTACGCATCTCTTCAACTGTGCGAGTATCATCAGCTTCAAAGTAAATACAAGCCATTGATAATACAACAGAGTTTGTTTCTTTTCCTAGTGTTTCTACATCAAATAAGAACATAATTAATCCCAAAGGTTACGATAGTAGCGGCCAAAAAGTCTTAAGCCATTATCAATTGCTTTATGATGTGCATTCAATGAATCCCAAAGCACTACACTTTTTTTCTTCCATACAAGTGGTTTACAGTTATTTTCATCATATTCACCTGCTTCCCAATCAATCTCACCATTTTCTAACCAATACTGAGATTCATCATCTTTAATGACTTCTTCGAATGCCCAAATCATTTCACTCATAATCCATTCCCAACGACCATGACTGTATGAACCATCTTCTGTCCAATTATGCTCACTCATATAGTCATTGAACTTATAGTACCAAGGACCGTCTTTATGGTCAGTCCAAGGACATCCTTGTTTCTCTTCTTTCAACTTCTTGAGCATTGGTACAATGATAAGTGCTAATGTGTGATTCATGCTCCATACATCATAATCATCAATATGAATTTTAACTTTACGGTCACGCTTATCATGAATCCATTGACAGAAATTAGCTAACCATGTTGATGCTAACCATGTTGATAAATTGTCATGAAGTACATAGTCCCAACGTTTGGTCAATTCTTTTGATGCATACTTTTCGTGCCAGAAAAAGAGTAGGTCCATAATTTGATATGGACCCCACCAGTTGATGTATTTTCCTATTGAAACTTTCATAAATCTCTCCAAATGACTTGAGCAGTCATCTCTTGCTCTTTACCATTACGGTCTTTGAATATTGCAACTCGGTCAATTCCATGATGTCCTGCTTGACACACAAATGGTCTTTCTTCATATCGCAAGAGTTTATTTGGTGCTCTCGCATAGATAGGAATAAAAGGTTCAATTGACCGAGACTGCTCATTCATATTAATCCAATGGATAAGTTGTAGTGATGATACGTGGTTCGATGTATTGTGGTTCAGCTTTTTTACTTTGTGGATTCAAACACATTACCCATGTACCATCAGCAGAAGCTGGACTATACAATCCATTTGGATCAGCTTGAGGAACTACAACGTTACCTTGCTCTTGAGTTTCCATAGACCTAGCAACACGTTGAGGACTTGTGTATTGAGTTGCATATGGTAATCCATAACCTAATGAATCACAAATCTTATGTGGCTTACCATTCATATCAACGATATATGTATATGTTGGTTTCATTTGGTCACGAAGTTCGATGATGTCTTTCATCATACGCTTCTCTGCAAAGTTAGTAATACCTGGCATACCAACAGTCTCAACACCTTGTTTAGATAGTTCTTCTTGTTTCTTAGCTTCAATTTGTGTTGATGATTGCTGTGATACAGGCAAATCACATGCACTTAATGTTAAACCTAAAACACCTACTAATAATAATTTATTCATTATACAGTTCCTTTTCTCAAATCATTATAAAAACTTCTTAAATTTAATGGTAAACGATTTTCATCATACACGGAAAATCGATGTAACACAATACTACGTAATGCATCTTTGTGTGCTTGGTCAGCATTCAAATATTCCATTTGAAGATTCTCTAAGTCACGAACCATACCATCATTGTATTGCTCTGATTCTTTAAACACTTGATTGTCCACTGCACGATATTTTGGTGCAAAGTAATTATAGTGGGCTAAACCAAATAAGTCAAGTCCCCAACCCAAAGCTAAAATTAATATTAATCCAACAATAAAAATTGAAGCTGTTGCAAAAAAATCTTTCATTGTATTGCTCCTGTTAAACTATAAACATGACATTCTGGTTTAAATTTTATAATTTGCCAATCTGTACAGTGCCATTTTGATACATCTAATACATGATGTGATGCATCCATTAAAACAAATCCTAAAATTAGTCCTAATAATATACCAACTAATCCACCAGCAAGTAAAACTCTTAATATGTCATCATTATCCATAATATTTCCTTAGATAGTAACACGATCCAGGATTTGAATCAAGTAGTCTTTAATTAATTCTAAATCATAATTTGCTTTACACAATCTACTACCGATATATGAATCTGATGAATATTCATTACCTTTCACAGTATCAATTGGTGCTGATGGTCGTAATATTGCATCAATATTGGATTCTAATAAAAGAACTAATTCACTAATTCTAGTTTTATTTGCATCTAAACATTCAAGCAACTGCATAATATTTTGTTGTGATACTTCGATAGAACATCTTCTATCTTCGAGAATACTATCAGATTTAGATAATCGTATATCATTAAGACCGATTTGTGCTGATTTGTAACCAGGATCAACTGCTGTTTGTCCATGTAACATTTTAAATCTCCATTATATGTCTTGCGTCAAATAATCCACGGTTTTCATTACCGTAGCCTCTTGGATTCATAATAACATGACATCCGTTAATTGTCAAGTCTGCTGAACTATGTCCATGTCCACAGAACCAGTAGTCAACAGCACTCATATAAAATTCCATATTCTGAATAAAGTATGGTTGTAAATTTGATCCTAGATAGACAGGATTTGAACATTTCACACTTGGCATGAAATGAGAAATAACTACTCTTTTTCTGACTGGAACTGTACTGAGCCACCCAGCTAATCTAGTTCTGAACAGATTGAATTGCTCAATGTGGTCATTAGGTGTCCAAATTCTACCTTCAGTCTTGATATGATAGAAGTCTGCAATATTTGTATTAGCAATACTCAAACTTTTACCGGGTGTGTCATCTAATGTGAAGTCAGTAAACATCGTACCACCAAAAAATGATACATCGTCAATTTGAATTGATTCATTATCTAAGTAGTAAAAGTTTTCACGCTCTTTTTGTAGACGATAGAAGAATTCATTTGTTTCATCGAAGTCTTGTGAATAGTATTCATGGTTTCCTGGCACAAATAGAATTTTCACATCATCAGGAATCTGGTCAATGATTTCTTCATGACGATTTTGTGTGTGAATATCACCAGCGAGAATAACTAAATCTTCATCTGTATATTGATATTCGAATGACCATCCTTCACAATGTAAATCTGATAACAGTTTTACTTTCATTTCTTTTCCATTCGATGGCGACATTCTTCTTTGATTTTCAATGGAATATCAGGAGAAATTTCTGCTAGTCGGCAGTCATAGAATACTTCTATTTCCATTGACCTAGCATCTAAAACTTTAGCGAGTGTGAATATACTACCAATCGCACATATAGCAATCATCAACACTAACATAATTCCAATAAATTTATCCATGATTATCTCCGCATCCTGCTAATGTCAATAGCATCTTCTTGTTTAAATACTGGCACAGCATTACTCTTGTGCATCTGAGCAATACCAATCATTACATCACCAGTATAAACTTTTGGTGCCATCTTTGGTGCTAAACCTACACCGGTATCGACACTAGATACATGATTATTCCCATTCCGAACACGAATGCTAGAAGGATGAGTAACTCTTTTGCTAGATACAATAGTTTTGTTTGATTTAATTTCATATTTTTTTAATAACTTTTCCCAGTCAGCTTTAAGCTGTTTTGTTTTTGCATTAGGTTTTTTTGCTTTGCGCTTCGGCACGTACTCGTGGATTATCATCATCAATTCCATTCACAAATAACCACAATTCTCGCATATCTTTCACATGTTGAATTGGGTGTCTAATCAAATTAAAAATTACAATAGGCACAAATATAGCAAAAAGATACACGAATGTCAACATAAATTTAATTTTGTGCTTCATCTACTATTCCTAACTTAGTGTGAACATGCTCTCTCAAACTTGCATAATCGACTCCAGAAGCATTTCTTAATGCCTCTAAGACTTCGTGTACTCCAGCGAAATATCCTCTGTTGTAGTGATACATATTGTTATATCGTTCAGCATCTCTTTCATTAGTCATACCGATTTTCATGAATTCTTTTCCTTTAACTTATCTTCTGCCCATTCAGCACCTTCAAGAAAGCTATCAACACACTTGGTCTTTACACCAGAAGGAATAATATTCATAAAATCAATACGGTCTAAAGGTTTCCATTCTGTTGATACAGTATCTTTTACTCCATCAGTAAAGATTTTTAATGTACGACCATCATCTTGATAACTTAATTCGAGAAATGGTACTTTAGTATTAACATATGAGCGACCATTTCCATCAATCACTTCTAATCGAGTGACTTTGTTTTCATGTTTATTCGCTGGTGTTGTTGGTGCTTTCGACAAACTATTATATACTGTAATAATTAAATTTAAAGCCTCTTCCTCAGAGTCAGCATGAGCCTCAATACAATGACCATGAAATGATGTACTAATTCCTGCTGAAAAAATATTATATTCCGATTCAAATACTTCGGAATCAATCCAAGCATCGTTTTCATCTGCCCATGATTTAGGTTCTGGTGCTTGATAATTCAATACATCATTCAATGCCTTTTTACAAGCATCAATCGCTTCATTTCTTTTTTCAGCATTGTATATTTTAGTTGGTAATTGCCCAAGTGCCAACAGTAATGCGGCTTGTATTTGTTCGTTCATTATACAACTTTCTCATTAATAATATTTACAATCATCTTTGCAGGAATGCCTACGTTATACGCCATGCAATGATTTGATAGTAACTCAATAATTCTGGCAGCCTTACTTACGATAATTGCACGTTCACGTTCACCCACTTGAGATTGTACATCAGCATAGTGACGTAGGTTCTCGATGAAATTATCAACTACCAAATTATCTTTTACTAAATCATTCATTAATGTACTACCGATTCATCAGTTGAATGTAGGATGTTAATTGAGATTGATTCCGTAATCGTAGTCAAAATCTTAAGCATATCTTCATCTGGTTTATTAGATAACACGCTCATCATTGCATGAAGTCGACCAATGATAACTGCAATTAACTCTGGAGCACTAACACCGTGGTCTTTTACACCAGACACAGCAATCTCATAAATCTTATCATCAATATTGCGAACAAACTCTGCAAATGCTTCTTCAGAAATATCTTTAATCATTCTAACTCTCCAAAACGGCACGACCAATAAGTGCCTGTGATTTAACAAATCTATAAATGCTCTCAACATCAATGACAAGAGTTTCTTGTTTACGTTTTAGTCGAAAAGCCATTTTATCGTGACTAACTTCTGTTGCTGGACGCAATTCTACCATGATAGGACGCATCTTCTCTACTGTGTTCGTTTCATACTCTACACGCTTTGCTAACTTTCTAGCCATGCTCTTCTCCTAAAAGGTTTTAATTTTATCACACAATAGATACCAAAGATACGCTAATGAAGAAAATATACCAAAATAACAGATGATGACTAAAGCATCAATCAGTAAGGTTATGAATTGTATTGGCTTCTTCATACGGATCTCTATTTTTCTGTTTCTCTATATATTTAAACATCTTGACGGCAGCCGCAAAGCGTTTAGGCTCTCGTTCAGGATTTGGCAAAGTATAGAACAATTCGCTCATTCCGTCAAGTATTTTTTCAATTTCTTCATCAGTCGCAGTAGTCATGTTTTAATGTCCAAATCTTTCCATGTATATTCTCTGGAGTTTCTTTAATTCGATGATGGTCACAGAATTGACCACCAAAAGTAATCAATGATGTTCCTTTACCTTCAGGACTCATTGTGATGATGTAATCTGGATTTATCCACAATTCATTTTCAATGTCAATATAATCCTCAATGCCATCATAACTAATATGCTTTTGTTTTAATTCTGTGAGTTTAATCATTTAATATACCTTTTCACTGTATCACGAACATCATATCCTTTTGCAATCAAACACATAGCCTGTCCTTTGCCTGCTCTATCTTTATATCGAAAGTCAATCTGAGCATACTTACCCCATTTACCACGACTTTCAATGCGTTTGAATTGTCTATACGCATGTGCAAATGTTCGAGCAGTCACAAAGTTAGCCCAACTATCATCAGAATTCTTTTTACCAGAAAACCATCGGTGTCCATACGATGCTTTACCTGAACCTGACACATGATATATCCATTTAGTTCGCACTTTGCAAAGCATCCTTATAATTTTCAATGCTTACTCTATATCCATTGATTGTTGGCACTTCAATTTCTCGTTCGGTTAGTTTCATACTGTTCCCACCATTCCAATTAAATGTGATACTACTCGATACTTATCATGTGAGTATTGATGTTCTATCATTTTATCATGTGCTTCTTGCCATGTTGAGAATGGACCATAAGCATAGTCTGCCATCTCAGTTTCACGCTTTTCAATATATACTGGCTTTACTACATAAAACAATTCAACTGTAAATCGCATATTATTCTGTTTTTTCCTTAGCTTGTTTCATCAATTCTGTATATACTTGATATCCTAAAGTCTTGTAGAAACCTTCAGCAACTAATGGAAAAGCATCAACATCTTGTTTCTTTTCCATACTAATTGTCAATTCAACTTCAAATTTGTAACGTGGCTGAAATGTTTTATCGTCAACCACTACCGATACGTTTGATACTTTCATATTGTTTCCTGTGCTTCGCATTTTAATCTCCTATAAAGTCATTGTATATAGAGCAAGTTTTTCCCAACCATTACCGATATCACGACACAACTTCAAAGTATTCAATGCAGACCGCACAGATAACTCTTTGAATGTATGAGCATAATCGTAAAGGAAACACATCACAGCATCTTTGTTGTCATCATCAATCGTATCTAAGATAGCACAAATTCTATCAAGTTTTTCTTCTAATGTCAACGTCACATCAACACAGAATGAGCGAGAGATTAATGCTTCAGGAAACTTATCAATAGGCATGTTTGAGATAAACACACAACGACCAGTAAACTCAAAGCGAGTAGGTAAGTCATCATCTTTACCGAACTGTGCATTCCAATTGATGATACGCTTGTCACCAGAGTCGAGTGCGGCTTTCATGATGTTAGATGCGACTGGATCTTTATGAATATTATCTAAATCATCAAACACAATCACTTTACCGTTGTTCTCATACAACTCTTTATACAAACCTTTAGCAGTAGAATAACCTTTCATGATGATGAAATCTTCATCTTCAATCAGACCATTATTCTTTAATGTGTTAGTCACAGTATAAGTCTTACCAATACCAGCATCACCAGTGATGATGAATGAATTTAGTTTGCGTGTTGAGATTAGTGATACGAATTGACCCATGAAATCAAAGCGTTCTGCAACTGAAAACTTGATAGCTGGTGCTTTTTCTTTGTGCATCTCATACTCGATATCAGCAGGATTAACACCCATACCCTCAAGTTTCTTGACAACATACTCTTGATATGTTGATTTGACTACGATGTTATTGTTTAGATAACCAATATAATGGCTAGTCTTATCATTGAATTCAATCTTTGCTAACATAATATATAACCTCTCAGGTGAAACATTCAGAAAGAAATAACATCATAACAAAAACCGGCAATAATGTCAACAATTATTACCGGTTTATTTTACTTCAATTTTAAACTACACATGACGACCATCAGTATTGAACTCATTAGCGTTAAGTAATTGATATCCTTTAACATTTCGACCATCTTTGTATACTTTTACTACACCTTGCTCGTATAGTTTAATCTCATAGATATATGTCGAGATTCGGTACATCACCTTGCTCATGCGAGTATCATTCGCAAAGAAATGTTTAATATCATTTACAGACACAATCTTACCAGACTTTAATACTTGTGCTACTTTATTGTATGGTTTAATCTTTTTAATCATGCTGAGGCTCCTGTACCGCCATCATCAGCGTAAATGATTTTATTAGATGGAACTGTATCGGGCACTGGATCATTATGATAGTCATAAGGAGTATCAATAACACCTAATACAGACTTCGTTGCTATATCTAATGGGCTATTACCTAATCCAGATACTGGTGCAATTGTATTAGCAGGCAATAGTGGTTGCTGTGTTGCATCAAATACTGGTTGGGGTGCAGATGTTGTCATTGCTGGAACACCAATTATACTTCCAGTAGATACTGGTGATTGTGATAATGCTGAAACTGCTGTATTTTTAGTACCAACTTCATCACCGCCAAGCACAATCTCTATCATCTCTGGCGATGGGTATGGTTCAGGCTCAACTGTTTCATCAATCTTACGATACACATCCAAGAATGATAATTTCGTATCAGTATCAAAGCGATTAACACACAATTCAATTGCTTTCATCTTGTCACCAAAGATTTTATATGCTTTAGCGATATGAACCAATCGTCTTGTTGAAATCATTTCATCAACACCACCATCATTGTATGTCTTACGCACAACGTCTGCCCATTGAACTAACTTATCAACGAATTCATTGTCATTAATCAATGGCTTAAGAATTTTCTTCTCAGTCTTGACATCAGGATACTCTTGTTCAACTGTAATAGGAAAACGTTCAATGAAAGCATCATCTAAGATTTGTGATAGATACTTACCCTCATCCGAACCACGTCCTTTGGTGTTGGCTGTCGCAATGACATTAAAACCTTCTGCTGGATGGACTACCTCACCAGTTTTCTTGTTGTAGTAAGGCTTACCTTCCATAATCGCTTGTAAACAAAGCAATTTATTGGACCCACGATCCACTTCATCAATCAACAACACAGCACCTTTTTTCATGGCAATTAAAACTGGACCGTCACGATTGACTACGTTACCATTGACAAGAGTGGGACCACCAATCAAATCTGTTTCATCGGTCTCGATAGAAATATTCACACGGATACATTCACGCTTGAGTTTAGCACACACTTGTTCTACCATCAATGTCTTACCATTACCTGATAGACCAGTGATAAAGATTGGGTAAAACATATTTGATTTGATAATGTTTGTCAAATCTTTATAGAAACCAAAAGGAACATAATCTGGATATTCCTCTGGGATAGATAAGTCTGCAATAACTTCTTTCATAGTTTTGGGTACCTTTGCTAACATTTCAACTGTATCATTATACATCATATTGTCCTTTATTGAAAGCATCATTTGCTCTTTTAACTTTTAACGCTAATTGCTCAACTAAAATGTGCTTGGGTAAGTGCATTCCAGTATCACCAGTCCAACTCAAAAACTCTTTATCATAAAAACCAATCTTACAACATGATGGATTAGCTTCTTGCAGTCTTGCTAATTCATCAGCTACTTGTTGCCATTTATCATCAGTCCAGATAGGGTCATCGAGTTGGTAGTACAAATAAGAATGAACTAACATTTGTCCACGCTTACGCTTGATTAACTCTTTAATTGCTTGATTTGACATTGACTGGTGTTACCTTATAGATTTTCCATTGACTATTTGGCATTTGTTTCTTGGCGTGTGCAAGCGTTTCCTCAGCATCATCTTGAGTACCAAAATGTACTTCATTACCATATAATGAATAACAATTCAAAGCACCAGATTTATCCCAAGGAAACGCTATGCAATAATTAAACTCTTTCGTCATTACTCTCTACAATTTTAATCAAATCTTTAATATCAGTCTGCATTGATGCTAACATAACGTGCAAGGATTCATCAGCAAGTACATATACTTTATCAATTCGCTCTTTGATATTGTGTAATGTTTTCAATTGTACATCAGTTAATTCCATTATGCAACCTTTCTTTGTGCAGTAACTTCGTTGATATGACGGCAACTTCCGCGAACTTCGAACCCTTTGCAATCACAATACATTTTACCGCTCTTGGCTGTGCGAACTCGATAGTATTTGTTACCGTCTGAACTCTCAACAAAATCAAATTTACTCTGACAGAAATCTTTTAATTCTGCCCACGTACCCTCAAATAACTTATTGTTTTCTGGATATTCGTTTGCATACACCACAACTTTATCTGCAAAGACATGATACTCATACTCTTGTCCACATGCCTGATTGAGAATAGCTGGCTCAACATAGAACCCACCAGCTTCTTTTTTGAAGTGTGCAACAAACTGTGCCGCAAGGCAACCCATACCATTTGCAAGTTTGCGTGTATCACCAACAGGAATACCGTTGACAAGTGTGAATGGCTCTAAGAATTCAGCAAGGTCAATACCATGACCTTCTGGATAGGAATCGTATTGTCTGTAAACGCATAGAATTGGTTGTTCATCAGTTTTTTCTGATGGATAAAAGTAAGTTAATCCACGGGTACCCATAATATATTTCCTTCTCAATTAACTAAGGCTCTATTGTATTACATTATTGCCGGTTTGTCAAGCATACCATTTCTTTACTTTTTTAAATTGTTCAACAACATCAGAGTGTCCCAATTCAATAAGAAAATCACACAATAAATCATCAGCCTCATAATGTGCCATTTCTGTATCATCATTCTCTTGACATTTAATCAATTCATTGATTGTAATTTCTTTCGCATCGTTTAAATTCATGCTAATGTCCTTGACATATCATTTGCAATATCTTGCCCACCAATACTACGGATCCAACCCCAACCACACCAGATACCATTAATACGTTGTTTCTCTAGCGTGATAGTATTCTCACCCCACCAAATATTAATCTGATTAGACCCTTCGCTAATAGCTTTGTCAATCACTTTCAACACTTGCTTTTTACTTGGGCATCGACCTTCGAATTCATAAATCATTATTTTTCTCCAAACAATAAATTGAAGTCATCAATACATAATGAGATTGTATTGTGTGAACCTGGATATTCAGCCATAACAATCAATTCCCTCAATCGTGATGGCTCATATTTACTAAAAGCAGATACGGTCCAATATTTTTCTCTAAATGCACCATCAAGAAAACTCATATTTTCAAAGTATGCAATGGCTTCCTCACGAGTATATGTACGATTAGGCTTAAACCAAAATCTTTTAATCTGTGACATCTTCCATTGAATTCGTTCCTCACGAACACGAGCAACCCTATCATCATGTGCTTTGAGTAATTCTCTGGCTTTGTCAAGCACAGTATACCGATTTACTTTTCTACAAGTCACGATAGTCTTCCTCATTCAATAGCGGTTCATCAGCGAACCATTGCTCGGCATAATAATCATTTACAATGTTAGCAACTTCAATTGGTGTAGTATTGCACCGATCCGCAATAGTATCATAATCAGTCGTTTCATTGAAATACATTTCCAGCACGTTGTCTGTTAGTGTATCGTATTGTGTATCACTCATAATAAAATTCCTTCTCAAGTAACTATGTGACCATTGTATAGAATGTTTGCCGGTTTGTCAACAAAATTATTGAAGTATTTTTTATCTACTAATCTCGGTACAACTGATATGGAAGTATAGCAAGCACTAACAGGTAGGTCGCTTCTGCATATTCTTTGTGCATTCCTTTGATGAAGCCAAGAATGACTAATCCAATGTATGTGATAATTGAAATTGCTCGCCACATCAATTTAAAAATCTCTGTCAACACTTCTTTGTCTAACCACCACATAATTAGCTCCTTGTATGTAATTCATCAATGTGTTTATCAATTTCTTTTTGTTTATCAGAATAATTCAAACTCCACAATCTTAACCAAACATCATAATGAAATTTTATATGATGTTTAAAGTAACAATTTTGATAGGCAGATTTGCCTATGTTATAAATTGCCTCAGTGATTGAGATAGGAATACAGATAATCAGTAGTATTCGAATGAATAATGTCCTCATGATTTTCTCCAGTACACCATCTCATTACAATTGACTAATGCTTGCAGAATTTGAGCGTTATTGAAACCCATCATCTGAAACTTTGCAATAATCAATTCATGAATGTATGCGTTTCTACCTGACAACACACTGCATTGTCTGATTAACTCGGCACAGACTTCTTTTCTATACGGATATTTCATCATCAAGTCCATTCAATAAATCAGGCATATAGTATTCGATTTCGTCAATGAGTGCATCATCAGTCATATGATTAATTCTTTCCTCATACATTTCTCGAAGTAATGTCACCATCATATCATAGTCGAGATTTTCCATTGTTTCATCAATGTATCGTTCACGCAATAATTCACTTTGGCGTTCAGTCAATTGAAGTCCTTCAGTTTCAACTAATTCTGTCATGATATATTTCCTTCTCAATTAATGATGTAACCATTGTATACGATTATTGCCAGTCTGTCAACACATATTTGCCAGTTTTTTTAACAAATAGTACTTGACAAACGGCAATTTTATCTGTATAGTCCACTATGTGGGGCTTTTGATGAATAGTTCCTATTACATCTCTGCTTCGAATTCACAGAAGCCTTTTTCATCCATCACTGCTTTGATTTTCATACCTAATTCAAGTCGAGCATACCATTCTAACATATCAGGATAATATCGAATACCATTATCTGCAAAGAATTCAGTAATATTCGTATCATTGTATCCGTTATGCTCTGCAAAGAATTTGTCTAGAAGTTCCTTTTTAACACCAAGTTTATCAATACATTCCTTGATACCAGCTTCGACCATTTCTTTATCATCGACCATATACTGGACATAATTCGATTGCATCTCACGAGCCCCAAAGAATACACCGTCACTTGATGATTGAACACCGAACCAGAATTTACCTTCAATGTCACCGTTGTAATATCTACCCATTATAACTCCTCAATTTCATCAACATCAAATCCAAATCCATCAACAGGCTGACCCCATTCAATGATACCACTATCAATCATTAAATTGACTGCATCCTTACTTTCAGCTTCGACATCGACCATATAATAAACTGTTTCCGATGCGTGTACTCTAAATGTAGCCATGATTATTTCCTATAGGCAGAGAATGTAAACGCATTTTGTTTGATACAATCTTGTTGGCATCGTATTTTACTACGACCATCACCCATACCAACACGAGGACCACGATAGCGAATTCTAAACTGACTACCGAATTTGGACTTAAAGTCCTCTAGTAGTGAGATATGGATATTCTTATAAGTAGAATATTCCGCTGGGCTAGATTTATATTGTCTAAAGTTTTGAATAGTTTTTTTCATTTTATTTCTCCAATTCTACAATGTCAAGGGCATCCTGACGCTCTAATACTTCGATATGACCATTTGTTGCATACTCAAATGCTAGTTTAACATGATTAACAAAATCTGTAAAGACTTCATCGGGCATATGTTTACCAGAATTATTAAGAGTGGCTACTAACTCGAAGTCGCCATCTGACCGTGTAAACCCTAAAGAATAATAGTCACTCATTTAATTTCCACCTTTTCATCTTGACCAAACGGTGCCAATTGATCCATAAACACATCACCACCAGAGAAGCATTTTGCCTCGTGCATATTGACCTTCGTAAAGAATTCACCGCTCTCTGGATCAAAAAAATCTGTACCAGTCGCTAACTCACCAAATGAAACAATAGATTTTTTCATCACTTATTTCCCTGCATATTCTAAAGCATCATTAATATCATCAATGGCATTCTCAATGATATTATGAATGAGGTACACAATGTCGGAACCTTCATCATCAACACCCTCGATATTGGCAGATTGAAACTTATTATTGACTTCATCTAGTAACTCGAATGCCTTTTTAATTTTCTTTGAGTTCATCATGTATCTCCGTATCAATTAACGATGTAACTATTGTATAGAATGTTTGCCGGTTTGTCAAGCATTAGATAGGCAATTCAGTATCTTTTTCAAAGCCTTCATCGGCACATGAATAATACCAATCACCCAACCGATTATCTACTTGATACAACACATCACCGCTTTCCTTATCGCATATCTTAATGGCATCGTATGTATCACCAAAAACAGGAGCGCAATTCTTAAAGAATACATACTTACCATTCACATCAATAGACTTGTGATTAATGAAGTATGCAAGGACAGGCATCAATTCACGTGCCCTATTAGACAATTCACTATCACTACAGAACCAATCGAACCACAAATCAGGTACAGTACCATCCAAATGATAGTTTCGAAGTACGGTTGCAATATCACCAGTTTCCTTAAACATTATATGCTCCAGTCAATAGATTGTCACGCAAATTAAAATAGTACTTTGGAAAGTCTTTATAAGGTGTAAGATTATTAAAATCATTCCATAATACACCATTTTTGTCAATAAAAACTTTACCGTTAATCAACCATCCGTCTGTAGTCACTCGAATAGACTTGATGAAACCTTTTATTAGTGATTGCATGATATAATCTCCTTATTCTATATCGCTTTTATCAATTACCCACCCATCCACTTCAAGCAATGTCACATAGTTCCGACTGTCACCAATACGATGCTCAATCGTCATCCGTTCATTATATAATCCATAAGTGTCTGAACCATCACCTACATTGAAACTAATGAAGGCATTGTATTTGGTAAGCAAATCCTTTAACTCTCGCTTAAATTCTTTTACCATATCCTCATTATATGTCATTTTCATTCTCCAATAATTCAACATCGTTTAAGGACATATCACTTGAATAGTCCTGGTCTAGTTCCCAATCCATGTCACTCTCATTCAATTCATAGGCAGCATAACCAGCCTCATTAGGATTGTCTGCCTCAACAAAAACGGTAGCATATTCATACACCGCTCTTTGCATAATCACTTTATATCGTGGCATCATTATCTCCGTATCAATAAGTAATCATTGTATTGCATTATTGCCGGTTTGTCAATCACTACATCAAATCTTTTTATATGGCTTATCCCACGCACCGACATTAATAGACATATAGTATGCCGTATGGAAGTAGTCCGTCATAATATCGCTCTTATCAAACCACTCCCTACCACCTGCCTTCGCTGGTGCAGTCTTAATGATAGTCAGAATATCATTGAATAAGGATTCATAATCCCCATAGTTATATAAGTGGTAGTGATTAATCTGTGCATAGGTACTATCGCCTAACACTTCTTTAAAATCATAAGGAGAAGCCATAATAGATACATCAACCGATGAACCATTATAACCCTTCTTAACAGAAAATTTAATATGAGGAAAATGTACCTTTAATTCATTCCTAATTGCTTTCACTTCATCAGTATTAATATAAGCCATGATAAATCTCCTATAAGTGTTTTAAATGTCGATGTAGTAATGGTATAGAATGTTTGCCAGAATGTCAACCAAAAATGTGATATAATGATAAAAAGATATAGAATAAAACTTATGGACCGACAAAGATTGATAAGTTTTGCTTATGATATAAGAG
>Ga0208497_1000034_pt1 | contig 79105 bp, 118 predicted proteins | sample CryBogCBE25Aug07_FD_184555 | JGI IMG/M metagenome (GOLD analysis project Ga0208497, IMG submission 184555) | Freshwater microbial communities from Crystal Bog, Wisconsin, USA - CBE25Aug07 (SPAdes) | ecosystem: Environmental > Aquatic > Freshwater > Lake | place: Crystal Bog, Wisconsin, USA...
TCTAATAAACCATTGTCTTCCATTCTCTTATAATTTTCTAGTAAATAAGATGACCATGCACCATTATCTTCTGTCAAATACATATGATAATAGGCATATTTTTTCACTCTTTGATCTCCACACGGGGGAAATAAGTAATAAACTTATCATATCTGTGGTCTTCTTCATTCCTACGTTCCTTGATCTTCTTACGAATTTCATCAAAGAAATTCCATGCAAGTGGAACAAACATAGTTGTACCAAGCTTATCGATATGATCTGCAGATACAATCGGAATAGAAGTGCCGGGTGTAAATCGACCTTGCTTAAGAGGATTATCATCAACAATAAAATCAAGATTAATTTTAGAATAATTAAGAAGAGTCATTCCCTTTGCTGCAGCGCCATATCCAACAACATTCCAACCAATCATATTTTGACGAACAAAATCAGTTTCATACTTAAGTTGCTTTACGATTTCATTGGCTCGTTTTGCATATCTCTCATATGTTCCTTCATCATATACACCAGCTTTTTCCTCAATACCAATCAGCTGCTCAATCTTGGTTTCCATGAAAGGAAAACGAATGACAGGATTTTTTGAAATAACAAATACAAAGCTAGTACCATGAATAGGCATATATTGAACATCAACAAGAGTAAGACCAGCCCTTTTACACAATTCATTCATAGACTTTACATTAAAAAATGAAATATGCTCGTGATAGATAGTATCAAATTCGTTATTACGAATCATAAATGCCTGTGAAGTTTGAATAAACAAAAGAGTATCATCATTCATAATTTTCTTTGCAGTTTGTAAAAATCCTAGAGGATCAGGACCATGTGCAAAAACATTCTGGGCAGAAATGATATCAAAAGTTAAAGAATTGCCTACTCTATCGACAAGTTCTTCCTTGATAAAATTATTATTAAAATAATCACACCATACTTCATGATTCTTATAAGTGAGTGAAAAAAGATTTTGAGCAGGGTCAACACCAAAAGTTGTATGCCCCAATTTCTTAAAATAATCTAACTGCGTCCCATCATTACACCCAATATCAAATACCTTCTTAGGTTGGCCCTGTGAATCGGTATAATTTGAATGAGTGGTCGATGCATATTGAGCAAAATGATCACAATGACTATGCATTGTAGTAGAAGTACCACTAACATAAAGATAATCATCAAACATAAGATGAGGATCAACAGAATGAGTTAACTGAATATGATAGCAATCGGTACAACGATTAATAGCAAGAGGATATTCTTCTTGAACATCATCCTTATTCAACTTATAAGAATTAGCAAGGGGTTGAGTATTAAGATCGAGAGTCAATTTTAAATTGTGCGATCCACAAGCAACACATGAAGTAAGTTCTGTGCAATTTTCCATATTATATTTCCTTATTATTTGCTAAATACACATTTCATTTCGACAAGAGGTGTTTTTTCGAATACGACCATACTATCATAGTAAGAAATAGAAGACAATCCTTTTGAAAGATTTGCCTTATCTTTTATTTGCCCATGTCCATTACGCATAAATTCGTAATGAAGAACATCTACAAAATTCTTACTATATTCAATAAAAGATGCCATGTTCTTATATCCACCAGAATAATCATCCCAATAGCTAGTATGAGTATCTTCACAAATATAAACGCCATTAGAATTTATTATAGGAAAAACTTTTTCAAAAGTTACAATTTGCTGTTTCATATGATGGCCACCATCTTCAACCATAATATCAACAGGACCAATTTCTAAAAGTGTCTTATCCCAAAATTCTTCTGATGCTTGATCACCAATAATAATCTTTACGTTTGGATTATCATATACTAGATCAGAACATTTAGGATCAACATCAATACCATATATCTTACTTTCTGGACCAAAATAACGAGACCACATTTCAAGTGATCCGCCATTTTGTACGCCAACTTCAATAAATGTGATATTTTTTCCTTTAAACTTTTCGAAGTGGCGATCATAGACATCAAAATACCTATCCCACTTATCAGATATCTTTGGAATGGTATAAAATATTTCTCTGAGTGTACTCATAGTTCAATCCATTCTTTATTAGCAAGAGACCAATCAACAACTTCTTGAATGCGTTCCTTTAGAGTTAGACGAGGTTCCCAACCAAGCATACGCATAAAATCACCATCCAATGCATAACGAAGATCATGACCGGGGCGTGATGTATGAAAATCGACCATTTCATGATTGAATTTCTTACCTTGTGCATCCGCAATATATGTTGCAAGCTGAAGATTATCAATTTCTTCCTTACCAACGACATTAAACTTGGGGCACTTTGCATTTCCATAATCTGGAATATTAATCAAAGTTTTCTGTTGCTCATTCAAATGCAGAAGGAAATACATTGCTTCTGCAACATCCTTAGCATGAATATAATAACGAGAACCGGGAATAGTCTTAGAAGAATCTGAATGAATAGTAAGAGTCTCACCATTACGAATCTTACGAATACACATAGGAATAAACTTTTCTGGATGCTGACGTTCACCAAAAACATTCATTGTATGAGTGATAAAGATAGGAAGATTATATGTGTTTTCATAAGCAACACAAAATTCTTCTGCAGCTGCCTTAGAAGCAGAATAAGGATTTGTTGAATTGTATCTATCACGTTCTCTATACGAAACGCCGGGAGGAGCAACACCAAAAATCTCATCTGTACTAAAATAAATGAAACGTTCCAGATTCTTTAGTGTTCTAGCAAAGTTAAGAATATTAACTGTGCCGACAGTATTATCCATAACAAATTCCATAGGATGTGTAATAGAACGGTCAACATGACTACTAGCAGCAAGATGCAAAATTACATTAACATCACCAATAAAATTATTATTAATTTCCGTAATTTCTGCCTTAAGATCATGCCATACAATCTTAACTCTCTTACGAGTTTCAGGATCATATTGAGATACAACATTATGTAACCGATTCAGATTGCCAGAGTAATCTAGACGATCCAAAGTAACAATTTCCCAATCAGTCTTCTTAAGGAAAAGATCAATAATATGATGACCGATAAATCCAGCACCACCAGTAATAAGAACACGTTTTGTCATTTTTTCTCCATATCAAATTTGATTATTTAAACAACTTATCACAGTTATTAATCGTTGTCAACAATTTTCCATGCTCTCAGAACCTTTTGAGAATTGATATAATTACAATCAATATCAAACTTTTCCTTCATATACTTTGGATACAATACATCAGTTACATACTCTAATGCCTTGAACCCATCAGCTTTATCATAAGAACTTTCTTCTGGACGCATATGTTTTACAGTATTTGTATGAATGACATGTGCTGTAGTTTGAAGAAACTGGCACATAACTCTATCAATACCCCAACATGATTTTTCATACTTATAATCATGAAGAAAATCAGTTACTTTCTTAAAAATATCATTTCTAAAAAAAGGACAACCAGATTCAATAAAATCTGTTTCAGTAAAAATATATTCTGGATTATGTCTCATACATTCATATGTATTATATGAAATAGCGGCTTGATGAAATAGTCTAAAATCATAATGTCTTGCAATAGCAAGAGATTCATTTACTGATTGAATATCAGTAGCATAATCATCATCAAAACAACCAATATAATCATAATTTTCTAAATTAATTATATTAGAAACTTCTTCCATAAGATTCCACTTTAGCCCCTTACGACGAATAATAAAATCATAAGTTCCTACTTCTGGTTGATAATCATTAAATACAACAACACATGTATCATACGTCCTTTGAGATTTCGTATATCTCCAATGATTATCCCTATCATAGGCATCATCAAAAAACATGTCAGTTCCTGTAGGCGTAATAATTAATGCTTTCTTTTCCATATTAAATGACTCCATACATTTTTTCAATATATTCTTTCCACTGACCATAATCTTGAACAACACCATTTCCAAGATTTACTGATCTAATGTATTGATGAACAATACACATAGTTTCTCCAAATTCATTATAAACATAACTTCCATCAAACTTTGGTTCACCTTCAAGAAGATTTGGTCTAAACATGGTAATCTTACGTTCATCAGCAACTGTACCAAGATTAGCAGCCCACCCATCTTTCATCTGTGAAAAGAAAGTAGAATCTTCATATATCTTATTATCAATGAGTTGATTGAAAACAGCTTGATCACATATCTTAATGGGTTTACCAGAAGAATGCAATGCAATATTAAAACATAAATCCCTAATATATTCACCTTCTCCAGCAAGGACACCAACATTATATATTGTGTTTGTTTTCAATATATTATGAACATATGGTCCAAATGTTTCAAGGAGATTATTGTTTCCCCAACCTTCATCCATATACTTTAGACACTCAGAAGCAACAACAATTTTTTTATCACCAAGATTTTTTTCTAACCATTTCACAGGGTTATATTGAAAAACAACATCACGAACATCTGTTGTAATAACATAACGAGCAGGATAGTTTCTAATATAATCAGAGATAGCAAGAAATCTTTGTACATGTATTGAGCCGCTATTAACATTATTTGATAACTCAGCATTAAAAACATCAAACCCTGTATCGACTACTTGCTTCATAAATTCATGATCAGCAGTTTTATTTCCACTATTGAAGACAACCAAAACTTTGTCGCCTTCAAATCCACTCATGTTAATTGAATTTATCCAACCTTTTACTTTATCAAATGTATATCCACAACATCCACCAATAATTAAATCACGCATCATAAAAATCCTGTACGATAAGAGTTGTCACTTATGAGTTTATTTATTATAGCTGGCATATCCCTATTATATACAATTCCTTCTGCATTCATCATATCAATAGCTTCTGGGATAGTAGAAGTTGTTGTTGCATAAGGTGTATGATGAAGAAGATTTGTGATAAGATAATTTTGATTCATCATATAATATTGAGTATCATAAACAAAATTATCACCCCAACAAATATCTAAACCATCAATAACAGGAATCCAATTGTTCCTATGAAGAAACATAAGCATTCCAAAACCAAGATGCTGACGAAAATGATAAGGCATCGGGCTATGAATAATACTAATTTCTCCAGTAGTAATTGGTATTTGTGGCGTATCTTTCACACCGGGACTTATACCATAAACTCCACGTTCTGGAGAAATGTGTGGATAAATTCTGTGAAATAACTTAAGATCAAAGATAAGATCATCACCATACAAACAAATTTTATCATACTTTACTTGTGGTACTGCAAAATTCCATGCAGGATTTACGTAAATGTTTTTACCAAAAGTACGAATAGTGATATTAGGATGATTAAGAACTTCAATTTTTGGTCTTTCAGATGGATTGTTATCGATAATAAAAATTTCTCCGACATATGGACTAGATAACATATCGGATAAAAATGTATAGAATGGCTTATACCGCCACATTGTAGGAACAATTATACTGATCATTTTTCCTCGCTTATAGACTAATTAACCCATGACCAAAGAATTTAGTTTCTTTAGTTCCAAATCTACTATTATTAACTTGATTATAATAATAACCATGCCAGCTCAATTTAGCAAAATACATTTTATTATTGCCAACAGCAAATGGGATGAGTGTTGGATATGTAAGCATATACTTACAAACACCTTCAACAACACTCATCCACCAGTGATTAGTAATATCATCAATAATAACAATACCTTCATTATGAATAAGTTCGCTGGCAATCTTCAAATCATTGATTGTGTGTTCAACGCTATGACCACCATCAACAGACATAAACCTAAGTGAACCAGAAGGAATATTCTTACGCATAACATCTTTAGGATCAGTAGAATCTTCTTCAAGAAGAACAATATTGTTTCCTCTATGTCGATCATAGCTTATGATATTCTGAGCAAAAATATCTTTCTTGCCTTGACCAGACTGATCAATATTTAAATGTTGAAAATCAAATACATCTACTGCATATGACTTATATTGTTCTTCAATTGTTTGATTGAGGAGAAGAAATAGTTTGCCATGATGAATGCCAATTTCACATGCACCACCAATTTTATTAAGAGATAGACTATCAAGAAAATCTACAAACTCTGCTACTCTAGGATGACACCATCCTTCAACATCATCAAATCCATTATTAATATAATTTTCAATATACTTATTATTAAATGACATTTTACACCTCACAGTATCATATTTTATATATGGTAGTCCGTGACAGGATTGAACTGCCGACCTTTCCCGTGTAAAGGGACTGCGCTACCGCTGCGCCAACGGACCTTATTTTTTGGTAGAGCATAGCGGAGTCGAACCGCTCTCAAAGGAATGAAAATCCTGTATCCTAACCGATAGACGAATGCTCCAAAATATTAAACTTTCTTTTTACTTCCACGACTATGAGAAAACCCAGAAGCTTTCCAACCACTAGATGATTTACTGTAAGTAGTAGTCGAACCAGATTTATTTTTAACAACTTTAGTAGTTTTATTCTTAACAATTGTTTTAGCCATATCATTCATCTCCGATAAGCCTATCTACAAATTCTAACAACAGTCGGTGATGTTCACCATCATGCCAGTATTTATGTATATACTGATAAGGCTTATCATACCAAAACTCTTCACTTTCTGGATGACAACCAATCAATCCTATATTACCTTGAATGATTGCCATTGGCAACCCGTCTGCATATTTAGCAACAGTTTTATACTTACCATCACCAACATATGTACACCCATCATAAAAGAACATATGATAGGGAAGATCATCCCAAAACACAAATGCTACAGTACCATATGATCTTTTAACAATAGCAGTTGGTTGTTTAATATATTGTACTGCGTCTACGTTGTCAAGTATGTCAAAATATCTAGAGCCAGCCCAATAAGCACCCATGCAAATGCCGATATACCTACCACCTCTAGCAAGAAACGCTGCGATTTTGTTAGCTTTAGTACGTGTAAAGAAATCGTGATAGCTGTCACTATCACCAATACCACCGGGGAAGCATACTGCAACAACGTCATTTAACACCTCGTCTAGATCATCATCAACAGTAAATAACTTTATTTCATAATTATAAGATAATGATTTAGTAATACCATTACAGCATTGTTTAGAACACTCAGGATGATTTTGAAATAAAGCAATTTTTTTCATAACAACCTTTTAAAAATGGTGAGTAGGGTAGGATTCGAACCCACAACGCTCTTAGAGGCTAGATTTACAGTCTAGTGCAGTCCACCGTCTCTGCAGCCTACTCATTATCTTATCTATAACACAATCAAAAAATTATGTCAAATATTTTTTGGTGCTCTCTGACAGAATCGAACTGCCAATAGATGATTACTAATCAACTGTTATACCATTTAACTAAGAGAGCCAATCCAATACAAAAGCAAGAATTGTCAATGCAATAACAGGCATCCAAAAAAGAATAATAATAACCTTAGCTACTTCAAAAGCAGATTCAGCTTTATTAAACATTTTTGTTCTTCTATACTCATCATTATATGACATTTTTTTCCTTAATTTTTTGGTGCGCTTGAAGGGACTCGAACCCCCAAAACTCAGTTTCTAAGACTGATACGTATACCAATTCCGTCACAAACGCATTTAATTCTAAATTATTATCTCATACTTTTCAAAGATAGTCAATACTTCTGGATCAATTGTATTTCTATCTACAGGTAAAAGTACTTTACCTTTTCTCTCATATATATCTTTCCCCATAATCATATTATGACGAATATTGTCCAAATCTCTAATTTTTTCATTATTAAATTCTTGATGAGGAGCAATAATTATTTTTTGTTGAATTTTTTCTGGTGTTGCCCAAAAACTTAAATGATAACCACCAAATTCTACAAATGGAATTTGATGATCCCATCTATGTTCTCTTATCCACTGAGGTGAAACATCTTTCACTGTGTAATTTTTACAAAGAACGGTTCCATAACATGGAGTTTGTTGTACTTGATTGAAATTATAAAAAAACATTCCTTGTTTAAATCCAATAAAAGGATTATCGGGAGCAAGATGAACTAAAGCAATATCAATAGCACTCTTTAATGGAATTTCATCGACATCACTAATCATAACTATATCATCATCATCAAAAAAATTCAAGGCATTTTGTATATAATTTCTTTGAAAATTTTCAACTTTCCAATATCCTGTATCTCTACTAGCCGGATCATCAGGTTTTAATGTAAAATCATAGTGATCTGGATTAATATGAACAGGATAATAAAATATTTTACTCATATATTTTGTATAACGCTTAATATTATCAAGAAAATTTAAACGTTTTTTTGTTCCATTATGAGTAATATCAGACTCAATAATGATAAATTTATCAACTTTTGGATATAGATATTCTAATCTACCTTCAAGAATATCATATTCATTGGTGAACATAAAGCAATCAAGTATCATAGCAAAAACCTATTTAAATAATAATTGTACTAAGTTTTTTTCTTAGTTCTTTTATCTGTGTGTCAAAAACAAAGTTAGAATTTTGATCTTCAAGATTAGCAATTTCAATCATGATTAAATCTTTTAAGGCTTTAGGATAATAATCATTAGAATTAGTCATCAAAGTATTCACTCTGTACTTCATATTACAAAATTCATATACAAGATATTCAGAATATTCGCCAAGCATCTTTTGAATTATTTCTCTGGTTATCTCTGGATTATTATAATTGAAGTACTCTGTTCCATATACAGAATGATACAATCCAGCCAAAAGAACATCATCCGAAACGTTTCTATTTTTATGTTCTATATTTAACATAGTTCCAAAAAGATGTTCAAAAAACGATTTTCCACTATGTTTGACTTTGAACGTTAAGTCAGAAATAAAATTAACTAATGGAGAAACAACAGAAGGATCAATTGTTTTAATAACAAGAACACTTCTTAAGTCAGGACATGATCTTGAAAGTGGTCTGGCTGCATGTAATGCTGTAGATTCAAATATAAATATTCTTCCCATTTTTGGGAGAACAGAAACAACAATTTCATTATCAGCATTATCAATTTTCATATCACTATATATAACTGTTTCACCACCCCAATCTATATGCCATTTATTATTAAGATAGATTACTGCTGTTTCAGAAAGAGCAGTTGATCCATATTTTTCTTTTATCCAAACATCATCTTGATGAGCATACCCTTCAGTTCCATAAGTATAACCATTAATATATGTTCTATAAAATCCTCTAGAACCAACAGTTGCCTGTAAAATTCCCCATATATTTTTAATTTCTGGATGATTATTTAAATATGATGTTTGATTATGATCACATGGAAAACGAGTACTATTTGGTACAATTAATTTATTCCAGTGGCCCTGATCATATGATCTATTATTATTTGCTTTCCATCCATATGTAAGACCAGTGCTGACATATTTTCTATTAATATCATTTATAAGATCGAGGTCATCACCTTCTAAATCAAACACAGCACTTTTTATAGTATTCATATTATTTTCCTTCATTCTCACATGATATACATATTTATATAAATATCTTATAGCCATAACAAGGATATCATAGATGTGTACAGCTGTCGCCAAATATTTTAAAGGAAAAGGATGGGTCATTGCTAAAAATCGTGATCAAGATTACGTTTCCGAAGTTTCCTTTAAAGACTATAAAACCAAAAAAGTTGGCGAAATATTTTTCATGTATGATTTTGAAACAAAATACAGAGAAGGTATGAACTATAAAGGTCTTGTCATTATCACAACAAGCTTAACCCCTACCCTTCTTGGTGAATCAAATGCAAAAGATGGCGATGATATAGAAAAAGCATTACATATGACCGATCCAAAAGAAGCTGCAGAATTTTTAGTAAAACAAAAAATGACAGGGTTTATTTTTTGCTGTACACCAGAAAAGTTAGTTCTCGTAGAGGCTGCTAAAATGGATCAAGGTAAAGGCGAATATCATAGTATTATAAAAGAAATTCCAAAGTCGGAAGTTATTTCCCGTACAAATCATGGTATCGAATTGCCATGGGCTGGATTTCAAAGTGGTGTTAAAAAACAACAAGATATTTGGAGAAAATCTAGTGAAATGCGTATGGAACAAGCATTAAAAACAACAAAAAATGCTAAAGATGCTAAAGAAATGCTTGAAGGATTGGCCAGCAAAATGACTGACGATTTTCAATATAATGTGTTTAGAATTGAAAATAAACCAAGACAGATGCGTACAATTTTTCAATCAGCATATGTACCATCAGACGAATTAATTATAATAAGACCAATTCAGACCAAAATGGATATAAAAGTATCTCGTGAAATGATCCATGTCGATGTTCTTGATAACTCTTCACTTCATAAATTATATGATGGAAAAATAAAACATTTTTCTAAAATTGTTCCTAAAAATGATGAAGAAATAAAAACTGTTATACAAAAAGAACAATTTTTAGGGTTTAAAGAATTTGTAAATTATTAAAATTATTTTTAATAATTGATTGTTTTTTCACACAATTGTAACATTAAAATTCTAAATATATTTGAGTGATAGTGATTTATATTATGTCATTTAGAGGAGATTTCTATGCCAAGCATCGACGATACTCTCAATACAATTCTAAAGCGCCTTGCTGAACTTGAAGATACTGTAGAATTTCTTTCTACAGAAGATTATACTGTTGATTCAGATGAAGAATTTTCTGAAGATGATACTGAATCAACTGAAGATGATACTGAATCAACTGAAGATGATACTGAATCAACTGAAGATGATACTGAATCAACTGAAGACGATACTGAATCAACTGAAGACGATATTGCACCTGATGCAACAACTGTTGAAGACGATATTGCAGCATAATAAATTAAAAGAGGGGATCAAAAATCCCCTCTTTTTTCATTAATAGTTATACGTAATAACTCTTTAATCAAACTTTTAGTTTCTTCTTCTGTAAAATGATTTAAAAATATTCTACAGGATGATTCGCACATATTAGATGCAAGAAGAAGCAAATCATTTGGCTCATCAGTCATTAAAATTTGTTGCTCAATTGGAGCAAACAATTCTGTTTTTCTTTTCAATAGTTTTTCAGTATTCATTTTATAACCTGTTTTTGGAAGGGAAGATGGGAGTCGAACCCACCTAAAAAGGTTTTGCAGACCTTGCCATAACCGCTCTGGACTCACTTCCCCGTATAAAGTAATGGTGGAGTAAGTGGGACTCGAACCCACCTCAGATTCCTTGCAAAGGATTCCTGCTTGCCCTGAGCCTACCCCAAGTATTTACATATTCTAGTACCTTATCTTCTATAAGGTATTTATGTTTGCTGTGCATGTACTGATGATGTGTCGGACATAATGGAACAAGATTTTCTGGTCTATTATCATTATGATTTTCATTTAAATGATGAACAGCTACAACATTAACTTCTTCGCATACTAAACATTTTCTTTCATGATATCTCCAAGCAATAGTAACATATGTAGCTACCTCATCATAGTGATATTTTTCAGATTTGGCTTTACCACCAATACTATTGGCACAACTTCTTGAACAAAAATATTGAGATTTAGAAGGGAATAAATTTTTTCTTTCTTCAACTTCAAATTCATTATTACAAGATTTACAAATAACAGAAAATTTTATGAAAGTTCCAAATCTTTTATCACTAGATTTGCTTATTTTATCATACGAAACTTTTCTATTAGGATTTTTCTCACAATGTTTACTATGATTACCTTTTTCAGTTGTACGATTAAAATCAAATTCTTGATTGCAGTGTTTACATTTCCACATTTTAATACTCCGTTTCTTGGAGTATTTATAAATTGCAGAATTTCAACAATCTAATTGATTTCCCAAAAAATAAAATGGACCCCTGCTAAATGCAAATCCTGAGAAGGAATTTAACGGTTTTACCAGCAATTCTGCAGTGCAACGAGTTGTCTCAGTTACTCTCGTTTAGGTCCATATTAGGGAGTTTCCCCCCTAATATTTAGAAAGTATAACGCTCATTCATGACTGCCTTCATCATAATAGCCTCTGGAGTAAATTCTTCCATGCCACCAGCAAGAACTGCCTTTAGAATGGAAGGAGAAAACCCAGAAACAAGTGCTGTTCCATTCTTATCGAACTTCACAGGAACATTATCATTAGAATTGAGATTCCAGAAAACAATCTTAGGAACTTCATATCCAGACTCAGCATACTTACGCTCAATCATTTCAATACCAGAATCATCATAAGTGGCACATGAATCAAATTGCATATCAGAAAGAATCAAAAGAATCTTTGGCATTTCAGACTGAGGAACATCACCAGCAACTGCTACCCCAAGAATCTTATGAATAGCCTTATGCAAATCAGTATTCATAGTCCAATTAGACCCAACCATTTGCTCAATCTTTTGAACAATATTTCCCTTAAGATGAAGCAATTCAGGATTGGCAGAGAAAGTTAGAAATGTATCCTTGAACTTACCAGTGTTTTTATCAGCAAGATACAAACCAAGAGACACAGCAACATCAAGACAAGTAGTTCCAGACTTACTATTATATCTCCCAGCAGGACAAGTCATTGAACCAGAAACATCAACCAAAGGAAGAATGTTTGCATCACCAACATAGTTGGGAAGAGCATCCCATTGGGCAGTAATATGATCAAGATTGGACTTGTTATAATCCATACGATAATGAGTAATTACACCCTTTAATATATCGTAAGGATACACTGCACCAGCATTGACCTTAACAGAAGCCTTCACCTCTGGATCGGTAGAAACAAGAGCAGAAGTCCACTCCTTATACTTATCGGTATGACGGGCAAATGCCTTCTTATAACGAGTAGAAGCAACAGAAGGAACATTATTGAAATTGATATTATCCCAATCCTTAGCACACATCTGAGTTTCGACAACCTTGGTCAATTCAACCAGACGCTTACGATAGAACTTAGGAGTCCAACCAAGGTGCTTACGGAGCTTCACAGCTACTTCACCCTGACGAGGCATCCACTTTGCGCAGAGACCCATATTGTCTTCAAGAGCAATACGGATCATATAGAATGCCTGTTCCTCCATAGGAGTACCAACAAGTACAAGCAGATCATCCCAACGACCAAGCTCAGGAACCTTACGCATCACATCAGATGCACGAACCCGATCAGTGTTTGCCATATCAACAAGGATATCACGGAAGATCTTACGTTCGCCAGCACCACCACGAACGTCACGAGCCCAAAGAGCAATACGAGTTGCAAGCTCCTTGTCCTGAACATAAGCAGCAGTCCAAGCAGGAATTACATTTTGACCACGCATAGCGCCGATTTTGAAGAAAAGTGATGTTAATGCATTACCTGTATCTTTACGAGCTTTCATTCCATTAGTTGTTCTTTCAGATTGATTTTTCACTGCTTCTGTAAAAGTAGTCATTTTATATCTCCTTTGCTGTTATCAATCTTAACGTTTCTTATAAATACATTATCAATCACACATAGGACCGACAATGAAATATTATATTAATATACTCTCTAATTATTGTCAACTCAACAGGTTAGTCGCATCATTATGGTACACCACTCAGATTGTAATACAAGACTACAACAAGTCAGGTTATTATGCAGTCCCCGCAGGAACCACGACCATCCAGTAGGCAAATGCCTTCGCTCTACCGCCTGCGCTGTTATCACGCTTTCAAATGCAGCTGTTTGCTGTATCTAACCTTTATTCAACAGGGTCAACTTTGGTCTTTTGTATGCAAAAAGATTTTTTATAGTTGCTGAACTGACCCTTAAACTCTAACTCATCAGGATTGCCCTTTGCAGGTTTGATTACAAGTCAAGTGCATATATGCTGTAACAATCCTAAAACTCTACAGGTTTCACTTTTTGCTGGGTTTGAACCAGCTAAAAAACCACGTAAAAGGCAGTTTTTATTATCCTAGAATGTTTGCTGAAGGAAACCTAAAACTTAATACTTATAACAGATTGACTTCTACTTTCATTTTTTAAAGTGGATTCTATCGAAACATAACCACTTAAATTATGCCACATGGACACAATTATACGTAACAACAAAGTTACTAGACCGATAAAATGAGGTTTGCTGGAAGGTCAATCTTAAATTTTACTGGATCAACTTGGGTCTTTTTTTGCGAAAGATTTTTGTTAGGTTGCTGAACTGATCCATAAACAGTATATTAAACTACTTTCTTAAAGGTGTCAATATCAAAAATGCCTTCTACGAAATTTTCTGCACAATCTTCTGCATAATGCAAACTGTGCTTAGTAACATCACGAACTTCTTCTAATACATTATCAATGAATAATCTAACATGATAACCATCATCACATTTAATAATTTCTGCTCTACGGTTACGCTCATAATTGTAAAAACTAGAAAGAATCATATCATTCTCCATATTAAAGTGGCGGAGGATAAAGGAATCGAACCATCAACCTTGCGGTGGCAGAGTTTTCAAGACTCTTTGAGCACCTTGCTCGCTATCCTCCAATTATCAACTCAGTAATCATTTCGGCTGTTGCAGGACTTAGTGTCCACCCCAAATGACCATGACCTGTATTATACCATATATTTTTCACTTTAGACCTTCTAACCACTGGAAGCATAGTCGGTGTCATAGGACGCAAACCAGCCCAAGGATTAGTGTGTTCTGTAGATATATATGGGAAATTCTTACGCACCCATTTTACCAGTGGATCAATTCTGTCCTTACGAATATCATAGTTAATACCAGCAAGCTCTGCCGTACCAGCTACTCTAAATCTTGAACCTAATCGTGATGTTACAATCTTTGCTTCATCATCAAGAAGACTTACCATAGGTGCATCTTCCCATCCATTACCAACTTCTAGTGTAATACTATACCCCTTTACTGGATAAATGTCAAGTGGGTCTCCAATATTTTTTGAAAATTCTGCACTTTTTACACCAGCACAAAGAACAACATGATCATATACATCTGCATCTGTAGGTTTTGCAGATTTTCCGTACATAAACTTAACATTATATTTTGATTTAAGAACTTTCTCCATACCAACACAAAACTTGTGGATATCTCCTGTCATATCAGACGGCGTATACGTACCACCAATAATTCCAGAAGCATAACTCAAAGAAGGTTCAATGTCAAGAACTTGTTTCTTAGAAAAGATACTTCTTTCTTCACCAATCCTCCAATATATTTCTTCACAACTTTTCTTTGCTGCTTCGAAATATTCTTCGTTTTTATAGAAATGAAGAATGCCTTTCTTTTTCAAATCAAATTGAATTTTCTCTTCTTCCACAATCCTATTATAAAGCCAACGAGCCTGTAAACCTATCTCTGCAGTCTTGATAGTATTTTCAACTGCATTTCCAGTAAATGATTGCATAATAAATTTAGCAATCCAATTGTACTTAGCAATGGAAGGAGAAGGATTCATAAGAAGCGGTGCATCTTTAGTAAATGCCCACTTCATACCTTTAATCAAATTAGGAACTGTAGTCCACACATCACTATTACTAACTGATAACTGACCACCATTAGCATATGAAGTTTTCATAGCAGGATAGTTTTCTTCATCAATTACTGTAACATCAACGCCACGTTTCGCTAGACTATATGCAGTCGTTATTCCTGTAATACCAGCACCAATAACAAGAACTTTCATATTTTCCTCATGATTAAAATGGCACCAGTGGAAGGAGTCGAACCCTCGCCCTCAGTTTTGGAGACCGATGTGCTACCGTAACACTTCACTGATATTAATTATTTATATATTTTTTCTACCTTTAATCCAACCATCAGGTATATGATTGTCGGATACTTTTTTATTATTAAATCCGTCCGTTATCCAATAACTACCATACTGTGAATTTGTTATTCCTATATTTTTAAATTTTCTAGAATCTCTCATTTTTTGTTTTGTTTCTTCTGTATGTTTTTTTCCTAGAAAAGCTTTGTTATTTTTTTTAATAATTGATATTTTTTGTTTTGTTTCTTCTGTATGTTTTTTTCCACCAAAAGTTCCTTGTGGATGTAATTTAGCCGCAGCTTTTCCACCTAAACTAGCTTGATTATGTAAATTACTTAAACCTGTTCGATTTATATACCCAAACCCACCATGTCCACCATCACAAAGATTATAACTCATTTCATTTATAACAACAAGTTCTTTTTCTTTGTTCTTCATATCTTCTTCATTATCAAACACATGAAGTATTTCTTTGGTAAAATTTTCAATACTATATTTTTGTATAGCTTTTTTAATAAGCTTACCAGAACCCATATATCCGTCATCAAGATTTTTTGTCTGATGCATTCCAATATAGTATTTGTTATTAATATTGTTTGTAATTTTATAAACTGTATAAAACAATGCTGCCCCCGTTTGTATAATAGACTTATTTCTAATGCTATTTATACAAACGGGGCGCTTATGTGGAAAGTGTGGGATTCGAACCCACGGAACCAGTCAAGGTTCGCACATTTAGCAAACGTGTGCTTTAGACCACTCAATTATTTTTCCGTTTAAACAATTCACTCAAATATACACTAAGGCACATATCTACTAAATTATATCTACATTCTAAATAATCAGATTTTTCTAAATTATTTGGTATCAACGATGAAATAGGATCGCCTATTCTTCCGTTAGTTTCAATAACTTTAAAATTTATACCAGTAACATCTTTCATTACTTCAATAACTTGACGGCATGAAGTTGCATAACCAGAACCAATACATTCATACTGTGTATTTTTTGGTTTGTCAATTGCTTTAACAATAGCTTCTGTCAAATCCAATATATGAATATAATCTCTTAAACATGTTCCATCTTTAGTATCATAATTAGTACCAAATAAATGCATATATGGTCTAGTACCTACCGCAGTTTCTGCAGCAATTCTAATTAAGTGGGTTGCTTTACCAATTTGACCAAACGTTCCATTATTGCCAGCAACATTGAAGAATCGAAAGATTGTGTATTCTGTTTCTTTTTCTTTTGCATGTTCTTTAATAATACTTTCTGCTATGAGTTTTGATTGAGCATAAGGGGAAGAAAATGGATCAAATGCAGCTGCAGTAGATGCAAAGATAAAATTATCTGTAGGTGCATATTTTAAGATATTTTTTACACCGATTAAATTTGTTTTAACTTGATCCCATGGTTTGTAAATAGATTCTGATACATCTATTAAACCAGCAAGATGCACAACTGCATCATAACTTCCCAAATAATTATCAGTTCTAATATCACCAAAAATATTTTTTCTGACATATGGTAATATATCATTAGATGAGGGTTTAATGTCAAGTGAATCGACTACATATCCACATTCGGCTAATCTCTTAATCGTATGTGAACCAATATAGCCATATCCACCTGTCACTAATACTTTTTTCATCATCAAACTTTTTTCATTTTTTGTTTTGCCTCTTCAGAATGTGTTTTTCCTAAAAAAGATGGCGGTGGTTTCATTAATCTACCTTTAATATAACCTAAAATAATAAATTTGTCGAGTTCATCTTTATGAATTTTTTTATCTTCATTTCCATTAGTAATCCAACAAGTACCATATTGAGAATTTTTTGATCCTATTAAATTTTTAGATTTTTTAGAATTTCTCATTTTTTGTTTTGTCTCTTCAGAATGTTTTTTTCCTAAAAAAGATGGAGGAGGTTTCATTAACCCTTTTTCATGTCTTAATTTTGTTTTCTCACTTAGTTTAATTTTTACGAAATCTATTTGCGAAGAATTTGATACTCCATATTTTTCTTTAAGTGCAATATTAGTAGCAATTCTACCTTTTAATACCCAATCTTTTTTTTCAGGTTGTTTATTGATATAACTAAATCCACCATGTCCACCATCACAAAGATTATAACTCATTTCATTTATGACAACAAGTTCTTTTTCTTTGTTCTTCATATCTTTTTCATTATCAAATATGTGAAGAATATCTTTGGTAAAGTTTTCAATACCATATTTTTTTATAGCTCTTTTAATAAGTTTACCAGAACCCATATATCCATCTTCTAAATTAGATGTTTTGTGCATTCCGATATAATATTTTTGATTTATATTATTTGTAATTTTATATATTGTATAGAACATATACTGCCCCCGTTTGTATAATAGACTTATTTCTAATGCTATTTATACAAACGGGGCGCTTATGAGCGGATGACTGGATTCGAACCAGCGACCAACAGTTTGGAAGACTGTGACTCTACCCCTGAGTTACACCCGCATATTCATTATATAGTATTACTTGTTGATACGAATAACTCCATCCTTATCAACCTTGTTTGCAAACTTTCCAGCATCTTCATTCTTGACGCCCTTAAGCTTCAAACCAGAAACAACTCCCTGATCTTTTTTTCCTTCATGAAGTCCAGCCTGTGCATGACGATCAAATGTATTATCATCATTATCGCCACCAACAACAGGGAAACGCTTTCCAGTCTTCACATCTTCAACATGAGTTGGATGAGGTACATTCTTTCCACGTTGATAAACCATTGCTACAACATGACCCTTGTGAAGTGCAGCTGCTGCTTCCTTATCATTTGACTCTTCATGGTTGGCACCAGTATGAGAAAGAGAAAGATGATAATTCTCAGGAAGATTAGGATGACCTACTCTGTTGTGCATTTTAGTATAATCATAAAACTGTGCAGTAGGATGACGCTTGAACAACTGTGGAGCATGTTTTTCCCATGCAATATCAGAAGTTACATTCAAACGAACGCCGGGCTTATAACCTGCTTTTGTTGCTGCCTTAACATGTCTACCAACTTCATGATCAAGAATACGAGCAGCATGTTCTGGATGTGCAGCAAGAAAATGTGTACGAAGAACTTTTGATGAAAGAGAATTATCAGGGTACTGTCTATTACCACCAGCTTCTGTTCCAAGACAATTCTTACGACATTCTTTAGAAGCTCTTGGGCATACGTCAAAATCCTTCAAACCATTAGTAGCATGAGGTGCAAGAGCAAGACCTTTAGTATGAACACCTTCACCAGTTGACTTCATTGTCTTGCCATTTTCACCTAGAAGTTCAGGACGAGTTTTGAACCCACGATCCTTGGCAAATTGATGCAAAACAGCATGTGATTCCTTAAGCTTTGCTTTGCTTTGGGCTGGTGTTTCTTTATCCATTTCACCAAAAGCTTTATGGAAACCTGCACCAATCTTCTTATGAAGATTTTCGTTTTCACCAAGACCTTCTTCCTTAGACTTGTTAATAATAGCACTTGTCTTAGGAAGATTCATTGACTTATGTGCAAGTTCGCCCGGCTTATCACCACGATTAATGTCAAAAAGAGTTGCCTCATCTAGATCATTATCTTCATTAAGACCCTTCTTACTTTTTCCAGTGGGATCACATGGACCACTCAAATGAAAAAGAAAATCATGGAGAACTTTAGGTACACCCGGCAAGTCACTCTCTGACATTGATTCTGTAAGAAACGAACTAAATGATAGCATGTGATAAATCCTTTGAAAAATAAATTAATATCATATATTTATACAAAATATTATTTTGGGTTTCTTGCATGGAAAACAGGAGCTTGTTTAGTACCACCAATAACATTAACATCAGAAAATCTTTTCTTCAATTCATCATGAACATCTGTGTGCTTAAGATCAGACTTACGTGGACTCATTGGATAATTTCCAACAAATTGACCACCGGGAAGTGTTGCCTTATGAATTTGGTCAAGAGTTTTACCAAGCATTTCCTGTCCACTTTGAACATTAAGAACATTAGAAGCATAAACTGTGTGGTACTGTTTATCTAATGCCTTGGGATCATGTATACCTTCTTTTTGGTTTGAACCAAACTCATGAGCAGTAACATTGAACCCCTTTTCACGCAATCCTTTTGCATGAACAGCATCTTTTCCAGCACCAAAATCTAAAATATGATCATTTTTAGCAGCAACAGTCTCTACATGACGAGGAACCAAAGCTTTTCCAGAAACAGCTCCACCAGACCTAGAAGTTTTGTTTGCAACAGAAACTTCATCATCATTGAACTTTTCATTCAACTTTTCGACAAATTCCCTGAAAGATACGATATTCTTAGACATTGTTAGTATATCCTTTTTTATAAGAAGTATTATATTTATGCAACAAGCAATTCTTTCATACGATCAGCTGCAATCGAAGCAGCAAACGCATTAGGCTTGACCATTGGAATGACATTACACATGCCCTTGATATATCCAATAGCTTCATTAAGAACACACGATGAACCATGCAATTCATCAGGATTGATGTCTAGATGAACTTCAACATAACGATCTTCAAGAACTTCTGCCAATTGTAAATATAATTCTGCAACCTTATAAACTTCAGTCATCAAACGCATACGGGGACGATCTTTCCTTGCATTATCATAATCCCGTTCACGGTGGACTGAACCAAAAACTTTACATCCATTATTGCCATTAATATGAACAACAACTGCTAGAGTGTAATCTGCATACCAAATTCCTTTAACATTAAGTTTTTCAGAATCAGCACCAATATAAATTTTTGTTTCTGGTGATTGATTCTTAATAAACTCAATAACATTTTCGATATTCATATTTTGCATTTTACACCTCTATGTTAAGAGCTGAGACTCACGTACATATAAAAATAAGTAAGGAACTTATTCTATATATTTGTCTCAAATTTTGTCTGGCATTGCGACTAGGGGTTACGGTAATTACGCACGACTTTATCACGTATCCTAGTATCCAGATCAAATTTTATTTTACTTCAAATAAGAATCCTTGACTATATCAAGATGATCAAAATAGTATCCAGCTGCCTTTAAAAATGTTTCAAATTGACCAACCACAACACCAAGAGGAGCATCAGTACCATCAAATGATAATGTTGTTAATGAGTTTCTTGGATGATCAATCAAATCAACATTTTCGTGCTCTACAGTAAAATTATAAGTTACTTTATATGGATCGTTTTTCATAATATATCTCCTTGTTTTTTTGGTGCCCTTATCAAGAGTTGAACTCGATTCTCTGGGTTACAAAACCAGTGCATCACCGCTAATGCTTTAAGGGCTATTCTTTATTAACTTTATAACTAACACAACTCTAATATCATCAGCTTCTCTAGATATAGAGTCTGGTTTATGTGGTGTGCTTGCTTCATAAGAAACAATTCTACCTGCTTTATAAGATACAGATGCTATACAATCATCTCTTTCTTTATTATAAAAAGATGTTCCGCCATCCCATTCTATTTTCCAATTTGGATTAGTATAATATAATATAGTAAACTCTCCAAAATCATTATGAAGAGGGCAATCATTACCAATACCACTACAATTTATATAAACAGAATTAAAAGTATATTCATCAGATATTTCTAAAGCATTTTTAATTTTTTGCCATGTATTATTAATACTTGGTAAAGTATGATATATATTTTTACTAGAATCATTTTTATTAAATATCGTACCAGTCCAAAATTTCCATTTTGGATTGCTTCTGGCACTCCAAATACAAGGAATAGATAAACATTCTCTATGCGTTCTTTCTATTTCTTCTTTAGTAAAGACATCATCTATAACTGTTATTGACATTTTTTACCTTCAAAAAACTGTGGGTTAACCGTAGACCCACACGAGTCTATTTATAGCGACCAACCTATATAATGGCTTCCCCGGTTCGGCTCGAACGAACGACCCTGTGATTAACAGTCACATGCTCTACCAACTGAGCTACAAGGAAATATTTTTATTTACCTACAGACTACATGTTCTCTATAATTTCTATCCCATATTTTATAACAATTACCGTAACGACGAGGTGGGATAGGAATATAACGCTCTTCAACATATACAGGAGTTGGTTGTGTCAATAAACTACCAACAACAACTCCAGCAGCACCAGCTGTCAAAACTTGTTGTTCTCTAACTGTACATCCAGCTAATGATACAGCAATAAGTGAAATAGTCAAGAGCTTAATCATTATAGGTTTACCTTATCTACGACTACAAGATCAAGGCCAATAGCACGAAGCCATGTATTGATGTTTTCCTTGATTTCTTCAATTGGTCGATTTTCCCAATTCATGTTAACACAAACAATATCGTCATGTGTATTAGCATCACGAAGAGTATAGCCTACATTGTAGCTGTCTTTTGTCTTGTTTACCTTTGCCATTTTAAAACTCCATTTTATTTATTCAGTTTAATCTGAATAGTTTCACTTATAGGAACTTGACGAACATACTCGCCATCAGATTTACGATTTGCCCAAGGTTTCAAAGGATACTCTAAAATCTTGCGACTGTCAATAAGAACTGCTCTAGTACATTCTTTATTTAATTGAACATATGATATTTGATATTTAGGATGAAGATTGAAAGGAATTTTCTTTGTAAAACTTTCTTCCCGTCTCCATTGATGATCTTTGCGCTCAATACAATTAATTTCACGGAAAGGGAAATTTTTATCTCCTTGCCAATTTCCATGGCGAACTTCAATTTCCCAACAATGAACGACTTGTTCTTTATTATCTAAAGTTAAAAGATCAATACCATGAACATTAGGATTATCAATGGTGCGAAATTCTTCAAATTTTTTGTTGAGAAATTCTTTCATGGCATCACGCCCAAGTTGGTCATACTGAATGTGATCGGCACGATCAAATTTTTTGATGACCCCAATCATTCCACGCCGTTCTGCTTCACCCATTTGCACCTCCATTTTATCTTTTATATCACATGTCAAAGGTAATTGCAATACTCAAATGCGTTTTTAAATGACTCATTTTCCATTAAATTAACTGCTTGTGTCATCAAATGGTTATATTCTGTCACATGTTCTTTATTTGTTAAAAGATAATGCAGTCCACGTTTTTTTTGTTTTTCAACCTCTGTTACAAGTGGTCCAAATTGTCTAATTCTTTTATATGTAGAAGGATTCCACGGAGAATATTTGTATTTTAATGTAAAAATACTATCAGATTTTAATACGCCGGTATTATCATTTATCATATGTCTTCCCGGTTGATAATTACCATTATGTTGATTATGGTAATATCTTCCATACAAAATATCATATTGATTATTTTGTAATCCATTAATCAAATCTGTTGCAGTATAATTAGAAATCATACCATGATGTTTTTGTTCAAACAAAGTTTTATTATAATTAGGCAAAATTTCTGGTTCTAAATCAACCATACACACGCCATATGTCTTAAGATATCTATAACCGGCAAGAGATGCATTTACATCTTCAAGAGACATAGGAGTAAAGAAAAATTCAGTTAATGTAAGAGCTATTTTAAATCCTTCTACGGATTGTTCATATTCTATAACTTCTCTATCTACTGATTCTGTTTCATAATATTGATTTTTGCTATCAACAATTAACCAATTAGGAGGACAAAGTTCTTTACATATTTCAACAGAACGATCAGTCGAATGATAGTTTATCATTATACCGTTATCAAATAATTTTGAATGATGTTTAATCCACCAAGGAAGAAAATATTCTTCATTATAAAAATGTGTGATAACTGTATTCATTAAACTAATCCTAGACAATAATCATATGCGTTCAAAAATGATGTATCTGATCTTAAATCATATGCCGTCATTAAAAAATGATTATATAATATTTGATGTTGAAGTTCTGGTTTTTTGTGTAAAGAAGAAATATCATTTGGCAATTTAGAACCAAACTGTTGTACTCGTTTTATTGTTGTTTCGTTCCATGGCGAATATTTATATTTTAAAGTAAATACATTTGATGCACCACATTCTGTTCCTTCTAAAATACGATGTCTACCAGTTCCATATTTTCCAAATGGTTGATTATGGTAATACCTGCCGTACATAACATTATATGGGTCCATTCCCCATGGAGAATTTGGAATTGCATAACCAGAAATCATTCCATGACATTTTTGTACAAATAAAGGAGCAGCATGAGTTGGCAAATTATATGGATCAACATCAACCATACACACGCCCCATAACTTAACATAATCAACATTTCTATATAAAAGAAATTTGTTAAGTTCGCTTAAAGGTTTTGGAGTCAATAAAAATTCTGTTGTTGTAAGAGTCAATTTAAACCCTTCTACGGAATTTTCATAATATTTAATTTCTTGATCCAAAGGGTCTGGGGAAAAATCATCATTAACTGTGTTAACAATTTTCCAATGTTTAGGACAAAGTTCTTTACATATTTCAACAGAACGATCAGTCGAATGATAGTTTATCATTATACCGTTATCAAAAAGTTTTGAATGATGATCAATCCACCAAGGAAGAAGATATTCTTCATTGTGAAAATGGGTAAGAACTGTGTTCAAACTAAACTCATACAATAATTATATGCATTCAAAAATGATGTATCTGATCTTAAATCATATGCAGTTGATAAAAAATGATTATAAACATTTGTATGTTCATCTTCTGATTGCATATGAGGAAGACCTTTATTAGAATTCAAATCATTTTGTGGTATTTTATTTTTAAATTGCTGTACTCGCTTTATTGTTGTGTCGTTCCATGGCGAATATTTGTATTTTAAAGTAAATACATTTGATACACCAGCTTGATTCATACTATGAACTGTATGTCTACCAGAACCATATTTACCAAATGGTTGATTATGATAATATCTACCATATAACCCTTTATAATAATCAAGGTGTGGATCAAAAGAAGGACCAACATAATCTTTAATCATTCCATGATATTTTTGTGCAAACAAGGGCATATCATGTGTCGGTATATTTTCTGGATCAATATCTACCATACACACACCCCATGTTTTTAAATACTCAACATTTCTTTGTAAAAAATATTTGTTAAGATCATTTAAAGGAGATGGGGCAAATAAAAATTCTGTTGTTGTAAGAGTCAATTTAAACCCTTCTACAGAATTTTCATAATATTTAATTTCTAAATCTACATAATCAGCTGAGAAATCATCATTAACTGTATTGACAATTTTCCAGTGCTTAGGGCAAAGTTCTTTACAAATTTCTAATGATCTATCTGTAGAATGATAATTGATCATGATACCATTATCAAACAGTTTTTTGTGATGGTCAATCCACCATGGCAACATATATTCTTCATTATAAAAATGGGTAAGAACTGTGTTCATAACAAACTCCGATACGTTTCATATCGGTATTTATAATTATTATTCCCACCGTTAACTACTGCTCGCTCGTCACATATAGTTATCAGCTTTTTTTACATCGATTGTGCCAAGGTGGGAACAACGGTCGATGACTTTCTGGAACCGTTTATTTCGAAAACCACGGAACTCAGATCGTAATGGTGAACGGGGTGGGGTTCGAACCCACGACTTATGGTTTAAAAGACCATTATTCTACCTACTGAATTACCCGTTCAAATGTTGAAGGATTTCTTCAACAAATTTTTTTTTATCTGACAACTTTTTATATTCTGACCATCTAACTCTAATTATGGTCCATCCAAGTTCTTCTCTATAATGGTCAGTCTAGCTGGATTTGGACCAGCGATCTCATCCTTCCAAGGGATGCGGGGACGGCCAGACTCCCCTATAGACTGAAAATCTTATTAGGTGTGATGTTATGTTATGGATATGGATAGACCGCCATACCGTTCGCTTTAATCTGTACCCTTATGCAGTAGGAGCGACCCCACCTTTTAGTTACAACTCAGTATTGGCCGTGCCAGCTGGACAGAGGAACCCATTGACTGTGCGCTATGCAGGAACACTGCAATTTTCCATAACACCACACCTAATAAGATGTTTCTTCAAAGACGTACCGGCTATCTAACTGCTATAACCACCGATCATTATGGCCAATTAATCGGATTGAGCAGCCTAGTCGGCTTTCCGGTAGCCATCGCTCCGATACGCCCGTGAAGAAACATCGTTACACCCACGATGAGGTAAGAATTCTTACTACAAGAGCAAAAATCCCCGATGTTCTTTATTCCAACAATGTCAAACAGCGTATAACGTATATTACCACAATTCCTATCCATGTCAACTACTATTTTTAGGATAGGGCATTATCTTATATTTCAAACTCTGTAACAATTCTTTCTTTCTCTTTCCCTTCGCATTCACAAACACATACCTGTGTTTTCTTGGTCTAGGCTTGAGAGAGAACTTATCGCCATAAAGTTCTTTTAATTCCTTTGAGGTGTATTTATCTGCAATTGTCTGACAATGCCTATCAATACCTTCAACAACCCAGTTCGTTCTTTTAGCAGATAGTCCCGTATAATACCAGTTTGTTGCCTGATATACAATACCTAAATGTCCTTGTTCTATCTCAGCATATGATACAACAATCTCCTTACCACATTGTTTTATTGTATTCCCTATCAAGAAACTTTCACCATTCCTTGGTACTGAATCACAAACCCATAACCTAGTAAGCTCTACTACATTGTTTACATTTTCATCACCAGCAATTCCTCTCCTTAGAGGTGCAGATGATGGTGTACCATATATAACAACACCTTTGCATTCATCATCCAAAAATAATCCAAATGCAATACTACAAGGTGCTTTTCTATGAAGATAATGCTTCTCAACAATTATCTTCATAGCAGTTTGATAATCAATTCTCTTGATGAGATAGTTCTCAAGAGCCATTTTTATTCAAAACAAATAATCTTGAAACGTGTATTGTCAATCCAATATCCAACAACCCACTTACCCAATTCTACACTATAAGTCTTGATAATCTTGTTCATTTTGTCACTCCATTAATACAACAAAGTTTCTTTCCTGAGATACTCAGGTGTTGATTCTCTAACATATTCTTGGATATCTTGCAAGATATCTTCTTCATCTTCTGGGATTAATACCGATACAAGGGTATTAAAATCTTCATCATCATAGGAAAAAGTATTCTTATCGATCATATTTATATCCTTTCATTAAGACATCCGTAGTATACACTCATAAAAAACCTTGTCAAGTAAAAAATCCCACTTTTTGAGTGGGATTTCTGTTTTTATTTACCAAGAAGACCCTTGATCTTTTGCTTTTTTTCCTCATCAAGTCCACCGAACTTTGATTTGGAGAAAACCGGTTTGTCATCCGCAATATCGTCCTGCGCTGACTGTTCAACGTCATACAATCTCATTTTAGCTCTGTCAACACCCACAACAAACTTTTTATGGATTGTAGGATCATTGTAGCGGTTCTTGAGTTGCTTGATCATAATTTGATTAAGAGATTCAAGCTGTTCAGAACTTATTAAAGCAAACATGAAATCTGCAGTTGCGGGCAAACCAAATGATTCAGAAGTATCAGTTAGCTCAACATCTGAGTTGCCATACCCAGAACGTGTTGTTTGAGTTGCAGAAACAATAGGAACAGCAAACTCTACAGCCAATCCACGCAATTCTTCTGCAATAGATTTAATCAAGGTATAAGAATTTACATTTGACCCTGACTTGATACGTGAAGAACAACAGATATTCAGATAATCGATATAGATAATATCTGGAATAAAGTTCCGTTTGATACGAAGCTCATTGATCAAATGTCTGAAATGTGCTGCACCAGCCGATGCTGTTGGGTATTCTTTGATAATCAACTTTCCAGTAGTTTTTTCCTTAACACGATTGATTTTCTTATCATACACATCCTTGGGTAGAAGAGCCAATTCGTCAATGGTGACGTTGAGTAGATTGGCATCAATTCGTTCAGCAATCTTCTCTTCTGCCATTTCCATGGTAATATAAAGAACATTCTTTCCTTGCGCTAAATTATTTGTGGCGCAATGACACATGAACAATGATTTGCCAACGCCAGTACCAGCAAGAGCAATATTTAAGCTCTTTTTGATAAGACCTCCCTTGGTAATTTTATTCATATAATCTAGATCAAATGGAATACGCTCCTTTTTCTCATGATAAAATTCAAAACGATCATCTGAATTATCTAGATAATCATGACCAATAGACACATCAAACGAAACTCCCAAAGCTTCTGAAAGAAGATTGGGAATTGCGCCTTTACTTTGTGACTCTTTCTTATCATCAAGAATTTTAATGGATGCCATGATAGCATTATAGATTGCTTTATCTTGACAAAACTTTTCAGTTGAATCAAGAAGCCATTCTATTTTAGTATCTTCTTTCGTCATATCATCAATCAAAGATTTTGCATCCTTGAAGATGTTCTCAGAAATTCCATCCTTGTTATCCAATTCAAGATAAAGCACTTCCTTTGTAGGAAGTGCATTATACTTTTCTACATATTCCTTTATTAAATTATAGATAGTTTTGTCTGAAAGTGTATGAAAATAATCATCCTTAATAAAAGGAAGAACCTTACGTGAGTAAGGTTCATTGTAGATCAGATGAGATAGAATGGTTTTTTCAATCATTTACTTCTTTCTTTTAAAGATACTGTCGAATGATGCGATGATAATTGCAAATAAAATAGCAACAACAGATGCAAACAAAATAACACCAAAGAACAATGCAAAGCCAACCCACAAAGGGGAAAGAACCCAAATCCAATCCCAATCAATATATCCAGTAAGCTTAAGCCCAATAAACAAGATTGTCAACAGACCGGGGAATCCAACCCCAGTGTAATTAACTTCTATTTTCTCACTCATCCTCATCACCTTCATCATCATCATGAACCAAAGAACCAGAAACAGTAGTGTACTTATTCTTCAACCAATCTGCAAAGTCAGTTTCATCAAACAGCTTCTTCCAGAAAGAACTATTGTTTTCGATATCAGCCATTCGCATCTTGTCACCAACAAATTCACCAGTGCTGCTATCGAACCTTTGATACCATCCCATAGAAGGCTTGACAACATACTTGCCTTCTTCTGCAAGGTCAACAAGACCAGACCACTTATTGATGCCACCTTCGTATGTGACGTTAATAGGAATCTTGCTCTTTTCCTTTACATAACGTGACTTCTCAACATTGATGATGAAGCTATAACCATCAATTTCTTTTGTCTTGGTATCCTTATCTTGCTGACGACCAAGAATCCAGATTGTATCAGCAGAATAATAGATACCAGTACCACCAGAAACAACATCCTTGCTATACATTTCAAGAGTCTTGTAGGTATGGTTGACTGCAATCAAAGGAATATCCTTGAGTGTCAAATGAGGTGTAATCATACGGAACAAAGACTTCAATGCCTTTGCACGAGACATATCAGCTACATTCTTTCCATCCAAAGCATCATCAACTTCCTTACGTGAAGCAAGATTACCAACAGAGTCAATAACAATAACAACCTTATCATCACGAGTGATAGTGCTATCAGACTTGCTTTCTTCCTTCACAGTCAAATGACTCATCAAGTCAACCTTCAACTGTTCAACATCTGTGATAGGGATATGAATAACACGATCCATATCAATATCGAAAGATTTAAAATAACCTTCTGGCGTACCAAATTCAGAATCATAAAAAAGCATCACAGCTTCTGGATACTTCTTCATATAGGCAGATGCCATAAGCAAAGAGAATGCAGACTTGAAATGCTTTGAAGGACCAGCAAGAACAGTAAGCCCCGGTGTCAATCCACCATCAATATTTCCAGACAATGCAACATTCAACATAGGAATGCTTGTTGGAATCATATCCTTCTTGCCATAAATTTTGCTCTCAGAGAGAACAGAGACTTGCTTGATTTTTGAATTCTTCATAATGCGATCTACTAGCGACATATTATTTCCTTAACTTTCTAGAATTGAATTAAGTTTTTTAATAAACTCATTGATTTTATCCTCACGATCAGGCCAATTGATTGTTGGCTTGTCTGGATTCTTTTTTAAATTATTTAAGAGTGGCATGATCATGCTATGCATTTCACTACACTTGCTCTTCCATTTCATAACATCTGACGCCTTTGCAGTCAAGTCTGCTTGAAACTTTTTAGAACTTTCTTCTGGACTATCAGAAAATGTAAAACCAAAATCATCCATTTATTTTACTCCCAAAATTGATCTAATGTATTTCGTTTTTCAACTTGCCAACCAATCGCATCTAAAATGGTTTTAATAGGCTCAACGAATGACTTAGAATACTGTAGCTCATAATCAATGTACTTGTCAAGGTCCAATTGACGAGGAAGATTATGATGACATGCAATAACATTTTCTTTGATTGGATTTGGCATTTTCATATAACAGAACTTGATCTTATCACCATCTTGGATAAAGGGATAACGATTCCCCAGATTTTCATTCCTTAGAAGATTATTATATACAAGTGCTGCACGAACATGCATTGGTGTCCCTGACTTATATATATCTTGCTTGTTGGACCACTTAGAAAGATTCTTACAACCACGAGGAAATGCAACTTCTTCAAACGAAAGCTTCTTGAATTCCTGACGAAAATCAGCAATAAATTTAATCATATCATCTTCTGTCTTGGACATGATTACGCCCATAGCTTTTTTAATATTATCTCGACAAGCTTGTGGTGTGGATGAACGAACAGCTTCGATGCCCATCATTTTCAACTTAGGTTCGCTGTATTGAACACCTTCGTTATTCCATACATTCAAGATATAACGTTTCTTTGCAGTCCAAATTCCCTTACTAGCAATTGATTCACGCTTCATCTGCATCTTCTGTGCATACGCATTCATCATTACTGCTAGTTCTTGATAACATTTGTCAATGAATGGCTGAACCTTTTGTTCGCAGAAAGCATCAACAGCACCAACAATAAATGGCGCATCGTCAGTGTTGAGAAGCTTTACCATCTCAGCCATCTTCACATAGATAGAATCAGTATCAGATGCAATTACATAATCAACTTCCTTTGTCTTGCATACCTTATTCATAAACTCATTCATCTTCTTTTCAATCCACTTGATTGAAAGCTGACCAGAAAGAGTGATCGAAGTAGCAAGATTGTCGTCATACCAACGAAAATATTCGTTAGACAACGCACCATATGCTGAGTTGAGTTGAATTTTCTTTGCAAGTTGAAGATTGTGGGATTGAGATATTTTTTTAATTAAATTTTCTCTATGCTCTATCAACTCCTGATCCGTCATCTTTTCTATGTCTAGCTTTTGCAGCATCACTCAACTTCCTTTTCCATTCATCAGTAAATACTCTACCCTTACGTCCAACTTTAGCATTATGTTCTGGACTATGCAACTTTCCTTTCAATGCAGAAGAAATATTATTAATATGATCTTCTGATAATTTTTTCCCTGTCTGTGCTTTTCTATTATTTTCTACATGAGTAATAGAATGTTTTTTTCCTTTTTTAGCATCACTCATTTTTTTTCTGGTTTCTGAACTTCTAACTTTTCCAGTATTTGCTTTTCTAACTGCTTCACGTTGAACTTCTTCACTTGGTATTCTTCCACTCAATCCTTTCCAAGCAATTTCATCCTGCCAACGACCATATTTTTCAAACAATAATTTATGTGCTTCTGCATGTTGTTCAACAGTCAAATATTGAATATTTGAAGGATCATTTGTTCCTCCAACGTGTTTTGGTATTATATGATGTTTGTGTAATAACATAAAGGGCTCCCATTGTTAGCTACCTGCATGTTATTTATATAACATTTTCCTCTTTTTCATTTCAGATTCAATTATTTCCAAATCTTTTTTGGCTTCAATCATGCGCTCCTTAAATACGACACGATCATTGTACATCTTCTCCATCAGAGTAGGAAGGAAGCCTTGCTTATCCTTACGATAGATAGCACCATTAGCAGCAATAGCATGTTCACAATTATGAGACCATTCACTATTAATCAATTCATCAACAGATGAGAATTTAGGCAATATAGCCACAAAAGTTTCAGGACTTACATTATATTGCATAATAAGATGAGGATATAGAGAATTCAAATCGAATGATACAACCCAATCATGCATTCCAAGAATTGGGTCTTTTACATATGCGCCAACAATCTGTTCATCCTTATGCGTCTTCTTATTCTGAGGAATAACAATGCGCTGATTAATAAGATAGTTGTGAATGATTACATCCCAGAGACGCACAGAAGTAAACGCATCAGAGAAGTTGACCTTCGCATCATACGCAATAGCAAATACTTGTTCGATCAGTTTCAGCTTGTCATCAAGGCGACCAACAAGATCAACGTCCTTGATATTGTACTCAATGAAAAGCTGATAATTCTTCTTATACAAATCGAACAGAGATTCATATTCAGAATAATCAAGTTTGCGTTCGCCAAGTTCAATGTGGGCGATGTGATCCAGACGATAGGATTCCTGATTAGTGAATGTGAACTTCCTGTAGAGTTGTAGATAATCAAGTACTGTGATGCCAACAGGAATATACGATTTCTGTTCAACACCATATTTCTCTACAGAACGTTCCTCAATGATGCCCCAAGGTGAAATCTTCTTAGCCATTTCATTTCCAAGAAGCCTACGGACACGATTGATGATATACGGAATATCAAAGTACTCCACATTCCAACCAGTCACAACATCAGGCTGAAACCACTTCATACGCCATAGGTCAAGGAATTTGATGAGCAAAGATTCTTCATCTTTACACTTGAAGTACTTCACATTTTCATTGGTGTTTACGAACTCCCCACACCCAAGAACAACGTAGATGTCATCCTTCTTCATTGTGATGGCAGTTATTTCTTTTTCAGCAGTTTCAATATCGGGAAACCCTTCATCAGCTGCAACCTCAATATCGATATTAACGATAGAAATTTGCTTAGGGTCATAATCAATTTCGCCGGGATAATAATCATTGATGAATGGGTAGACGAACTGTGTCATCCCATAGATATCAAAGTTGGAAACATCGCCATATTGCTTCACATAATCACGAGCATCCTTTGGAGAATCAAAGTCGATACGCTTGACAGGATCGCCCTTTAGGTTCCTGAATTCAATCTCATCCACATTGTTTGGATTATTGTTGTGGACAAAGAGGTACGGCTTGCAAGGCAGCTTTTCGAATACACGTTTACCACCATCATAGCCACGAAGCAGAATGGTATCGAAGTGAAGATGTGCATGGGTGTAAAATTTGCTCATACAAATACCTTATACCAAAGTGAGCCAAGATGCAAGCAAAAAATAGGGGGCAATGACCCCCTATTAAGTTTATTTCCTGCAATTTTGTATTGCTAAGTTCAAGATATCACCACGGCAAATGCCGATATCAGAAAGTTCTCTATCAGACAATTTTGATAGTTCCTTGATGATATTGTAATACCTTGTAGTGGCTGAAAATTCTTTCTGCCAGTAGTCCATCCATTCATGTATCATTTTTTTATTCTGCGATAAATTGTTTCGTTGACTTTTTTGTGGCAACTTCTGTTGTCACATCGTCGGTGATATCAATCTTTTTAGGTTTCTTACTTTCAGGAATAATATGTTCAAGCCAAATCTTGAGAATACCATTTACCATGGAAGCATTGTTTACAACGACATTATCATTAAGAGCAAAAGTACGAGTAAAAGCACGATCTGCAATTCCCTTATGAAGATATTGTACATCAACACCATCAGAAGTAAGGGTGTCCAAAGTTGTTTGGCCCTTGACGACAAGCTTGTTTTCTTCAAGAGTCAATTCAATATCTTGCTTACCAAATCCAGCAACAGCAAGTTCGACAACATATACATTTTCGTCTGTCTTCTTTAGGTTAAATGGGGGATACCCATTGCCAGCTGTCTTCTGAATGTGTTCGTAAGTTTCATTCATCTTCTGAGCAATCTTGTCTGCTCCAACAAAAAACTTGTCAAACTTGGCAAGATCAGAAAATGTATGATCGAATCTATAAGGTGTATTAGTCATCTCATCGTTCTCCTATGTTAGCGAGATTCATAAATATGCCGTCCAACTATGCAACGACATAAATATATTTAGGTTGGATTTATCAATTTTCAAGAGTGAGGAATAAAAAAAATGGCTGACGAATCAAAAGCACCAAGTGAAGATTTTGTTACTTCGAAATGGAGACCCTTTATGGGTTGGACATATATGGCTATATGTTCCTTTGATTTTATTTTTGGACCAATTATGAATGTAGTATTTTCCGTCATAACAAAAACACAATTAGTCCCATGGAAGTCACTCACACTTGATAATGGTGGTTTATTTCATCTTTCAATGGGTGCAGTTCTAGGTGTAGCTGCATATGGAAGAACACAAGAAAAAATTTCAAAGATTGATAATGGAATTCCATTACCGGGAACAGGAATGGCTTCATCTCCAATAGTATCTGAAACTACGATAACTGATACTTCAGTCAATGTAACTCCAATTCCATCTGCTCCCACACCAGTTTCCACAGTAGTTGCTACTCCAGCACCTCAACCAGTTTCTACCCCAGTTGCTGTTTCATCAACACGTAAAAGATTTATTTAAAATAAATTGGGGCGGTTTATGCCGCCCCTTTTATATTGAAGTGTGAAAATACATTATCTTTATCAAAAGACTGAACGTCACGTACCCAATTCAGTGCATCTTTCTCAGTTGCAAAATGCAACCTATCTCTAATGGTTAGACCGTTTAAAGTTCCTTTGTTGAGTAACTTATCGAATTCAACAACATATCCGAAAGTCTTTTCTTTTAGGTCAGCCATTTTGCAGTCTCCATGTTTACGTAGTGTATTTATCAAAAAAGATGGTAGGGGATGTAGGACTCTCACCTACTTTAGCGCCGTTATGAGCGGCGAGCGTCGTTTACTTTCGCCTATCCCCCAAACTCTTTCTTTTTCCTCCACAACCTATTTAGAACGGAACAATAAAGTCTTCTCCAACTGAAATCAATCTCTCTAAATTATTTATTTCAGTCTTCAATCTTTCTACGTCTTCATCATTCCATTCTGCTTCACTCAACTCTTTTCGTTTGGCTTTGAGTACATCGTATGTACGGGGAAAAGGTTCATTCATCTTCTGGCTCCGTATACTGAATCAAAGTTGCATTGCGTATTCTGTATCCACGATCATGCCAATCTTGAATCTTTCTTGAGATATCTGGGTCGTCATATGTGCTTTGACAATGACGAACCCATGCTTCCATAGCAGTAAGACCAAAGGTTTGATAGCTCATTCCCCACCATGCAGCTTTGCTTACTGGAGGTTTGATCACAAACCCATAGGTCTCTTTTTTCATTATACCATACCAATTGACTGCATATAAAGATCAAGAAGTGTCTCTTCTTCCTGACGCTGTTCCTTTGTCTTACGACGAATTGAAATGATCTTACGGACAATCTTTGTTTCATAGCCAGCAGACTTCACTTCAGTGTAAATCTCTTTAATATCTTCAGAGATGGCTCGCTTGTCTTCATCTAGTCGCTCGATACGATCAATGTATGCAAGCAACTGATCCTTATTCCCATTGTCACTCATAATCAATATCCTTTTATTAAGAGAAAGTAGTGGGGGAGATTTCTCTCCCCCGTTTTTGTTAGGCGTCAGCAAACTCAACTGCCTTTTCAAGAGCTAGAACCTTGCGATTCCGATTAGGACCATACCATGCAGACTGCAAACGAGTCTCAGGATTATGACCAAGAACATGGTCAGTGGTATAGGTTACGGCATTAAAAGCTTGCCACCATGAACCCTTACCAAATTCTGCTCCCGGTTGAGTATCCAAAACTTCCATGACCTGTGTAGCAGGACGAGAAAGAATCTTCTTATTCTCCTTAGACATAACAGGAAAAATGGTCTGAAGATACTCAGTAAGGTTTTCCTCATTGTACTGGCGAGAAGAAAGAAACTCAGCGGTTTCCTTATAGGTATCCATCTTGTTATGAGCGATGCCCAAAGTACGCCTTACCATATCGGGATCAAAAGCACGACGATGGTTGAGCTTAACCATAAGGTCACTAGAAGTACCAAGAGCAAGAGTAAGAGTATTATTACAGACGACACGAATCGGAGTAAAGCGGATATCAATAGACTTGCCATACTCATGAGGATTACTAAACAGAAGATAAGAGTCAACACGGTCGCCTCCAAGAATCTCAAAGCTATCCTTCACCTTCGCAAGAGCCCAAACGTTCTTGCCTTCACGAAGAGAACCAGCGGTATGCATTTCCATATCACCAGCCATCACGAAGTCATTGAAGAACTCAAAAGCCTCATGATTCTGAACAGGCTTCCAGTCAGAAGAAACCATAGTCAAAATCTTGTCGTCAGAAGAACGAACCAGAGCTTGAGTATCTGTTACAATCTTCTTGCCCTTACGGGTGATAAAAGTTGGAACTTTTTCGACTTCCCAGTCCAAACCAGCTTCCTTGAGCATCTGGTCTGGAGTCAGATCATGATGAACGCTTTTGCCAAGACCATGCCAAGGAGTTTCACCAGCGTATGCCATTGTTTCGACGATGTGTGCCATAATCAAGTTCCTTTCAGCTCATGAGTCCATCGACTCAACATAATCATATTACTCTAGGAGGATTGTGGAGTCAAGCGTTTTTTTAAATATTTTTACTCTCAACTGCCATCATCATCTTCTTTTTCTTCCTGATACGCCTCAATATGCATTTCATAATCATCTTCTAGGTTAAATTGCTCAATAAGGTGATCAGGAATATCATCACGCCAATCATCATCTTCAAAATCAACATTGTAACAATTATCTCCATCTTCGCTGGTATATTCACCGACAAAAGATAAACCTTCTTCACGATACTGAAGCTCGACAATAAAACCAAGTTCTGTGAGTGCTTCCATGGCTGTCACAGGCGGCGACCATGCGGATTGGAACCATCCTGTAGCGGATTTGGTCTCAGGATCATATTCCAGTTCGCCATCCGCAATTTCCCACTTTGTCCCCCAATTTTCGATGCGCCATGAGTACCAACTTGCATGACCAAACTTTTCGATGTTCGCAGCTTCCTGAGCTTCACGGCGAGAATTAAACCCATCGCCAATAGAAACTTCAACAAGAAGTTCTGGAGGACAAGGAACAAACTCATTCAAGAAATTTCCATCCTTAAATGCCTTATCAAGACGCTCCATCATTGCAGAGTCTTCATGTGAAATAGAAATTGAATTATCGCACCAGTTAGGCATAGTTTCTCTCCTCAGTTGGTATATTTGAAGTAACAGTCAACAATATCCTTGATCTGTTGATCTGCATCAGTGTAGTATTCTTCGTCCATAATTGCAAGAAGAATTTCTTCATAATCATCTGTCGAAAGATGATTCTTCAAGACCTTTAGATACTTTTCCCCTGTATCTGTACGTTTCACTTCTTCTTCAAGTGGATCGACAGAAAATTCTACAATCTTTGGAAATGTAATAACATTGTTCATCATTCAGCTCCTGATTCACGATAAACATATTCGATTGTTGGTATGTACGGAAACTCGATGTAAACTCGACTATCTCTGCTAGTGTAATGGGATTTATGTTGTACGCCATCTCCGTCAGTATACCAATCCCAAAATACTTTACCTTCACCATCATATGCTCGACCATCAGCATCTTTGAACACATGACCGCAGCGTTTATTCTGATACTTCATATCACCATTATAATCAAGTTCATTCCATTCCCAATCTTCACCAGTCAACGGAACGATTGGCTTGTACATCGCAAGCTTGCTGAACATATCAATTGTGTATGGAGCGGTTGTACCAGAATGTCCTTCATTATCGAATACCTTCAGTAGATCAAGGACGTGATTGCAAATCATTTCCTGCATTTCATCATTGAACTTACCGTTCTCGTCAACCCATCCAGCTGCACGAAACTCTGTCATTGCGTGTGTAGCATAACTCATTGCTCAAACTCCAGATTAAAGTGTTTAGCCAATTTGGCGTAACCGTTTCGGCTTGAACCAACAACATCCATACATTCTTGTATGATCAACTCAGCAAAATCTTGAAGCTCAACATCAATTGAATCAAAAGCATCAGGTGAGAAAACCTTATCATTTTCAACAAGAAAGTAAGCTTCTTTGGCAAGCTCTTTGATTCTTTCGTTCATACTTCAACTCCTGATTCACGATAAACATATTCTCGATTTGGGGTGTAGGGAAAATCGATAAAGAACACAAAGGCAATGGTAAGTATAAGGTTCACAGTCAGTCTGATGAAGTATCTCATAGTTCAATCCCAAATCGTTCCTTGATTATACGGATAGACTCGTCATCATTAGCACAACGCATTTTACCATTTGAAGTATCATGTGTTTGTTCACAAACATCGATACATTCTCTGATGATCAATGCAGCAAACTCTACAGTTTGTCTAGTCGGCATATCACAACCACAACTACACATTTCCAATCCAGCCTGTTTAGTAAGCTCTTTGAACCGCTCGTTCATCACTCAACTCCAACGATTGATCTTAAACTTGCCAAGATGCTTATTGTATCTGGCACAGGCGACAAAATTTCCAAACTTAAAAACGAAGCCTACCTGATTGCTGCCCTTGGGATAGAAATTAAATCCTGTTTGGACACCTTCACCCTCTTCTCTAATGTGTATCATTACTCTGTTTCCTCTAAAATAGCATAGACGATAGGAATAATTTTGAGATACTTCCATCGAAGTGGTTCTTCAAAAAGAATGACAGGAGGTGCCCATTCATCATCATCTTCTTTATAACAAATCCAAGCAAGCTTCATCATTCAACTCCAAAGTGATATTTGATAGCGTCATCAGCAAAATCAGCTGCTTCGCCATCATTCCCATACTCGTAGTAACCAACAAGACCGATGCATTCCTCAAGGATCAACTTAGCAAACTTTTCCAAGTCTTCCTTGATGAATGGCTTATCAGGAGTCATGATATAAGCCAAACCAGCTTCTTTAGCGAAGTTTTCCAAACGCTCGTTCATCACACCACCTTGTATCCATGTTTGTTGCATTTAGGACAAACAACTGTTTGCTGTGGAGGATACGAAGTAAGCATCACATGCGGATTATCCAGGTACATTTCAGTATCGCAATCGTCACACTTTACGCCAGCAGAAAATCGCTGAGGTGGCGTACCATAACCATTGTAGGCAAATACCAGACTATGCTCTTTGTTGTGTTCACTCAGTTTCTTCATCACCAACTCCTCATCATTTAAGTATTATAACCTACTTCTGATAAGAAGTCAAGCTATCACATACTTCATCATAACAAAAACCTTTCAATTAACGACAAACTGTTTCCCACAGCTTTGTCAGCAAGCTCTTTGATTCGCTCGTTCATCATTCAACTCTAAAATATTGTTTAATATTCCTAGCAATAATAGCACCCATATCATCATCACGATGGCTATTCTTTAAAGATACTTGCTCACATTCCTTAATGATCAATTTGGCGAACTTCTCAACTGGATGAGGAGACTGAGTGATGAATGAGCGTATTCGAGAACTTGCTGAACAGGCTGGTCTACATTTAGACGAGAATGGCGACATTATCTGGAGTAAAACCAGATATAACGGCGAATAGGATAGTGTTTGTCTTCATACGCAAAGATCAGATCGACCAGTTTGGTAAGGACGGTTGCGGCGGGTCCTTCAGCAGAATCGAAGATCAGATCCACGCATTCTAAGAGGACTTTATAGGTTGCTTCGTCCATCACTTTGCCTTGGGTTCGAGTTTAGCAACGGTACGGATGAGGAAGTTGGCAGCCTTGGAGTCAACAAGCGCCACACTCAGTAGTGTATCAGCACTAACATGGACCCTGCGGCTAATCTCGTCCAATACGCAGATGAGCGTGTAGCCATCAACAGCAGGATGCTTACCTAAAAACTGGGCGACCTTTGACATCGTATACCTCGTTTGCTAGTGTCTATAATACATAATAGCACATCACAGTGGATTGTCAAGTCTGCTTCTTAGCCAGTTTCAACATGTCGATATGGACTGCGATAGCCTCTGCGCTCTGGCTTCCGTAGAGCCATTCTGTACCATCACAGATAGCGTATTCTTTAGTACCGTTCTCTTGGGTAACGACATAGCAGCGGATATCTGGAAACCCTTTGCGTTTAGCATAGGTTTCAATAGTGCGGCACATATCGGTCTTAGCGTATTCCATTACGCAACCTCCTTATCACGGAAGTTAACACGGAACTTCATCATCTTCAAGTTATCTTCTGTGCCGCAAATCTCGACACGCTTGTAGGCATACATGTCCATGTACTGGATCGTGACCCAAGGAACGATGGTGTTAGCAGCATTGAGCGCCAGACGCATATCAACAATCTCACCACGGATCAGACCAGCTGCGCTGGTGTAGCGAACACGATCACCAAGCTTCACGCCACCAACCTTGTCCACGTTGTAAGAATTCGTATCCATGACTCTCTCCATCAGTTGATGATTGATATTAGCATATCCTCAGAGGGTGTCAAGCGGCTTTTTTAGCCGCTTCCTCAGAAAGTTGCTTCCAGTACTTCACGATACGGGCGGTTCCACGAACATCCTTGCGGAGCCACTGGTTAACTTGCCATTCCAGCAGGGTGCCATTCTTGATGAAATATTTGGCGGTGATAGAACCCTGACGAGCATCAGCCTGAGTGAAACCACGGTTATTGCTCTCAACAGCGGCATTCATAGCCTTTTCATCCTCAGTTTGGCGACGAAAGAGGGCAACACAAGCCCTCCCAACGATACGAGCCAGCTTTTCCTGATCAGCGGTGTCGATCATGGTGACAAGAGAGGACTTGGTGAGCATGTGGTGTCTCCATCAGTTGATGATTGATATTAGGCAATCTAGCAGTAGATGTCAACTGTTTTTGGCTTAGAAACGAAATTATTTTCACATTCTTTGGGAAATTTCACCCACATTTCTCTGAGCATGATCTGAATGGTATCCGCAGCACCGGGAACCTCAAGGATTTCAGCGAGATAGATCAGTTCGTTGATGTAGTCAAAGATTTTCCAATGATTACGCATGTTTCTCTCTCCCTCAGATGTAGTAGAAAGTGCTGCCAGCCTTGAGAATGCGGCTGTAAGCAAAGCGAACCTCACGCTCAAACTCCTCATTCGTACATTCAGAGAAGTCTATAACCATACGTTCGTAAACCTTAAACGCCATGTCTTCATCACAACCCAGAACTTTTTCGATTTCGCTAATCCAAAGCATGTCCATATCTCCGTTGTTGATGACCCTTTATAGGACATCTGAAACAACGTGTCAACAAAAAAATAGCCCCCGAAGGAGCTATTTTAAATAATTTTTTTATTAATATTTGTTACCAATTGTGTATTTTGTAACCAAATTCCATTTATTTTTTTCTTTAAAAGGAATGATCTTGATCTGGTTGAGAGGAGACTGCAAATTATCAACCTTATCTGGATCAACAATATCAAGCAATTCCCATTCTTCTAAAAGTGTAACAATCCTATTGCGTCTGGCAATATCACCTTCTGCCAAAGTAGAATCTTTTCCATCTAATAAAAATAATTCTTTAAAATGGACTATGTAATATTTGCCCTGTTTATGAAGAATGTGGCAAGATTGATATAAAGTATTTTCTTTTTTTGATGCTAGACCAATACGAGAAAGTGTTTCTTTAATTTTTAAGAAATCTTCTGGATTTTTTAATCTAATTTCCACCAATTGATTGAGATTGAACATTATTGCCACCTTTTATTAATTTTATTTTTATAAGGGTCAGTTGCTCATCAGTCAATATATTATTAATCTCACGAGCCCTTGCATAGTTTACATTATAATATTCCATGATGGCTTCAATCTTGTCGTCTTCTTCTTTTTTATGCCACTTAGAATACCTTTTTCCTTTTCGTATACTATTTAGGTAATAATCATTTTGAAGTTTGTTATCGATATTGGAATACATATTAATTTCATTAGCATACATAACAGTATCTTTAAAATAAGAAAAAGCCTTATTAATTGGATAAGGCTTATAAAAGGTTTCGGCTAGATCGGGATTTTCAGAATCCCTGATCAAGTCTTGTTTGGTGGTATTGATTGCGTTTACAAATTCAAAAGGACTCATCATTCAAACTCAATATCAATCATAATACGTGTAAATGCAGCAACCAAATTAATCTCAGCATCCGCCACAAATGCAGCTTTATACTGATACTCAGCTAAGATCAATACCAACTCTGGAATTGAATTTGATTTTACTACATCATTTGCCATATCATAAAGCTTACGAAAAATTGTAGTCGTATCAGTATCAGAATTCTCTGCTACCCACTTACGCATTTCCGCAAAGTTTTTATTCTTTAAATGATCAATTAAATTTTTAAAATTAGATTTGTCGAGATTGACAAAAATACCAGTATCAACAGACCCATTGACCGAATACCTCTGAAGTTCATTGATGACTCGTCGCCAATCAGGTACATGCTTAGAGATAAGTTCAGCAACAACAGACTTGTCAAAAGAAATTCGTTCAGAATTAAGAACATTAATAATCCTTTTCATAAATTGAGAAGCAAGTTTTGGAAGATCATCCTTCGTGATCTTAAACTCTATGACAGAGCACCTAGAATGCAGCGGTTCAATAATTCTGTTTTTAAAGTTACAGGTGAGAATGAAACCACAATTTCTGGAGAACTCTTCCATAAAATTTCGTAAGGCTGGCTGGGTGGAATTTGCATTGAGGTAATCCGCCTCGTCAAGAATGACGTACTTGCGTCTACCTGTGAAAGAGACTGCCGATGCAAAATTGAGAATTTCAGTTCGGAGAGTATCGATGTTTCCATTCATTGATCCATTAATTACAATATAGTCAGCATCAATCTGATCAAGCATAGCACGAGCAACCGTTGTTTTACCAACGCCTGCAGAGCCAGACAAAATTAGATTAGGTATATCATTTTGTGCGACGAAAGACCTGAAAGTCTCTTTGAGACCTTCAGGCAAAATGCATTCATCGATAGTCTTGGGACGATAACGCTCTACCCAGAGAAATTCATCAAGCATTTGTTTTTCCTATCAAGAGTTAAACTTAGATTCCGCTTCAGTCATAATAAAATATTCAATGTTATTGTCAGTGAATGAAGAGATGCCTTTTGAATTAATCTTGATATTATAGCTCAATGGAAACAACTTAACAAGATATTCAACACGAAATACCATATTAAAAATCTTATCTGTTGTACCAACTTCAATACTAAATGTATCAGATGTTGGGTTCCTTGAATTGATAGCAGAAACTTTTATAACATTACCATCGCCAAAAACTGCAATATTAGGAACCTGAAGAATCGAAGCAGCCTTCAAAACCTTATGAAAATCATAATGATTTATCAAAAATTCAATTTCAGCCGGATCAACCACAATCTTTTTATCTTCTGGTGGTGCAATAATTGCAGAAATATCTGCATATGTATAATTTACAACCTGATTTCCAGATGTAATTGATAATTGATGTTCACCAAAATTGATATCATGATCTTGGAAAAGAGACAAGACACCAAGAAACTTAGGCAATTCATAGATTGCAAACTGTTGAGGAAAATCCTCCTCAACAATAGCAGTTGCATAAATTGACCTTTGAGTGCCAACAGTTTTTAGAACATTTCCCGGTCGCACCAAAATAGAACCATTGATATTGGAAAAATTCTTCAGGATATTGATAGTTTTCTCACTAATTTTCATAATAAAGTATCCTTTTTCACGGGGTTAGATAGGCTTAAACTTCTTCAAAAGTTCTGGACTAACAGTACTAACTGGAATAGGCGCAGGAGCAGATGGTGCTATAGGCTTTGGATTTCTCTGACTCCTCAAAAGTTCTGCATCAGCTGTAGCAGATGCACCAATAGAAGCAAGCGCAGCAAGTTTACCAGCAAAAACATATGTACCAGCATGTTGTAGATGCATCCATGGACACAACCAAACCTTAGCACCCATATTACGAACATTCTGGCAAAACATATAATCTTCTGAAAGATAACGCTTTGATTCAGGATCAATAATACAATCAAAGTATGCATGGATTTCACGAGAACCATCGAACTCTGCAGTACGAACATGATCAGGCTTATATGAGTACTGAGGATAGTTTTCCTTATACTTTTCAAAAGTTGGACGACGAATCATCATAAATCCAGTACCAGTCTCTAATACTTCAGCTGGTTCGTCAAGTCTAATTGTCTTACTGGATTCACCTTTATCCATTGCAGGATTGAAAACAAAGTCACCGACAAAATCTTCAAGATTTGATGGATTCCCATCTGCAGCACCCTTATTAACTGCTTGCAAAATCTTTTCCCATGTAATGCACTTCTTGGGATAAGGTCCAGCAATAACATCATAAGGAGAATCTTCATCCTGTAATGCCATCAATGCGATGATATCCTTTGGATCAAACCCAATATCAGCATCAATAAACATAAGATGATGAGCATCAGAACGCAAAAATTCATCTACACAATAATTTCTTGCACGAGTAATCAATGATTCATTAAAAAGGAAATAAGAACGAAGTTCAATCCCATACTTAACACATAGTGCAGTCAAGTCGCACAAAGACCTAGTATAAATTCCACTAGCATTACCACCATACATTGGTGTCGCAACAAATAACTTTCTATTCCTTAGCTTTTCAATATCGATTTTGATTTCCATTATTTCATTCCTTTATAATGATCAACATAAAGGCACATCATAACATAATGAAGTGCTTTCATCAAGTCTGCTTTATTATTTCCGTTCTTTTTTCCATAACGCCAGAGATACTTAAGTGCTGTGTTTCTGAATGTTGGGGTAGAGTCACCAAGAGCAATCCACGCATCAAAGCATTCGACTGATTCTTCTTCAGTCTTGTAATGCTGAGAATAGGTTGCGTCGATATAATCCTTGAAATCACTGATAATATCATCCTCTGCATACTTATAATAAAAATTAGATGTATCTTCTCGTGTAGGGATATACTTATCTTCAAAAGTAAATGTTACTTCAGGGTTTGGCATATTTTCATATGCATCTTCTACTTGCTTATATGCTTCATCTTTCTTTACCATAATATAGTTCCTTTCACAAAGTTATAGAGTCTTTTAAAATTCTTTCAACATCAGGAGGCGTCCAACCTTCTGGCTTCTTAATCTTGCCATCTTCACGACGAATTACCTTGCCGTCTACAAGCTTCGCCATATTACTTCTATGAACTTCAGCAAAAATGTCGTCAAGAGGAATGCCATAAGAAACGGCAGTACCACAAGCGATGTAAATAATATCAGCGAGTGCATCAACGACTTCAACAAGATCATTCTTATATTCCGCTACAATATATTCTGAATACTCTTCTGCGAGAAGCTTTTTACGAAGATCACGTTCTTCCTTAGAAGGAAATTCTGGCTTCTCACCAATACGTTGGCCAAATGCCTGATGAAAATCACGAACGTCTGTAAAATAACTCACTGCTGTTTAACTCCCATAAGACAAATTGCACTGCCTTGAGATTGAGGAATAAAAGAACCACCAGAAGAAGTGCATTTGTCCATTGATGCATAATATTTTTCATTAGTATTAGTAGTACCAAAATAAATCGCACTAACGATACTCAAAGTCATAATAACTGCGGTTGTACAACCAATTAGCCATTCCCATTCAAATTTCATATCAAACTTCCTTTTCACTTTTGTCAAATTTAATGCCTTCAAGAAGAAGGCGGTTTACTTCATCAGAAATCATTTTTTCAATTTGTGGAGTAAGTTCTGTTTCTTTCAACTTGTGTGCAGTTGTTTTATCTTCGTCAATCTTGTATATATCAGCTAAGATAAAAAGTCTACCAGTTTCTTCTTCTTCTTTGATAAATTCATCTTCAGGAAAAGTTACAAAATAATTTCCTAATCTAAACCCCGGTCTTTCTTCTTTACTTAAATTTTTTCTTTCCATTTAATTTCTCCAACTTTTTGAATGCTTGTTCTTTGTGTATACGATTTGCTCTTTTATAAAATAAAATACCATTAAGATGATCAATTTCATGTTGAAAAACTCTAGCGGTCAAACCATCAAATACTTTAGTTTCAACAAGACCAGATGGAGTTTGAAAACGTACACGAATAATTTTTGGTCTCTTTATTTTAATAATAAGATTAGGGAAAGAAAGACAACCTTCTTCTAAAACAATCTGTTCTTCACTCATATGAACAATACGAGGGTTAAAACAAACAAAGTTTTCTGGATCACCACGCATTACAAATACACGGTATAGTTTACCAATTTGATTTGCTGCTAAACCAATACCATTATAATCATTCATAATCTGCATGAGTTCCATTGCAATATCAAATGGGTTCTCAGGCGGATTTGTGAAATCAAATTCTTCCATAGTAGAAGTAAGAATTGGAGTTTCGCCCTTAATAATATCTGCCATCATACGATCCTTGAAAAATTTTGACTCTTTTCAAACTTAATCACTTGATTGAATTTATCAAACAATTGGTCAGTCTTATGGCTAATAATAAACGTATTTGTATCACTTGTCAACCCCAAAAGTATCTTTAGGAATTCATTTGTTCCATTAACATCAAGAGAACTGTCCATCACCTCATCCATTATAAGAATATTTGTGCTGGCACTGTTACGCATTTTTGCAACTGCTCGCCATGTGAAAAGAATAGCTAAATTGATACGCATTTTTTCACCTTCAGAGAATGAAGCATAAGAAAACTCATCACGAAATCTCGACTTTATCTTTTCGTTGAATGTCTCGTCTAATTCAAATTGAACAAAGAAATCCATAGCAGAAAGATATTTATTTATAAGTTTATTAATTACAGGAACATATTGCTTGATGATACGTGACTTGATGCCACTATCTTTTAAGATAAGAGAAGCAACTTGTAAGCAATCCTTACTAGTTGCATATTCTCTTTTTTCATTTATATAATTTTCTAAATCATTTTCAAGTTGATTCATTTTATCATCAGAAACATGTTCAACAGTTTTCTTATTAAGTTCTTCGATATTTCTATTAAGTTTAGCAATATATGCCTTATAGCCATTTACATTATTATTATAAGAAGCTTGTTCAATCTTCAAATTGGTAATTTCTTTTTTGATAGAATCAATTTGTTTGATTTCATCATTTAGGTTGAACAATTCTTCTTTTAATTGTGTAATTCCATCTTCTACTTCTTCAATGTTTTTTGTCTTATCATCTACTGTCTCACACTTAAAATCATTCTGAATAACTTGCTTGCAAGTAGGACAATTGTCATTAATTTCAAAAAATGATATATCAGCCTTCAATTTTTTAATTTTATCAACCAACTGTTGTTCAAGAATAAGAAATTTTTGATTTTTATTACGAAGTTTTGCTTCATCTTGAATACTATCAATAAGACCATTTATTTTCTTATCGTAAGAAATTACTTTAAATATTTCTATTTCCATAGATGCATCAGTATCAATAATTTCTTTTTTAATTTTTTCTATCTGTTCTGCGGTATTATCACGCATCTTAGATGCGAGTAAATTTTCCATCCTAATTTTTTCAGACGTAAGATTGTAGTTATATTCTGCTTGTTGAAGAGCTTTACTATTTTCAGTAATATCTTCTTTCAGCAAAGAATTCATCGTAGAGAAAATTTGAATATCCAAAAGGTCTTCGATAACTTCTCTACGAGCTTGTGCTGTTAATTGCATAAAAGGAGTAAAAGATGCAGAACCTAGTACAACTACCTGACAAAAAGATTTATGATTCAACTTAAGAATCTGAGTCTCAAGAATTTCTTGATAGTCTTTTGATTCGGCATTTTGATTTAATAAATTGTCATTTTGATATACTTCAAACACATTAGGCTTGATACCACGAACAATTTTATAAGAAATAGAACCAATAGAAAATTCTACCTCTACAACAAGTTCTTTCTTGTTTATAGAGTTGAGCAACTGTGGTTTATTAATTTTACGGAATGGTTTATTATATAAGGCAAACGAAAGTGCATCAAGCATTGTAGATTTGCCTGATCCATTCTCACCGATAATCAATGTTGTATTTGACTTATCAAGTTGAATTTCGGAAAAAACATTGCCCGTGGAAATAAAATTTTTCCACTTCAAATTACGAAATACTATCACGGAAACCTCACTCTATAGTTTGGGCTTTCATATAAAGGTCACTAACTATTTTTTCTACTCTGTCTTTCATATCTGTATTTGCACTCATGCTAGTAAGATACTTTCTAAGAATAGTCATTGTGTCTTCTGCTTCGTTTATTATATCAGAATCTTCTTCTAGATACAAATTTAAATGGTCTTCAACTACCTGCAAGTCATGAACCCCACGCTTTTCAAGTTGATTAATGAACATATCAAACTTATAAGGATCAATTCTGTTTTTAATAATAACTTTGATATGCCTTCCTGCATAAAAATCAAGATCAATTTTTTCTGGTTCATTTCCAAGAGTTATATCATCATACCAAATTTTTTGAAACATTGTATATGAGTTTTCAATAAATTCTAGTTCTCTCGTTTCTGTGTCAAATACATGAAAACCTTTTTTATCATTGTAGTCTGCCCAAGTAAATTCACACGGCGAACCAAGATAATGAATATTTCCTCTGCTACTACGATGATGGTAATGCCCACTACATACAGTATCAAAACGATTGAAGATATTAGGGTCGTCACCATGAGACGGAGGAGCACCAACAAACATTGGGAAACCTGCAAGTTCCAAATGGCCAAAAAGAATTGGGCAACGTGTTTCATTAATAATCCTTAATGATTCTTCACGGTTCTCATCACAAATCCATGGTGTCAATAAAATATTAGTATTATTGAATGACCATGATACTGGTGTGTTATCCCACACTTTAAATGAAGGATATTGATGCACTACAAGTTCTTTCAATGAATTCACATTGTTCGTATTCTTATAGTAAGTATCATGATTGCCAGCAATGATATGAAAGTCTAAATCCCTTGAAGCAATTTTTTCAAGGAAATCTTCTCTCAATCTCTTAGCAGTGGCAATATTAATATATTTGCGGCGATCAACAAGATCACCAAGATGGACAATAGATTTGATAGAGTGTCTATCAATATACGGAAAAAAGATTTCATCAAGAAAATCCTTCATGTTGTTAAGCATAACAGGGGAGTCATTTTTAACTCCAAAAGTGGGTATCAGTTATAAGAGCAATACGTGTCACACTGAGTCTCCTTTCATTTTATATAACTAATGATTCATACGTTGTTTCTACCAATTCGTGAATAATTTGTTTTAGGACGGGTATCTTTAAAAACATTATTCTTTTGAGTATTACTATTATGCTTATTGATTGATGAGATACAATAGTCACGAATGGTCTCAAGCCTTACGAGATAATTCATTTTCTCATTTGGATGAGCGATAGGCGAATTAATTTTTTCAACAATATCTACCACACTTGGTGGAACCATATGTATATTATCATTATTCATAAAACTTCTCCACTCCAATTTTTTTATCTTTACGCTTTGTTGCTTTCTCTGATTGTTTTTTATCGTATGACTTGACAAGATTTTTCATATAATCATTATCCAAATTGACAGTCACATTTTTTTCATCACCTATAGATTGTTCAGCCAGCATACCTTCAAAGTAAAAATTCTCCAAAGTCTTCTGTTTGATATACAGATGTTTCTTCTCTTTGTCAATACGCCTTAAGAAAGCATACCAAATAATCTGCGTAAAATATGCAAATGGATTTGTTGATTTTTCAGGATTAAAATTATTTAAATAATTAACACAGTTCTCTAGTCCATCTGAAATCATTTCATCACGATACGTATAACTGATGAAGTTTGGTTTTAGAGAAAGACGAGTTGCAATTTTATAAAGACATTCGCCAATATAAGGAGGAATCCTTGGATGTTCTTCACCCTTTTCATCAGCTTCTGCACAATCACTTTTATATTGAATAATAGCTGTATAAAATTTCTTATTATCAATATAATGAATACTTACTTTTTTAACTTTTTCTTTACGAATTTCTTTTGCTAATTCTGGTACTTCTGGTACTTCTGTCATTTTTAAATACTCGCATTGTAAATTTTGTAATCAAAACTTTCACTATTGTATATATTTAGACGTTCCATAAAATGTAATAATGTAAAATTCATTTTTGTTTTATGTTTTAAATCATCTGCAATATCATATACTACTACAGATGATTTTTCTGTTCCTATACGTAGTCCACGACCAATTGATTGTAATGTTCTCACACGAGATTTGGTCGGAGAACTAAACACAACATTATGAAGATTGCGTATGTTAACACCAGTTGAGAATGTGCCGTAACTGGCAACAATGATAGCATTAGTTTCTTTTTCAACGATATGCCGTATTGCTTCACGTTCTTCTCCATCAATTCCTCCATGAATAAAAAATATAGGTCTATCTGGCTGTTTATCCTTCAACATATCAAATAACATCTTACCATGTTTTTCAACAAATTGAAAGAGAATAAGTGAGTTTCCTTCCAAAGAAAGTGACAAATTACGTAAAAATTTGTTTCTTGCTTGATGCCTTACAATAAAATCTACTTCATCTTGATATGACATGCTCTTGACGAGTTTTCTTTCCTCATCACTATATCCAAGAACAATTGCTTTAATTTTAAGATCAGCAACATGATTTTTTTCCATCAATTCAGCAGTCGTTGTTACTTTATATACAGGACCAAACAATCCTTCTAAAACCATTTTGTTTGTTTGCGAACCATCTAAAGTACCAGTAAACCCAAAACGATATTTACAATTGCCCATCTTCTCCATAATTGATGTAAGAGATTTGGCTTTGAATAAATGTGCCTCGTCTCCTATGGCCACATCAAACTGTTCGAAATAGCTTTTAGGCAACTTGTATATAGATTGCCATGTTGAGATGGTAATTGGTTTATCTGTCTGTTTATCTTGACCCTCATAAATTCTATGGACGAACTTATCGGATATAAAACCATAATCAGCAAAGTCAGAGGCAAGTTGACTAACCAAAGAAGTAGTTGGAACAATAATAAGAGTACGTGCATTATAATACCTCGTTAATAGATAGATAATTAATGATTTGCCGGAAGCAGTTGGTGATAAAAAAACGCCTCTGTCATACTTTATTGCATGACGAAAGGCGTTTATTTGATAATCACGAGGAGTCAATGTTAACTCACAGTCGTTTAAAAATTCTTTTACCTCTGAATCATTGAATGTAGTTAAGTTTGGTTTACAGTTATCATCATATTCAACATCATAATTTCTAGAAGATGCAAATTCTGATACTTCTTTAATTAAGCCAAAATATAACAAAGCAGTCATTGTATTATAAAGTTTTATTTTTCCATCCCAAAATTTATTGCGAACCGCAGGAATAAATTTAGCACCGGGTACTGTAAATGTAAAATTATCACAAAGTTCCTGTGCAACAGATGGTTCACATGTCACTCTAGCATAAACTTCATTTACTTTTGTAACGTATAACTTGTCACGCACCTACTTTAAATTTTTCAAATTCAATTGCATTTTTAATTTGAAATCCTCTATCTTTAATTGATTTAATAATTGATTCAAGTACATCTACTTTTTCTTGCTGCATAGCAATTCTCAAATTAATATTAATAATATCTTGATCAGCTTCTATATGCATAGGAACATCCGATTTCAATACATTTAATTGAAATGGTTGCCATCCATGTTCTTTTAAATCTTCTGGAGGCATTATACCACGATAATAATCATATTTCAACTTAATAAATTGTTTACGATCTTGTTCTAGTTTCTTCAAAAGCATATTTTCATCTGAGAAAATACGAAGATACTTGCTATGCATTTTAGGAAGCTTTAAACTTTCATTACCAAGTTCAGTACGATCAATATTACAATCTTCGTCCCACATATCATGAATATCATCAAGCTTCATAATAAAAATCCTATATTTTTGCTACCCTAAAAATTTTATATTTAAAACTAACTGTGTTGGTAACATAGTTCACATCCGAATCAGTTGAAGTGAAATTTATATCACTTAATGAAACCGGAAACAAGTCTTCAAATGAAACTATGATATTTGGATTCATATTACTATTTAAAATAGTAAGAGTGGCATCAGAGTATAACCCATCTTTTGAACCGGGACTTACAGATTGAAGAGTTTTATATTGACCAAAATTTTCTGGAAATCCAAGACCAACTAACCAATTATAAACTTCCAAATAATTTTGAAAATCTTCGTCTACTTTAAATGTAACTTGAAGATCGCCATAGTCTAATCTATTTCCGGCTATTTCAAGAACTTTAAATGGCGTTGGCGATTGGATAAATCCAAGTGCTAAGGAAGGAATATTAACGTCAGTGACAAAGAAATCCAAATTTGGAGCCCGTGCCAAAGTAAATTTAAATCCTAATGGAGAAAGAAAATTTATGTTATTTGGTTGAGTTGTTAAAAGAGGCATAGCATATAATCCTTGTTTATATGCTATTTATCTTCAATCAATCATCGAAATAATGACCTTTTCTATACCTATTTTCTTTGATGAATTCGTCGGCATAAGGACGATACATATAATATTGAAGAACTCTTGCCAACGCATTTGAGGTTTCTTCATTATCATACACATCTTGATATTCATAATCTTCAAGTGGACTTGACTTTGATACCAATCGAGCAATTTCTTCTTGACAAGAGATGTATGCCTTCTTCAAATCTTCAACAATAATCTTGCTTACAAGCTCGTCATCAATTTCCAGATTCATCTTCAATCTCCTGTTTCCAATAGCGGCAATAAAAATGCTTTCCACAAGCATCGATTTCTTTTTGAGGATATCCTTGTTCAACTAACCATTCAAGATTTCTGCCCTCTGCATCTTCTGTCAAAGGCTTAGGAAACCCATATTTCCAACCAGAAGGCGGGTCAATCATCATAACTTCCTTCTTCATAACAAACCTTTCTTTACGATAAAACTTGCCATCCCTTATAAGTTTCCATCCATGCTACTATACACTCTTCTTCGAGAATGTCAAGTGGCTCTGTTCGATCTGGTTGTCTTTCAATCCATTGTTCCCAATAAATATCGAGAACATCAAACTCTGTAATTTGAATAGTAACTTCTTCATTGTTACCATCAATTTCTTTGAAACAGTACGACCTATAACTCATTAGTAAACTTCATTCTGTTACGATCCTTTTCCATTCATCATTAATCTTCAACCAAAGATGTCCATCCTTGCCAACAGACATAGCAACCCTCGTTTCAGAGTCAAAGTTCATATCTGCTTCTACCTCCATGCCTTTACCAATAGTCAATTTGTTATTGAATTTATTGTCTAAAGATGATACGTAATGATTAACATATTCTTTTGGAATAGTGAATGATCCTCTTTCAAGAAGAGGCGCAAATGTAAATGGATCACGGGGCGTAACAAGCGGTGGAGTACTATGAGCAGTAAGTGTCATTAATGCTTTATCAGGAGCCATTGATGCTGGGGGAGCTTTTGCCATAGCCTCCGCAGCCATCAACATACCAACTGGAGCAGCTGGTAAAAAAGAAAAAAACTTACGCCTATCCATTTTACTTTACCACAGTCTTTGGTACAAGATTAATAAGTGCATCAATCATACCGGGAGTTACAACAATTGGCAATCCCTTGTTAGCCAAACCAGCACCAAGACCATTTTGAACATTGAGTTGTGCAATTGACTCAAGAGTACTCATAATAGATGCAAGTTTTTCTGCTTCAAACTTACGATTAATTGCAACTTGAATTTCCTTATCGAAAGTAAAAGTATCAGCCCATCCGACAAAATTAATAGTGATTCCAAGCTTACCAAAATAATCTTTAGCATTCTTCTCAATAGTATCCATCATTGGAATGTAGTCAGCATTGGCTTGATCGAATGTGCGACGACCAACTTCACCGCACACCATAGTCTGAATCTTCTTACGACCAACATCATCCATAATATCAGTCAGGCTACGCCCATAGTAAACAGAAGTGAAGATGACAACAGGATCAATAGACTTTCCAGAAGGAGGAATTACACCAAAGTTATAAAGAAACTTTGCAGCATTATCTTCCGATACAGAAGCACCAATAGAAACACCAGCTGTAATATTCAAACCTTCTTTAGTCTGACAAGGAAAAGACTCATCCCTTGAAGATGTTCCACGATGTGTACCAGCAACCCATTCACGGCTATAAGGTGTACGATCAACAATATAGAGACGACCAGTAGGAATATAGAAATCCCAACCAAGATATCCACCAGAGTTAGAAAGTTTCTGATGAGGAACTACGAAACGCTTCGATGCAATCTTGCGTTCATTGTAGTAAGACTCACTTTCAAATTGAGCCTGACTTTCCTTGTTAGCACCAACATCTGGAACCCAGAAAGCTGACTGATTAGGAAGGATAGTATATGCCTCAGTCTTATCTGTCGTATCAGCATATGCCCATGCTTGATCAGGGTTAATAAGGAAAAGTGCGATAGCAAAAGTAGATGCCGCAATAATCCACTGCTTCATTGGCTTAAACCAGATGACGGCAAGAGTAAAGAAAAGAATAGGTCCAAGCATAAAATTTACCCCATCAAAAAGAAAAAAAATGTACATGGACTTTACATATGCCATGTCACTGTTTGCAAACTGATCACCAGCTGTGCTACCCAAAATCAATGTTGAAATTGGATTATACAACTTAGTAATGAAACCATACACTACAAGAGATACGAATGTCAAGACAATACGAGCAATCATTCTGTTTCTTCCTCAATTTCTAGTGGACCAGAAAACCATGTTTCTGTATCATCGCAAACCCAACCTTCACCTTCAAGACCTTCATCATATTCTTCTTCATATGCTTCTTGAAGACGTTCTTGTTCTTCTTCATCCATGTCATCAGGAAATTCCCAATCAGACCAACAGCCATCTTCTTGCTCTTGATCAATCACATCACCAAGTTCATAGATATTTACTTCTTCATCATCTTCATCAATCTCTGGCTTCTCAGCATAGCGAGCATATCCCCAACGCCAACCAATGCTATAGATAATGGTTTTGCCATCTTTTGTCCAGAACTGTTTTTCAGTGATAGACTTCTTATACTTTGTTGAAACTTTCCATGTTGTCATTTTAAACTCCTAGTTTATCACGCTACTTCTTTTGTAATTTCATGTGTTTTTTTTCCTGTCGCAGAAAACCCATGTGTTTCTTCTAAAAATATTCTATAATCAACTGCTTCTTCAAATGTATCAAAAAATTTCCAATAACATTTTTTATTAGTTATTAATTGGGCTCTCCATTTTTTTCGTCTTGAATCAAACCACACACCAACAACACCACTTTTATTTTTTCTTGAAATAGAAATGTTTCTATTATTTTCAATTTGTGTTACTGATCTTAAATTTATAGGTCTATTATCTAAACCATTTCCATTAATATGATCAATATATATTGGTTCATATCCATAATATATTTTAAAAATTACTCTATGTGAATAAATCATTTTGTTTTTAAACATAATAATGTGGTATTGTTTATTTGTACCATTTTTTTTAAAATTATCTTTGATAGACCCAGCTTTTTTATTAGCTAATTTTGCATTCCACGTTACATGCGCTTTATGATTTGGAAAATATTTTCTATCACGTTCTTTCCAATAGAGAATGCCGTTTTCAATATCTAATATAAATAAATCATTTAAAATTTCAAGTGAAGGCAATTCATTTGGTTTAAATGGCATATCAAAAAGTCTTCCACTCGTATTCTGAATTGCGAGTCCTGAACTTCATATAGTCCTCACGCTCTTCAAGAATCTCTAATACGGGGCTAGTCTGCCACCAGTCTTGTGAGTCATAGGTTCTCCCATAGAAAGAACCAACACGAATACCGCACCCAATACGGGGACGGTTCTCACCTTCGATAAATTGATAATTTTCTGGATCAAGTATCTGGCACATGGGTCCAGAATCCCCAGCGCCATCATGCAAACGTACCAATGAATATCTCACATTACTCTCTCTACTTTCAGCTAGTAGTTTCTTTGACTTGTATCCTACCATCTTACCACTCTGGTCCTGTTGTTTTTTCTGTACGCTCATAGATATAGCTAAAGTCAACACCATATGCAGGAACAACAAGAAGCTTCTGAGGCATATTGTTTAAATCCCGTTCACCAAGAACCCCACTAATAAATAATGTATCAGGAAACTTATCTGGTGTCAAGTGACGAAGAATGTTAGCTTGCATATCACATTTTTTTGTGAGACGTTCAATCTCATTTTCTCTATTAGCAATTGTCTGCTTCATTTCCATGATGCCAGCTTCAAGTCGCTTAATTGTATTCTTAGCAATTAACCAACGATCATAATACATATCTGCTTCATCATCAGTCATTCTTACCTCCCAGCCATCATCATCATTTGTAGATAGCATACCTTGCGTTTGAATGTACGTTCCTTGTTCCATTCATAGATGAGAAGCTTGGGACGTTCTTTATTTGTCTTTTCAAACTTGATTTCCAACTCTGGAGGAAGAAGAATGCCCAAGTGACGAAGTGTCCTATGAGCATTTAATTCCAAACCAGCCATAAGCTTCTTATCATACCAACATCTAGCCAATACAGCACCAAGATAGTCCATAACCTTTTCTTTGATATTTTCTGCATCAATGATGGTTTCTACTGGTGGTTCACGATGAAAATCATCATTATGATAATTGTTTTGAATTGGTTCAGCAGACCCATGAACTATCATGTTACGATTATAGACAAGTGCAGGAAGTTTAGTCATTTTATAGACCCTTCATGATATCTTCGATTGCGATAGGTGTGTAATCACGAACCTCAACACAACAATTTACATGTCGTTCTGTAGGAGATTTTTTTTGATGAATGTGCCCATGAAGATTGTATTTAACTTTAGTCATTCCACTTTCATGCATAGGAATATGAGTAAGAACGCAATCAAACTCAGGGAACCACCGCAGTAACATAACTTTTTGAAAATTTTTCGTGATATGATTGCTTTTAGGATTATCATGATTGCCTAACACCAATCTTTTACGACCCTTTAGAAAAGGCAAGACTTGATATCCTTTACCAAAGAACACATCACCTAGATGATAAACAATATCATTATCTTTGACGGTCTTGTTCCAGTTGTCAATCATAAGTGCATCCATTTCGTCCACATCTGCAAATGAACGAACAACATTACGATGCTCGTCTGTGAAAGTCAAGATGTTTTCATGACCAAAATGAGTGTCACTAATGATAAAAATGTCTCTCATTCTCGTTTTTCTCCAAAGAAGTTTTCATACTCTTCGTCTTTCATCAGTTCATTGCAGAACATCCATAGATCACCGTCTTGATACAATCTCCATAGATTGTTATTGTTATCTGTGAGAGTTGCGTCATCCAATACATCACTCCATGCATCCCAATATTCAGGATGATTTGGACCTTCCTTAACAATATCCAAGGCATCTGAATTTACCAGAAACCAATTATCCGCATATTTTTCTGCAAATGTTTGAGGAATGAAAATACCCTGATTATCACCAATCAAAAGCAAGAGACCTTTAGACATTGGTATTCTCCGTATAGTGAAGGAAAGCTAAACCGATTGCCATGCCAATAACCATACAAATCAACGGTCCAAAGATGATAAGGCAAGTAGTAGTGTCCATGATTCAGACTCCTTCATAAAGCTTGTTGGGCGACTTGTCCAACGTGTTCCACATCTTCTTTGTATCAGAACTACCGTAGATGTCAACAAATTCTTTCAAGCGACCGTAAAAAATCTCCTTAAAAGCAATTTGATAGTCATCTTCATTGATGCGTTCATATTCAACCTTAGATGCACGAATAATCAATTGGCTATTCGTAACGGCAGAAGTCAACTCGTAATGGTATTCCAAATCACTATGAGCATCTATAGATGGTGTGAGATAGATATCACCCCCATTTTTCTTATTCGCTGCGACAAAAGCAGCTGAAAAGTCATCAGCCTCATATCTATCCAATCCCCATGAAATAGGAATTGCTTTGGTCAAGTACTCAGATGCACCTTCTGGGTATCCATCCCAATGTTTATAGACGGCAAAAGTGTTAAGATCGTCCTTAAATGTGAAAACTGCACGAGTACCCATGATACATTCTCCTTTTAGATGAAGATTCCGTTTTCATAGCGTTCTTCGTCAGAAAACTTGTATTTTGCTTCCTTACGAAGGATTTCTAATGCCTCGATTTTATTTTTCTCGTTGTTTGTATCCAAAACATACATCATTTCGAGCATGTAGTCAACCACAGTCCAGCTGACACGCAACATCGCATCAAGGTAAAATTCCATATTAAGCATGGTATTCTCCCTCAAAGGTAACAAACACGAGTGTTATCTGTGTTGTCAAATAATTCTTCATGTGTGGGTTGAAAATAATCGCTGTGATTAATTCCAGCTGTATGCCCAGCCGGAACTTCCTTTTCACTAAGGTATCGGAAACCTTTGTAGTTGCCAGTCTGCATAAGAACGTCTTCAAGGATGACAATCATCGACTTGCGACCTTCTGGATTGATAACAGAGCCAGCAAGCATCTTGTTGATGGATTGTTTAAATTCTTCGACATTGAAGGTTTTGCGCTTGGACATGACCATCTCCGTTGTTGATGATTCATATTAGCATAAAAAAAGGGGGCGTCAACCCCCTTTTTAAATTATTTTATTAGCCAGTCTGCTTCTGCATGGCCAGATACTGATAACCAGCAGCAATGACAGCACGAGAAGGCTTGCCAAGCTCATACTTGAGAGTAGTTCCCTTAGTGGTCTTATGCTTACGAAGATAAATTGGGAACCCCTTCATACGAAGGTCAGAGATTGTAGCACGGGGATTGGCAACTCCAAAACGAGCCTTGATCTGACGCTTGGTAAGCTGATCACCAGCCGTGAGAGCAATGATGACACGATCCATCTTGGTAATGTTGTAATTCATAATGTAACCCTTCTTTCACTGATTGCTACACACCTCATGTGTGTATGGAGGCATATTAGACCCATCAAAAAAGAATGTCAACACCTATTTTAAACTTTTTTTGGCTTGACATCATTTTTTTTATCTATATAATAGGTATTGTGATATTGAAATTGGAGATTACATATGGATATCAAAACCAAATATGACATTGGATATACCTATTGGGTTCCTCGTGTTCATAAGATTTTTGATCGTACAGAAACTCTTCGTCATGAAGGTGAAGAATGGACCCGTGATATATACGAAATGAAAGCTTTTGCCAAGAAAAAAGTTGTACGTTGTATGGATATTAAAGTTCATCGTGACCATTCATATTCTGTTATGTATGGTGTAGAAAATGTTACCGATTCTGGTACAAGCATGTTTCAATATTATCCAGAAGCAAATATCCCAGATAGTTATGATGAAGAAACCGCTCAAGCTTTTGCTGAATCTTTTATGAAAGATAATCCAAACGAAGAATATTTTGGAAATTAGTGCTTGACACCATATATTGGTATGATATGGTCTTTATATGAACAACGGAGGTTCACATGGCTAGGTTGTATATCGATTTTCATGATGCTGTCATCAACCGTATGGTTGTTGCTTCTGACTTCAAACTGAATCAGTTCATCACATGGAATGGTGATAACTATTTTTGTGTATACGAATTTAGTAATAATCAACAAGTTTTTCAAGTGGATCGCTTCACCATTAAAAATGGTTGTCATCAGTATGATGCTATTGACCATGGTAAACAGTATTTTCATGATACTCATAACTTTCGGGTGTCAGCATGATTACCAAATATAAAGTCGAATACGGCTATTGGTTTCTTGATAAATCTCAAACTTTGGATTTTGAAAAGAAGTTTGAGATTTTTTCTTCTATAAAAGAAGCAAAGAAATTTGTAGAGAAAATCTCTGCAAAGAAAAATCATGGAAGCAAAATTAATATAGTTGAAATATACGAAAATGATGTTCCTCCTCCTGTGAAAAAGGAAGAGGTCATTATTGATATTCCCGTAACTCAATATAAAGAAATACGTAATCCCAATAGGTTTTTACATACTCATGTTCTGAGTGGTGATACCTTTTATATTATCTAAGGAGAATAGTTATATGGTTAAGAAACTTGTGATGTTGGAAGCACTTTCTCAATACCGGATGAGATATGTTTTTGAGGTAGAAGATGATATTGATCATGCGTGTGATGAATATATAATGCAAGAAAGTGAAGCTAATTTGAAAGAATTTAGTCAACTTCATCTTGAGCCAACTATCATTTTGTCTCATCGTGAAATTACGAAGGAAGATTATCTTCGTATGTTTGATGAAGATAATCATTATCTAAAGTCATGGGATGATGAAAATAAAATGACTTTTGTTAATGTTATTAATTATTCAAAGGATGTTGATGAGGTTCCCCAACCTCTTGCGTCATACTATGGAGAAGGAGTAGAAGATGCTCTTTGGAGTATTTTAAAAAATGAATATGGGCCAATAACTGCAGACCAACTTGATAAAATTATCAAGGATATGAAATAAAAAAAGGGGAGCATCTCTGCTCCCCTTAAGTTTGCGGCTTGAAACCGTCTTGTATTGCCCCGCCTTTGAATCAGCGGGGTTTTTATTAGAGAATATTGTTGACAATAACTCTACGATAGTAACCATTTGAGTTGCTTATGATAGTTCCGTCTGAAAGATTAGGTGATCCAACAACTGAACGGGCGAATGGGTTTGCGACCATTCCGTAACGAGTCTTGAATCCAATCTTTGGCTGGAATGTATCTTGACCAACTGCACGAACCATCTGTAGAGGAACGTATGGGCAATAGAAGATACCAGCGTCAAATGCATTTGCACCCTTATAACCGATAGTGGCATAGTTGCCAGTGGTATAAGGATCAATGTAAACACGGAAACGACCATTGAGAATACCAGCGAAAGTATTACCAGTGTCATCTACCTGTAGGTTATTTGAAGCAAGAGCAGGAGTGTAGTCAAGAACACCAGCCATCTGAAGAGCTGAAGCAACGTCAGAAGAACAGATGATGATGTTACCCTTACCACGACGAGTGTCCTTGGCAATCTGGTTAGCTTCTCTTTCAATCTGGAACATAAGACCCTTGAACTTTTCAACTGACCAACGACCGTTTGAGTCAGTATCAAGATCGAATACGCCGGGAGTTGTTGTGCCATACTGAGCGCCAGAAACGCCAGAAAGGTTGATTGTACGAACTACTTCACGATTGATTTCAGCAAGAATTTCTGACTGAAGAATGTTAGCAAGTTCTGTTTCAGCATCTAGACCATGAACTGCCTTCAAATCTTGAGAAAGTTCCATAGTGTATTCTGCCTTTAGCGCACGGCTACGAGCAGTTACAGAAACCTTATCAATGCTGAATGCCATTTCAGGGAATGTATAATTTGATCCAAGACCTTCTGACTGTGAAGTAGTCATGCCTTGAGCAAAGTTATAAGCATCAGCGCCTGAAGCACCAGCAAATGCACCTGAAGTACCAGTCTGTGCGTTGCCGATTGTATTTGCACCAGAAGCAATAGTTGAGTTGTTAGTTAGAACTTCATCATAGAATGTTTCGTTGCCCTTTGCAGTGCTGTTAGCATACTGTGAACGCATTGCGAAGATAAGTCCAGTAGGACCAGTCATTGGCTGAACGCCGCAGATATCATAAGCAATAAGGTTAGGAACAGAACGACGAATAAGTGAGATAAGGATTGGGTCGTAACCAGCAACGCCAGCACCACCAGCTCCACCGTATCCACCAGTTCCGGCAGCATTGATGCCAGTTTCAGTTAGAAGTGACTGTGGGTTGAAAGCAGCCTGTTCACGGATAGCTCTTTCTGTATTTTCAAGAAGCTGTGCAGTTGTATTACGACGATGCATATCAGTGATCTTTGGAAGATCAGGATGTTCAAGAAGGGGCTTCCACTTAGCAATTAGTTCTTCATTTAGAGGGTTCATTTAATTTCTCCTTTAGGAAAGTTATTTGTAATATTATTTATAATTTTTTACTTTTTAATTGTTTTAGAAAGATTAGAAACATACATCTGCATAGAAGAATCCATGTTTGAATTTGACTTGTTCATTTCTGGCTCTTCAACACTCTCACTAAGAAGACGATCTTCAACAACCTTGATATCGCTCTTTCCAGCAAAATATGTTTCCTTAATGACATTTGCCTTCTTACGGAATTCATTTGCATCAGAATAACTCACAGCTTCAGTAAGCTTAACAAACTTATCTTTTTGTACTGAAGTCATTCCTTCTGTTAGGCTATCAGAAATTTCTCTGACTTCCTTTTCATTGACAAGCTTTGTAAGTTCAATATTATCTGCAGTGGTTTCGTTTACTAGAGTTTCTAGTTCTTCGATACGCATTGCCAATGATTCAACAACATCAACCTTGTCTTCTGGAATTTCAACATAATGCTCTTCAAATAGACCCTTCAATCCGTTGATAAAAGATTCGGTTACTTGAGCACGAATATTGTTTTCGATAGCAAGTCTATTATCAGAAGCCCATTCTGCTACTGCATAATTTAGATATGCGTCAATATTTGACATCATATCTTCCTTAATTTCAATATATGATTCTTCAAGCTTTTCTTCAAATTCTTCTTCTAGACGAGCGTTTTCGATTCCAACTCTAGTTGAAACAGCAGCTTCAAATAGTGTTCCTACCTTAATACGAAAATCTTCAGAAAGATCAGTTGAATCACCAAAAAGAAGATTTAGGTCTTCCTTTACTGACTGCATAGGATCGCCCTTAGCATTACTTGATCTAATAGTAGCCTTGTTTTTTGCAGACATATCGCCAGTTGCAAGATTTGTATTGTTGTTAAAAATTTCTTCTGGCTCAGGAATTCCCATCTTCTCAATTGCTTGAGAAAGGTCTTCTTTACCAAGTTGTGATGCATAAGCAACCATCTTTGAAATCAAATCAGAACGTGAAATTCCAGTTGGCTTCATAGCAATTGTTGCTTGATTTGATGCAGCAGCATCTTCTTCAAGAGTGATTTCTTCTACATCATCAATATTGTTTAGTTCGTCAGACATTAGATATTCTCCTTAAAAATTTTATATGTAAATTATTTATACTTTTTATAAATTTGAAATTAAATGCTGAAATACTCTCAGCTTTGCTTCTTCAAGTTCTTTTTTAGAATGTGTAACTTTGGCAGCTACTTCATTAATGTGCTTCTTAGCTGCTTCTACCTTCTGAGCCTTTATAATACCGTTGTCCCAAATCCACTCAACGCCTTCCATGATGCCATTTACAAAAGCATCAGGTGCGGAAGGATCAGCAACAATATCACCTGCTGTAGCAAGATAAAAATCGTCTTGAACAACATGAACTCCATTTTCTTCTACAATTGATCCCATACCTCTTGTAGAAACACCAAGTTGAACGCCACTTTCAATAAGATTGCGAGCAATATTTCCCATTGGAGTATTAAGAATCTTAGCTTTTCCCATAAAATTATTGCCTTCTTGTGTAAGGCTTGTAATGCAATGTGAAACTCTATCAAGATTCATAGAAGGACTATCTGGATGACCTAGTTCGCCCAAAGCTCTATTCTTATTGACATAATTTTCTACATAACGCTTAACTTCACGAGAAACTGATTCCATTCTATATATACGGTTATTTCTATTTTTTTGTTCAGTTTGAATAAAAGGACCGACAATATAAAGTGTCTTTTGCCCTTCTCTTCCTTCTTCCGTGATGCATTTTACATCTTCGTTTAATTCTGTGATAAGTTTCATTTTTTTAATTCCTATATGCTACTGAAACGGCTTTTAAATTTACACCTGTAAGTAAATCAGTGGTAGATTTTTCTAATGTTATTACTTCATATGGTGTAAGTGTGACGTTAGCATAAGTAGCAGTTGTATTAGCAACTGATAAAACAGTTAAAGTATTGTTTGCATTTGTTATTCTAACAAGTCTAGATAAAGAAACAGTATTTCCTGTTCCGTTTAATCCAATTTCTGTTCCTAAAAATTTATAAACAGCCGACATTTTTAAAATCCTTGTTCTTCTGCAAACTGAAATAACTGCATTATGCCTTCTTCAGTTTCTAATTTTTCTATAAATTTTTCTTTATTTTCATCAGAAAGATTTTCATATAATCTATTTAGTTTTTCTTCAATCATATCATCTGATTCACCAATTTTAATTTGTTTTCTTGGTTTGTGACGTTTAAAAAGTTCCACTCTTCCTGCAGGTGAAATTCTTGTAGAAGTTATAATATCACGTTTATCTGATTGCATTGTTGTTGGGTCTGCATCTTCTGCAAATCTCGATTTACCACTTCTCAGTCTTGCAACAGCTTGCTTATGTTTATCTAATTGTCTAAGAAGATCGTCAGGAACTGCTTTGCCACTCTTCTTAAGACGAGAAATTGTTCCAGATAAATCTTCTAAAGCATCTTTATGAAAAAATATATCATCACGAGCTTCCGAAGTTACTTCAATTTCTTCATTTCTTGGTTGTGCTTGTGATGCAATACGACTTCTCATATAAGTTAATTGTTTAGTAAGAAAATTTTGTCTATGCCAATTTTCTGCTCTTTTCTTAAGATCAGGATCAAGATTTTTTCTTTTATTTGTATCTCTTGCTTTATCTAAAGCCGCTGAAGCTCTTTCTAAATCAGCTCTTTTAAATTCTGTTTCATCAAGAACTTCTTCTGAAACTTCTTTTTTCTTCATTGCGGCTTTAATTTTTAATTTTTCTAAAGCAGCATTAGCAAAATGTCTTCTCATTGCTTTTTCATCACCAATTCTTCCAGCATCATAGCCCATTTCTGTATAATCTTTAGCCTTTTGCTGTGCAGCACGAGCAGAATCAACATCTTCCTTTACTGCTTTATCATAAGCAACATCTTTAGCATTAGCATCGCTAGTTCCAACTTTTGCTTTTAAACGTTTGTATCCTTGATTAATTTTATCAAGAGCAAGAGTATGTCCTTTTGATCTTTTCATAAAAGTTTCATGACCTTCTGAACCTTTTACCATTGCATTATCCATAGATTTTTCTGCTCTTTTTGCATAATTTAATGCAAGTTTGTCAGAAATTTCATCGATCTGTTCTACTTCTTCATTTGTTTTTTTATTATAACCTTTTGGCCATTCACTTTTCATGAGTGCATCATAATCGGCAGCATGTTTCTTAGCTTTTTCAGCATGGCGCATTGCTCTTTCTTTATCAGGAAATTTTGCATCCCAAAAATAATGAGCATTTTTTACATTAGAATTTGCCATTCTGCCATGTTCATCCCATGCAGAACCAGCTTGTGGTTTATCATTTGAAGAAGCAACTTTTTCTCTCTTGTATTGGTCGAAATTTGGTTTCTTATCCATATTACTTCCCGTCCTTCTTCAACATACCACGTTTATTGATAGTAGCCCATGCAATCTGTTTTGCTACCTTTGGCGATTTTCCAGATTTAATTTCACTTGTTTCAATGTGTCTTTCCATACGATCAACTTCTGCGCCTTCTTCAACATGATTTACTACTTCTTCAGTAGCCTTTACCTTTGGCTCAGGATAACCAAATTTCTTATCACCCCACTTCTTAAGAAGAGCAAGATCAATTCCTTTTTGTCTTTTTCCAGAAGTTTTTACATCATCACCATAATATGCACCACGAGTACTTGTTTTAGCTTTTTGAATATATCTAGAAGCAAGATCACGAGAAATTTCATCAAGTGGTTCTACTTCTTCATTTACATTGCCATATACTATGTAATCATGAATACTACAGATAGAAGCTTTTGCCATTGCTACCTTTGCTTGAACCCATGGTTCTACATGCATCTGTGATGGCATCTTGCTAAGAAGTTCTGTAGCATCGTGGATCATTGACTTAAGTTCTGTTGTAACCATACTGACTTCTTCTTTTGAATCATCATAGTTTTCATGCATTTTATTCAAAGTAAGTGCAAGACGTGCACGTTTTCCAGCTTTACCAGAATCATGCTTATGTTCTTGCTCATATTCTGATGTGGTTTCGCCAGCACGTTTTGCTGCAGCCTTTAGAGCACCAGGATGTTTGATAGCACCAGCAATCCAATTCTTTTCTTCAAGCTCTTCTGCTTCTTCCTTACGAAGCATTTCAAAGTCTTGCTTATCAAGATGACCATTATGATTCTTGTCAAGAACCTTCTGGTTTCCTTTTAACTTATTTGGCTTTTTTGTAAACTTTCCAGGAACATAACGAGCATACATAGCTTTTTCTACGTCAATTCTCTTTTCAGCTAAAGCAATTGCTTCTTCTTCTTCGATAGCTTCCTTGACAATAGTTCTTAAAATTGCTTTAGCAGTATCACACGCATCGTTATAATCTTCTGTAAAATACTCATCTTCATTTACTGGATTAATTACACAATAAATATCTGATGATTCTTGTACTGAAATGCCATACTCACCGATAACGAATGTTTTAATAGTTGAGTATATTTCTTCTTCAATAGATTCAACTTCTTCAGAAACTTCTTTCTTTCTTGTAAGAATTTCTTTCCAATCAGTTTTTTCTTTTGTTTTATCTGGATTTGGCTTCTTTTTTCCGCCTTTACCATAACGAGCATTGTATTCAGTTTCACCCTTCATTTCTTCTTTGACTGGCTCAGAAACTTCTTTTTCACTACTTTTATTATTATACTTATTAAGAACTTTTTCCTTGTTCTTCATATAAGAATTTTCTACTTCATCAGATGAACGCTTCTTTCCACCAGCGCCATAACGAGCATTATATTCATCTTCACCCTTCATAGCTTCTTCAACAGATTCAACTTCTTCTTTAACCCCAACTTCTTTTTGGGGATAATAATTTTGTGTTACCTTTAAATTTTTATCATAAACATCTTTTGATGCATCATTTTCACCATTCTGATATGATGCAGGAAGTTTATTATCTTTACGAGGATTACCATTAAAAATAAAATCTTGGTCAGTAATCCCAGGAATCATATCTCTATTTGTTGGCTTTGGTTCGCCATGAAGCGCCTTAAAATTAATTTCGCCCTGTGACAAAGGCTGTGCCACTTCCATAATGGAGTTGATGGTGTTACGTACTGACTTTTCCATTTTTAATTATCCTTCGTGATTCTCATCTGTTGTTGATAGTGATGGATTAAAAAGTCTAGCAGAAACATTAGCTACCATATCTTCGATATGATCAGAAACTCTGGCTTGCATTTCTGCATCCAAAGCTCCACGTAGATTTACTGCATCTTTATTCCATGCATGTACTAAAATATTTTCAAGATTCTCATTATCCATTATATTTCTCCAATAAAAAATCTGTTACTTTATTTATATTTTTTAATACGCAGAACCTTGACCTGGTATGCTCGAATTTGTTTTTGGAGCATTACCACCCGTATTCTGTAGTTTTGATTGTTGTTCCATAGATTTTAATCCCTGATTGACTTCATCTTCAGGAACCATAGTTTCTGGTGATGGTTGTTCTTCAGCCATCTGTTGCATCATTTCAAGAATTTCTTCATCAGTTTGATGTAGAACATTTTTGCGAACCCATTCATCAGAATAATACTTACCAATATATGGTTGAATTTGATTTAAAATATTAATTCTATTTGAAATAACTTCTGCTTCTTTAAATTCTTCAAAATGATTATCAATATGAAAATCAAAATTTAATTTATTAGAAATTTCGGGCCAATCTTCTTCAGAAACAACACCTTTTAATATTAATTGTTTTTCAAGTGCCTTGAGAAGCAATTGAGAAAAACGTCTACGAAGTCTTCCGACAAATTTTGTAAATTTAACTTCATCTCTAGTAATTTCTGCAGAACGGCCAAGATTAAATCCTGACTGACCAGAGTTTAATCTTGAAATAGGAACATTCAATGAATCATATAATCTTTTTTGAAAATATAATACGTCATCCATTTCACCAAGATTTTGTCCAGCTGGAAGTGTAGTAATTTCAGTACCACGATTTCCTTCACGACGAGGTAGCCAATAATCTTCAAGCATAGTCATGTACTTTCGATCATCACGAACTTCACCACTGGCAGCATCATAAACAAGACGATTCTTGTGTCGAACCATCATATCACGAAGATACTGTTCTGCTTTAATTTTTGGAAGATTGCCAACATCAATATAAAAAATTCTTCTTTCAGGCGCACGAGAAATACGATAGATAACTGTTGCATCCTCAAGTGTTCTCAACTGATTAAGAGGTTTAATTGCTTTTTGAAGATACGAATATACAACAGAATTATTTTGATCCATCATGCCAGATGTAACATGAAGAATAGAATCAGTTGATATTCTCAAACCAGATGTGTTTGTATCCATAGGAAGACCACCATTACCACCAGCTGGCAAAAATGTTCTATCATTATACACAAAATATTCATTTTTTGCATCAAAAACAGTAATTGGACCTTTTGGAGTTCTTTTTACTTCTCTAATTTTTCGAATTTTTCTAGGATCAAGGTATCTAAATTCTTTAATACCTTCTCTTGGTGATTTTTCATCAATAATAACATGATAGTACATACGACCATCAATATACCATCTTTTAAAAATTTCATAAGCTTCATTTTGAAAATTAAACAAATCTAGTATATTTTCAAATTCTTCTCTAAAAATATTTTTAACATTATCACTATATTCTAATTTATCTGTGTTGAGACTTACGATTTTTTCTGCGTCAACATCCATAGCCTCATTGACAATATCATCAATGGCTTGTTCTAATTCCGGCTGTAAAGAAATTTCTCTATATTTTGCAACTAATTCTGATTCGGTTCTAGCAGTACCAGCAAGATCAACGAATGTGCCATATGCACCACCAGCTGCAACAACAACAGCACCATCATCCTTTAACTCTGGTGCAAAGGACTCAAGTGGCTTTTCATTTTTTCTTTTTATTTCATATCCAAATAATTGAACCATAATAATATTTTTCCTTAAGAAAAGAGAGCCGTTATACTCTATTTATAACGGCTCTCGATTACTTAATTAGGAACCACCAGCATTACCAGTAGGACCATTCAATATTTGAAATGTGTCATATTGGAATGTTACTTGGAATTCTTCAATCTCGTCAACAGTTGCCCATGCAAGATCAATTGTAGAAATTGATTCTGGATAAATTCCATTGAACTGATAAGTTCTTAGAACATCTCCAGATTTTCCAAACTGAGTCACAGTTGCCTGTGACTTATATTCAGATGGAGCACCTGTTGCAAGTGCAGTAACATTTTGCTGATAAAGATTGATGTAGTTGTTCCATTGTTCCATGGCGTTTCTTACAGCAAAATCTTCATCATTGATAATTGTTACTGTCCATGGATCAAAACGACGATCACCAGCAATCTTAAGTCTTCTTCCAAAATAAGGAACCTCAATTAGACCAAGTTGTGAACTTGGAATTTGAGCTACCTTACAAAGGAAAGGAACTTTAATATCAGCAACTGGATTAATTGGATTGCTGATAATTACTTGGAAGAGAGAATTTCTCGCACCGCCAAATTTTAGCTGTGATCTAATTTCATTGATATTAAATGCCATTTTATTTCTCCCTCTTAAAACTTGCCAACAATTTCAGTAAACTCGACACCAGTGCGTACTGCAACGAAGTTGAGCTGAATGAAATTGATTGAACGTGCGGGCTTGATATAAATGTCACCTCTAAATTCGTTTGCATCAATAACTTCAGGAGTGTTATTTGTAGTATCACAAATTACTCTGAAATCATAGATTCCACGACGACCCTGAATATCACGAAGATATGGTTCTACAAGATTGCGGAATGAAGCTCTTGTAAAATCATCGTTGAATTCAAATAGAGTTGACTTAGCAGCAATCGCAATTGCCTTCTCAAGCACAATGAATAGTCTGCGTACATTGATACGATCAAATGCAGATGGTCTTGCAAGCAAGGTCTTATCACCATATAGAACTGTTCCCTGACCGGGGAAATTGACTACAGGGTTTACACCATTACGATAAAGAACATCACGATTTGCCTTATCAGGATTGTATGCAAGCTTTACAACATTCTTGATAATGCCTCTGTTGAATCCAGCTGGAGACCACCATGCATCACGAACATTATCTGTACGAACACAAAGACCAGCAATATCACCATTAAGAGGAACCCAACGATATGTGTCATTATACTTATCATATTGATACTTATAACCAGAATCAAGAACTGCATATGAAGTTGAAGTCAATGCATTTCTAAAAGCTGTAACATTATCTAGCTCATGACCGGGAACATTTACTACTGCAGAAAGATCAGGTGAAATAAATGCTACACAATCTTTCCTATATTCGCAGATATTATCGATGATGTAATTTGCGAGTACTTCACCAATATTTCCTCTTGCCTTACCACCAAGAATCAAAGAAACATCTACATCTTCTGATGACTTATACTTGTCATATGCAGTCATTAACTTTGATACAGCAATAGTAGATTCTGGATCACCATCTGCGCCACTAGCAAAATTCAAAGAAAGATTGTTAGTTAAAGATGGTGCAAGAAGAGTATCATCAGCATTGCGTGGAGTTGTTGATAGTATGTCCTTTGCAGACCATACATACTTTGAACTCATATTAAGAACGTCTCTATAGAAAATAGAACCGCCTTGTTCGCCCTTTGCATCAGTTGCAATTGAAAGATTTGGCCAAACTTCTAGAATTTCACCGGGAATACCAGTAAACTTACCATTTTGATCTACAACAACGATATGGACTTGATCCATAACCATGTTGTTTGCATTTCTTGATGATACATATCCAGATGTTCCTGGAGCCATATCAACAGCATTGTGAAATTCCCAATACTTATTGGCTAAAGTTGTGCCATAATAATTTCCAGTGATGCTATTTGCAGTACCAGAAATTGTAATATCCATCTTCTGTCTATAAGTTTCATTAAACATTATCTGGAAGCTAGAATTAATTCCTGAACCAACACTAACACTAGTTGTTCCACCAACAGCACTAACAGTTAAGTATTGTGTTCCAGTAGAAGTATTACCTACAAGAAACACATCACCGATGTTAATGTTATTCTTCATATCAACTGCCATAGAAGGAGCAAGATTTACGTCAGTGACACTTTGGAAAACTATATTAGCTTCCATTGATCCTACTGGAATATTGAATGAAAAATATGTATTAGAAATTTGAATTGCAACATTTGACCCATTATAAGCCATAAGTTGACTTGCATAAGCAGTTTCTGTTGGGCAGATAGAAATTCTTATAGAATTGCCAACATCACCAGCATACTTAGCAACAAAATAAACATTGCTATAAGCATTTGAACCACCAGCTTCATTTAATGTAGTATATTGTGCTTCAAAATCATGAAGATTTTTAATAACAACAGTATTTCCACCTACACCTGTTGATCCAACATTAGCGACGGCATTATATGCGGAGGCTGAAGCTGCTCTTGATACATATAGCTGATTGCCATATGCCAAGAAATTTGCAGCTGTGAAGAAGGTTTCGTAATTATTTGCGTTTGGTTTTCCAAAAACTGATACTAACTCGTCCTCAGATGACACAAGTACTCTGTCTTCTATTGGACCCCATTTGAATACTCCAGCAGTTGCTCCAAAAGTTGAAGAAACGGCAGGAACAATGGTTGTTAGATCAATTTCAGAAACGTTAACGCCGGGACTAACTTGAAATGGCATTGTTTTCTCCTTTTTATAATAAAAATCACATATTATTTCGTATGATTATTTATAAAAACTCAATTTAGTAAAAATTTTTCAAACTCGTTTTCACTCATTACTTTATCGTTAAATTCTTCTTCCCTGCCATCATGTATAATACCAAAAGGTGTGAAATCTTCTTCAACTTCTTCTTCAATTCGTCTACGGATATCTGTATTTGAAACATCTTTAAAATAATTTTGACTTGCCATCCAAGCAAAAAGAACCATGCACATTACCAAATCGTCATGATGTCCTTCTTCTGCATTGTAAGTATTTCTATCAACAGCATATGTGGACAGTTCATTTATAATATCATAATCATTTAAAATTATTTTATCAGATTCGATAAGAGTTTTTAAGTTAGCGCATCCTATTCTTTTAGTAACTTGAGTTGTTTTTATACCTAATCTATTTTGATTACCTGATATACCTATTGCTGTGCCTTTTTTACCACTCATTTTTGTCATAACAATATTTTCATATTCTAAATCTTGATGTAGAATATTTACTACTTGTGATCCTATATTTATTTCAACCAATATAGCTGCTTCGTTATAATATTTTCCTATATTAGAAAGTAATGTTGGTAACATTAATTGTGATATATTTGAATCTTTAAATGTAGCAACGACTTCATATGGAACAGTAGAACAATCGATTACTACGAGTGCAGATGAATCCATCCCTAAACCTTCGCTAACATCTACTGTTATGGAATAAATATGATCTTTGATTGGATGTTTATATATTTTTACTTCATGAGGATTGTCTATTGGTCTCATGTATGCTAATCTAGAAAGAACTGAAGGATGGATAAGAGTGTTAGTAGAACCTAAGAATTCGCAATTATGTGATAAAATATCATTTGCATAAAACTGTTCATTTTCTACTCCAACAATATCAAAATATTCAAATTCTCCCTCTTTGTAATCTAGAAAAAATATCTTAGATTTTTCGTTTTTACATATGATAATATCGTCGTTCTTAAGATCAATAGATTTCTTCCAACCATCTACAGTCATGATTCGGTGGGTAAGCGAACATTTTAATTGACTGCCGTTTTCTAAATGAATTTCAATTTGACCATTTTTTTTAATTTTTTGTACACCTTTAAAAGGTAAATACCCTTCAGATGTTTCTATTAATGTATTATTATTTTTAAAGAACATTTCGTTTTCCTGTAATTATATTATATAATTGTGATTCAGTTACGTTATATTCTTTATGAAATTCTTTAGAAAAAACTCTTTCATAAGTAATTTTTCTTCCATTTTTTGATATATCACCTACACCATTTAAAGGAATTTTATTATTATATTTTTTCAAAATTAAACAACATTCATGATCAGTAATTTTAACTTTTCCAAATCTTTTACCTTTTCTGTTGTTTCTAACTTCTTCAGAAAAAGAATATTTTTTCCCTTTATTCCACGGAACTGTTCCTTTTGAAACTCCACCAATATTTGGTCTTTTCTTTCCTTTTTGTAAATTTGAAGAATAATCTGGACCAAATCCAATTCTTTTAGCAATTAATGCAGCTGCAAACCAATCTTCTTGCTGTAAATGAATATCGAAATGTTCTCTTATTGTAACTAATTGTAAATTTTCTATGTTATTATTTTTATGATTACCATCTATATGATGTATTTCATAAGAAAACCCATTTTCATCAGTTGGTATTTTTCCGTGTGTATTTTCCCAAATTTTTCTATAATGCATATAATTCAATCCTATAAAATTGCATTCATATTATATTTATAATTTCTTTGATTGCAACTTTTTTGGAAATGTTATCTATTAAAATATTAATTTCTGTATCACCGTCTAAACATTCAAACTCTTGACGAAATTGATCAACAGAAGTATTTCGAATAGTTTCTACTTTCCATGCTTCGTCTCTGCCGGGAACATCTGACCAATGAACATCAACACGGGCATAAGAATTTTCACTATTAACAGAGTCCATCCAAATTTTATAAAATAAATTCATACCATTTGGTGTGGAAGTTATTAATAATTTAGAAGTGTTACCAGAAGAAATTGTTGGGAATACTGAAGCAAAAAATGTGTCTTGAATATTTCTGGGAACGAATGCAAACTCATCAAGATAAATTAGATTATAAGATTGACCACGAATAGCAGATGATGAAGTGGCAGCTGCAAGTATTTTAGAACCATTTTCCAATTCGATATTTCCTCTATTCCATTGAATAATGCCTTGCTGCATCCATTTGGGCAACCATTCATATGCAAGTTGAATTCGAGAAAGAATTTCTTTTGATTGAATTTGTTTATTAGCCAAAACTGCAATATTATAATTTTCATTGAAAAGAATTTTATGAAGCATATACCCAACAACACCTGTTGTTTTCCCCACCTGACGAGGCATTTTACATATTGTAAAACGGTTGTCATCAAATACTTTAAACATTCTTTTTTGATATTGATAAGGACTAAAAGAAACGAGTCCTTTATCAATACTCACGATCTTAACATAATTCTCACAAAAATAATTTACATCATTGGCGCACTTTATATATTCTAAAATTTGTTCTTTTGAAAATTCTAGTTGGACACCTTTACGCTTTAAGTTTATATTACCAAGATATACTTCATTTGTACTATTCATTATAATCAGACCTAATCATCTTCAATAACTCAGAAGAAGAACCAACAAATAAATTGTTGTTGACTGTTTTATTACCTTCATTGCTACTATCAGCTTTATTAATTTCTTTGTTCTTTTTTGCTAATTCCATAAGGTCTTTATTTGTTTCAGCCAAAGTTTTAATTAAATTGGTGACTACTTCATATGCTCTAGGAGATTCTGATTGTCTAGCAATATCTACAATATCTTCTAATGCAGATTGACCTTTTTCTATGATATCATACATGTTCTGACGAGCATATTCATAGTCATTCTTTTCTTTTGACGGCAAGAATACAGGATTTGGTGGAGAAGGAATGGGTGGTATTCCTAATGAATTTGAAATTACATCTTTATTAACCATATGTTTCACTCACAGTTACAATAAATCCATATGTATCTGTCTCTTCTATTTGAGATAATGGTATAGATAAAGATGGATCAGAAGTTGGCATTCCATTAGCAGTTAGTCCCGGTCTAACATTTATATCAGCAACATCACTATTTGCAGTAAGATTAGGATATATTCTAACATCAGAAATTTTAATAAGTTTAGATTCAGTTACAGGACCATAAAAATAACATTTCATAGTAAAATTTAATGTAAATATGAGTGCTCTTCTAGCAACAAAATCGCTTTCATATGAATCGCTGATGTCCATACCATCCATAATCAATGGAATATCTGTTATATTATCATAATCTGGTAAAAGTCTTGCGCTTACAGTCCATTCTGGTGTAAAATAAGGAAGTATTTGCTCTACGATTCTTAAACCGTCTTCCATTGTCTTTACCATAATATCTAATTTAAATCCAAGATTATAAGGTACTGGATTAAATACTTTTTTATAAGTATTTTTTCCATTTAATTCTCTTTTTGAACCAATCTTGCCTACTGTTTGTAATTTTCTGCTTGGGTCATAAGTAACACCAGATATCTCAAAAGACATTCTTGGTAATCTTATAGCAGTTACTGCAGATGCATCTGGATTTTCTTCCACACGAGCAAGAAATTTTTCTCTTGGCCCATAAGCAATAGGAACCTTAAAAGTTTGTTCTAAAACACCAGAATCGCTAACACGTTCTATCATAATATTATTGAAAAGAGTTCCAAATATTACCACATATTTTTTAAAAAGAGAATTGTAAAAAGGAGAGCCACCAATCATTATGCTCTCCTATCTGATTCACTAAATGGGTCTTTTGCACTGAAATCTAAAAATTCAATTCCTTGAGATTCAAAATAATCATTTTGTGAATTTGTGTCAATCATATTAAGATCGTATTGTTCTTCTATCAATTCAATTCCATTCTCATCAAATAAAGGAATACCATTTTCTGTAGTAATAACATAAGGATCAGTAGTTGTTAAAAGAGCATTATACATGTTGTCTATAGTATCAAATCCTGTATTGAATACTTCATTAGAATATTCAAACAATTCACATACAACATCATACATTTGTATTGCGCCCATTTGATAAAAAATAGGTGTCTTGTTAACAAATTTAATATGATAAAGATGTTGGTTCAACGGAAACCAAATAAGATCACCTTCTAATGGTCTATCTCTTCTTAAGATAGAACCAACTTCATTTTCAAAAATTCTTAAGGCAACAGAAAATGTTAATTGATCTCTTACTTCTACACCAAATTTAGAAAGAAATTCTCCATCACCAGCAAATCCGTTGACGTTCTTTAAATACATTTCGACATTTACACCTTCACCATATTCAGTAACAAATTGTTCTCTGAAAGCATTATCTCTGGTGATAATTGTTCTGGGAACATAATAAGTATTAATACCATAAGCCTTTATAGACTCTATGACAAGATTCTCTATTAGGTTCTGTTCACTTGCAGAAGTAAAATTGTTAAAATATAATGATGTGGCCATTTATAGCTTTCTTTTGTTTTTATATACTATTTATAGCTCTTTACTTTTTCTTTTATTTGCTACTCTAAACTGTGCAAGACGTTGTTCTGCATCATTACGAACGAACATTGAAGATTTATCTGTTGATGCTTTTAAAGCATGTTCCTCAGTTGCATTGGGATGATTTACTGCTTTTCTTCTTACAACGTCATCTGGATCATTTAATGCTTTAGAAATATGTTCTGCATTTGCATTTGGATTAGATATTGCTGTTCTTCTTACAGCCTCATCTGGATCATTTAATGCTTTAGAAATATGTGCAGATGTTGCATTTGGATGAGCTACCGCTGATCTTTTTATACCATCTTCTTCATTTGGATCATTTAATACTTTAGAAATATGTTCTGCAGTTGCTTTAGGATTTTGAATAGCATGTGATCTGACAAATGATTTATCATCATTTAATGCTTTTGTAATATGCTCTGTTGTTGCTTCTGGTCTTCTTACAGCAATTCCTCTTATTCTTGTGTCTACATCATTTAATGCTTTTGTTATATGTTCTGATGATAATTTAACATGAGGATTTTGAATAGCAGCTTGTCTGATATCAGAATGATTGTGAGCATCCAAAGCTTTATTAATATGATCTGGTGTTGCATTAGGATTAGATACTGCAAATGCTTTTTCAGGACCACTAGTACCATTTAAAACTTTAGTAATTTCTTTTGCTGGTAATTTTGGATGTTGTAATGCAGCAATTCTTACATTTCTATCTTCACCCCATTTATTATTTAATACATGGGTAAGATGTTCTGCTGTTGCATTTTTATTTTTTAATGCAGCTTTTCTTACATAATCATCACCATCATTATGCAATACATGTGTAATATGTTCTGCTGTTGCATTAGGATGTTGAATCGCAGCTGCTCTAATTCCAATATGATCAATTCCTAAAGCTTTTGTGATATGCTCTGCCGTTGCATTTGGATGTTGAATAGCAGCAAGTTGTACTTGAGCTTGTTCATCATTTAATCCTTTTGTAATATGTTCATGTGACACATTACTATTATCAAAAGCTGCGGCTCTGGTATTAGGGTCTTTACTTTTTAATGAAGCATTAGGACTGGCAATCACATCTTTTTGATCATCATTATATAATTTTTTATTTTTTCTGTATATTTTATCATCTTTAACAGGAAAATTTGTTTCAGCCCATTTTTTTACTGTATGTCCAAATGCATGATCAGAAGTTCCATATTGTGATTCTTCTGGTCTGAGAATGGTATCTTTTTTATCTTCCGATTGAAATGGTTTCAATGCTATTCTTGCAAGAGGTTGTTTAGCTTCTTTGTCATGTTCGTGTACAAGATAAGCAACGTGTGTTCCTTGTTGAACATCATGCTTTAGATAATGACTATTACTACCAGCACCAATACCTTTTTTAGCTCCTGTTGTACTCATACTCATACATGAACGCCAACCTCTGTCAGTAGACATTCCAGCAACATCATGTGGGTGACGAGAAATAACTACGCCTAGTTTACCAGAATTGGAAGCAGCCCTTTTAGGATCGTTGTTAAATGTGCTAACTAATTCTTTTGAAGCACCTGTTGCAGCTAATGCTTTACCAATACGAATTTCTCTGTTATACTTAGGCTCAATTGCTTTATTACCTTTATAATCAGTTATCTTATAGCCATGCTTTTCCAGATGCGCTTTAACATCTGGATGAGGTTCTACTGGCTTATTGTCATCTGGATGTTCTAGAGGGATATATGTTCTATCTTGTCCTTCTGGAATTGCATCTTTAGAAATTTTCTTAGCCTTTGTGTTTTCACCCCATGAATCAACAACTTTTTTTTGAGCATCGTTCAATTCTTCGTTTAGAAGGGTATTATAACCTGTAATAGCATTTTCTTTGATAAACTGTTTAAACATTAACATTTTAGTGATCCAACTCCGATAGCTTATGGCGTATAGCTGTAATAATTTTCATATGAGTCTTTGATAAAACTCTTTCCTTCTCTATATAGTTCATTATTCTAAGAGTTTCTTTTTTATATTTCTCACGCCATGCAGCATTCTTTGCTGACTTGATATCTTGTACATTATCCAATCTATCTGCCAACTTGATGACCAAAGCATAGCTAGACATTTTTTTCATCTTCTGAGATAAATATTCTGTCTTACCACCAGCTTTTTCAAGATCGTCTTTATCAGTAGTCAACTCTTGTACAAGAGAAGCAACTAGACTACCAAACAATTTTTCTAAATCATCTTTAGTAGTATTAGTATCTTCAATAGTATCATGAAGATACGCAGCACTCATAAGAGCATCAATATTATGTGATTTTTTAAACTGCATAACACTCTTAGCAACTCTTTCAGGATGACGAATATAATCAGAACCATCTGATCTTGTCTGCCCAGCATGGGCTCTAGCAGCATATTTTAATGCTTGTTGCTGATCTTCATCTAATTGTATGAATAAATTAAATGGTAACATTAAAGTATCTTTCTGTTACATTTATCGTTGTGATATCTAGCAATATTGCCCATGTTTCCTTCAAAATCACAATGAACACATTTTATTTTACTACTATTTATTGTTTTAAAATGTGTAGTACTTTTAATTTTTTCTTTGTGTGTATCTGATAAAGGTCTGCCCGTATTGGCTTCTGTAGCCATTCTTCTAGCTTTTGAATTATCTTTACCTGTATTTTTTCCAATCATAGATACACGACGTTTTTCACAAACATTTGGATCAGATGATTTGTTATCTCTTGTTGCCAATCCAATAAGATAATTCTCACGAATTTCAGGACGAGCCATAGCTTCTTTGGTACGAATAGATATTTTTTCAGATATTGTTTTTACTTTTTCTGGGTATGTTGACCAATGACCAGTAGCTTTAATATTTAAATTATAATATCTAGTTTTTAACTCAT
>Ga0208497_1000035_pt1 | contig 78157 bp, 80 predicted proteins | sample CryBogCBE25Aug07_FD_184555 | JGI IMG/M metagenome (GOLD analysis project Ga0208497, IMG submission 184555) | Freshwater microbial communities from Crystal Bog, Wisconsin, USA - CBE25Aug07 (SPAdes) | ecosystem: Environmental > Aquatic > Freshwater > Lake | place: Crystal Bog, Wisconsin, USA...
TTTTTGAAGTTAGTGTAGCAGTTGAGTCTGCCATAAAACACGGTTCGCCTGTAGCACGGTACTCAGCCCGACATAAAGAACAGTTACTGACCACTAATAAACATCTTGTAAAGATGCCTTCAAATCTTTTTACGCTCGGTTCATCTAGAGGCCCAGGATAGTGCCCTTTCACGGCATTCACACCGGTTCGAATCCGGTACCGAGTACCATTTTTGTTGGGGATTCGCCAAGTTGGTTAAGGCACTGGATTTTGATTCCAGCATGCATAGGTTCGAATCCTATATCCCCTACCAATGTAATTTAGGAAAACATATGACAGCAGTTTTGATCAGTTATCCACCAGCTGCTGGTGGTAATCATTTGAGAAATCTAATCACAGTAGCCAGCAATTATGTCAGTGATACCAGCTTCAATGAAAATATCATGCAACAGTATTTTTCAAGCGGAAAAATCATGGTGCACGGTCAGGATATCGGTCAGGATGCTATCGCAAACAATATCAACTCATTCAAGTTGCACCGAAGTGCAATGGAACATGAACAGAATATAGTTTATTTTGGGCACTTTGCTGAGATTCTTTCTCAAAGAGATATTTTGCTTACATTACCAAATAAAAAATTTATTTTGATATCGCCTGACACACAAGATTGCATGAAAATATGGTTGGCGAGAGCAAAAAAATTAGGCATAGCACCTTTACTAGGATATTATGCAGGAGAGCAGATTTTTTTGTACGAACCGGTTATTTACTATGATGTACTCAAAACAAAAAAAACCAATGTGATGAATATATCAATTTATGAATGGTTTGCCGAAGACATTTCTCCAGTATTGGATAGATTAGAATTTTTTTTACAGGCTAATTTTGATAGAGAACTATGTCAAAGGTTGCATCAGATTTGGTATAGTCGTAACAAACCTGATGTTTTATAGCATGGCAAAAATTAATTTATCGCAGGGTAGAGAAGCGGCAACTCACCGGGCTCATAACCCGGAGATCACAGGTTCGAATCCTGTCCCTGCAACCAAGTAATGTTGTCAACCAAACACCGAGTCAAGGCGTTGTATAATTACACTCAGGAGATTGTAATGTCACAATATGATATCATTGCCCAGGTTAGAGAACTTGTTGAAAGAAACTGCAAATCTTGTGAAATTGCTACTCGGTTGCATCTTGATATTTCTGCAGTAAATCAGGTGATCACAATGTTAAAGTTATAAGTATTAATTACTTGTTGTCATGTTGAGTATCATTATCCTGCTTGTTTTCATTGTCAGCAGGCTCACACAACATAGGATTTACTTTGAAATCACGGTTGGTGCTCCAGTGTTCGGTCTGAATATATGGCACGTTGCCAAATGCACTTAACAAAAGTTTATAGCTATAATAATCGTTGTCGTCCATACAATATTTAACCTTTTTGGTCATTATGGTAGCAGGGCACTCCTACTATCAATAATGTAATTGTAATATATGAGTATATAAATACTGGCCCAAGGATCCAATATGGTAAAAGTTTTGTTTATACTCAAACGTCGTGAAGACTATGATGCAATAGTACACAGTCATGTGGGTCTGAGCACAGGGTTGTATAACAGTGCTAGCTTTATGAACGATATGTTGAATGATGCCGGCATAGACAGTGTGTTAGAAGTGGCCATAGACAACAATTGCATAGATAGATTGGTCACAAAACATCAACCTACTCATGTAATCATTGAAGCTCTTTGGGTAGTTCCCACAAAATTTACCATACTGCAACGGCTTCATCCCAAAGTAAAGTGGATCATCAGATTACACAGCGAAATGCCTTTTTTGGCCGGCGAAAGCAATGCCATGGACTGGATCGGCGACTATTCAGAATTTCACAGTGTTTACCTGGGAGTTAATGCACCCAGGATGCTGAGAGAGTGTCAAACTTATTTGAGTGCCATGCATCCTGGTAGAATCTGGAACAATGGTAGAATTATCTACATGCCCAATTACTACCCGCAAAAGTTTACAAAAAAGAAACTAGACAAAAGCAAAGACACAGTAGATATTGCGTGTTTTGGTGCAGTACGCCCTTTGAAAAATCACATGGTACAGGCCATTGCAGCCATTGAGTTCGCTCAAAATATTGGCAAAAAATTGCGATTTCATATCAATGCAGGCAGAATTGAAATGAACGGTGGGCCAGTGATCAACAATCTCAAAGGTCTATTTCAGCAGTTGTCCGGCAGAGATTTTGAATTGATCAATCATCAATGGCGGCCACGTGACCAATTTTTAGAATTGTGCAGTCAAATGGATATTGGTCTGCAAGTGAGCTTTAGTGAAACTTTTAATATTGTAGGTGCAGATCTAATCAGTCAGGGAGTTCCCATAGTGGGCAGTGTAGAGATACCCTGGGCAGCTACCAAATGGTGTGCTGATCCCACAGACAGCACAGACATTGCACAGTGTCTGGCCAGTGCCTATCGTTGGTCAAGAACCAATGTTCGTTACAATCAAATATCATTGAAAAAATATACCAATCACACCAAAGATATATGGACTAAATACTTTTATGAACAAACACACAGTAAAAGCTCATAAATGGATAGACGGTATTTTGCATACTGTGGAACATTACTTTGATAACTTGACCGAAGCAATAAGTTTTTCCAGTGCAGCCGACGCGCACACTACAAAAGTCTACAATAATCATGGTAATCTTGTGCATGTGACTAATGTACAAAATATACGCGGTGATCATCTCATGGTCGGATACGCATAAGTCTAGCACAATTTTCCTACATGAACATCATGACCCTGAGCTGCCAGGCTCAAGACTGCAATGGTTTTCCAAAAGTCACAGTGCTCTTAGACAACAATATTTTATTTGAAGCAGACATCTCTGAGTCAAAATTTGACCTATCAATTCCATTGGATCATAACACCTCAACCAGGTGCTTGCAACTTGTACGTCATGACAAAACTGATCGGAATATATTGTTAGACTCCAATGGACATATAATCAAAGATCAAAGTGTGGAAATTCTTCAAATCAAAATAGATCAGGTGCTTGTACCGCAATTTTTTATCTCGTCTCACTGTCAGTTTGAATTTGGCGATCAGTGTCATCCAGGCAGTTGTTTTATTGGACCCAATGGAGTTTGGTCCTTGAGATTTCAAACTCCTATTGTACAGTATATTTTAGATCAAAAAATTTTGCATGAATCTCAATACAATCAAGACTATCAATTTCCCTGGAGTTATAAATTGGGCCCTGACAGTGTCAAAAATATCAGTTCCAAAATTGATTCATTGATTGAAAAAATATCCATATCATTATGAATGACTTTGTATCTTGTGTGGCCATTGATATAATAAACTACGACAAGCCACCTGCTTCACTGGCATTTCTGGCAGGAGTGTGTGAGGCAACTCTTCTTGATTATCAATGTTTTAGTTTGAATTCTGAATTCTTAGACATCATGTCCATGGCTGAATACAATTTGGTGTATACCAAGCTCAAACAATCTGCCATGGAGGATATTCCCAAACCAGCCATTGACAGCATTGATCGCATAATAAATCAAATTAAACAGTGCAATACAACAATTGTGGCGGTGTCTATATTTTCTTACCTGCAGTATCCTCTCGCTGAAGTATTTTTAAAAAAATTAAAGGCGTTGTTGCCAAACGTCACTGTCATAGCCGGCGGCCCAGGTATTCAAGCCAATCATTCATCCAATGGTACCATTGGCAAAAATTTATTAGACCATGATTTGATAGATTATTACTGCCTTGGCGAAGGAGACGAAGCTTTGGTTTTGTTCTTTCAAGGCAACAGAAATATACTGGGCATAAATGGAAAACAAAACAAGTACGAAACTTGGGTTCCACAAATCGACAATTTGGATTCAAAATATGTGATTCCTAGCTATAAAAAAATACCTTTGAAAAATTATCAAAACTTAGAAAATAAAAAATCCACAGTTTTTTCACTGAGTACCAGTAGGGGGTGTGTGAGAGATTGTGCATTTTGTGACGTGGGCAAGTCATGGCCCAAATTTAGATTTAGAAAAGGGTCAGGTGTTGCTCAAGAAATATTACAACATCATACAGATGTGGGTGCAACAAATTTTACCATAGTAGACTCATTGATCAATGGAAGTTTAAAATCTTTTCGTGAATTCAATCAAGAAATGATCAAACTCAAAAAAGAGTATCCAAGTTTGAATGACTTCTCATACAATGGCATGTTCATTGTGCGCGATCGACACACGCACAATGAAGAATTTTTCCGTCTTATGAAGGAAGCTGGGTGCGAAAGTTTGGCCATTGGTGTAGAAACAGGCAGTGATCGTTTGAGATTTGAGATGAATAAAAAATTTACCAATCAAGATCTGGATTGGCATCTAGAAATGAGCCAGCGCTACGGGATCAGAAACAATTTTTTAATGTTTGTGGGTTATCCTACTGAAACTGCAGATGACTTTGCTCAAACTCTAAGCATGCTGGAAAGATATCAAAAATATCTAATAGATGATACCATAATAGGTATCAACCATGCTGGAGTTTTCAGTATTCTGCCAGACACACCTGTGTTTGACAACAAAGACAATATTGGCATCACTGTCAATGAACAATTCCATACAGACAGTAACATTTCCAAATTACATTGGTTTAATCACAATAACCCAGATCTCACTGTCAAAGAACGAATATTGAGAGATTTGAAATTTAGGAAAAAAGCCATAGAACTACGTTATCCAGTACCATACGTTGAACGCTATTTGGAATATTTAAAACACATTGATAAAGATCTATTTGTGTTGTCAGATTGACTTGACCAACAATGCAAAATAATGTATAATTACATATTTGCGGGGTTCGTATAATGGTAATACCCTAGCCTTCCAAGCTAGAGCTGACAGTTCGATTCTGTTACCCCGCTCCATTCTAAAGGAAATTTATGCATCGTACAAAATTAAGCCGTGGTACCGAAATTGACACTGACCTCTGTGTAAAAAATGCCGGAGAAAACAGATACATGCTGGTGATTATGGCCGCTGCAAGAGCAAGAGAAATTTCAAGACAACATCGTGCCAGTGAAAATCCTGCACATATCTATCCTGTAGTCAAGGCCTTATTGGAATTTCAAACAGGTGAAATCAGCATTGATGCGGCAACAAAAATTATGTAAGTAAACTCCGTGTGGCGTAATCTGGTAGCGTACTTGGTTTGGGACCAAGCGGTCAAGGTTCAAATCCTTGCATGGAGACCAATCAGGGGATGTAGTTAAATGGGATAACGGTAGCTTTGCAAGCTTCAATTGAGAGTTCGATTCTCTCCTTCTCCACCATAAAGGAATATCATGGATATAGATCAAGCAAGTAATTTTTTAGCGTGTACTATTTTGTTGGGTGCAGGTGTCACAGTTGTTGTTGCATTTGTGTTGTTAATCAACAACTTATGCAGTCGTTATTGGAAGCCATTGGCTCTTCCGGAATATCTTAATCCAGCATTGTCTGGCAGATTTGCAGAACCTCACGAAGTTCCTACCGACAATAAAAAATAAACCAGGAGCGGTGGCCGAACGGTAAGGCAGCGGATTGCTAATCCGTACAACGCTTAATCGCGTTGACTGGGTTCGACTCCCAGTCGCTCCGCCAAGTTGTCAATTTGACTAAATACTATTGCATACTCTGCAATAACATCAGAAAGTCATGATGCAAAAAATTGACATTGAACGTGTAAAAAAATACATCAATGCCCAAAGTCCACAAACTCGAATCTACATCGGTGTTGACTCTGAAAGAATAAAAATCAATAGAATCTGGTATGCAGACTATACCGCTGCTATAGTGGTTCATATTGACGGAAATCATGGTTGCAAATTGTTTGGCGAAGTGACTAGAGAACGAGATTTTGATCAACGTTCCAATCGTCCCAATACCCGTCTTATGACCGAAGTTTACAAGGTCAGTGAGTTATACCTTAAACTGGCTGAAGTTTTGGAAAATAGATTGGTCGAAGTACATTTGGATATTAATCCGCAAGATCAGTACGCCAGTTCAAACATAGTAAGAGAAGCCATTGGATATATTCGAGGTACGTGCAATGTGGTTCCATTGATCAAACCAAATGCATTTGCCGCAAGTTATGCCGCAGATAGGTTCAAAGGACTACGAATTGCAAATGGATAGTTGACACATAATTCTTTTTGTGCTACAATTGGTACATCTTAATTTTTTTTAGAGATTGTATCATGTACAAAAAACTACTCAGTCTGGGTTTAGCAATTATTTTGGTAGCCTGTGGTGATGGCAACAACACCGTAGAATCAACACCAATTTTTGCTAGAGAATCCGTTATTACTGCATCTGTTGGTAATACTGATAGTCTTTCAGCCGAAGCCTTGGCCTTTGCAAAATCTCCTAGTATTGCTCGATATGCCACACAAAGAGATGCCAATACTACTCCATTTATGAGTGATATATTGGGCAAAGCCCAGATCAATGGTGTCAGTATTGATCAGTTGTTTGCTTGGGGAGAAGCAAACTTTCCCAAATTGTTAACCAGTCATGAACTAAATGGTTATTGGAACGGATATACTTACAGATACTATCCAGCCAGTAATACCTACGTTGGCATAGATACCAACAATGTAGTTTGGATTATGGGCCCTGACAGTACCAATGGTGTCTTGGTCAAATTAGCACCAGCAAGTGATTACGTTGGTCAAGTTAATGCCTGGATCGCTGCAGTGACCGCACCAAAAGTCAGCACAGGACTGGTAGGACTGTTGAATAGCATGAGTACAGGGTCTACTTATGTTTCTCAGCCCACCGTTACTGTGTCCGTTGGCGGCGGAGGAGGGACAGCATCAACCCCAGTTGTACCGCCGGTAGTGGTTAGCCCTCCTGTTGCTACACCAGCGGCCGCTCCTGTGGCGACCCCTGTTATTCCAGCTCCAGTTATTGTACCAACACCAGTGGTCACTCCGGTTGTGACACCACCTGTTGTTACACCAGTGGTGGCGCCAGTTATTGTACCAGCACCAGTGGTTACTCCGGTTGTGACACCACCTGTGGCAAACGTGTTTAGTTGGACACCCACAGTAACAATAACAACAAAATTTTTCGACCTACTAGGAGCATGGTGGAATGGCAATATGTTTTTTGCAGATCTAAACGGTGATGGCATAGAAGAAATTATTATTGCAGGCCGCATGAGTCAGCCTGCTACTGCAGCAACTTGGCAATTCACCAGAATGCATATACTGGGATGGAATACAGGATCATTGGCCATGGAAGACAGCCAATGGTTTACTAATAACAACGATAATCTTATTTTTGGTACTGAGCCCAGTATAAAATTTGCGGATTTTAACGGTGATGGACGCAGAGATATATGGATTGCACCCAGTGCTGACATGATGCTATTTGGACCAGGAACGGTGTATATCAATCAGGGCAATAATCAACTCAAACGATCTGACCTGAATATAGGACAAATCTGGGCACACGATAGTGCAGTGGGAGATTTTAACAAAGACGGCAAAGATGATATTATTGTAGTGGGGCTCAATGGTAACCAAGCCATTGCACTGGGTCAGTCCGACGGAACATTTAAAATCACCACTGGCTCAACAGGACTGAGTGCAGCTGGTATGGCCGCTGGTGATTTTTTAGGCAATGGCACTACCACAGTAATACTCACTGATGCATTTATGGAAGGCAATCAAACCAATGGCCTGTATCAGGTCATGCTCAGTGGTGGAGTTTCAGGAGGCAGCGGTAGTGTGGGATCAAGCAGTGCATCTGGATCTGGTTCTTTTCAAGGCGGTGGTGCATTGATGATTCCGGCTAATCCTGTAGCTACACTGACACTGAACCGTATCAGTAAATTGCCACCCAATAGATTTTATCTACCAAAATGGTCAGGATATTCAGTATTGACTCCTGGGCACATGCCCAGCACAGTGAGAGCAGTGCCCATTGATTTCAATCGCGATGGGCAGTTGGATGTTGTGTTACTGACCATGGCTCAAAACGGCACTATTTATTCTGAAGTACAATTTTTGCAAAACAACGGTGGCGGTAATTTTACAGATGTTACCGACACAGTTTTACAAAATTACAACAGTTTGCACACCCAGTCCAGCTATAGTCCTAGATTGATTGATATCAACAGGGATGGTGTGTTAGATATTTGGTTGAGCAACTCAGATGGTGATGGCGCAGAAGACAGCAATGTAGTTTTAATGGGTAATGCATCTGGAAACTACACCGCTACCTATGCAAGTGCCTTTACTGCAGATAGAACATTTGTTGGTGGTAATCCTGCTCCAGTGCAGGCAGTTCGCGGCCCAGATCAAAACTTATGGTTGTTGACTCTGAACTGGTCAATGTCATCATTGAATGTGCAAATCAATGCCAAGAAAATTGGACTGAATCTGTCTAGTTTGCCAAATTAACTTAAAAAAGCATGGCTGACTCAAATCTTAGATTTGTGTATAATTACAATAAGGAGTCAATTATGCCATCAGTGTTTTTAGTGTCAGACACACACTTTGGTCATGCCGGAGTATGTAGGTTCACTCGCAATGACGGAGTGACCAAATTGCGTCCATGGGACAATGCAGATGAAATGGACGAAGCAATGGTCAAAGCGTGGAACGAACGGGTACGGCCCACTGACAAGGTTTATCACTTGGGCGATGTTGTTATCAATCGTCGAGCGTTAAGTATCATGTCGAGATTAAACGGCGACAAGGTTTTGATTCGTGGTAATCACGATATCTTTAAGGACGAGGACTATCGTGCTCACTTTAGAGAACTCAGAGCCTATCACGTTATGAACGGTATGATCCTTAGTCATATTCCTGTGCACGAAGCAAGTTTGGGAAGGTTTGGTGTTAACATCCACGGACACTTACATGCAAATCGTGTAAAAAAAGCTCGCGGAGTCGATGCTAGAACTGGTGAAGTTTTATACAGCGATGAAAACGATGTTCGTTACCATTGTGTTTGTGTAGAACAAACTCCAAACTTTGCTCCTATCCTGTTTGAAGATGTTATGCGTAACATTGAAGCAGAAGGCGGCAGTGTGGGATTCAGGAACGGCAACGGCCCTACCATGTAGTGCTATAGGTTCAATCGTATTCCAAAAATCAAACTGTAACGGTCTAGTGAACTAGAGTTTTTTCCAGTGTGCCAACTGGTGCTTAGATTGGCTGCAAAATAGCCAGAACCTGGGCCATTGGGTATGCGCAGAGGATTGTCGCCCTCAAATGATGTATAAAATGTAGTACTTTGGTCTGGATCATCAGTGGGTGTAAAGTAAATCATACCTTGCACAACGTGTAATCTATCGTCGGTATGAATTCGTATGCTATAACCTGGCTTGTCAAGAGTATAGATTCCATACATAAAGGTTTTTTCCATCATGCGTGATTGGCTAAGCCCCCAGTAGCCTGGAAATAACTTTTCTTGATACAGTTGATCAATGATTTGTGTTTTGAAATCACTGTTGTCTACCCATTCTTGAATGCTCTTGAGTCGCGGATCTACAGGATTAATAAGGCGGTACCTGGTAGCAAAGCTGTTCTGCGCATAGCCAGCTTCATCTGGTAACCATGTCTCCTGTTGCAGGGCCTGTAGAATTTGCTCATTGGTGCAGGATAATGCAACATTAAAAGTGTATATGTAATCTCTTTGTTTATCAAATGGTATTTTCATGTAAAACTATTTATAAATACTGGGCAACGCCAGGTAGTTCTGACGTCGGACAAAATGACGCTTGACATAATGATGTCTTTACTGTATTATTAATACAGAACGCCTACCGTGAGTAGAGTTCTTCTACAAGCAAAAAATAACAATACTATTATGATTAAAAAAATTGCAATACTTGGCGGAGGATTTGCTGGCTGGTACACTGCAAGATCACTGCAACATTGTTTGCCTCAGGTTGAAATTGTGATCATTGACAGCTCACAGTATCCTACCATTGGAGTTGGCGAAGTTTTGGGCTTTGATGCACCTCTTAATTTTAACCGATTGCTTGGGCTAGATGACGATCAAGAAATCATGGCCGAAACTGGCGCAATTTATAAATTTGGTGTTCGAGGTATTAATTTTTACAAAGACAACTCACAGGTGGCCTGGGGCAAATTCCCTAATCTCAAAGTCAGTAGTCTTGTGAAATTTTACAATGGATTTGATTATCCAGATTTTCAAGAGCCCTGGAATAAGTTGCCCGGAGACATTGGATTGTTTCCGGCTTGGTTGAGTATGTATAGCTCAAGCAAAACCTACGACGACATGGTCATTGAAACCAGTGAACAAAATCATTTTTTAACCAATCCAGTAGCCCCATTTGATCGCAATAACAAACTGGTACTGAGAGAAAAGCAAGGATTCGCCTATCATATTGATGCAGAAAAAACCAGTGTGTTTTTGAAAAATCTTGTGTTAAGAAACAACGGCGACCAAAGAGTGACCTATATTACCAGTACCATGATTGATATTGCATGGAAAGATTCTGATCAAATTGATCACTTGATACTGGAAAATGGTAATAGGATTTCAGCTGATCTATTCATTGATGCATCTGGTTTACAAAAAGCCATTATGTCACGCAGCAACAATAAAAGTTGGAAATATCAAGGCGACGAATACTGCAATGCGGCCTGGGTTTTTCCGTCGGCATACACCAATCCAGACCAAGAAATTATGGGTGCTAGCGAATTTCACGGCGAAGATTGGGGGTGGCGATTTTTGGTCAGACTGTATCATCGCATAGGCAATGGATACGTTTTCAATGCCAACATGGTAGACCCTGCAGTGCCACTGGCCAGATTGCAAGCTGTAGTAGGACCTACTGCACTGGCCGAGCCACGACTAATAAAATGGAATCCAGGGCAGTACACCCAACCCTGGCAGGGAAATTTGCTGCCATTGGGCATGAGTGCAGTGTTTGTAGATCCGTTTGATGCGCCTACCTTTGAAGGGCATAGTCGTGCTCTAGAAGATCTTATTGATATAGTTAAAAAACAAGAACAAATAAGCGATCCTCAAAAGCAGTTCAATCACCTGAGAAGTTTGACCAGAGAAGAACGCGATTTGAGATTGGATCTTACCTTTGGCATGAGTCAACGCAGTGGCCCTTTTTGGGATTCACGGCGCGAAATGGCTCGTAGACACAATTATCTTGACAAGATTAAAGCCATTGTGTTAGAACAACGCAAAGATTTAGAAGCCAGACTGAATTGGCATTGGCAACACCAATATGCAAGAACATGCATGGCCTCAAGTGTTGATATGAGTACATGGGATTTTCCTCAACTGACATCACAAGATCGAGCTATGGCAGATGCATTTTTTGTTTACAATCGTGCTAGAAACCAATACATTGAAACGCAACCTTGGCCCAATTACTCCCAGTGGTTGCGGCATAATCGTTTCAGTGGCTTGACTAATTCTCAAGTGTTACAAAAACTAAATCCATCATTATGTTTAAAAAATTAATTTTTACTTTACTGGTCACTGGTAATATATTTTGTCAGGCCAAAGAAAATGTCACAATCATTTACAGTTGGACTGCGGCCGACGGTCCAGCAAATTACAGTCGAACTCTCATTGAAGAAGCCAACAAACTACAAAACAAGTATAATTTTATATTTGATACCAGACCCGGAGCTGGAGGGGCCTTGGCAGCAAATTATGTTCGAACTACTCCCAACACGATATTGGCCACCGCATCTGCATTTTTTGTGCGACCAAATTTTTTCCCAAATGAAAGCTATGATGTCAAGGCTTTTAAAGAAATTTACCTGCAGTGTGTTGCACCAATGGCCATTACTTCGGTAAAGTACAAAAACTGGGCAGAAGTGCCCAAAGATAAAAGTCTCACCATTGGTGTCAGCGGGCTGGGCACCACCACTCATTTGTTTGCTACACAACTGCAAACTAGATATCCATTGTTAAATGTTATACCGTTTAAAAGCACCAGCGAATCACTGTTGTCAGTGGCCAGTGGTAATACTGATTTGCATGTGGCTTTTTTTGGCGAAATAGAAAATTGGGGCGCGGAAAATTCAAAATTTGGCAAGTTAAATGTGCTGGGTATTAGTGGTACCAGATCAATTCGAGGATTTGAAACATTGCAACAACAAGGTTTTGGCAATCGAGTAGCCAACATCAGTGTGCCATTTCATTTGATTGTTCCTGCTAATCTTCCAGAAAATAAATTCAATGACTGGCGTGGTATTTTACAACAAGCCGAACAGACTGCGGCAGTGAGAGAAACATACAACATTGATGCATGTGTGCCTGGTAATATAACTGACAAAGATTTAGATTCCTGGTACCAATTGCAAATATTGCAATGGAATCAGTTGAGTCACGGAGTAAAACTAGAATAAGTATGAGCTCATACCTATACCATAACAAAGGAATATATCAAAGCAATGGTAAATTCTTTCACAATAAGATCGATGCCATTCTAGAAGCCAATGCCAGTGGCACATGGGTAGAATGGGATTATCATCATGCTATTTTTTCTCAAAGCCAATGGGACATGAATCCTCCAGTGGATTTGGAAACATTGTACCTGGAACGAGCTCTGCAACTCAGAGAAGCTTATGATCATCTTGTGTTGTTTTACTCAGGTGGAGTAGACTCTTGGTATATCCTGAATACGTTTATCAAAAACAATATCCATCTTGATGAAATTTACATGTATGGCCCGTTTGAAGCAGAAGAAAAAATGTATGATCAGTTGGGATTTGACCGCAGTCCTGGCTATTATACCAGAGAAATCAAACAAAGTTTGCCGTTGTTGAAAAAACTTGTGGCTGACAGAAATATCAAAATAAATGTGTTTGATTGGACACGTCACATCATTGAAGCTGCAGATGATCGTGATTGGTTTTACACCGCAGGAGTCCGATTTGATCCCACGTGCATGGTCAGATCAAAGTTTCATAAAATATTCCGAGAACACAGCGAACTCAGACACAAAGGAAAAAAAGTAGGATTTGTCTATGGAATTGACAAACCTAGGCTCATGCGAGATGATCAAAATATTTACTTTGCATTCTTAGATGTGATCTTTACCACCAGTGTGTTGCCTACCAATGATATCAATGGCGAGTTTTACGAAAATGATGAATTTTTTTACTGGACGCCAAATATGCCAGCACTGAGCATTAAAATGAGTCATGTGGTTGTGGAGTTTTTGAAAAAAACCAATCAATTACATCTTATCAAACACATCAATAACATAGCAGCTTTTCACGACGAAGCCTATTACAAACAAGTAAATCAAGCTGTATTTCCAGATTGGAATCATAATACCTGGCAGGTTAAAAAGCCAACAGGAGCAATCTACAATGAACAAAGCAAATGGTTCTTAGATAGTAATCTTGAAGCCAAACTCAAATGGGAATCCAGCATTTACGAACTAGAAAGACTATGCGGAAAAAAATGGTTCAATGACAATTCCATACGGAATGGTCTAAGAGGACACCTGAGTCCTTTTTACAAAATTTCCAACTATTGAAACACAATATGAAACAAGAACGCACAGGTACCTATCCATTGACAGTGTATGACCGTACAATAGAGTCTGATCTACAACAACATGTCACAAATTTTTTACTAGACAGTGAATATTGTGTTAACTTTTATGATCACAGTCACAGTCTGTGGTATCCAAGAACAGACAACTGGGTAACCCCAAGAACTCATCCCAGTCAACCAAGATTACCATTGGCCTGGGATGATCAAAGTTTAGAACATCGAGCCCCAGTGATTTACACACTTTGGACTGCACTCAACAATGTGCTAGATAACCAATTTTGTATACAAGGTGTTCCTGAAGGCATGCCCAGATACATGACTGGAATTAGTCCGTTGAGTAGTCTGGACAGACCTGACGGAACTCCGGGATTGCCAAATTGTGCATGGCGTGTCTACGGCAGCGGCAACGAGCGCGAACTGAGAGCACATACCAAAAGCATACACAGAGATAGTCCCTTTTTGGATCGTGATGATTATTATAACTTGGTTTATTTTGCCAATTTAGAGTGGCACCCTCAATTCTACGGAGAAACTTTATTTCACGGCAATGATGCAGACTCAGGCGACTACACAGGTAGATTTGAAAAAGATCAATCTAGAAAATTTCCCATTGGTGAAGTTGAAAATACAGTAGCCATAAAACCTGGCAGATTTATGCTTTTTGATGCCAGATATATGCATCAACTAAAACCTGCGGCATATTATGCACCAAATATCATGGGCGTTGTATTTAGACTACAACGTAAAACCCACAGTTGACACAAAAATACAGTTTTGCTACAATAGATATATAAACAAATTTTTTCACCCTTAACTTTAGGAACACAGCCCATGTCAGATAGTCGTACAATAACTTCAGTTCAAGCTCGTCGCAGTTTACTGAAAGCATTCAAACATCAACGTCCACTATTCCTATGGGGTCCTCCTGGAATTGGCAAATCTGAATTGGTAGCAGACATCACCCAAGAACTTGGTGGCTACATGATTGACTTGCGACTGGGGCAAATGGAACCCACAGACATTCGTGGCATTCCGTTTTACAACAAAGACTCTGGCAAAATGGACTGGGCCGAACCTGTGGATTTGCCCTCTGAAGAATTGGCCAGTCAATATCCAGTGGTAGTTCTTTTCTTGGATGAAATGAACTCAGCGGCACCTTCGGTGCAATCTGCGGCCTATCAATTGATACTGAATCGTCGTGTGGGCAAATATGTGTTACCCGACAATGTGGTCATAGTTGCCGCAGGCAATCGTGAAAGCGACAAAGGTGTCACATATCGTATGCCAACACCATTGGCCAATCGTTTTATTCACCAAGAAATGAAAGTGGATTTTGCCAGTTGGCAAGAGTGGGCAGTGAACCACAAAATCCATAAGGATGTGGTAGGCTACATTGGCTTTGCTAAAAACGACTTGTATGACTTTGATTCAAAGTCGGCCAGCCGTGCCTTTGCTACTCCAAGATCATGGAGCTTTGTGAGTCAAATCCTGGACGACGAAAACAGTGACGATGACACCACAATGAATTTGATTGCAGGTACCGTAGGCGAAGGACTTGCGGTGAAATTCATGGCGCACCGTAAAGTGGCCAGCCGTATGCCCAAGCCCGAAGAAATCTTATCAGGCAAGGTCACTACCTTGGATGTCAAAGAAGTGTCGGCCATGTATAGTTTAGTGATCAGTATGTGCTATGAGCTCAAAGATGCGATCACAGAGAAGAAAGTTGACGACAAGAAGTTTCATGAAATGGCCGACAATTTCTTTGCCTACATGATGAACAACTTTGAAACAGAACTGGTTGTAATGGGTGCAAGAATTGCACTGACCACATACAACTTGCCATTCCAGCCTACCAAGCTCAAGAACTTTGACAAGTTCCATACACGTTACGGCAAATATATTTTGCAGGCCAGTGCCTAAACTGTTCTGGAGGGCGGTGTAAATAAAACACAGGGCTGTGTTCGCACTGCCCCCCTTTTTATATATATTTTATGAAACGATTTTTTGCTTTTGGATGTAGTTTTACTGCCTACGGCTGGCCGACTTGGGCAGATATTCTTGGAAAAGAGTTTGACTACTATGAAAATTGGGGTTGCCCTGGGGCTGGTAATTTCTATATATTCAATTCTGTAGTAGAATGTTTAATAAAAAATAATCTTGGGCCCACAGATACAGTGATTGTTATGTGGACTAATATTTATAGAAACGATACCTATCACAATAACCAATGGCAAGGCGGCGGCAATAGCTATCATTCTAGACTGCCTGACAAAGGCAAATACTACGATGATAAAGGATATTTGATTAGAGATTTATCTGTCATACAGGCTACAAAATGGGTATTGGAACGGCACAGAATTACTCCGTATTTTTTATCAATGGTACCTATAGAAAATCTAGATCAGAATTCACATACAAGCATCGAGGGACATGATATTGCATCAGTACTTGATTTATATCAAGATACTTTAAAATCAATACGTCCCAGTATATTTGAACAAGTGTTTGATTATGATTGGAATAATAGAATTTTATTACCCGTGGATATTGCCGATAAAAATCCACGAGATCGTGGTGGGCACCTTAGACGCAGAATTGATCTACATGCTGGTCCTGCAGAACATTTAGAATATCTTGATGCAGTACTTCCAGAAATCACAATTAGTGATCAAACAAGGAAATTAGTTGCGTTGGCCAATGATCAAGTAACTGCACCTTGCAATGGACAATATCCATTTGAATCAAATTACTTACCCTGGGAGCGCCAAGGATGGGAACCAACATGGGATCTTCGCAACACTAGACCAAACAGATTATGAAATACAAAATAGTTAAACTTGATGCCAGATACAATCATCGTAATCGCTTTAGCTACATGATTTCATTTACCAAAGCACCAGGACATTCGGCCATCTTAGAATTTGATCGTTGTCGTAGATGGTTCAATGATACCTATGGCTGGAGCCAAGATGTAGAAATGCAATTCCCCATGGCCAAGGCTCAAAAGTCTCATCCAGAAATTACGGATGTTGAAATCAATCAGCATTGGGCATATAACATAAAATACAACGACTACAGAATCTATGTTGTTGATAATCAGGTCCTGACCATGTTTCAATTGCGATGGGCTCAATAACACCTAACTATGACTTTACGGACTTTGTAGAATGGATAAATGGAGGGTGTTATATGGCCAAAACAATAATTAAATGGCATAGATTGCCTGGCTACAAATTAAAAGCCACTTGGGAAGTTCTGCCAAGAGGTATAGCAGTTGGACTCAAAGAATCTGACATGGATCCCATACATGACTGGTCAAAATCCAACAAGTGTGGAGTCCGGGTAAGTTTTGACATGTGGCGGTTCAAAACACCTGAAGAAATGACTATGTTTTTGTTGAAGTGGTCATGATGGATAGTCTGTCAGCATGGTATGTGGCCAGTGTTCGGGCTCCTGTTATAAACTCTGATCCGATCAATGGACACCGATATCAAGGCTGGCGACCTTGCATGGAATGGTGTGTGGAAACATTTGGAGGCGGTATAGGAGCCACTGCATGGGGGCCGGGATGGCGTTTTGTGGGCGAAGGTGTGTTTGAATTCCGGCAGGAGCAAGATAGAACAATATTCCTGTTGAGGTGGTCATGAGTGATTTTGTAATAGAGTATATCGACGAAGAAATTAAAACCACTGTGACCAAGAAAAAACTCTGGATCAACAACGAATGGGTTGACTGCAATTTATATCGTTTTCCAGCAGACCGCAAACTGTTAAAGTATCTTGAAGATAACCATGCAAAAGATTTTGGTAAATTGTGGCACAAGCATTTTGATAAAATTGCAGTAGAAGAAAAAATATACATGTGGTACTGCTTACAAAACAAATGAGCAACAATCAACACTACAACTCTTACGAAAAAAGATTAGATACTGTGCTGGGTCCTACTGCACAAGACTGGACAAGAATACGCCGGGCCAGAGCTGAGTTTGATGAAGAATACGAGTGTATTCCTGACATAGATGAGCGAGATTTTTCACTATGGCTGGCCCATAATTATGGAATACAGTTGAAGTTAGATGGTACTTTTGCAGTAGAAACTATTTTTGAAATCGTCGACGATCAAAAGTACACAGTTTTTTTATTGAAATACAGCTGATATGAAGCACATCGAAATCAAAAAAAATTTAATTATTTTTAAACGGCCCGAGGCATGGTACAAAATTCGCGAACAAATGATTCAGGACTTTGGGAAGCTCAATATTATTATCAGTTGGCGATGCAAGAGAGAATTTGGATTTACTGTCAGAGAGCATCGCGGACTTGAACCACATGGTAAAGATTTTTTGGATCTTGTTGGTGATGATTGGAAGTATAGGTATCACTATCAAGATCAAATACACTTGGACTTTTATTCTGAAGCACAGATGACCTGGTTTCAACTCAAATACTTAAACAATTAAAAAATATGAATATCTGTGTCATAGGTGGTGGTAGAAATTTTGGCAAAGATTTCTGTGATCGTGCACACCTGGACGGGCACAATGTGAGAATACTTTCCCATAAAGACTACAAGAATAATAATGCCAGACATACAAGTGCAAATTTCAATGATTATGATCAGTTGCTTGATGCATTTAATTGCCTGACAGACGATCTTGATCAAATTGATATCTTTTTGTATAATTCAACCACAACAGATAAATTGGGTAAAGCTTATTACAAATCTACATGCCGAGTGAATTATCACGCACACATTGATCAATTAAATGTGCATGTGATTGTGCCGCATTTGTTGTGTGTTGAAGCATTGAAAAAAATGAATTCCAACAGTAAAATTATTTTTATGACATCGGGCATGGGTAATTTTGATCAATACAAACACAGCGGAATGACTGATGTTGCAGCCTATGCAGGCGGCAAAGCATATCAGAATTTTCTTATGGCAGCATTTGCTGACCACAATGATAAAAATGCCATTGTTGCATCCATGTCACCTCATTTTGACTATAACAATATGGAAAACTATAAACCAGTTTTTGAAGTCTGCTATAAAAAAATACTGGCATTGACTTATCATGATAATGGTAAAATAATAACTATGAATGATATTAAAAATATTGTATAATTACTGTATTGTCTCGCTGGTGTAATGGCAGCACGTGGGTCTCCAAAACCCTTGGTCGGAGTTCGAATCTCTGGCGGGATGCCAAGAACAATGCAACGGTGGCAGAGTGGTCCAATGCAACGGATTGCAAATCCGTAAAGCCGTAGGTTCAAATCCTACCCGTTGCTCCATACAGGGCCGTTAGCTCATTTGGTTAGAGCAGAGGACTCATAATCCTTTGGTGGAGTGTTCGAATCACTCACGGCCCACCATTTTACTGTGTTGTTTTTATGCAACAGCAGTGATTTGACACAAAATTCACGATTTGCTATAATAACTACATATACATAAAGGACTGTTATGAGCGCAACAACAACAGAAAACAAAGATGCCAGTAAATTTGCCAATCTGCTTGGCCCTACTATCAGCTCAGAAGATCGTGACGCTAGAGAAAAACTGATCACTGCCAGGGTTGGATTGTTGCTCAAGGCCAGTTTCTTTGGCAATTTGGCCACTCGTCTCAAATTGGTCAATGCAGATGAATGGTGTGGCACTGCTGCCACAGACGGCAGAAACTTCTACTACAACAGCCGTTTTATCCGAATGCTCAAACCCAAAGAAGTTGAATTCTTGTTTGGTCATGAAGTGTTGCATTGTGTGTATGATCACTTTGGTCGTAGAGGCGACAGAAATCCTCAATTGTACAACATTGCCAGTGACTATTGTGTCAACGCAGACTTGAAGAAACACCGTGTGGGAGAGTTCATAACATCTGTTCCTTGCTTGTATGACGAAAAATACGAAGGCATGAGTTCTGAAGAAATCTATGATATCTTGTATGAAAACGCAGAAAAGATTGATATCGGCAGTCTTGTTGACAAAATGATTGACGACCACATGGATGGCCAAGGCGACGGCTCTGGTGATGGTGATGACGAAAGCAAAGGTCGACCCCGACTCACTGAAGAAGAACGCCAACAGATCCGTGACGAGATCAAAGAAGCAGTGTTAGCGGCCGCGTCAGCCGAAGCCAATGGTGCTGGCAATATTCCTGCAGGTGTACGCAAGATCATTGAAAATCTCACTGCACCCAAAATGAACTGGCGCGAACTGTTGCGTATGCAATTGGAGAGCACTATCAAATCTGACTATACCTGGATGCGGGCCAGTCGCAAAAGTTGGCACATGGATGCTGTCATGCCTGGCCGCAAGCCCGACGAGCTGATTGATATTGCTGTCATGATTGATATGTCAGGGTCAATTAGTTCGGAAATGTCACGAGACTTTTTGAGCGAAGTGGCAGGCATCATGGAACAGTTCAACAGCTACAAAATACACGTGGCCACATTTGATACTGAAGTGTACAATCCACAACAATATGACAGTGAAAATCTTGACTCCATTACTGACTATGATCTCCAAGGCGGTGGCGGCACAGACTTTGAATGCATGTACAACTATTTGAAAGAAGCTGATATCCAGCCCAAGCGCCTGGTGGTGTTCACAGATATGTATCCATATGGATCATGGGGTGATCCAATATATTGTGATACAGTTTTTGTAGCACACGGAACTACCAGTATTGTAGCACCATATGGCACCACAACATATTATGAAGAAGAAACTAAATCATAATCTTCATACAATTGGTCAAGTGTTTTATCTGATTTTTTGTGTTTTTTATAGTTATCTTGATCGCTGATGAGTCTTAAATTTGATATGTCAGATACTACATTTATTGGCACATCATTTAAGAATCCATCAGTGACACTATAAATGTGATCCACATGCCAATGTTTGCTTCGTTTGTTATCAGGATCAATTAGTTGTTGATGTCTATAGTATTGTGTTTCTGCATATTGATGACATCTACGGCTGTATTGATTTCTTGTTAGCCCATCAACTGTAAACTTTTTATTCTTGTAAACTTCTGCCCAGTAGTCGGATCGTTGTTCAGACAAAACTTTTTTAACGGATTCTGCTTTGCTTACATTATCTACTCCGTATTTTTCAAATGCTTTTTCGCGGCGAATACATTTGACAGATTCAAGCGAGCTAGCGTTTTCTACTCCATATCTTTCCATGGTGGTAGAACGCATTTTGGCTAAAATAGAAGAGCACCCTGCAGGTCGGTAAGCACAGACATATGTGCCTTTTTTGGTTTGATGAATTGCTTTTTGACCACATCCATAATGGCAAAAATTTTGAGAAATAAATATCATTGCTGGCACTCCTTTTCAGTGTTAGAGTAGTTGGATATTTCCAGTATCGCGAACTACACACTTATTTAGTGCCAGTTGACAAATAAATTTCAACATGTTATAATACATTTATGGAGTTAAAAATGAGAACTGTGGTAGATTGTTTAATAATTGTGGCCTTGTGGGAATTTCTGTATTTCAATCTAACTGCAATTCCCAAACAAGACTACATTCACAATAATCCTTATGTATACAGTTGGGTAAGACAATGAATGAAAATCTAAGAAAATTGATGCTGGAGGCTGGCTATGCGGCTTCAGAGTTGGCCGGGCGTGCTCAACCATTGGCCGAGTTGATCATACAAGAATGCGTTACTGCAATAGAATCCACTGATAGACACCGCAGTGATTACTTTACGGCAAAGATTCGGGAGCATTTCGGAGTTGAAGAATGAAAAATCTATTTAAGCAAACACGAGTTGTGTATGATGCACACTTGAAAGAATATAACGTACAATATAAGAATTTTCTGGTTTGGAAATTCGTGGAATGTTATAAAGTGTCTGAGCATCTTCCTGATGAACGAGCAAAAGAACTTGCTATAACCCAAGCAAAGAATATGTTAGATACTGTTGAAGTGTATCGTAGTCCCAAACCTTATTATATGTAAGGAGTAAAAAATGAACGAACGAATCAATAAACTGTTTGGACAGGCCATGGATCAATCTATACCAGAAACTTGGACTACACTGACCCATTCTCAGTTATCAATACTAAAGGACAAGTTCGCCGAGTTGCTTGTTCGGGAATGTGCTGACTTTTTGAAAGACAAACTGGACGACCATTTTGCGGCAGAACAGTTGGAAGAACATTTCGGAGTTGAAGAATGAACGAACGAATCCGACAGTTAGCAACAGAAGTTGGCATTAGTGTTGAATACTTAAACAATACCAAACAGTGGCCATTGATAGAGGCATTAGCCGAGTTGATTGTGAAGGAATGTGTTGATTGTGCTCGCGGAGCAGGTCTTGCCGACGATGTTGCAGTACGAAATACACTTGGATTCAATGATGGTATTGCAGAAGCAGTAACTCATATAAAGAAACATTTTGGAGTTGAACTATGATTATTTTAAACACATCAAATCGTCCCGCACCGCCGGTGAATACTGCATCCAATTTAAATATTGCGTATATCACAGACTTTGCACCTGGCTCTCCACCTGCCAACAATATCTTCCTGGCCTATCAAATAGCACAAGGGTCACATCCAGGTTCTGCTATTTTAATAAATACACCTTTCTATACTGCACCAGATACACCGCAGTATGCAGCCATGCCGTCAATCACAAGTGTGCTCAAACCGCCGGTTGCACCAGTGTATGATGCCAACTATGCCATGCTGGTAGGAACCAATCCACTGGGTGCCATATTGGGGTACAATGCTCCTCTTCTCAATCCTATACATTCATGAACATAGACGATTTAATTCATATCTTTCGCCCTCAGATCCAACAAGGCACTAAAAAATTACACTACATGTTGATAGAAGACCTACATGTAAAAATACAACATCATCCTGTGGATAGATTGGAAGAGTTGATTCCAGTATTAAAAAATTTCCAATTCGAAGGCTACAAGCCCGGGCATATAGCGAGGTTTGTGAAATGAAAGAATATCTAATCGAATTTGATGTGTCTTTGTGGGACTATGTGTTATACTACCGGAGTGAGAAGTATACATTAAAAACTCTTGATCGCAGGCGAGCACATGAATTGGCAGAATTAAAAATGTCATGTGTAGACAGACAGGAAACAAATCATAATGAAACAGTTTTTTGATTGGTGTAAACAATACTATGTAGAGATCACATGGTTTCTCATAGGCTGGTTGGTGCTGTCTGCCATGATCAATATTGGCAATGAAAATTATCTTGTGGCATTCACCAACATAGTGCTGGCAGGTGCCAACTACTTACTTTATAGGAACAAATTATGATCACACTCAAACAATGGATGGAACTGGTTGACTACAGAATCACCGAAGGCACTGACTATCTTCTAGCAGGTCAAAGTCTTTTTTCACTGAATTCCTGGAACAGCCGTTACAGCGATGGTGGCTACAGCATGGAGATTGTGTTTGATCAAAAGACACAAGATGTGTACTTGGTAGAAGTGTGTGATTATCAACGCAATCGTGCCTACAGATTGATCAATCCTGACCACGCAGATCTTGAATATGACAAAACTGCCTGGGACGATGTAGCATGGACGGATCTTGATGTTGAAGCAGACTGGTTGGAAAAAGCCACTGCTATCATTGCTGGTCTAGATTATGATACTCGTGTGCAAATGACCATTGACCTACCACATGATCAACTGCACAAACTCATGCTACAGGCACATCAAGCAGATATCACGCTGAATCAACATATTGTAAAAATTCTGCATGGGGTCATGGAAGATCGCCGTCTAGAAGAAATCGCTGAATCAATCGTACCCAGGGCAAACTTCCGTGATTAAAGGTATTTTTAGCAAAAACAGCAAGTGGGTAGATGTCTCAGGATCTCACTATACAAGTTCTGTTTATATAGATAACCACAAGGTTCAACAGGGCATTGCAGGGCAAGTCAGACACAACGGTAATGAATTTGAAATCAACGATGGCAACGGTTGGAAAGTTCTCTACGACAACATGGTAGAAGTGGGGCTATCACCGTTGGCACAAGAAGCTCTGGCCTGGGCAGAAAAAAAGATGGCCGTGGAACGCCAAGCAGAAGAATTGGCACGACACAATGTCACAGTCAAAGACGCTTTAGATCTTTATCAACAACAGATTACAGATGCTGAACATCAACTAAAAATGGTTGTGGCATTGGTACAAGATTACGCCCAATCAGTTTAACCAAAAAGCCCGTTTACAGGGCTTTTTCAATGACAAAAATATTTTCTAAAACGATTTAACAAGTAAATATCTACATGGAAGACACAACACAACCCGTAACAATCACAATTCAGGATCTCGATGTACTTAAAAACATTGTGGATCTTGCATCAGCTCGCGGCGCGTTTCGCGGAGCAGAACTAGCCGAAGTTGGTGCAGTTTATAATAAGCTGACTCAATTTCTTGAAGCAGTAGTAGCACAGGCCAAAGCACAAGCTGATGCAACAGAGCAACCAACCAATCCAGGAGAATAACATGGCATTTATAAAACACGTGGGTAAAATAGGAGATCGCAAAGTTTGCGTGCTGTTTAGACAGGTACCCGGCGAGGATCACATGTGCTTGATCATTCATCCTGAAACACTGCCTGCACACTGGCAAGATGCGGTACAAAAAGTCATCGAAAGTGATATTGGTCAGCAGGCCGAAGAACTAGCAGATGCCTTGCATCGTAGTCTGTTGCCAGATGGTCGTCCTATCTTGGAAACATTCCACAACGAGCGCATGATCAAAAAAGTGCGTACCGCAGATGTGATCATGACTCCCAATACCAATTCCAGCATTAGACTGGATGAACTCAACAAAATGTTGAATGAAATGAAACAGGGTACAGATGCCATCAAACGCATGGCGCAGAATGATGCCAGCCGCGGACTTGTTGAGCCCGGAGTCAAACGTGCCGCTGAAGCTGAATACAAGCGAGGTCGTGCCGAAAAAGCAGATCCCAACTATGTTGCGCCACCCATGCTCAAAGCAGGCCAAGATGGGGCACTCACAGATCGCGACATTGCAGCCAACATGTTGGCACAGGCCAAGGCCATGGAACTCAACGCCAAACAAATGGTTGCCGAAGCAGCTCGCATGAAGAAAGATGCTGAGCGCATGGATCCCACTGTGAATGCAAAAAATGCCAAAACAGCCAAAATAGAAACTGCACCAGTGGTAGCAGAAACTGCACCAGCACCCAAAGCTCGACGTTCTAAGGCCAAAGTTGCAGATGCCACAGTTCAGTGATGAATTTTTAGACCAATGGGAACAGATCATTGCAGGCGTAAGCAAAACTGAAGTTCCCCTGGAATGCATCAAGAAAGTTATTCTTAGGTTCCCTGGTCGACAACAACAAACTATCAATCTACATACTTTGAGAAAACAAGGTCTTGATTACGAAGATATTGAAGCTTTGTTAACCAGAACTTTTACTGAGCTCGACGATAAAATACGAGATGTAGATTTTGTCGTAGATATCACTGCAGTAGCAGAGATGGTTCAACCCGAAACAGATAAATTATTAGGAAAACTTAAAAATTGAATGTACAACTTATATCATATTCGCAGCCCACTGGAGAATTTGCTGAATTGGGCATCCAAGATGCCCAGCATCTTGTGGCATTTTGTGCCCGGGTCTCAAATCCCTCCAATCAACTAACTACCGAAACCAGTGAAAAACTCATCAAGCACCTCATCCGCAACTCGCACTGGAGCCCATTGGAAATGGTTTCAGCATGCTTGGAAATTACGACAACACGAGATATTGCACGGCAAATCCTACGCCACAGATCGTTCAGTTTCCAGGAGTTTAGCCAACGCTACGCTGATCCAACAGAGGATCTTGGCTTTGTTACCAGATCTGCCAGATTGCAAGACACAAAAAATAGACAAAACAGTATAGAGGTTGATGATCCCGAACTAGAATCTTGGTGGCAAGACCAACAAAAAATGTTGATTGAACAAGTACAAACCATTTATGATGCGGCCTTGGATAGAGGCATTGCTAAAGAACAGGCTCGGGCTGTGTTGCCTGAAGGGTTGATTGAAAGTAGACTGTACATGAATGGCACTTTGCGATCATGGATTCATTTTATAGAGTTACGCAGTGCCAATGGAACTCAGCTAGAGCATCAAGCAGTGGCACTGGCCTGTGCTCGGGTGATAGCAAAAATATTTCCCATGGCCACTGACTTGGTTGCTTGATTTTGTCAACTGTACTAATAGCATATGGCAACAACTTTTCAACATCACAAGGATAACTGGTCTGAGTTATTCCAGGCACCGTATACAAAAATTATCAACGGTAAAGCTGTAAAATTTTCTGATGTTGTAGTGCATTCTTTTCCAATGGGAGACGTAGAAGACCCAGACTTATATGCTGGGCAACCTTTGTTTGAATGGCAAGAGTCTGAATCGGGTAAATGGGTCATGGCACATGCTGCAGATAAACCTTATTGGGTCCGACGAGCAGACTCATATAACTATGGATTTAGATTTTACATATTTGCAAGATTAAGCAAAGCTGATCAAGTATATTGGCAATTAAAATGGGGAAATAAAAATGACAGTTGAACAGATATATTATGCAACACTTTTCAGTGCAGTATCAATTAGTGCGCTATATACTTTTATTTCCTGGAGTCATATCCAAAAATGTTATGCCATGTTGTTTAAAAAAGACTATTGGACTGACTATAACACAATTGAATTTGTATCGTGGACGGCCAAAGCAATTATTATTATTCCAGGGTTAATATTTGGAATCAATATTTGGCAATTTTATTATGTAACTTTAATCACATCGGCAACACTGATCTGGGCCAGTCGTAAAAAGTCCTTACCTACCTTGGTAGCATTTAATACCATGTGGTTTTGGTTGAGTGCCATGGTACTGGCACAACATTTAATTTAAGGAAACAGATGAATATTTTAGTAACAGGCGGTTGTGGTTTGATTGGACACAACGTAGTACATCTATTAGAGCAACTAGGACACGAAGTCTCTGTCATAGACAATCGAACCACATATGGATTGGTACCCGAGACTGAGATAAATTATCTCATGCATGAACGGTTAAAAAAGATCAAATCTCGATTGATCTACAGAGAAAATATCGAAACTGCGGTAACTACAGATTATATTATAGACAAACACAAGCCTGATATTGTGGTACATATGGCCAGCTTTCCTAGACAAAAAGTTGTAAATGTAAATCCTGCCTGGGGCAGCAGAGTCATGATGGAAGGCCTCATCAATGTGCTTGAAAGTTCTCGCAAACACGGTGTTAAAAAAGTCGTGTACATTTCTAGTTCAATGGTGTATGGTGACTTTTCTGATGATGTCTCAGAAGACGCAGTATGTAATCCAATTGGGCAGTACGGAATCATGAAACTTGCAGGAGAGCAACTTGTTAAAGATTACACTCGTCGTGGTTGTTTTGACCATGTTATTATACGCCCTAGTGCCGTGTATGGACCCCTTGATGTGGAAGACAGAGTGGTTGCCAAATTTATGCTCAGAGCTATGCGCGGAGAAACTCTTTGTGTAAACGGAGCCACAGAGACTTTGGATTTTACCTATGTTGACGATGCGGCAGCTGGTATTGTTGCTGCGGCCTTGAGTGCAAATACCACAAACAAAACGTACAACATAACCAAAAGTCATAGTGTGAGCCTGGGTCAAGCTGCAAAAATGATAATAGATATTGTGGGATCGGGTAATATTGAAATCAGAGACAAAGATCCCGACTTCCCCAGTCGTGGAGCATTGAATATTGATGCGGCTCGTAGAGATTTTGGATTTGATCCTTTAGTAGATGTTCGTGAAGGATTTGAAAATTACTACTCATGGTTAAAAAATTCTGTGTACTGGAACATACAACAATGAAAATAGTAGTGATTAGTGCTCATCCAGATGATTTAGAAATTGGATGTGTTGGCACTTTGAAAAAATTTCAAGATCAAGGAGCTACCATCATCTCTGTTGTTACAGTGCGTCCGTCTGCAGAAGTTAATTCTCAAAGATCCCGGTCCGTTGTCGAAGATGAATTACATGCCAGTTACACTATGACTGGCTTTGATCTTAGAATTTTTGATACTGACTTGCACGACAACGGACGTCCCAATTTACAAGTAGATAATGTCACAATGACCAAACTTTCATACTTGATTGACAGCTGTGATTTAGCAATTATTCCCAACAGTGAAGATTATCATCAAGATCACAGAGCTACAAATCATTTGGCATGGCCATTGTTACAGAAAAAAGCCAAAGAAGTGTGGACTATGAATTCATGGCCCTATTGCTATCAATACAGATCTAACCCCAACATTTATCATGGCATCGACTGGCATGCAAAACAACAAGTATTGTCATGCTATAAAAGTTATATCAGTCAAGATAATCTTGATCAAATTCAAGCAATCAATTGTGTGAACGGCAACAAGGCTGGAGTACCCCATGCTGAGTCATTCAATCTATTGTACAAGTATGTTAGATAACATCAGTTTATTTCAAAACAATAGAAACTGGGATCAAATTCGTAACGAAGTCATTGACCTGGTTGATACCTATCATGCACTGGGTATTGCTCAAAATGGCAGCCCAATGTTGGAACTTGAATCTGTACTGGCCGGTAGATTTAATCGAAAACACTGTGTGACCACTGCATCATGCACAGATGCACTGGTTATTGCTTTGAATGCTTTGAACTTGCCAAAAAATTCCTGTGTTGCAGTTAGCAATTACACTTTTACCGCCACTGCGCATGCCATTGCACGAGCAGGTTATCAAGTTATCCCAGTGGATGTTGACAACAACTACTGTATCAATTGTGAGTTGATTCCAGATGTATCAGCAGTGGTAGTGGTAGATTTGTTTGGTAATATGAGTCAGTGGAGCACTCTTGAAAAATTCAAAGTTCCAATTATCAACGATGCAGCCCAAAGTATAGAAAGTCACAATGGGGTCAAATGGTCTGCGGAATATGGTCTGATCAGTTGTTTGAGTTTTAGTCCATCAAAAACCATAAGTTCATGGGGTAGCGGTGGTGCATTGGTCACAGACAATGATGACATAGCCAATATTGCACGGAAACTAAGATTGCACGGCAAAATCAAAAATTCAGATATTGCAGTTGATGCTGGGCTCAACAGCATGATGTCCAGTTTTGAAATCGCGTCAGTTCTAGTGGGTTTGCGATATTCCAGTAACTGGCAACAACGTAGGAAATCCATAGCTGATTACCTTATAAGCAATAGTACCCATGTTTCTGGCATGGACACCCAGCTTGAACAGCACACCTATCACAAATTGGTATTTCAGTCTTGGGATCGTAATAGCATAATTAAAAAAGCAAGAGACAATCAAATTGAGCTGGCAATACATTACAATATCACAGTCAACGACGAAACACTGTATCAAACTGCTGGCAGTTATCCTGCAAGCAATGATTTGAAGCAAATAAGTTTTACTGTGCCTAATCAACACACATTGACTGATGTAGAAGTAGAAAGAATAGCAAAGGTTTTAAAATGAATATTTTGATACTTGGTGGGCACGGATTTATTGGTCATCATACAACCAAACTTTTGACCAATCTAGGGCATAGTGTCAGTGTGGTGGACTTGCATCATCGCTACGGGGACTTTGAACTTTGGGAGTATAATCCTGTGCTTGCGCAACGAATCGAGTACATGGGTGATCACAAATTTTATCCTGGCAATGTGTCCAATAGAGAATTCATGGAATCTGTGTTTGATTCTGAATCTTTTGACGTGGTAATTGATTTGGCCACATATCCCAATGCCAAAATGGTCAAACGTAACATAGTTGATGCTACGGAAAATATGATTACAGCCACTGCCATTGCACTGGAACTATGTGTCAAGTACAATGTCAGGCGGTTTGTATTGGCCAGTAGTTCTATGGTTTATGGAGAATTTGGAGCTGACCCGCCGGATGAAAAGTCACAATGTAATCCTTTGACGTTGTATGGCAGTTATAAATTACAATGCGAACAAATGTGTAAGATATGGCACAAAGAACACGGCATTGAATACAGTATATTGAGACCAAGTGCACTGTATGGCATCAGAGACATGGTAGTACGTGTGATTAGCAAGATGACTGTGAATGCTATTAAACTTGGAATCATGGAGGTCAATGGTCCCAACAACAAACTAGATTTTTCCTGGGTAGATGATGTGGCCAGTGCTTTTGCTACTGCAGCCACTGATCCAGCCTGTGCCAATCAGATTTTTAATTGTACCCGGGGAAATGGAAGAAAAATTATTGAAGCTGCTGAACTGATACAGGCCAGAATACCCAGTAAAATTTTACTAAAACCGCATGATGAATTTTATCCCAATAGAGATACTTTGAACAGCAGTCGTCTAAGAGAAATCACATCCTGGAATCCTACCATGAATATTGACACTGGCATCAATTTGTATTTAGATTGGTTTTTAAAACAAGACTATATTACCAAATTTTAGTATTGTACTTGTTGTAATAGTAATTCTCAAGCCATTCCCAATCAAAGCTGAGTTTTAATGCAGAGTAGTCACCGTTGACCTGTTCATAGTATTCTACTGCATCGCCTGCGCCTTGCAGACAATATTCGGCATTTTGCCCTTGTGCTCGACTACACCAAACTTTTAGTCTGTACTGTATTTCAGTGCCTGCACCTTGATCAACTTCTTGTTTGAGCTTTAGCACTTCTCTAAATGCACTTCGCCATGTGATCCAGGGATCTGTGTTAAATCTTGAAATACTGGCACAGATAGGCACAACTTCGTGAGCTGCACTCAAAGTAAAATCCAGGCCTGGTACAGTGTCTAACACCAACTGTTTGTTGTACAAATTTATATTCATGGCACCATATTCTAAACCATTCAAAGGGTTACGACTGTGGAAAATATAGTGCTTGGGTTGTTGCAAGCGATCTGGTGCAAAATCAAATTTAAATTCTGGCAAAACTTCAGTCTTGGCAAACACAGCAAAAAACCAAGGAGTTGAGCTCAATGCCGCAGCAGTTTTATACGCAAGTTCTCTGCCAGTTACTCCGTCACTGCGCAGAGCATGTGGGCATATAGACAACAAATTTTTCCAATTTTCTTCAGCCATTGGTTCACCATTGCTGATAAACACAATGTCAGATGGTGTTGCCTTGCAAATACGCTGACTTCGATCTATATATGGATAATCATAGACCTGTGTTTTGACATAGGGTATTGCAGCTCTGGGCACTATCACAGTTTCTGCTCCTGAATCCAATGGCACAACAGTTTTGGTTTGTTCTCTCCATAATGGCACAGTGGGCACAAAATTGTCATAATCATTGACTGTGAACAAGGCCAGTGGACCTGTCCAGGATCTTGTTTTGATTTGTTCCACATGTGTATCACTGTTGTGTGAAATTATTGGCATGGGTCTTCTAGGCACAGAAATGCCTACAAAATTCAAGTCATACCATTCTAACAATTTACAATTTTCAGATCTAGACAAAAATGTTGGTGAGTGCATGAAAAATGTGTCACCAAACTTTTCTCCGTCAGATGCAAACACATGCAACATACCTGCTTGCCATTGTTCTGGATGCCAGGTAAAGTCAAAATTGCTGTAGTCACACACGCTGGAACATATCCAAACAAATTCGTGGCCATCTCTATTGGCACCGCGGGCAATGCGTTTCAATGTGTCCAAGTAGTTGTCAAAATATCTTACAATAGAAACGTTCTGATTGACTTGGTCAATTGTAATCTGTGCATTGTTGTCTAGATGATCTATCACATAGGTCCATGCTGCTACTCTAGAAGTTTTGATACGTACCTGATCAATGTATTTGATTTCGGTGGCACCAGGCATGGAGTACACTGGTCCTCCTGTTTTTTGATGTTGTGTGGCAAATTGGTAGATATAGGGTGGCGATCCTGGATCTGGTACCCAACTGAAATCTACTTCGCCCACATCCACTGTGTCAGGCACTGACCATTGACTGTAATCAGGCAATAGTTCGGCTCTGGGCCAGGTCATGAACTTTCTTTCCATTGCACCAGGCACACAATACTCGACCGTGGGCATAATTTCAGCACGATGCCATTGGTTACCAAACACATAGATATAAGGCGGATCTCCTGGATCCGGTACCCAACTGAAATCCCAATGGCACTCAGTCAATACCTGCCATTGACAATGATACTTTTGTGGCAATTTAGCCAATGGTGACTGCATAAATTTGTACTCATTGGCACCAGGCACATGGTACTCGACCGTGGGCATCTTGGTAGCTGGGTACCATTGATTGCCAAACACATAGATATATGGTGGATCCCAAGGGTGTGGATGCCAGGTGTAATCAAACTCTATATTGGGCACCAGTTCCACATAGTGCGGATCATTGATCAGTCTGCGAGTGGGTATGATGTGTTGATGAAATCGATATTGTACTTCTGTAACATGCGTGGGCACAAGATATGTGCCTGAATACTGATGATGTTGACTGGACCAAGTATGCGTAAAGTCTTTTTCCCAAGACACAGGTTCCCAAAGAAAATCAAAGTCAGTATAGTCCGCTAAGTAGTTGATCCACCAAAAATATCTGGTACGACTTAGTGTTCTTGCATGATCAATATCGGATGCCAGTTGCTCGTGAGGAAATACGTTGGGTTTTGTTCCAGAATAAAATACGTCAAACATAATGATTAGAATAGATGAAATTTACAACAATACATTTTGGCCTTGGCTGAGAAAAAACAAAGTTGGAGCCAGATTATTTTTTTGTGATCCGCCCGGCAAGGCCGATGTAGACAGTCTATTTAATCTTGGTTCTGACAACATGGTAGAAACTGACTATGTTTTTTTGCATGATCAAGAACCTGTGCATTTGGATTTGCATAAACCCTTGTTTGATGCAGTGATAAGTCGTAACCAGGACATACACTGTAAACCGCAAGGACACATAATTGTCAGTGAACAAGGCGAATATGTTGACCAATTATTGGCCATGTACGGTTGGCAGAGTCATTATTATTTTTACCATGGGTGGGCATGTAAAGATTGGTTTCGTGGGTATGACAAAACTTTTCTGATTGATCGGGCTCGAAATCGACAACCCACAAAAACTTTTATTAGTCCCAATCGTATTATTGCAGGCAAACGCGATCATCGAGTGTTGTTTCTTTACCATGTGTTTAAAAATCAACTTGAACATAATTGGATATCTGCTCCACGCACATGTGTTTATGAAAATGTAGATATATCTGTCATAGCTAGCAAGTATAATAGCATATACACAGACATAGAGCAAGTGTTATTGTCGGCACAATTGCCCAGGCTGTTCCCTGGAGAACATGTTCAACATATGACCAGTTGTTGGTTGACCAATTTTGACGAAGCAGCAGACAGTCTTGTGTATGTGCCAACCGAAACAGTATATTTTGGACGTAGGCTACACATAACAGAAAAAACTTTCAAAGCCATAGCCTTAGAAATGCCATTTGTGCTGGTTGCTCCTGCTCATAGTTTGCGTTACATGAGAAGTTATGGATTTCAAACGTTCAAAGGCATATTCGACGAAAGCTACGACGACGAAACCGACGATATCATTCGCATTGAAAAAGTTACAAAATTATTGACTGATCTAGATAATATGACAGTCAAAGAACGACAAGAGATACATCGTGCTTGTTTGCCTGTAGTGGAACACAATTTTGAACACTTTTATGGTTCAGGGTTTGACCAGATACTATGGGCAGAGCTGAAGGATATGTTGCATGAGCTTGCCATTTAATTTTGTCACTGACAACATTGTAAAAAACAAAATATATCCAGCCTTGGCCCAGTGGCAGGCACAACCATACACAAAAGAATGGCGAGATTTTGTACGCCATTGGCCAAACACAGTGCCCATAGAACTACTGGAACACTGTAGAGCTCACAATTACCCACACAACATATCCACTACCGGGCTGGGATTTTATGCCATTGGCCTGGGATTTTTTAATTTTGATGTTGATTATTTTGACCTAATACCGCACTGGGTTTTAGAAAACAACAACAAAATACTATTTTACTATCACGAAGGTGACAATCCTTATAGAATAAAACAACGTCTGGACGAACTTTGTTATATTCATCAGTTGCCAGTGGATTGCTATCGTTTTGTCAGTGGCAATACCGCAGCCGATAATATTCCAGGATTTGTTTACTTTGCAGATCATGAGTTGTTGTACTGGAATCGAAATCGCACAGTGCCTGCTTGTGCTCTGAATTTTGCTCCAAGATCAAAAGAATTCACAGTATTGTCTCGTACACACAAATGGTGGCGAGCCACTGTGATGACTGATATGATTCGTAATCAAATATTGACCAACAGTTTTTGGAGTTATAATACAGATATCTCTTTAGATGAGTTGCCCAACGACAACCCCATTGAAATTGATACGCTTGATATCAGCACAGATATAACTGATTTTTTAGCAGGAGCACCTTACACATGTGATACTCAAACTCAAGAACAGCACAATGATCACAGTCAAACTGAACTTGCACACTACTGTGATTCTTATTGTAGTGTTGTTTTAGAAACTCATTACGATGCTGATCAAAGCGGGGGTGCTTTTTTGACCGAAAAAACATTCAAACCTATCAAGCACGGTCAACCATTTGTGATTGTGGGCGCACCAGGAAGTTTAGAAACTTTGAGAAAATTAGGCTACAAAACTTTTGATCAAGTGATAGACTCAAGCTATGATAACATACAGAACAACACTCACCGTTGGCAAAAGACACTCCAGGTTATCAAACAATTGCAACAACAAGATATGCATAAAATTTTATTGGCCTGCCAGGCAGATCTTAAACACAACCAAGAATTATTTTTGTCATCAAAATACACAAGATTAAATAGCTTACTTGAAAGATTACATGATTAACAGTTATACCAGTTGGCAGCCTTTGCAAGAAGTCATAGTAGGTCGGGCTTACTCACCTGACTATTTTGATTTTATCGAAAATGCTCAAGTTCGAAATCAACTACAACAAATATTGTCAGAGACCGAAGAAGATTTAGATAATCTTCAACGTACCATTGAGACCTATGGCGCTCGAGTACGCAGGCCCAGGCTGATGGACAAGGACCACTTTCAAAGTCAACAGATACTCGGGCAAGGAGCACCTTTGCCCCCGTTGACTCCAAGAGACTGGCAAATTACCTTGGGACAAAAACTGCTTAGAGTGTTGCCAATGAATGAATTGGATGAAATATGTCAGGAATACTCGGACCAGGTAATCAACCCTCACGGCGAGAACTGGGATCCTGACTGTGTATTAAATGGTGCCAGTGCTAGTTGCATTGTGCGTGTGGGGCGTGATGTGTTTTTTGACAACAGTGATTTTCTTAGACCAGATCAAACACAATGGATTGTTAAAAATTGTCTGGGTCCAGAATATAGAATCCATGAAGCCATAACCGACGGACACGGTGATGCAGTGTTTGCTATCTTGAAACCTGGAGTTATATTATCTAGCAAGCATGATATGCATCTGTATCTGGCAGACGATTTTCCAGGATGGGAAGTATTGAAGATATGGGATTCCAGCATATGGGCTGCCATGGAAATTGGCAAATTCAAATACGAGACCAGTCCTGGTGCTTGGTATGTGCAAGGTCAGACCCCCACACCAGAATTCACACAGTTTGTAGATACTTACTTGAACAAATGGACAGGATTTGTAGCCGAAACAGTGTTTGACGTCAACTGTCTTGTGTTAGATGAAGAAAATGTTATTTTTAGTGCCTACAATAAAAATGTTTTTGATTTCTGTAAAAAACATAGAATTAATCCTATTATTTCAGAACTACGACACAGTTATTTTTGGGATGGCGGAATCAGCTGTTGCACACAAGATTTGTGTAGACTTGGATCGCTAGAAACTTATTTGTGATGTATGCCATATCTGATATCAAAAAATTACATTTGGAAATTTCCAGTCTGTGCAATGCATCCTGTCCTTCATGTCCTAGAAATTTCCACGGATACCCATACAATCACGGCTATACTGAACGCAATCTAACGTTGGCTGACGTCAAACAAATTTTTTGTGTGGAATTTGTTCAACAACTGTCAGAGATACTGATCAATGGCAACTACGGCGATCTTGTAATGAATCCTGAAAGTTTGGATATCATTGAGTATTTCAGACAACACAACAGTCATGCACATATTCCTATTTCAACCAATGGATCTGCCAGGAACAAACAATTTTGGCAACACTTGGCCAAACTAGACACCAAAGTTTATTTTTGCCTGGACGGTCTTGAAGACACACATAGTTTATACAGAGTCAATACCAATTTTGCCACAGTGATAAAAAATGCCAAGACTTACATTGATGCAGGCGGACATGCAGTATGGAAAATGATTCCGTTTGATCACAATAGGCACCAAATACAACAGGCTCAACAACTCAGCAGAGATTTAGGATTCAAAGATTTTATTGTAACAGATTATGGTCGCAACAACACTCCAGTTTTTGATAAAAATGGCGATTTAACTCATGTGATTGGAGAACCAAATCAAACCAATTTTGCTGTGATGTTTTCGGCCTACAAAAGAAAGTTTGACAACTGTTCTAACCTGTTTGATTCTACTCCAATCAAAGATCCTATAACCTGCGAAGCTCAAACAGACAAATCCATCTATGTATCCAGCACAGGAGAAGTATTTCCCTGTTGTTACATCGGCGATACCATTGACATTGCCAAGAATTGGCAAATGAAAAAGCTTAAAAAAGAAAACAATGCATTGCACCACAGTTTGGAACAGTGTATCCAATGGTTCGCTGTTATTGAATCTTCTTGGTCTCAGCCCACATGGGCTCAAGGGCGCATGGTGGTTTGCAACAATGCTTGCGGCAGTAAAAATTTATAGATCTATTTGAATACACTGTTGTTTGTTAGAGTGTGACAACAAGCTGTTGTGAACAGTGTGGGCTAGCCGCAGATTAAATTCTGGCGAAAGATGATTGTGATACTGATGCATTAACTTTTTAATATCTTCTCTATCGCCCCATGTGTTGGGTTGCCCGCCTGCAGATGTAACTGCAATATGCAACAATGGTGTATCAAATTTAATGCCTTCCAGTATGGAAAAATACTGCTGCGTATTTGGAAAACACTGCAAATGCACAACTTTTTTTCCTTGCATCAATTGGTTCAGCTCATAAAACCATTGTTGCATACACCAAGTTGTTACGTCGTCGGTTTGTATATAAGTATGCCATATTTTTTTGGCCAGATCCCCATCGCTGGAGGGAATACTAAAAATAGGATTGCTGCTTAGTAATCTGTTTGGATCAGTATGGCAAAAAACAAAATATTCAGTTTCTTCAAACTTGTGAGATTTCATATAATCCAGTAGATGTTTACGTACTGGCCACCATCCTTGTCCAGCAAATCCATACCCTTCCAATTGTAAACTACAAAGCTCTGCTAGTTTTGCGGGCCAGTGTTTTTCAATGTTTTCTCTGTGAAAACAATAACTATCGCCTGCTATGTAAATGTAACTCACGAACACACCTTAACATTGTACAACTGTTCAAATTGATCTGCATCTCTACGGTCATTGATCATGGGCTCACCTCGTATGTTAAGACTAGTATTCAACAACATAGGACACCCAGTGATCACAAACCATTTTTCCAATAGTTCTCTTATGCCGGATCTGTCAGGCGGCACAGTCTGAATCCTACTAGTTCCATCCACATGAACAATAGCAGGAAATAAATCAGGGCGCCGACAACGGCCTACAATTTGCATATACCTACTGTCACTCCAGCCGCTGGGCATATCAAAGTACTGATCAACAAGTTCTTCCAATATAACAGGAGCAAACGGTCTAAATTTTTGTCTACGTTTGATTTCATTCACAAGGTCCTTTATTTTGTCTCCTCTTGGGTCTGCCAGCAAACTTCTATTTCCTAGTGCTCGCGGCCCAAACTCTGCTCGACCACTAGCCACCCCAACAATATGATCACTAAGAAGCCGATCAAGTATATCATTAGTTGGATAGCAGCCATCGATATTATGCCCAAGAGAAGCACTGTGCCAATTAATAGGTCCGCCATATACCAGTGCTGCGGCGCCAAGGCTAGACCCAGCATCACCAGGATTAGGCATAATCCAAATGTTTTCAAAATATTTCCCCAAGTTTCTATTAGCCAGGCAGTTGAGTGCAACACCGCCCATGTAAACCAAGTTAGAGCTCCAACAAAAATCTCTAGCTCTCTTCATTACATTATATATCAAGTTTTCAGCTAGGTCTTGACTCATTGCAGCAATATCTTCGTTCTCTGCATGTGACATAAAATCAGCGTCAACGCCAATGTGCAAGTTTTGTTTGAATGTTACAGCATGTTCGTCTTCCACCAGACGTCTTTTCAGCAAGTCTCCAAGGCCTTGCCCACCGTAGGCACTCATGCCCATCATGATGTATTCTTCTTCGCCGGCTTTGAGTCCCACACGATCAGTCATTGCTGAGTAAAACAGTCCTATGCTGTGCGGATAGCGTTGCCCCCAAAGTTTGGTATACTGTGCTCGACCGTTGACATATTCTGCGCCCCAAATTGTTATGGTATCTAGTTCACCAATGGCATCTATAACAACAACTGTGGCCTTTGTGTAGGGGCTGGTTTGGAATCCGGCGGCAGCGTGCGATAAATGATGGGACATGAATCTCCGAGGGCATCGTAGTAGTCGTTCCTGATGAACAGATACAGATAAATGTTTACGCAAATACTGATCAAGAGTGAAATTTTTAAAATCAAAGGCTTCATGATATTGTCCTGACTGTAGTTGTTGTAATTTTTTGATCCAAGGACGCTCGTAGTAGGCCACAAGATCTGGATTGCCATAACTTAATGCGTCTGATACTAGTGCATCATTTATATGGGCATCATTCTTGATCTTGCTGTAACGTTCTGCATGTCCAGCAAATAAAATGTCACCGTTGTCAATCAATGACACTGCAGCATCATGAAATCCAGCACTTATACCTAGTATCTTCATTTATAGATAAAAGGATCTCGTTTGCGCAGTTCTTTTAATTTTTTTCTATAACGTATTTCCAACTGTATACGTGCTATTAGTTTCTTAATCCAATTCATTGTTTTTTTCCTTTTGCCTAGCAGCCAGTTCAGGGTCATAGTAAGGAACCATACAAAATGTAATAGTACCTTTGTCCACCGTGGTCCCCCGTCGAAATGCCATGACTGTTTCTATATTATAGTAATTATACCTAGCGTCAATGGGTTGATCCCATTTGAGACCAGATCCCACTGCAGTACCATTGTTTATCTGATAGTTAGGTTCCACAGAACCAGCAAATTCATGCCAGTCAGAATTCCAATCCAAAAGATAAGGCAGTATTATTGCACGCCATCCTGGCGCCATGCGAGCACGCCATGGCCAAAATAACAAACGAAATTGATATTCGTAAGGACTTGAATCTAGCAGTCCATGCGAATCTGGTTGCATGGTCCACGGTCCCTGAGATCGATTGGCCCACTTTGTACCGTGTAACATTTCAGGGTGCAAGAATCCACGATTAAAGTAGGTATCGTAGCCATCCAGATTTTCTGGTAACGGCATAGTATAGCCTATGTTGAGCAGGCCACGAAAGCCCAAGCAGTGTCGTATGGTATGCTGCAATCCAAAACCTTCTGGCAAATAATCTTTGATATTGCCTTTGAGATTTTTATACCAGCCAGGCAAGAAATTTTTCACTGGTTGTGGCGCAGCACAATCAAGATACTGTATGTCAGGGTCTGACGAGTATTCCCATGCAAGATAATCAGTGACTTGAACTGTAGTCATATCCAGGAGTTAGTAAATTGATCTGTTGTTGATAGTAATCAGCATCTGTCCAGGCATAATCATATGTTGCACAGACATTGCCAGCTTCTATTTTGTATATGTCCAGATACCCACTGAGTATGGGCCACACTTGGCGAAAATCAGTGGTGCCAAAACTGGATTGTAGTTGCACTTGACCCACTGGGTGATAACCATAGTTGTATTCTGGATTTTGTGCATCAAATCTATTACGATGCAACCAGTCTCTGAATCCTGACAGCCGTTTGGTGTGCCAAGGGTGAGGACCATGATATACCACATCCTGAGCCCACTCAATATCAAATTCACCTGTGTAGTATTTCAAATGTGTAATTGTATCACATACTGCTTGATCAATATCCAGCCCTTTTTCATCCTGATAGACTTCAAACAGAGTTTTTCCAATCTGTGCCCAGTGTAAGTAAACTTCTCCAAATTTTCTATCATATCTGGTTTCGTCAAATGTTGTCTTGTATTCCTGAGGAAACTCTAATCTTGGTGCATTCAAAAATGTAGTGATTTGACTGGGACGTACCCAGTCCGGATCGTCGGCTTGTTTTCGCTGACTCAACATGAGACTTTCGGCTTCATGGCATAGATTATTCAACTGCCTTATAGCAAATTTGGTGTTGTAATCTGCACGTTTATACCATTCACTCAATCCCCATACTGTGCCTTGAAGATGTTCAAAATGATTATGCAAATGATTCATTAAATCTTGATTGGGCTCAAGTCCGTGGCGCAATGCGTTTGGACTGAATATTTCATTTATGACATATTCGTTGACAAAAAACTCATTGATGGTTTTTTTGGCCCAGTTTAACTCTTTGCAAATATAGTTGAGATTTCTTAGGCTATTTGGAAAACCCAAAAAACAAAAGTTTTTTTCCAAGTATAGATTTCGTTTTAACAAATCTTGCAAGGCATGGTACCAATTGTGTGCCATGGGTGCATCATTGACAGCTATTTCATAGTCAATGGTGTCTTGTTTGTTCAACGGATTGCGTAAAATTACCTTAACTGATTGAATCATACCACTCCAATATCTCGGGTCTTGATCTTAATATGTCTCTTAGAGTATACCGATCTTGCCTTATTCTTTCTAATTCTATCACTCTAAATTTGCCTTTGAGCAGTGCAGATTGATATTGGTCTGGCCACTGCTCTTCAAACGTGGGTCGTGTTTTTAATTGCTCAAGTACATCTTTGATTGATCCACTGGTGACCAGTGCCAGTTGGTCCAACCAAGGATCCAACAATGTTCTTGGCAGTGCCAATGGACTCATAATAATGTCAGGACTAAAACTGAATATTACTTTGGCCAGTATATCCACATCTAACTCTAAGGCCAATGCCTGCATGTTTTCTACTTCAAACATGCCAGGTAATGTGAGTGTAAAGTCCAAGCGCATGTTGCGTCTGTTGCGGCTGAACTTTAGACCAGTTCGAAAATTCTGCAAAAACTGTTGGTAATCAAGCCCGGTGCGTATGTACTCACCAATGGCACCAGTGCCGTCAATACTGGCACAGATTTGCCAGTCTCTCACATGAGACAAAATATCTCTGAACAGGTGTGTTTGTCGATATTCAATCCGGCTTAGATTGGTGTTGTACCGAGCATAAACTTTGGCGCCATCTCCAAGATCAACTATGCGTTTCATGTAGCGCCAATGTTGCTCAAACATTAGTGGCTCACCACCAACCCAATATATTTCTTCCACACGGTGCTGCTCCACTGCTTCACTGAATTCTTGTTCAATTTGACTGTCTTGAAACTGACTAATGCTAGACCGTACTTCGGGTTTCATCCAGTTATTTTTTGGATTATCCCAATGAATCATGTTGTGTTGGCGTTGTTCGCTTTCCCATGCACTGCTCAGCATATCACCACAGGTACGACATTTGAAATTACACAGATTACTGAATCTATAGTCCCAGCTCACAGGCTGCATGGTAGTGTAGCCAGTTTTGTCAGTGGTATTGATCAACTCTGGATATTTGTGTGCAAAAAGTTGATTGAAATAACTACGATATACGTCTGTATTCAACAATTTATTATTACACACCTGACATTCAGACAGAGTTTCGCCGGCCATCATTCGCCTGCGTACCGAACGCATGTGATCACTGTTCCAGTGTTGCTCCAGGGTGCTGGGTTTGTAAATTCCAGTTCCGGAACTGGTATCTATGTACTGTTCAAAACTTTGAGCCGGTTCTCTACTGGCACAACACATACGTCTTTCAGTCTGGGGACTGAGGTATGTGTGTGTCCAGGGTGCCATGCATAATGTTTCAGGTTTTAACATAGGCTATTAATTGTGCCAACTCGGGCTGAGTTTGGCTTAAATTTTGATTGCGTTTACGGTCAAGATCGGCAATTTTCATTCGCAGTATATTGCCATCAAGACTGACTCCGCGAGTCATAAAATCAATGATTTTATAGAATTCTTGTTTGTGCCAGTCATTGACTTGAGCCTGCATGAGTTGCTGTTTGACAGCCATCTTGGCGGCGTCAGGCATGGTACCCACACTGAAATAGTAAGCTTCGTGCATCATATTCCAATACACAAAATCAAATTGTTGTTGATCGATCCAATTTGCCAATTCTTCAAGATACAACACATTGAATACGTTTACTGTAGAACAAACTTGCAGTCGGATATTTGCGTAGTGTTCTCTTAGAGTACGAAACCAACCAATGTTTCTACACACTTCTGACCATACAGCATTGGTGCGTTGGTATTCAAATCTTTCGCCTACATCGTCAATGCTGAATGCAATTTCTACTAATTTAAAATGCTTCCAGATTGTGTCAGCATCTTCAGGATAGTGTGTGCCATTGGTATTATAATGAATTTCAATGTTGTGGGCTATACCACGATCTACCAGTCCTTGCAACATATCGAAATGCTCTTGAATCATAAATGGCTCACCACCTGTGAATTCAATATAGCGTATCTGATTCATGACCTGATCAATTTCTGTCCAAAATTTTAGATTTTCTTTGGGCCATGCACCCTGTTTCAACATTTGATAGTGGTGACTAGATTTTTTATCTTCTCCTGGACCAAGATTGGCCAATTCTTCCACTGCATACTGACTACTTGACCATGATCCACAAATACGACATTTGAGATTACAGATATTACCCAATTTTAAATCTAAAAACATCAAAGGACTAGCATCAGTGGTCCATTGCTGATCGGGCAACATATGCTTGAGTCTATCCAGTGTGTGCATGCGTTTACTGGTTCTTCCGGCTCGTTCTTCGCGCCAGCATTTTCTACAGGAACTGGGTTGTTTCTGATCTAAAAAGTCTTGTCGCAATTTTTGCATGTAGTTGCAGTTTTGAATATCTACAAAACTTGCGGTATTCAAATCAAATTTGACTCCTTGATTGTCAACAATTTCATCTTCGGCCAAACAACACGGGCGCACTGTGCCAATAGGACTGGTCTCTAAACTGATCCAAGGCAATACGCAAAATTTATCATGTGGTATGTTCATATGTGTGTTATAAATCTCTTACTGGTTTCTTCATAAAAAAACTCTTGTACTATGATCCATTTAGCGAATTCGTCAAACTTCTCGTTGATAACCATTGGAATAGTTATGTTGTTTAGCAAGCACATAGCATGACACCACGCTAACCAAGGAATATTATTGGAAATATCTATTTTGTTCAATGACCAACAAGTTTTTTTGTAATTATCTACAGATTTCAGTACAAAATCTATGTTGGCAGTGTAAGATATATTGTATTGATTTAACAACTCAAACACTTGATTGGCAAAATTCACCGGATTTGTAAATATCAAATCAGCATCTATAACAATATTGTCAAGATAATCTTTTGCCAATGTACCTGAGCAATCTTGATGCCACCTGGCTTTGTTAGTTAGAGCATAAAATAATTCTGAATTACTCAAACTTTTTATGTCTAATTCTTTTTTGTACCATTTGTAATACACAGTTAGATAGGTTATAAATTGCGATCTAATTCCTGAAAATGATCCGATTGCATTTTCAAGATTATTTTTATGTTTGAGATTAATAGATTTACTGCCTGGATATTTGTGAAAATTATTATTTGTAGGAATTATATCGTAATTTTGAGTTTCCAATGAATAAATTAAATTGGATAGCCAATGGCCGCCCTGACCACCTGGATATATTATGGTTATTTTATTCATTGTAATGCTTGTAATTCTGGAATAATATTTAACATTTGTTCATTTCTAATATTATCCAACTCGTGTGTTTTACGCCAGAAAATGTTTATTAACTGTGTGTTGTCTGTGGCAAACATAAATTTAACTGCACTCTCAAACCCTTGTGTAGCACGACCTAACTGATCTTTGTCTTTTAACCAATTTAAATGTGCAGTGTATTTTTCTTTTAATTTTTGTTTGTACTCTATTGGCGCAATATCAATTCTATAATAAGCAGGGTCTTGAAGTATATTTACATTTAAATCTTGTGCTTTAATAAATCCTTGTTCAGTCCAATATCTATGAAAGTCAGGCAAGTGCCAGGCATTCATCACACTCAGGGTAGGGCTGATATAAAAATCCACATTGGGACACATGGCCAACATTTGTCTACGATTGTTTTCAACGTCTTGCCATACGGTGCCTTTGCGTATGTATTCTGCTCGTGCACCCATGGCATCTAAACTGGCGCCAACTGCAACACTATTAAATTGCCTCCAATATTCAAACACACTTTGACCTTTCAAATCCACATGCGTGAAATTTGTATTGTAAATTAATCTAACATCAAAACGTTTGCGACGAACAAGTTCATCCAGTATGTGATAGTGTTCTTCCATCAGCAATGGCTCGCCACCAGCAAAGTAAATTTGTTCAACATAGTCTATGTGCGGAATTAGTTGTTCCCACATGTCTGTTTCTGTACGACCTGCATAGTTAAGCACAGTGTTGCGTTGTTTCCAATCACCTCCGGCCAATTTGGCTTGATCTTGATACCATTGGCTGCTGAAAATATGTCCGCAACTACGGCATTTTAAATTACACAGATTACTAAATCGAATATCCCAGTAGGTCATTTCAAACTTTTCATCAGTGATACGGCCAACATGATGACCATGGTGTTTGTTGGCACTTCTGCGACCGCTGAAAAATCCAGATTCTTCTTGTTCATAACAACGAGTACAGGTTGCATTGGGAGTTTCTGTCAACATATCCTGACGAAGTTGAGCCATTGGTTTATCGTGCCATATTTGTTCCAGCGTGTTTTGACGACAATTACCAATCTGACCAACACCCATTTCAGCATGACAACATGGATAAGCTTCGCCAGTGGGATAAGCGTGTAAATGTATCCAGGGATAGATACAAAAAGTTTTTGACTCTGACAATAAAAACTTTTGTCTCTCACTGAGTTCAACGGGTTTTACCAGATCGCTGGAATTGTAATTATATTGTGTCATACCACTCTGCTAGTGCTGGAAAAGTTGCGCAAAAGTTTTTGCCTCGTCGTTGATCATATTGTGTATAAAAGTTTTTAAAATCTCGTTGCAGAATAATCTGTGCCATTGCTTGATCATGCGCTTCTGTTACTTCGTCAATATAACTGATTAATCTACTTAATTGATTCCATTCAAATTCTTGCATGCCATTTGACATGTCACGATATCTCATTGCAAAGTCAGTTAACCTATTGCTGTATTTCCTACGAAGATACTTTGGCAACACAGTTAACGATTGAAAGCTAGGAAAGCGTAATATATTCAACGAAAAATTAACTGCATCTGCACCGTACTCTAATTTCCAGTTCATCACACATTCCAAGAAACTATCCAGGCTGTCCAAACACAGCGCATTGATTGTGCACATGATATGGATGCCACGGAACTGACCTGAATCCAACAGTCGTTCTACATTGTTGGCCCAGTCATCCCATACCAGTCCGTCACGGATATATTCTGCTTGTAGATTCATTGATTCGTTACTGGTGTACAGGTCTACTTCTACACCATCAATGGAAGCCAGTAATCGATCAATATCAACATCTGTGCCCAAGTTTGAATTGATGGCAAGACGAGTTTTACTTCGACCTTGGTTGGTTTTAAACCAGTCAATCAGCCGCCATGTTTCGGCACTCATCAAAGGCTCACCGCCGGTTATTCTCAGCTCTTGCAATGTTCTGTGTAGGTCGGATTCCCACCATTCAAAGAAGGCGGTAACGTAGGGATTAATATCGCCATTTCTATACAGTTGACTATTCCTGTGATCATGACTAAAGTGGCCACGGCCGTCTGATACGAGCCCCAAATAGGGTCCGTTATTCCTAATGTCTCGAACCCAAGTGCTACTAAAAGCAGGATTACAATAGCTACATGCAAACTGACATGTACGATCAAAAGCAATTTCCAATGTTTTAAGATCAAAGTCTCGATCAGCTGGCGTAAGAAATGCATGATTCAAATCCTCTATGGGGTAAATTTTACTTTTGTATACGCGATCACTGATGGGCACCGGAACATCACTTTTGGCATATTTTGGATCCTTGTACATGTCCTCAATCTTCCAACAGTATTCACAACCTGCAGGACGCTCGCCGCGTTGCATTTGTTCACGCTCTATTTTTTTCTGTTGCGTGTTGTGTATGGCTTTGGGATTGGTCTGTATCTCATTGACATCAATTGCATGTGGCAGGGGGTGATGACAGCTGGTGGTTTGCCCTGATCCCAACCATATGGTGGCGTTGTACCATTTGGCACCACAGAAGCTTGCACTCTTGGTGTCCAATATCTGGTGTTTAAAATCTAGATCATTCATTAAATTTGTGTTGTTTTAGAAATTCAAAGAAGCGATCTGGAAATTCTTTTCTCACTGATAATCGCATTTCTTCAAGATGTTGTTGATTGTACTTACATACATTATAGCATGCATCTAAAAAACTTGCAAGATCTTGTTGGCATAAATCTTTTACTACCATTGTAATTCTTTCTAACCTGTCTTGATTGTTATCGATCTGATCAAATGACTCATCAATGACATGTTCAAAAGTTTGAAATCCTGCATTTTTGATGTCTCTATAATAACCCCGACTCGATGCTGCTATCCAGGGATGTCCTACTGCAATAGGTTTCCAAATTTTTTCTGTTCTAAAACTGTAAGGGTACACAAACACCGTTTCGGTTACTAGACTAAAGTATGTGTGATTATAGGGCATGGCTTTGATGTATATGTCGCCCCAGCCATCTTTGGCAAAAAGTTGTGGTTTAACACATTTTTGATCTAGAATACTAATTTTGGTATTAAATCTATCAACTTCGTATTGATCTGACAACAAGTTTATGGGCCCATTGCCAGTGTCTAGATTGGACCAAATGGCAGTGTCCAGCAAGGATTTGAGTTTGTCCAGGAGATATCCTCTGTGATATCTTACTCGACCATTCAAGAACAAAAATTTATAAGGACGGTCTCGAGAGTATTGATCTTGGTATTGTTGTATGGCTTCACGATTTTCAAGATAATCAAGAACTTTGGGTAAAAAATTTTCATAATACAATGCTGCATACTCTTCAGGCACATGTCCTCCAGTCAACATCAATATTTTTTTTTGCATTATTAAATCAGTTATCTGCAACTGTTTACAGTGATTAACCTGTGTTTCAGACCCCTCAGATGGATTACTGAAGATGACTTTTATTGTGTTATTGTTGACCAAGTTAATTATTTTGGAAGTATTCAGAGTAAATTGATTTCTTGAAATAACATATACTGCACCTGGCACAAGTTTTTGTTCAGCAACATGTTCTTCAAAATTCCAAAATTCTGCACTGGCCCAGGGCTTTAACAAATCATAAACTTCGCAAAATGTATCTAGCACCAGCTTCATGATTGATTTCCTAGCAAGTAATAATATTCAAGATTGATTTGTTGGTATTGCTTGATAAATTCTGAAATTTCCTGAGATTCAGCAACACCAAGCATATCAGCAACTGCACTGTTCAAATTCCCACTGTATATAGTTTTAAAATTTAAAATGTAATCAACTTGAGTTTTGTCTACATTATCTATCCACCGTTTGGTATCAGGCACACGAAAAGCAATGCATTCATCTCTAATCAGTTTAGATTGTATAAGATTATCAACATGATAAGATGGCCAGTCTGGACCAGCAACTTTGTTGTATTCTTCCTGTGTCCATTGCAAGGTATAAGCTTTCAGTGTTCTAAAAGTTGATATTTGTACAATGTCTGTGTGATCATAGTCAATCAATACCACTTTGATATTTGGCATCACTGCACGAACACGAGCAAAATCAGCACAATGAGAAAATACCACTGGGTGTTTTGATGCAGATCCATTCCAGTGATCACCAAATAATTCTATACAGCTGTTACTTCGCCAGATTCCCTGGCCCAAATCATGACAATGCCCAGTGGCAGCAATCTCAGTGGGACAATCGTGCCCCAAGTATTTGGCTATCACAGTGGACAAAAACATACCACAACTACCTGGTACACAACAAATATAATATTGATTGTTCATAGACTATTCAAACACATGATTGATTTTGTATTCTTGTTCTTTGGCAAATTCAAAAAAACGTTGTCTGTTATAAATTAGATCTGGCAACATGTCATGATACATTGATAATATGTCTTCTTTTTTCAGTGATACTAGATGTTTTATCACATTGACTATGGCATAGTGAACTTCAAATTCTTTTATGTCTTCAAGTTCTATACCTGGAAAATAATGATTAAATGTTTTGAAACCATTTTTTCTGAGCCAAGCATACACTGTGGTCTGACCGTTGATCACAAAAGGCCTTAGACCAATGATTGGTTTTAATGTTTTTTCAGTTACAAATACTGTGTCCCAGGGATAAAATTCTGTTTCGCTGACAATGTTTAAAAAATGACTACGCCAAATATTCATGTTGCCCAGACTGCATAAGTCATAAGGCACTCCGCCGAAACTTTTGTGCTGGGGAAATTTGCCACCGTGAGTATAGTCAGTTGCATCTTCTATGGTCAAGTGGAGATTTGTTTTTTGACCCAGAGATACATCATAGCTGGCATCATGCTTGCCCAGACTGATTACTCCGTGTTGTTGTAAATTGTGTTCGTGTAAAATTTCTACCATGCGAATACGATGAGGCTTGGGTTTTCTGTTGTAATTTAAATACAACAAGCCAACGTCTTGCAAACCCACATCTGCTTCTGTATAGGGAGGAAAATCTTCGAGACACACAATAGATGCTGTATTGAATGTGTGCTTGCCGTCGAATGCAGTGCCTATGTAAAATTTTTCTTTGATTTGCAGTTTGTTTTCTAAATCTTGCAACTGTTGCGGTAACAAGGTCACAGGATCCACTATGCCAATCCAAAATATTCTATCAAAAGTTTTTTGACGATTTATCAAACGATTGATGCTTGACCAGGCTTGGTTACCAAATTGCGGACCAAACCACGTCAAATTTATCAGTAGATTGTGACCAGATTTGAATTTTTCTTGAATTTGTTTTTTGACAACCCGGTATATACGATGTTCTTGAGCGCCAAACTGTTCGTCGATAGGAAATTTGACTCCAATTTCAGTGATCATGCTTTAACCGTTTGATATCTTCTATGACCATGTTTGATATCAATGTATCAAATTCCATCGTGGATTTCCAGCCCAATTTTGTCAATGCCTTGGTACTGTCTCCGCACAACGTGTACAGTTCTGCTGGGCGCGAAAACATAGGATCTGATTCTACAAATTGACTCCAATCATTTATGCCTATGCACCCAAATGCCACGTCTAATAGATCCCTGAGCGAATGCATGACACCAGTGGCAATCACATAGTCGTCGGGTTCTTTTTGTTGCAACATACGCCAGGCAGCATCCACATAGTCGCCGGCAAATCCCCAATCTCTGGCTATGTCTAAATTGCCCAGTCTGATTTTATCTGCCAAACCCAGCTGTATTTGTGCAATTCCATGTGTGACTTTTCTTGTGACAAATTCTTTTCCTCTAATAGGACTTTCGTGATTGAAAGCAATGCCATTGGAGGCATGAATGCTGTAACTTTCTCTGAAATTTACTGTGATCCAATAAGAATACAATTTTGAAATCCCGTAAGGACTCCTGGGACAAAACGGTGTTTGTTCGTTGTTGATGGGTTGTGATGAGTTACCAAACATTTCGCTAGAACTGGCTTGATAAAATTTTGAAATAGGGCTGTGATTTTTAATTGCATTAAGCAGGTTCAACACACCAATTGAATTGATTTCAGTGGTAGACTTGTTTAGGTCCCAGCTTATACCAACAAAACTTTGAGCTCCAAAGTTATAGATTTCAGTTGGACGTATCAGTTTGACATAGTGATTGATTGAAGCTTCGTCGGTCAAATCACCAGTGAGCATTTCAATGTCATTGGCAATGCCAAAAAATTTCAAATTTTCAAAACTTGGATTACTGTGACGACGTACCAACCCGTAAACTTTGTAACCGTGATCGAGCAAGAAGTTGCACATGTATGCGCCATCTTGACCAGTTATGCCAGTGACCAATGCAGTTTTTATCATAGTGTGTTTAATAAATTTTCAAGTTGATCCAAATGTCTGTTGTTGACAAATTGACTGTTACCAATGTAAAATCCATTTTGATTAATTAAATCAACATTGTAGTTATGTTTGATCACAGTAAATTGATAATTTTTTAAAAATGGTTGGCGTAATAAATTTCCACCCACAATTGGTCTGTGTTCAATGCCATATGCAGTAAACTTTTGTTTTAGTTGCTGCATGATGTCAGGAGTCCTGCACACAAACGGCAAGCTGTAATTGCTGTTGAGAGGATCCAAATATATTTGATAAAATTTGTCAGGATGTGAATTCACAATGTTCACAAATCTAGTGAAGTTTCTACGACGTTGTTGTATGATTGAATCCAGTCTTGGCAACTGTGCCAGCCCCAGTATGGCATTGAGTTCTGAGCTTCTAAGATTGTATCCGTCGGTAACAAACAAAAATCTTGGATCAAGATCGGGATATTGACTGGCGTAAATTTCTGGATTCAATGCTTCTCTGGACATGCCATGACTGCGTTTCATTTTCATGATGTTGTATAATTCCAGATCACTGGTCACAATCATGCCGCCTTCGATGGTGGTCATGTGATGCCCAAAATAAAAACTAAAAGTAGCACCCAGGCTGTCACTGCCTCTTTTACGACCATTGGGAGTCATGCATCCATGACTTTCGCACACATCATCAAGAATGATAGCATCTGGAAACATGGTGCGATACAGTTCATTGTTTGCAGAAAATCCCAATAGATGAGTAACAAAAATCAACTTGATATTTGGATGTTGTTGTTTGATCTGTTGCATATGCTCAATATCAAAGCTGAAATTTTCTAAATTCACATCACAAAATATAGGAGTGAATCCCAGCTGAATTATTGGACTTATGTTAGTCGACCATGTGCAGGCCGGTACTAGAACCTTGTCGTTGGCCTGCAACTGATATTTTTCTTTGACCGCAGACAGCAATAACAAATTGGCTGACGAGCCAGAATTGGTCATTAGACCATACTTGCTGCCAAGCCATGTAGCCCATTGTTGTTCAAATTTTTTAACATAAACACCATTGGTATACTTGTTATTGGTCAATAAAAAATAACACAGTCTTAACTTGTCTAACCATGTAATAGAGTCTTTTATCAATGGCCAATGTAAAGGTTTTATTTTCATTGTTGACTCCAGTATTTGCATTCGTTCCACCATGCCTCCATTTCTGGAAAAGTTTTCAAAAAATCTGTGCCTCTACGTCGATCATGCTCAGAGAAGAAACGATAAAAATCGGCTTTGTTTTTGTTAACATAATCAGTGCTTATTTTTTGACCGTCTCTCATCCAGGCAATGTCTCTGTCTAGTCTTTGAAGTTCGAAATCTTTGAATCCATGAAAGGGATCATCCAGTGTTTCACTTTGACCGGTCATGCAACCCCAGAGATTTTCCAGTTGGTCTGCATAGCTTTCCGGCAACAATTGAAGACTCTGCCAGCTGGGTTGTCTAAGAACAGGAGTATCAAACCATACTCGTTGATAGGTTTTACTGTAAATTTTCCGCAGTCCTAGTATGCCAGCCATGAGTTTGGGGAATCCAGTTACCGAAAGATTATTCATGGTAATTATAAACGTAATTGAATTTCTGCCTGGTATTTCTGTCAAGAACTGATTTACTCGGTCCCAGAGCAAATTAAAATTCAATCCATGTCTGATGTACTCAGCCTGCTCCATCCAAGAATCTAAACTGACAAATTGCATGAAGTGTTCAATCTTTTCGCCTTCGCATAATTTTTTCACATAGTCTTTGTACTTGGTCCATAAATTCTCATCCACTGAAAAATTACTGGTAACATTTAAATGCAGATCAGATTTGGGATGCTCCAGTACATAATCAAACACGCGGTAGGTGTTTTTATCCATCAATGGTTCGCCGCCGGTCATACGAAAATGTCGCAGTTCTGGATACAGGGTAGGCCACCAACGCCAAAATGCTTCTACATAAGGGTTGTGTTGATTTACAGGTATAGGACGATTGCGCCCTGTAAAATGCTCAGGATCATTGTGCACAGTACTAGTAGGGTATCCACCATGTCTATCGACTTCAGACTGCCAGGTCGAACTAAATTGTGGACTACAATAGCTACATGCCAAATTACAAGCATGATTAAAATTGACTTCAACATAACTGGGAACAATATCTTGGTCTCCTGTTGAGTATTTAATCTTGTCAAAATCAACTGCGGCCCAGGGTTCTCCAGATCTGTAGTGTCGATCGCTTAGTTTTCCATTGTCTTCCATGTGCCAACAGTAGCTGCATTCGGTGGGCCGCTCACCATTGAGCATGAGTTGGCGTTGTACTTTTTTGTACTGGGTATTGTGTAGTGCCGACGGATTGATTTTGATTGTGTCTGGATCTATCATATGCAACGGCGGATGATAACAACTGTTGTTCAATCCAGTGGTCAAATGCAGACTGACCTGTTTCCACTTGGCCAGACACAAGGATGGTCCCAGCTGATTTTTCATTTGTTCAGCTGCATTCAAAAATTTACTTTTGTCCGACAAGTTTTAACTCCCATGGTTGCAGTTGCAACAAGTGATTTTTATTGTGTTCTAAGATTGGTAACATGTCTACGTACATTTTTTGCAACTGTGTTTGGTCTAGTAAAAAGAGCTTGTCTAGCACACCTCGGATAGCAACAATTCTGTCTGCAGTTGACATATCGTCGTAGCTTTCGTCCCAGTAATCAGAAAATGTTTTAAAACCACAACGTTGTAGATTTGATATGAATCCTTGCGGACCAAAAATTACCATTGGTGTCAATTGCATGATTGGTCTAAATGTTTTTTCTGTGGGGAAAAATGTCAATCCGTTGTAGTAAGTTTCGCATACCAGTTCTAAAAATATTTTGGGATAAGCACCAGACAGTTCTGACACCAATGAAACTATTTCGCCAAGATTTATTTTTTTATCATACTGCATGTCTACTGAGGAAATTTTTCTTGGACAAGAGTGTAAAAAACTTACTGCACTGTTAATTTCTTCTGGATAATCAAACATAATTTCGTTTAATTGCAACGAACTCTTTTGTTGAAATGAGCTATTATCATAGTGACAGGTCAACAGGGTTTGATCATGATAAAATTTATCCAACCATGCCAACATTAGCAATCTATTCCAGGTAGTTTTGCCTACAAAACAACCCACTGTGGCCAAACTGAGATTTTTTGCCTGGTGACTTGTCTGTATTTTTTTGCTGAAATTGATCCAAATATTGGGAACAATCTTGATATTGTATATATCGTGGTATTCTTCAATATTAGCAGTTTGTATTTCAAACCTGTCTTTGTCAATGTCATAAGTGTCACATATTTTATCTAACACATCATATAAATTACAAGATCGCAAACATGGGCCTTCGTTGTTCAGACTAATTATGACCTTATCATCAGTTTGTGTAGCAGCATGAATTATTTCAATAATTTTTGTTTCAAAATTCCAAATATGACTATCTTTGTTTTCTAATGTTATCATGTTTTTACTTAATTAATTGATTCAAATAACTCCTAGACACTTTTCCTGTGAAGTTCAATGGGATTTTGTCTACTTTGACCAGTTTGTGAGCCTTACAGTGCGAGCCCAGTGACAGTAGAAATTTTTGTATCTGTTCTGGCGCACAGTCTCCCACATACATACAATTCACAGAGTCCTGCCCAAATACAGCACAATCGCTGATCTCCGGAAACTTTTTAAGCAACTGTGCTTCAATGGTAGCAGGATTAAGCATTACGCCTTTGGATCTTATTTGATCGTCGCTTCTTCCCAGTAATTTGTAGTAGTGTTTTTCATCTTGTTCGGCTAAATCACCAGTGTCAAACCAGTCTGAAAATGCACATGCTGGTCCTTTCAGATGCAAATGATTGGCCAAGTCTATTTTGACATCTACACCAAATGGCAGTCCAATGGTATTGAATCTTTGTTCACCGTAACGCGGATTTGTAAAGCAATGACCCATTGCTTCGGTCATACCAAACGATTCAAGAATGGGTGCGTTGAATTGGTCTTTGAGTTGATTGTATTCATTTTCATCTTTGAATTTTCCGCCAGCTGATATAATAAAGTCTAAACTGTTAAAATTAAATTTGACCAAGGTTCTTAAAAATGCTGGGCCAGTGGCCATGTACGTGGGACGGCATTGCGGACTCAGGTGCCAGTTTTTCACAGTGAAATGATGTAGTTCACAGCTGGCTTTTTTGGCTGCCCAGTAAAATGTTTGCCCGTAAGCATGCCATAGTGGCATCACCGATGCAAAAACATCATTGGCAGTTATATTGTATGCTGACACCACATTGGATGTCAGGATATCCAACTGGTCTTGACTGAAACTGTAAAATTTACTGTCTCCAGTGGTGCCCGAAGTGTACATGAATAGTTTTTCGTTGGGGTAGTCACGGCCGTTGCGATAGCGTTCTTCGGTGTCAGTGATCAGCAAACTCCAATCTGAATTTTCCAGTATGTAATTATTTCTGTCAGCATTGGCCGATGGATTTAGTATTACCAAGCTGTATTCTGATAGCTGGTCTATATAATCTTGCGGATTTTGTACGCAAATTGCGGCTCTTTTCATTTTAATCTATTTTCCTGTCTAAACTTGTAGAATTATCCAATTGTCTATTGCCATGGTAGGTTCCGGCCAGTTGTATATTTTTGGTCACTGTTGATCCTATAAGGTAGTTACAATAGTCAACAGTTTCAATATTGTGGGTAGATTTTCCTAAAAAATTGGATCTTGCAGCCACATATGAACCTTGCCCCAAAGTGGCAAACAAACAGTATACATAGGGACCAATATGGCAAAAATCTTTAATTTGCACCTTGTGGCTCAATGCCGAATATGCAGTAATTACCACAAAATTTCCAATTACTACATCATCTAAAACAATGTTGAATTCATTGATAAAACATCCTCGACCAATGGTCACATTGAACCCAATTTGGTTTGATGATCCAATCACGCTAAAGTAATCTGGGCCAAACTGATCTAAAAAATCAACTATTTTCTTTTTTAAACCTATGCTGGCTGTGCCTGTGAAAAATTGCCGGTTATCAAACCAATCTTGATTGTTATTTTCTATATCTTCCAGTCGGTGTAGTTCGCATGGTCGGTACTGTTGAAAATAATTAAACAAAGTCACATTTATATAACTGGATCCCACAAAACATAAAATTTTGTCAGTGTCATACAATATATTAAATTTTAAATTAGTCATTTATAAATCCAGAAACTTGCAAGGTGTATTTGTTTTCCATACCAGCATTGGCACTCAGATGTAATATTTCACTGTCCCAGATCAATGCATCACCAACAGACCAGTGTGTGTGTACAACATCGTTGTACTGTATAAAATGTCCCAGTTTCCATGATTCTAAATGTATATTTGCTCGTACTTTGAGATCCGTTCTACCAGGATAACGTTTGTTGATTTGGAAAAAAGTGTCACGATGCAGTGGTACTATACAACCAGGTGGTTGTAAAATGCTACTCACGGTAATGACCTCCATGCCCAGTTGACGACCAATATTATCATAATCCAAATTGGTATTGTCCCACCACAACTGATGTATAAGTGTATTTTCATACCCGTAAGTACTGGGCATTCCACCATACTTGTTGTGTATATCAGTTAACTCATATACCTGATGTTGGATACAACTGCCTTGGTGTTGAGTATAGTCAGCCGAAAGTATTTGCGTGAAGTCATAATCCAGATAAGATTTTTTAAGCATTTTTACCATCCTTCTTGAGAGCGTATGACATCAATTTCTCTAGTCATAATTCCACGATTGTGCCAGTTTGATCTGTAATGATGTTTAAAAAATGCACTTTCTTTTTCCAACAACATGTTTATAGGCAAGTCTAATTGTGTAACCAAATCTTCAGACACACGACCAGCCAATAGTTCCGGATCGCTATTTTCAACTGTGCTCCACAGTGCTGCTAACTCGTCAAAATTTTGCACTGTTCTATAGTCCCATTGCGGAGTTATCATGGTCATGTATGTGCCCATACGGGCCCCGGCTATGGCCCAGATTCCGTGTTCAACGTCTCGTCCCACATTGTGCCATACAGTGAGATGATCAAGATTTCTGCTGTGTACTCGATCACGAAATTCTGAGATGGCAGGTCGGTTACCGCGGTCAAGACACATCTTGACCCCTTCTCTGAATCCAGCTCGCCAGGCATGAAAAGCCGATCCATTGGGATAGGTAATGCTGTAGCAATCGTGCATGGCCCAGTACATGGGATCAAAACAAAATTCTACTTCAGTCTCTGTGCGTCCATCAGTGGCTTCGTGAGTCTGCATGTTCCATGCAAATTCTCTTGTCCAAGAACTTAGGCCGCCGTTTCCGTACATGAGACCATTGATATGATTGCGAGCACGCCATCTAAACACCGCAGACTCCCATTGGCTGTCCGGAAACTCCAAGGTCAAATTAAAAAACTTTTCATCTGGCATATTGTCGCCGTCGATTAAAATAAATCTTTCAGTTTCGCTAACATCAGCAGCAGCTTTGTGTGCAGCATCACTTCCTTTGACACCATCCACACGTTTGGCCCATGGAATCAAATTGCGAATTTTTATCCAAAATTCTTCACGTTGAGGTTCATCGTAGGAAAGATAAATGCAGTCTAAATCTGCTATGTCAATTTGTTTCATCTAAGGCTTTCAATTTCCAATATTTTTTGTTTTCATGATTCACAATCACTGTAATATCTCTAGGATCACAGGCCTGACCTGCAGTGCTAGGAATCAGTTTTGTTGTTGTGATTGTATGTTGAAAAAATTTTAGTTGTCCATTAACCACCTTAACCTGAGGATTTGCGGCAGTAAAGGTGGCATGATCAATCTCTATGTAATTACCTGAAATTGCTTCCATGCTGTAAAATAAAAAATTACCGAGATCGTCGTAATACAATCTATAAAATGGTGCAACTGCTGGCTCTACTGGTTTGTCCCAGACAGCCCAAAAATTATCTGTGGTCTCTTTACTCATACAATTTCCAATCTTTGACATGATAGTGTACCAGTCCCCATTGTGCAACAGTGTTGATTCTCATGCCAGGTTCGGTGTTTTCCCATATCAGTTCTTTGGTCCAGTTGTCGGTGGCAATGGGGTTAATGTGACGTTTCATGTGAACAATAGTAGGACCAAGTCCTGCAGGCAAAGTCACACGCTCTGTGCCCATTATTACTGCGGCCATGGCATAGACAACATCTGTAGTTGCCAATTCATCTGGTCGCTTCAGTAATTTTCTATAGTGCGTCCAATTTAAAAAAATATTTTGAACCAACCGAAAAAATTCTCTAGCAGTCTCACTCACACGCCAGTAGGTAATAGCATTGTAAACATCTGGCAAGTGATTGTGATCAAATAGTTTTCTATAATGTCTAGAAGTTGCGGGTTGATTGTAAAAATTTCTAGCACCTTGGCTGATCACAACATCTCGATGTTCAAACAAGGTCCACCAATGGTCCATTGGGCTGGTTGCTACCATGTCAGCTTCTAATTTGATTGTTTGTCTATATGGACTAGCGCGAAACACTTGCCCATCGTTGGCGTAGCCGCCTAGATCACCGTATGGCAACTGATCTTTGGTGAGTATGGTGATATGAGCATCAGGGTGCCAAATTTTTATACTGGTAGCTAACTGTTGAGCGCAGGATTCATAATCCACAGTATCGTTATTGATGGCAGGAATTAGATATCCGCGTTCATGAGTGATTGGCAATTATCTCTCCAAGATGATGTTTGCCCATGGCATGGAAATCTTGGGCAAGGGTAATCCAGCGTGATTTTTGATCTGCAGTGACAAAATTTACCCTATACTTGTCAGGTTCCAATTGTACCAGTTGATGATCTGGCATTACTGTGGCCAATTGCCAAGGAATAGAAGGCATGCTCAAAGTATGCCCGTCTACTATGTTCATAGCAATGCTCAATGCAAAATCATTTCTATAGGTAGATTTCAATATGCCGTAGATATTTCTATAATGTTGCCAATGGTCACGAATCATTTGCATGGCATCAAATATGAATTTCACAGTGCTGGATCTGCGGAATATGATCACAGTGGCCCAGCTCATGGGCATGAGATGCCGACCAAAGAAATTATTGTCATCAAACGGTTGCTGACCGGTGACATCATATGCCCAGCGGTGACATAAAAAATCTTGATCAACTGATAATAGTAGTAACAATTGATCGCTGGCTACCACATAGTCTGCATCCAGCAACAAAGTTTTATCCCAGGGACTTAGGTCATAGGCATTTGATCTATTGCCGTTGTGCCAGGTCACAGTAGTATCAAGATCAGCAAATTTACGAGTATTGAATCCCACTGTTTCCGCAAATATAACTTTTTCAAATTTATACTCAGGCGGAATTGGTTGATCAGTGACCACACACACAGGCAAGTTTAAGTGTCTGCGAATATTTTGCGCCGACCAATTGGCCATGGCCAAATAATCTATTTGTTCGTTGTTGTAGGCAAAAATCAATACACCAGTGGTCATCGGTTTTTACTTACCTCATCGTATTCTACTAACCAAGCATTCATTTGTTCTTGCCAGCGTTGTTGTGCAAGCTCAATCAATTCTTGTGGTATTATTTTAATAGGATTTTCGTATAAATCCAACAACACCATTGGTGTCACTGGATCACAGATGTGTAATTGAATCAACAACGGTGGGCCTGCTTGCCATAGCCCTCCTGCATGTGCAAAAATCATTTTGGCTTGATACTTTTCTTTGAGTACTCGTTTGACCGCAGCATGATCAAATCGACTGCGGCTGTATGCAACTAATTCATCTGTATTCATACGTTAATTATATACAAAAGCTTGCCAAAGGTAAAGGGCCAAAAGGCCCTTTAGGTGATACTGATTTGTTTAATATTATCCAGCAGTTGCTGCAATAGTAGGTGTGCCCCACTGCGAAGTAATATAAGTTGTTTCAGGCGAATAATATGTGACCAAAGTGGCCGGCGCACTGCCAAATGACCCACCTGACGGAGCGCTGCCGCCAGAAATTTGTGCAGTAGATCCTGGATTGGTATCACCTGTACTGTGCCAGTATGTGGTATAAGTTATGGTCGACCCACTGATGCTGGCATATACTTGAACATAATTACCAGAATAAGCTGAACCTGCATCATACTGCAAATACAGTTGTGTGTTTGACCCAGTATAATTAAATACTCCTGTTGACGTGGCCAAGCCAGAAGGAGTACCAGATCCGGAAAACTTTGTTGTCCCTGTATAACCTGTGCTAGCAATAGTTTTACTGGTGCCAGCTCCGGTAAAGCGCAGGTATCCTACTACCCCATTGCCGCTGCCGTTGCCTATGAACGCATTCCATTCTGTGTCGGCCACTGTACCTGTGCTGGTTTTTCCAAATGCCATTTGAATAAACCCACCGCAGTTGAAAAAAGTGTAAAGTGCGGTGCTACTTGCAAATGTAACTGTGTGAGTAAAAGTTGCGGTCCATGCACTGCCACCAGATCCATATCCACTATTTAAAGATGTAGTACCAGTCCAACCTGTGTACTGTGATCCTACTGCATAGGCGTTGTTGCGATTATTGTACAAATTGGTTAAATCTGTGTTGATGTTAGATAATACTGAAATAGTCTGACCTGTAGTGGGATTACTTCTTGAAGTAATTGATGTGCCTTGATGATTGGCGGCAGCAGTCATGGTATTGTTCAATGTTGCCCATTGTGTAGCAGTAACTGTGTCAGTGGCAGACACTGTGTTTAAATTGCCTTGTCCATACCCTGCACCTGCTGATGCAGTACCCCAGGTAGCATTAATATTTGCGCCTGAATTGGTATTCACAAACCCATTATAGTCTGTTGCTTGAATTAATCCGCCGGATGAATACGTCATTTTCTTTTTCCAATCATGTTATTGTAACAATGGCTTCTATTAAACCTTCGTCTGTATTTAATTTATCTTGCAATGATCTGCCAATTACGTTGAAAGAACTGGCTTCTCCAGGGCGAGCTGCCCGTGCTTTACCATTTCCTGCACTGACTAAACGATCGCCCTTGTGAATAATACCAACACAGTTTACAGGAACTCGTCCTGTCATAGCCACTGGCGGATGTGTTGCATCAGTGCCAGCGCGACTATTCATTAGATACGCAGCTTTTGTACTGATAACACCAAAAACTGTTTCGCTGAGATCTTGTTTCGACATGGTTATTTCGGCTGATCCGCCAAGTTCTACCACAGTACCTGGTTCATATTCATAATCAGCTGCAAAACGCTCGGCCATGTCAGCATAGTTGGCATCAATTTGGTTTCCGCTGATAGTGCCAGTGCTACCATTGATTGTCATCACTGTGCTTATTGTGCCACCTTTGTTCACAGTAAAGTTTATGTTTCCATTGTTAGTTTGATTAGAAATATTAACTGCAGTTCCTACTACACCAACTCGGAAATCACTGTTTACTCCTACTGCAAGTCCTGTATTGTTAAGCACACTCAAAGTTCCAGATGTAGAAGTGGTTGTATCACTACGCATGAATTGTGTGGCTGATATGTTACCAACTGTTTGAGAATTGGTAGCAGTTCCTTGAAACAAAGGAACATTTGCTCCTACAATAGTTGCCAGTGTTATACCAGGACGTATAGTTGCGAATCCACTGATAGAATTTTGAGGAGTAAAAGTTGCATCCTGACTAATGATGCCTACTATATCGTTGCCGCAATATAGTTCAATGCAGTAATGACTTACACTGCTGTTGTCTACAATAGTGGCAGGAATAGCTCCAGTGATGCCTTGGCCTGCATTGAACTGAGGACCAATCAATAACCACGTGCTACCTGTCCACACATTGAGTTGTTGATTTGTGGTATCAAACCACAAATCACCAGTGGAATTACTAGTAGGGGCAGTGGCACTGGCTGTTGCTGCCGAAATGGTTTTGAACACAGTACCATTGTATATTTTGAGCACATTGTTGGTTTTATCCCACCAAAGTTGACCGGTCAATGGAGCTCCTGGCGGAGTGGTATTTGATCCTGACTCTAATAAACGTATGATATCGTCATTGATAAATTGACCATAGCCAGCATAATTTTTCCCCACCAAAGTCATTGAACTTGAAGTGTTTATTGTGCCATCTGCTACAGTAGCAAAAACAGCGCCATCGGTTAACGTAATTGTATACGACATCTTTCATCTACTCCGTCATTGTGTATTTAGTGCATAGTAATATATACATATTTATGCTGCGCTGAGGTTGGTTAATGTCTGAATACGCAAAGTGTAATCAATTTGTATTTGACGATTTAAACTTTTTTGCACTGGATGAAATATCACATGCGTTATCAACAGCAGATTGGTAGAACTTCCAAACCAACATTTTAATCCAAGTTCATCAAACACATATTCACCATTGAAATTGGTGCTGTTGTCAAAAGCTTGTTGTCCAGCTGGTTCTCCGTAGTCTAACAAACATGTTACCACAATATCAGTGTAAACATTACCAGAAGTATGCAACACAGTGATGTAATTATTGGCAGGGTTGGTATCAGCAGCAGAATTGTTGTCAACAACTTTGTAATATGTCTCGTTGTACAAATTGGCATTTTGCCCAGTGGTGTTTGGTGGCAAATAGGTAATAACTCCAGTAGGATCTACTGCGCTACCGCCGTTGCCAAAGGCCATTTGGTATATGTATCCTAAATTTTTGTCACTCAACATGTTGGCCATACAGATGCTGATATTTTCATAGTGTATGGCATTTTTTTTGTCTAGTAAAATTTCTCCTGTTTTAGGATCATGTATTTTGACAAATCCTTCTATTTTGGCCAGGCCGGGTTGAATGATCATGCTCTTTTCTCCACAAATTTTTCTTTTGTGTTAGGATCAAAAATCCTTACAAATCCTTCAACCAATATACTTCCTGTTTCATTTGGCCGCTTGGATGCGGGTTTTGGTTCTACAATCGGTTGTGTTGGTAGTTTGTTATCAATCATGCTATATTTACCTTGCTTATAGACCACGTAGGAATCTTGCTGATGGAGTATCGGTTTCTTGCAGCGGTTTTCCATTGCTGGCAGTTCCAACACCGGGTGCGTACCAAGTTACACCTCTACGAACCAAAATAGTCACTTCTGAACCAATGTCTGGGGCAAGTGTAAATTCAACCGTGACAGGATTATCTGCAGTTATCACATAGCCGGTGGTTTGCAATTCACCACCGACATATACTTCAACAGTTTGATTTCTAATAGAATCAGGCTCTTGAGAAATATCAAGATTAGCAGCCACAAACGTGGTTGTGGTACCGTCGGCAATGATACTATCTGACACAATGTAATTTTGATATTCTTTTGGTAACAAATTTCCAGGTCCCATGTTGTATACTGCACTGCCCACTGCATGTGATGCAGCTGCTGTACCAGCAGTGCCTCTTAACAAACTGCTGACTGTGTTGTCTGTGGTATTTCTCACACGGTACATGATTCTTTCACCATCTATGGTCAGTGCTCCCCAAATATTATCTGCTAGGTTAGGCTCAACCAGTGCGTTGGCATCAGTGACATAAATTATGTCAGCAGTGGCAGTAAGTGGTTGTGCCACCAAAGTAGTGGCATTGGGTGTGATTCTATAAGTGGCTTGTACGCCACGCATGTCTTGAAATATACGAAATGCCATGGCTTCTGGTACAACATATTGTGTGAAACTGGTAATCACTACCACATCAGTTGATCCAATGATAGGACCAGTGATAGTTATACTTGACTTGTTGACTGTGTAACCTTGTCCATTGAATACCCATTGGCCATTCAAAGTCACCAAGATTCGTTCTGGATTGGTTATAACATTTCCGGTATCAAACGTATTGCCTTGAGAGGTAGGCCCTTGCCACAACTGTGTAAGCAATCTTTGTTCAGTGGTATCATTCCAGGTTATAATTTCAATGATATCTCCTGCTTGCAAACTGATACCTGCACTGGGTTGAAATACCAACTGCGAACCTATCACATAATACTGTGCATTTGTTCTCACCGATACCAATATCACTGCTCCTGCATTGGCAGGATTTGACAGCGTAATCGTACGTGGGTTGACTCCGTCCCATGCATTCACAACATAATCAGTGTTTTGAATCAGTAATCTGTTGTTTTGGTACACAGCAACATCAAGATTATTTACTAGTGCAGGACTATATCCTCCGTTTTGAGGCAAATCATATGTGGTCTGAGAACCATCACTGACATAATCGACTCCGGCAGCTGGGCGTGCCCTGGCACCATTGATAGAAATCACAATGTTTACTGGATTGGTACCTTGTAAACTGTTGGTCAAACTGTAGGTCAAAATTGACGGATCTGCTACCACAATGGTTTGGAAAACTGGCAAACTCCAACTGTGTGTTGGGCCGCTTGGGGCATAGCCAAGACAGGTCAAGTTTATTCTGTCACTGTCTCCGTATGTGGTGGTAAAAGTTATTTTTGTTTCACGATCGGAATAAGAAGCATAATTGTAATCAGTTCCGGCCAATAACGGTCCTTGCTCACCGTTGTAGATTACAAATCCACTGATAGCACTGAAAGGAAAAGATACTATTATGGAATTACCGATAGTTGACCCCAAGTAGGTGTTATTCAACAGCTGATTGCCACCGCCGGTGGCCACAACTGCAACTTGAATAATATCGCCATCGCTAACGCCCTGTGTTAAACTAAAAGTGTAATTGACCCAATCATAGGAATCAGGTTCTACACCGAGCCCAGTTGTGATGTTCCAGGTAAGCACAACCATGGGATAGGGCAATAACTGACCAAAGTATGCTGTTGGATTGGCAATATTATAGGTATATCTCAGAGAGTATATAGGGAATCCAAATCCTTGTCCCAACCAATCTGCCCCTGGAGTTGTGTATACTCTAAAATCTAAAGTATCAAATTCTGCGCCTGGTACCAATTCTTCTGGGGCATGACTGCTATAGGGACTTATGTATGTGCCACCATCAATGTTAATATCAGTGGGCCTAGTTCCAAGATACAAATCCAAGTACGAACTGCTGTATGTAACATCAAGAATACCAGGATCGTATGTGATAAATCCTGCAGGACTTATGTAAAAATTATCAAACGGATTGATATCAAAGTTACCAACATCAAATCCGGTGTTTTGACTAAACCCAGGAGCTGATACTTGAACTCCAGGATAGTCAATTCCATTGACCAACAGTGGCAAACTCAATCCAGGCTGATTGGCAGTGGGATTGTAAAATCCCATGGTTCGATTCACTCCACTCAAAGATGCTGCAGGAATCAACGTCCATTCGCTGGGCAAAAATTCCAAAGAAGACTGAGTGGCATTGGCACTCCATACCACATTGGCATATCTCACTTGGGTTCCGCTATTGTAAACAACATTTGGTTGCCAATCCACTAGATAGGTATTGTATTCATATCTGTCATACTTGATAACTGTGCGAATTGAACGTACCAGACCATTGGACATCTGAGCTACAATCACTGCTCCTGACCCAGTTGTGGAAGTCAGTGTAATTTGTGCAGTGGTACTATATCCTTGACCTGGAGTGATAATATTCACCGCAGTGATTTGACCAGAACTATTGACTATTGCTGTCATGGTGGCTTGCACTATACAAGTCCCAGAAACAGTCACCGTAGGCGGGTTGTTGTAGTCATATCCAGAACCGCCGTTGACCACCACAACGTCTTGTATTTCTAACAAATGATTGTTATACCATTGATTCCAAGGAAATTCTAACCAGATTGCTGCATTTGAAGCAGCATCACTGTTGAAATTTTCTCCAGTGCTGTTTGCAATTGCATAAGGAGTCAACACAGGACTAACAAATTGAGGAATTTGCAACTTGTTATCCCAGTACGCTGGTACATCATAATCCGTCAATGATCCATTGAATACATCTTGTCCTGTGTAAATCAGATTAAAATTAAGAATTTGCGTGTGATAGGGTTTGACTTCTTGTATGTAATTTTCTACAAAAGTTTGATTGTCAGGTTGATACAATTGATAGGGCAACAATGCTCTCAGTGTATGGTCAACATTGATAAAACTGGTCTTGAGTAACCAATCAGGTGCGGTGAATTCACTGTAGATATAGTTAAACATCAAAATTAATGACTGATTACGCTCTAGCAAAAGATCGCCAATGTAGATTTCTTCATTGAGTGCTCGAATAATTTGACGAGTTTCAATCACCGGTTCCTGGTCAAAATATTGTGCATCAAAAACTTCAGCATCAAAACCATACGGGCCCAGGGCGTAATTCCATAGTGTTTCATCAAAGGCTATGGTACCGTTTTGTAGGCCAACTCTGTCCCAACTGGTTGTAGTTCTTTGATATATTTCAAATTTGCCCTGACTGTTGGCAGATACCTTGACACTGCTGCCAATTGGCACAGTAGACAAAGTCAAACTAGAAAGATCTGCATAGTTGGCCACTGTGGCCACAATTTGAGTTGAGTTGTTGTAGCCCGGGCGATACCAGTTGATATACCTCCAGTACATAGGAGTATCATAATTTTGTATACGCACAAGATTTAGTGTGCGTGCTGCTGGATTAGTTGCTACAACTTCATAAATGGTCCATAAGCCGTGTTGACTAGAATCTGATTCAACCAAATACAAATACCCCAATGGTGCCTGTGCAAGATTCTGATAACTCAGTACAGTCAGATCTGGTACTTTGAAATTCCATGCGCCGGTGTTGGGAGCCGGCACAGGTTCAGAACTGTTGAGCAAGTTAAAACTTCTAGTTTCACTAATTGGATACTGAGCTAGTGTGTTGTTGGCCCTGGTAAGATAGTTTTGTAATGCAGTAAATCTATTGGCAAACATACTTTGTCGTGGGCGAAATTGAACTCCATAACGCTGACCTGGGCCCAATGTTGGATCAGGCACTAGATTTCCCAGAGTGTTGACTCCACAAAAACTATCCAGCAATTTTCGATACAAGTTGTCATTTAAAAAGCTATTTGGCTCTCCGTCAGCTATAAAAGCATATTCCACATGTACATCTGCATTGGTGGCTTGACGGTCATATCCAATGTGCAATATAGTATCATTTGCGGACAACAAACTACTGGCATTATAAACTGCAATTGTACTGGCATTCAATCCTGCTATGTAAGGGATTCCGCTACCAATGGGATTCAGAATATAATTTGCAATGCCGGCGGTACTCAAAGTTTTGCCTACCGATGTGTCAATGGTTGTAATTCCGCGAACCCAGTAATAGTAGTTGGTAACAAAAATGCCATTGGTGTCCACTGTGGTAGCCACAGTATAACTAATCGTGCTCAATGGAGTTCCTTGTCCAGCGTAATTAACAGGTGCCACTGAACTTTCTATCCATTGATAAACATCTACATTGCTGCCAGGAAACACTTGACCCCAACGCTTGCTGGCATAGATAATGTCATCTTGCCCTGGATTAATAAATCTCACGCGATTGGTATCCCACCATATTTCCCCCACATGAGATGCTCCCCAACTTGTGCCCACGTCGTGAACTGAACCCTGATTGTAGTTTGCAGGATCTACTGCTCCAATGTAATCAATATTTTGTCTGGCTGCACCTAAGATTTTACCTTGCAAAGGGTCAATGAAATCATAGTAAGTTTGAGTGCTGTTCAGCTGTTTGTCGTAGCTGTAAACTGAATCTAGTAGATTGGTATCTACCACCGGTTGTTGGTAGTATTTGACTTGCCATGCAGGAGCATCGGTAGGGTTATCAAACACATAAGCTTCGCCATAGCTATCAGCAGCTGGCACTCCTATCAGTAATCTTCCGTTGACATAATTTACGGCTGATGCAAAACTGTAGTCTACATCATTGGCATACTGCTCATCTGAGCTAATACCAGTGTTGTAAATTTGTTGGCCAAATATAAATGCTCCTGGATTGGCAGCTGACAAGCTTGCGCTGGGCAAATAGTCAAATGTGTATGCTACACCACTGTTATTTTGAACCATAAAAAAGGTTGTACTACGCTCGTCAAAATAAGTGGTACCACCATCATATATTTCTTGTTCGTACACATTGCCATTGGGTGCGCCAACTATGAGATTGATTGCACCAGAATTAACACTGATACTAGATCCAAAATATGCATAATTGGTTGGGTTAGGACTTAGTATGTCCTGTGTCCAAATATATGTATTAAATCCAATGTCAGCAAAAGCAGAATTTACCAGTCCGGGCAGAACACTGAGCTTGTTGAAAGGCATAGCGGTATCAGTGTTGATAACTGAAATCGTCAGCCTTCCAGACACTACAACAATCAATGATTTGGCTGGTGGTGCAACAGTAAACAATATTTGTTGTGTAGAATTGTTGTAGGTATAATCAACTCCTGCAGTTTGTAGCACAGTATTGATATAGACAACTGTGGTGTAGGAACTGGCAGCAGAGTAAACATTGCCTACATCATAAGTTTGAGTAGATCCATCTCCAACAAAGGTAAGATCTGTGGTCACATTGGCCATGGCATTTGGCACACTGGTCGCATTGATTGCGCGAGCCAACCCTGCAATGTTGTTGTTGGGTGCCGAAGGCACTGCAATCTCAATACCGTTGATTCGAATGGTGTGTCCACCAATCAAAGAAGGATTGGCTGTGGTAGATGTTGTTACTCCGTAGGCCCGACTTTGATTGACTTGTCTTTCAACCATGCCTGATTGGTCTGGGCCAGATTGACTGCTCTGTGGTGCACCAATGTAGAGACTGCAATTATTGGGACAAATTTTTACACTGTAGGCAAATGCTGATGCGGTTGCTGGCATGTTGGCAGTTATTTTTTCAACCAACTGGAATTGATTGGTTTCAATTGTGAGTATATCTCCAATGGTCAATGTCACAGATGAGCTCAATACAATATTACTGCCGCTTATGGTGAATTGTCCATTGATAAATTGCGCAGCATCGGTCAGATACATGTTGTTCAAGAGTACTGCTATAGGCGCTGTGTATGATCCTGGAATAACATAGGTAGTTTGGGCAGTATTGGTAATTTGATAATTTATCAATCCGCGATCATAGACATAAACTGCTCCTGCGTCAGGTAGACTTCCAGCAGAATCATTTACTGCACCTACTAACAGTTGTCTACCATCTGTGGTTGTACTAACGCTGGCCCCAAATACTGCGTCACCGGCCAATCCACTGGCAGTAATGGCGCTAATATATTTCCAGTATGTTTCAGTAGTGATTTCAATTACTGCACCAGCAGGAGGTATAGTAATAAAATTTAGATTTCCACTGATAAATGTGTAGTCAATGTAAGGTCGTTGAGTGGTGCCGTTGACCTCAACTGCAAATGAATATATGTCAGATACTGTGTAAAAATAATTGACCAAGGCAAAATTGTTGTTGGTCGTGATACCACTGCCAGTGAATGTGAATGCTGTAATTGCCCCAGCGCTGACTGCTGTGACTGTGACAGTTATGTTGTTTGCACTAGATCCATTGGGACAAATTCTTACATAATTTATGGTCAGTGTATCGCCAATTGCATATCCGCTGCCGCTGGCAGTCAACGTGGTATTATATACTCCTCGGGTGTTGACCACAGTGAATTTTGCACCTGATCCGGCGCCACTGGTAGAATTTTGAGCAATATTGTAATAAATTGCATGATCAATTTGCCCAGCCTGGCGTCGTAGAAGTTTGATTGGTTGTCCAGGTGCAGGTGCAGTATAAAATTGCACAGAATTTGCATCCAGTGTATAATCATTGCCATACACAGCAATAACATTGTTGATGAGCACAATCAATTGGCTGGTATAAAAAGGATTTATTACAATTGAATCTGACCAATTGAATGCTGTGGTTAAACCGTCACTGGTGTAAGTTACTGTCTGAGACTGCACATCTACTCTGCCGTAGGCATAAACTGTGTCAACTCCAGGAGCACTTATATACAACCAACGTTCATCTTGGCTGATTGCCACTGCTGAGCCAAACTGTGCATTGCTGAAATTTTGATCAGGCGAAACAAACAACTGTGTTTGAATATAATCATTGGTGCCAGGAATTTGGTATACAGTGGCGGCATAGCCAGCATTACTATTGCTAGCGCTGGCTCCTATCACTGCCCAATTATTGTCACCAAACATCACAGTATTTCCAAAGCCCGCAGTATCAACTGCAGACAGTGTTAAAATTACATTGTCAACATAAGGAACCGTGGTAGATTGACGATATGTGTATACAGCTCCTGCTCCTGAATAATCAGCAGGAGCACCAATCAAAACACTGTAGTGATTTTGTGTCTGACTTACACTGGTTCCAAACAACGAATTAGCAAACAGTTTATAGGGAGCAATTAAATTTGCTATTTTGAATGGAGCAGTTTTTTGTAAAACTTCCCAGTGACCCGAGCCATCATTGTCCACCCAGGCCTGTGCACCAGGCACTAGTTCTCTAGCGTAAGGTAAATTGACAATGTCACTAGCTTGACCAACTCGCATGCTTTGTAGATAAAATACCAGACCATTTCCAGTTATCTGAGTTTGAGTGGTATTTGTAAATGCAAAAGCAATAACTAGAGTGGTTGAATTTGGTACACGTAGTACGCGGTATACTCCGTCAACTGCATTGTTAAAGTATTTGATGATCAGTATGTCGCCCACTGCTCGACCATGTATACCACTGAATTGGACCAGACTGGTAGAATTTAAATTATTACTCAAAGCAATCATGCGACCTGCAACCTGCACACATCTATAGATTCCCCAGTCATAACTGTTGATTTGTGCTACCCAAATCACGGTATTATTCCCAATTATATTGATATTGGCATCTATATTTGTGGGATTGTTTAAATTAAAAACAGTGATGTCTACATCATTGATGTTGACATACCCAGCAGTAGGCAGAGCAGTGTCAAGATTTGTTCCATATGTGGTTGGCAAAATATCAACTGAGGGAATGGCATAACTCTCACTCCATAAATCGTTCAAATATATTGTTTGATTGGCTTGACTTGCTTGTCCTGGTTGTATGATTTGCACTACACCAGGATTGCCAGTCAACACTGCTTGATTCAAGGCTATTTCAAACCAGCTGCGATTGGCATTGGCACCATATGTTCCAACCAACACGCCCCAGTTTTCGTAAATATTGTACTGCCCAGTTTCTCTTCCTAAATTGGCCTGCGTAAATAATTCAGCACTTAATCTAGTACCCTTGGTGGCAATAAAATTTTGATAGATTTGAATCTGGCTTACATCATCCAGATTTAAATCAACCATATATTGACGTGGACGGTATCCTATAAGGCCGTATGCAAGTAAATCATTATCGCTGGCCAAGTTGGCATCATAGATATTGTAACTGTTGGCCTGTTGGTCAGCTTTGTTTGGAATATTAGGTAAAAGCCCTTGGTCAATCATGGCATAATTGCTCTTAACCCAGTTGGCATAGTCAAATGTGTCAGCTGGTTGAACTATGGTCAATGCACTCCAATAATTGTTTTTGTACAGTACAATTTCGCCTTTGGTGTATTTCACATTGGGTTGCCATTGAATCACATTGTTTTGATTTAGTACAAATCCCTGTGCATTCAGTGTGCCATCCCAATCACTGCTGATATTGGCTTTCCACGCCACACGATTTTGTCGTTCTGCGGTTATAGGGTCGTAGATTAAATCATTGAAAATACTCACATTGTTCAACACTGCCATATTTTCGTAGGTGGTAAATTTCAAATCCAAATACGAAATAGTTTGACTTGTTGAACTTGATATAGTAAATGTATCGCCATCGCGTACAATAATCAAATTATTGGCTTTGATACTTTGTTTATTTTGATCAGTTAGCTGATTCTCTGGTGTCAAACTTGTTACTGCTGCTACCACTGCACCAGGTTTATACACAGTTATTTTACTGGCACCCGGATTCAAATTTATAATTGTGCCGGGCGCCCAGCCTTGTTGACTCCAGTACAAAAATTCCTGAGCCATCTGCTGCCAATTTAGTGTATAGCCATTTTGTACACCATTGAATACTAGTCCTTGACTGGTCAAATATATTCCATAACTAAGAATAAAGTCTACTACAATAGTGGCATTGGTAAAATTATACCCGTATGGAATATTCACTATGTTGTCTGTGTATTGTGCTGGTACTGTTACTGTGGCATTACCAGCACTTATTACTTGAGTCACTCCATTAGACGAACTGGCCAGTATTGGAAAATAAGGTTGTACATTGCTGTAACCATACACGCTGAATCCAGACTCTAGTTGTTCAATGATCAATGAGCTGTAGACAATTTCATTGAATGGCTGATTGGCATACAACAATAGATTCCAACTTTCAGGAGGCAACAACAAGCTGGCATTTTGGCTTTCTGGACTGGATTTTTCCAAGTATATGTTGGCGTACTTTTTATCTGTGAATGCTGCCATTCTGTAACACAATCTCACATCAAGATTGGCCAAATCAGTGGTCAAAGCTGACGAAGAATTGATGCCAAGTTGTTGATTGTAATCAATGATCCAGTTTATATAACTTGCTTTGCTAACACCATTGCCGTACACCTGTACTTCATTGGCATTTATTCTATAGCGACCGTTGTAGAGATACTGTTCAAATTCTGCACTGTATCTATAAAGATCTCTATCTACAAATAAACTAAAAAATTCAGCTGGACGAGTCAGTGCTAGCAATCGCATAACTGCAAAAGGATAGCTAGAACTCGACCACCATGATGCTTCAGCAGGCCCACCGTCACCTACTACCCAACTTTTTCGCCAGGCATTGGGATTGTAAAGTCCTACTAGGCTTTGCAGTGGTGGCAGTAAAGTTCCCTGAGAATCTACAGGAATCACACTAGTCAACCCTGGACGAGCATATTTAGGATTTATATATGGCGCCACTGGATCAGCAATATATCCTGCTTCAAGATCTCCCCAAAGTACCAAGTTGTCAGATGTATATGGCACTGGTCCATATCTAGCGGTCCACCAACTTGGTTGTTCACTGAATCCCAACATTTCCCAAGGAGTCAAATTAGGGTTTACGGTGTCATAAAAATAACGATAGATACCTCGCCAAGCTCCCAACAAAGGTTGTTCATTGATACGATTTCCGGCTACACTATAATTGTAGGTAAATAGGTTTGATGCAATGTAATTTTGTGTTTTATAGTCAATCTTGTTTTGTCCAACCCAGGTCAAAAAACTTTCGCCAAGTATCTGAGTGATTTGGGCCTGACTATAATCAGTGGTTCTGAAAAATCCCGGAATTACATCTTCAGCTATCAGTGGCACTGGATTGTCGTCGTTCTTGAGATTGTTATAGATTCTTTTTTCAAATTCCAGTAAAATTTCATCCCTGATGTCTCCAAATACCACTGTTACACTGCCATCGTGTCCTTGTAGCACAGGTGTGGGATTTAGATAATTTGGATCGTAAAAAATCTCAGGTTTGAATTTTGGATATAACCCTAGCTTGGTAGGTGTATTGGGCACAAAATTTCCAATGGTACTAGAATATTCGTTTATGGTAACTGTATCACCAATGTTGAGTGGTGCCAAAATAGTCAACACAGGACTATTGTCTGATACCACATAGTCATAGTTGCGTACCAATAATGTGTTATTCACATAGACCAATAAACCTGAATAATTAGATTCTAAAAAACTATAAGTTTGCACTGTGTTGAATACTGCAGTGGTAATGGCAGTGACTGTGGTGCTATTTGAAGTAAATGTGGTGCCAGTGGGCAACATGTCTGACCAGTAGAATGAACTCAAACTGGTTTTGCCCGCGGTAATTTGTGCAATTGCTGAATCCAGTATTTCTGGAACAGTCATTGTGCCATAGTCTGTGCTGATTACAGTGCTCAACAAAAGAGACTTAAATTTTATATATTCTCTACTGTTGAAATCTAAACTGGCAAATATATTGTAATTGGGATCTCGCAAAAAATAACCAGTCAGAGTCAATGGAGAACTTTGTTGTAGTATTTGTAATCCATAAGGTACTATATTACCAAGATCTCTAGTGTTGTTGGCACCAATAACAGGGCCCTGCAAAGGAATCAAATTTTGTGCTATGGTACTATAGTGATTACGAATAGTGCCCAAGGTGAACTGTTTGCTATTGCCGTTGAGAGGATTATTTTCTAAGTTAATAGGAACCTGGAAAAATCCAACTGAACTGACTTGATCACTGAGTACTTGAATCTCAATCAAATCTCCTGGCACATAAGTAGTCAACCACGTAATTGTTGTGGTGTTAGCTCCTATGCTGACCCGATAGTTGTAGCTTTCTTGAAAAGTAGCATTTACAAATACTTGAACCGCCGGCACCGAAGAATTTGTATTCACTGCAATATCCAGTTGCACAGGCGATCCATTGTATACAAATTGAAACTGTTGTCTTATAAGACTTTTGTCAACCGCAGGTTGCCATCCAATTTCTCTCTGATATGCTAGTCTGCTGCTGTACTGATACACAAAGCCAGAGCTCAAGGGCACAGTTTGTCCTGCATTGTTTATGGTATAATTAAATGAATCAGCATAGAGATTGTTGTCAAAAACAATGTCGCCAAGATTGGTCAAACTCAGATAAGTTAAAGGAAATCCCAAATATAGATCCAGCGGACCTGAACCTACTGCATAGCTAAACAACGAACTACCTCTAAAGTTAGTGCTAGGATAGGTTATTTCGTCGCCAAAGCTAGTTCCATTGGCATCATAGACATCAAACTGTGGAGGTTGATTCACATTGTTTTTTTGTTGTTCAGTGATCCAATTTGATCCATTGAATCTAAAACTTTGTCCTTGCAAGGTGTTGCCATTCAGGCAAACCACAGTTTGATCGGTCAGTGCAGGACTATCAGCAGTTGGTGTCAAGCTTATCAGTGGTTCTGGAATCAGCGGAGGCACTGTGTCGGGTACAATAAAATTTACTTGGTATACAGTTCGTCTTACCACTGGATCTGCATCGGCGGCAAAGATAACTGTGTCTCCATTGGACAACTGATATCCATCAGTACCAAATCCTATAGTACCGCTGACTGTTCTTAGTGCATCTGTTTGTGTAAAATCAATTATACTAACCGGCGATTTGCCTTCAGTGCCAAAATTAAATAATTTGGTGCCTGCTCTAAATTCCAAAATTGGTCGTCGGGCACGGAAATTGTTGTCAAGTACCGGCACTGTATTGTTATACATGGCTGATGCATTGATTACATCAACATGGAACCAACGATTACTACGAGTCCAGGGATTTAAATCTCCACTGGCTCGATTAATGGTGAGATAATCTGGAACTATGGGCTCAGTGACTGGATAATCACTGCTATTTGTAATGTGTTCTTGTGCTACATATTTTTCAGGCGTGACAAAATTTACCACTGGCAACAACTGAATAGCTGATCCAACTCCTTCAATGTAATAGGAATTATTTTCGTAGCTGGCAGGAGCAGTGGTGCCTCGGAAAGTGATTTTCATACCATTGGTAAATGTCACACCATTGGGGCTGGTATAATTGGTTTTGCCAATTATGGTGCTGATGTCTAAAGTTGACACAGAAGTTTGTTCAATCAGTCTTATTTGCCCAAAAATATTAGGATCTGTACCGTCTTGATACCACAGTGAACTGCGAGCCGCAGTCAACAATGGAATCTGTTCGAAATATCCGCTGCCATTCTTGTACCATTGTGTGCTGGCCCATGTGGTGCCAAATAAAATTGTAAACTTTGTGAGATCGTTTACAGGCGATACACTGGTTAAAGACAAATACACACGGCCGCCAGAATCTGTTTGGTACTGTATTCTCCACACACTGCGTTGTTGAGCAGTATTGGTTATGTACTCAGTGTTATCAAATGGCACACTGTCAAAACTGCCAGGCAATCCATTTTGCGCGATATTGTTAGGCAAAGGATCGAACGGCGATGTTATGTACCAACCGTCTGGAGTAGTTGTGTTAAAAATCACAGTGCGACCATTGAGATTGGTAATACCGTCAATGCCATTGGGATTGGCTTCGATAAAATCACTTAGAAATTGATTGTTGATCTGGGAAAATTCTAATGTGGTCAATAAATCCACGGTGCCATTGTTCAATGGCAATACATTTAATCCATAATAAAAACTTTGTGCATTGGTCAATGGAACATCAAAGGTCACTGTGCCAAGATCTATGCCGTTGTTGGTCACACCCAATATAGTTCTACTACTGATGTTAGGAGTTGAAGGAATAACGCCATTGATGCCTGGATCAGTTTGTATCCAAAAAGCATTACCGGTGCCAGCAGTGGCATTGACTACGTTGAACTGACCACGTAAATTAAATTCCACCGGATTGCAATAATACAAGGTGTCAGGCGCATCTTGTGGCACAGTAAATATGATTTGGCCAGCACTGGCACCGTTGTTTATGACTCCTTCACTGTAGACATTTACTATTCCAAGGCTAGCAATGGTCTTGATATAAAAAGGCAGGGCATCAGTCAGTGATAAATTGAAATAATATGTATTGCCACGAACCAGAGTCAACGTAGGATTATTGTTTTGATTGATCACATATGCGCTGGTTCCTTGATTGGTCACTCGGTAGGTCACTGTTTCCGTGGTATTTTGTGCTACATTGAATGTATAGCTACCGCCTTTGACCAGTGCCAGTGTGGGATTATTTCCTGTATAATTAGAAAAAGTATACACACCATTGGCACGTGTTACTGTGAAATTATCAGTGGTAGGAACACCGGTGGCGGAAACATCAACGGCCGGCGGACCTCCTGGCAACCAATAGTACTGAGCATAATTTACAAATTTGTCAAAATCCACAAAAGGATCCCAGGTATAGTAGTCACTGGTATAAAGATAATCGGTATTGGCGGTGATTCCGCCTTGCACTGTCAAAGCGTCAGTGATACCAGGGTAAGTGATTGCATCTACAATTTTAGCAGAATCCATTGGGTCAATCTGCACCACACCCGGTTCCAGTTGGTAGTCATTGCGACTTTTTGTAGGCTCAATCACATAGTGATCATTGGCATTTACTCCTGGGCCAATTCGTTGACCAATGAACCCTTGAGATTTTTTAAATTTAGGTTCTTGTGTAAGTTGATCCAGTGTGGCTGACAAAAATTGTTTGTTGACCGGAGTCTGGAATATATCTGGCAGAAAATCTACCGTGCGAACTGTAGCCATTAAATCACTCCACTGCCAGGAGCAGTTTGTAAATTTGTACTTGTCAACGCAGTGATTACCTGAACATCATTGACAGTGGCACCATTGACAAAGATTTGATTTGGAGCGCATCTTATTTCGTAAAGATCCCCAAAACTTTTTTGTGGGTTCAGTGGAACCAACACAACAGAACTAACTACATCACCTATCTGTTGATGAATATAAGCAGATAATTCAGAAAAATAAAAAGTCTGTCCAAAGTCCCAATTGGCAATGTCAAAATACGCATTCATATTGGCCACAACTAAATTTTTTATTTCATTGACACTTGCAGTGCTTTGAGTTGATTGTATGACTTTGACCACTGCTCTCAGCGCAGGATCTGCTTTGCTTCCAAACAGTGGCTGAAATTGCACTGAATTCAATATCATGTTGTCAGATATCATTTTATAATCTTGCAAGCCAACATAAGCAGTAGTTAAATCGTTTATGGTAGGTGCAGATGGCAGTGCCACAGTGCCCGTGCTGTCATACAGCCAATTGGTATAGGCAGTATAGTAAGCATTGGTCACAATGTACACATCAATGATATTTGTTGATCCTGGATCAATTCTACTGGTCAAAGGGCTGTTGTGTCTATATTGAAAATACAAGTTTTGTCGACCAGTGTAGGCAATATACGTGTTGTTGACAATCAAAGTTGGAGTTCCAGTTGAATTCAGCACATATTCATAAAATACTTGATCTTGATATGCATAAAATACCTGGCCAACTGTGTATTGAACAATTGCTAGTTCAATGGCACCCAATGTAGCATACTCACTGTTGACTGTACCTGCAGCTACCAGTAGGTATCTTTGCAAGTTATCAAAATCTACTGTTTGTTGTAAAAATACCAATTTTGTGTTGGGATTCACATTAGGAGCAACTATGTCATTGAAAAAATCAGGATTGATAGGTATTAGATCTCCAGATGTGGTAGCAAAACTGACCAAGACCTGAAAATCGTCTACTAGCCCGTCGCTGAGCACAGGTTGATCAATGATGGTCAACACATTATCACCAGACAGTGGATAGTTGGTATCAGGCTGGCTGTTAATTTTGAGCACATTAATATAATCTCTTACCACAGTGCCAGTGCGTGAATCATAGATTGGCTGATTGGTATAGAAGAAAAATCTTGTGTCAATGACACTGCCAAAATAGTAGTTCAAACTTCTAGACACAACTGTGTAGTTGGCCAATCCAGGAGCAGTAGTAGTGCACTGTATCAACCACGAAGCGTCACTGTTGGTACCAGCGGTGCTTTGTTGGTTGGTCAAACTAAAAGGTGCATTGACGGCAAGATTGTTGGCGGAAATAATGTACCACGTTGCAGTAATATTGTTATAGCCAATACCAAAATTTTGATTGAGATAAATTTGATTTACAATACTCTGTTGCAGACTCACTGGTATATCGGTGACAAACACCGGTATAACTTGTACCGGAATAGCACCAGTGGGCACAAATGTGTTTAATACCACTGGACCAACTCCAGATGGCAAATTACCATAGCCATTGCCAGTTCCTGCTAGATAAACTGCAGTGGGACTGGCCCAAATACTTAATTTGTCTCCGGCAGCACTTGGTTGACCAACCACAAGGTGGTTGTCTGCGTTGAAATAATAGCCAGTGGGCGGAATAAATTTGACCAAACTACTTTCAGTGATGTACTTGGCATTGTTACTGGCATAATTTCCAATAGGCACAGGCACACCAGAAGAATTTTGAAAATAGCCTGTGGTTTCATTGGTAATAACTGTGCTTTGATGCCAAGTGTAGTTGAGCACTGACAAATCAGGCCTGGTAAAATTAGCATAGTAAAATTGTTGCAGTCCTGCTTTTGTCAACAAAGGATTGATCTGATTGTATACTAC